>JAABUM010001769.1_pt1 | contig 31020 bp, 29 predicted proteins | sample 5559161 | NCBI WGS metagenome assembly JAABUM01 (sample SAMN10711868, study PRJNA513369) | rock metagenome | isolation source: Antarctica rocks | place: Antarctica: Victoria Land, Siegfried Peak nord
CCTCCGTATACACATGCACCGCCGGGGCGGGGGCGGTCAGTTCCGCTATGAGGGTACCCGCACTGCCGTAGATTTCGATGATGTTGCGCATCCCGATGTCGATGGCCAAACTCCAACTCGTGTTGAGTTCGCCGAGGGCGCCATTACGGAAGCGTAGCGTGGCCACCGCCGTGTCCTCGACGCGCAAATCACGCTTGACCAGCGACGCGGTCGTCGCGCTGATCGCATCGACCTCACCGACGTACCAGCGCAACAGGTCGACGGCGTGCGAGCCTTCGTCGATGAACGCGCCGCCGCCATTCTTGACCGGGTCCTCCATCCACTCTGCCATATAGGGCGGGCAGCCAATTTCGCGGATGCCTGCCAGCCCGATCAAGACACGAGCCGATGTGATTGTCCCTAGCACCCCGCTATCGATCAGCGCTTTGGTTCGTTCCGCCTCGGGGACGTACCGACTCACGAAGCCAACCGTAAACGGTACGCCAGACTGCGTCACCGCGTGGGCGATGCGCGCGGTATCCGCGAGTGTGGTCGCCATGGGCTTCTCACAAAAAATAGCCTTGCGCGCTGCCGCGGCCGCTTCGACGAGGGTCGCGTGACGATCGTTCTCGGCATGGATGAAGACGAGATCAATATCGTCGCGCCGCAGGAGATCCCGGTAGTCGGGATAGAACGCGTCGACGTGGTACGTCTCAGCCGCGGTACGTCCTCGGCCCTCGTCGTCATCGGCGATGTCCACAATGTCAACGCCAGGTATCTCACGCAGGGCCTTGGATCGAAAATCCGCGTGCACATGCGCGTAGCTGATCATCCCGACGCGTAGCGTGTCAACCATATCTCGTTTCCTCGCTCGATGGTGTTAGTCATTGATTCGATGTGATGGGCTGCTCGGCGCGGCCGCTACGGGCGGAGCGATAGGCGGCGTCGACCATGCCCATGATGGCGCGTCCATCCGCGCCGGACGACCGGCAGAGCTCGCCATCGCGCAAACAGCGAAAGAAGTGGGCGAACATATCCGCCGTCCCGAACATCAACGGCTCGCTGAGTGGCAATGGATAGGTCCATCCCTTGCTCGCGTCCGTGCGCTCGCCCCAGTACGTGTAGCCGGCCTGACTATACACGCGCAGGTGGCTGGAATGCAGCATGTCCACGAGGATACGCCCTTTAGTGCCATAAATCTCGAAGCGGGAATCCATTTCTCCGACGGTCGACCAGGAATCCTCGGCATGGCCGATGACGTCATTGTCGAAGCGCACAGTCAAAATGGCGGTGTCCTCGTCTTTCAAGTCCCGATGCACGAACGTACCCAGTTCGGCGTAGACGCGCGCCGCCTCAGCGCCCGCGATGTGGCGTAGGAACGCTAGACTGTGGACCGCCATATCCAGGACGACGCCACCGCCGGCCATGGCATGGTCGTGGAACCAGGGGGCGTTGGGCCCGGGGATGCCTTCCGCCGCGCGCGCGCGGAACACCGTGCCCAACGCTCCCTCAGCAATGATTTTCTTTGCGCTCTCCAACGCGGGGATGAAGAGGCCATTCTCGGCGTAGAACAGGTGAGTACCAGCGGCGCGGGCCGCGTCGAGCATCGCATCGGCCTCGGCGAGACTCGTCGCCAGGGGCTTGATGCAGATGACATGCTTGCCAGCGCGAGCGGCCGCGATTGCCATCTCCGCATGGAGCCCATTGGGTGTGCAGAGATCGACCACGTCGACCTCCGGGTCATTGAGCAGCGCGCGATAGTCGGTGAACCAGTGTGGGACCCCGAACTGCGCGGCTGCCGCGGCGGCCCGTTCGCCAGAGCGCGACGCGACAGCGACGACACGCGCCTCAGGCGCGGCGGTGAGGGCGGGTAGGTGCATGTGCATCCCCCAGAAGCCGCAACCGATCAGCCCGATACCGATGTGTGCCATGACACCTCCTCAAAGCGTGGCGTGGTGAGAGCGGACCTCTCGATCGATCCAACCGTCCCCTCTCGTTTTACCCAGCTAACGCGCGGCGGCCCCTTGCCGCGGCGCCGTGACCGCCGCCGCCTGCTTGTCGGTCAATGGGAGCGACACGACGCCACCCGTTCGTAGCGACTCCTCGGCCGCGAGGGCCAGTTCCAACGCGGCGCGCCCATCCTCGCCGGAGGCGGCCGGCCCTGCGGAGCCGTCGATTGCCGCCACAAACCGCCGCGCTTCCGCCTCGTAGCCAACCGTCCATATCACCTCGTTGAAACTCCACCCCGCCGGTCTGGTACCAGCCGCGTCCTTGAGAAATACCATGCCCGTCTGTCGCTGTAGGAAGTCGACGAACGCCGTCCCCTTGGTCCCGTGGACCTCGAAGAAGAGATCACCGTATCCCGTTGTCCAGCTTCCCAGGATGCTGCCCATCGCCCCGCTGGCGAACGCGAGCGACACATGCGCGTTGTCTGTCGTGTCGTAGCGCTTCGCCCCCTCGAGCACATAGGCGCCACCCAGCGCATGGACCGCGCGCACCTCGCCACCGAGCCAGCGCCACAGGTCGAGGAAGTGAATCATCGTATCAACGATGACTCCACCGCCCTTATCCACTTGGTAGAACCAGTCGCCGTTGGGTTCCCAGCCGAAGGCGGACGCGCGCAGGGCTACTAGATCACCGAGCACCCCGTTTTCGACCATCTCCTTGATCCCCGCGATGGGTGGAGTGGAGCGAAGCATGAACCCGACCTGGAGGACGACGCCCGCATCCCGACAGGCGGCGATGATCGTGTCCGCTTCTGCCAGCGTCGGGGCGATGGGTTTCTGACAGAACACATGTTTGCCGGCCCGCGCTACGTCGACCGCGATCCGCGCGTGTAGAGGTGATGGTACCGCGACGACGACACCGTCGATGTCTTGACGCGCGAGAAGTTCATGATAGTCGTAGTACGCGTCGAGGCCGAATGTGGCGGCCGTGCGATCCGCCGCCTCCTTTACAACGTCGGCCGCGGCGAGTAGCGTCGCGCCCGCCACATTCCGATAGGCGCGCGCATGGACCTGCGCGATCCGCCCGGCTCCAATCAATCCGATTCCCACCATGCTCCGTCCTCCCATCTCCCATCCTATCGCCAGTCGATCCTCTTATCATGCCGCTACCCGATAGCGATCTCACGGCCCTCGCGCGCCGACCGATAGGCGGCGAGGATGATGCCGAGCGCCGCGCGGCCGTCTTCGCCGGTCACGGACGGCTCACGATCCTCCCGCACACACGCGATCATGTGCTCTACCACACGCTTGTAGCAGATGTTGTCGCGCTCCTCACCCGCCCAGTCGTAATATATGCGGCCGCTGTTGTAGGGGGCGACCCGCGCCGCGACTTCCATCTGGGGGCTCTTCTGATAGTGCAACTCGATCTCGCCCTCAGTCCCCGAGAGCGTGCAGCGGTCGGGGCTGGAGAGCGGCCCATACCACTCAGCCGCGTGCCAGGTGCTCTCCACCGTACCGATCTGCCCCTTGGCAAAAGAAATGGTGCAGATGCCATAATCCTCGACCGGCAAGTCAGTGTAGGTGAGGTTGCCAATCTTGCCGTACACCGACGTCGCGTCGCTCTCGAAGAACCAACGCAGCGCATCGGTGAAATGGACGCCGTGGTCGATGAAGCCGCCGCCACCGCCCTTGATCGGGTCGGCGTACCACCCTTGGTCCACGGTATCGGGGGCGTCGCGGATGAAGCCGACAGGCACACGGATGGAGTAGAAGGCAGAGGTCGGCCTCCCGATGACGCCCTCCTCGATGAGCTCTTTCGCCCGCTGGTAGACGGGCAGGAAGCGCAGCAGATAGGCCATCATGAGCTTGACACCGTGCGTCCGGGCGGCCGCGACGATGCGCGTGGCGTCCTCCATCGTCGTGGCGATAGGCTTGTCGAGGATAATGTGCTTGCCGGCCTCGGCGGCGGCGATGCAATGTTCGGCATGCGCCGCGGTGTACGACGTGACGATGACGACGTCGACATCGCGGCGTGCGAGTACCGCGTGGTAGTCGTCATACGCCGCCTCAACGCCGTAGCGACGTGCGAATGTGTCGGCTTGATGGGGCCGTTCGTCCGATACGGCCACGAGGCGTCCTCCCGGAAGTCCCCGATGCAGGTAATCCGCCATGGGATAGGCATGATAGTGGTTGTGCAAGCCGATGACGCCGAATCCAAGGGTATCCATCAGCGGTCCTCCGTCACTGTATGTCCGTCAAATGAATTTGATCTGTCGCTCGTTGAAGCGTGACATGCGGCTGTTGTCCGCGCGCCTGTGTACTATGGCGAGACGTACGCGCGGGCGACGCGTGGTACGGCGGGCTCACGGGCTGGCGCCTCTCCTCAACTTGGTTGATCCGCCGAGACCTCGGACTTGCGCGATGGTGGCGACGGTCTTTGTCACATCAGGCGCGGCGGCTGCCGATAGGAGCGGCGCCGGTGGCAAGCCAATAGTCAACGCGCCGCCGTAGCCGACCATACGCAGCGCGGCCAGACATGTGGGCCAATCGAGCGCGTCTACTCCTGGTTCGGGAAATGGAGCGGGAACATGCGCGCCCTCGCTGTAGGCGCGGACCAGCGCGAGACAGTCACCGAGCGCGAGGATCCAATTTTCGGGAAACGTTTGGCGCGCGACGAGGACATGGTTAAGGTTGACGCAGGCGCGGACCGCTGGGGAGCCCACATCGCGGATGAACCCCGCGAATTCGCGGGGGCTCTGGAGGAAGTTCGTCGGCGCATTCTCGACCGCGATGCTGACCCCATACTCCGTCGCATAGCGCGCCGCGACCCCCAACGTCTGGATAGCTGCCGCATACGTCGCCTCGTAGAGCGTCCCAGGCTCCTGCATGCCGGCGAGCACGACGACCGCGGGGATGCCGTAGTCCGCGGCCACGCGGCATAGGTCGCGCAACACACGCAGCGCGTGGCCGCGGACGTCCGCCGATTGCGTTGCGGGATTGTAGCGCCAGAGCAGATCGGTGACGAGGCTGAACGGGGATAGGCCTGCGGCCTGTAACAGCGGCAGCGCCCGCGGCCGGGCGTCCAGGAGCCGTGAGACCGTCGCATGCCGCTCGTCGACGACCAGTTCCACGCCCGCGGCGCCGGTCGCGACCACGCGCTCGATCGCGTCTGGTGACAAGATATCCGGGTGGTCCCAGTTCGGCGCCAAACGGAGATCGACCCCAACGATGGCAACGGGTAGCCCACCCGCTTTAGCCCCGTTCACTGCCATGCGAGCACCACCTTGAGGGTGTGATCCGGCGCGACGCGCAGCGCCTCGTATCCGTCGGCGATAGCATCGATGGGCAAGTGATGCGTGATGAGAGCGTCGACGGCTAAGCGACGCGCGGCGATGAGCGCGAGAGATTCCTCACAGGTGCGACGCCAGGTCTACCCATGGCGCGTGAGCGCCTCCTCCTCTTTTGGGCCCGCTCCTTGTGACGGGAGGATGTCAATTTCCCGCCTGTAGAGATCCCAGTAATCGAAAGTGAGCGGCTGTGCGTACAGGCCAACGAGCACGAGGCGACCGCGCTCACGGCAGGCGCGTGCGGCCACGGCTGCGACTTCCGTCACTCCTGTGGCGTCGAGTACGATGTCGGCGCCGCGATTAGACGTCAGCGATTGTATCTGAGTGAGGGCGTCCGCCAGGCCGCGCGGGGCTTGATCCTCAATGAGGATGGTCGCGGTCGCCCCCAGGTGTTGCGCGACCTGCAAGCGGGTCGGCAGGCGGTCGACCACGATGACCTGATCGGCCCCCGCCAGGCGAGCGCATTGGAGTGATAGCAAGCCGACGACACCTTGTCCAAATATCACGACCGATTCCCCCAACGCGACGCTCCCGCGCTGGACGCCATGGAGGGCGATAGAGGCAAGGAGCGTGAACAGGCCATGCTGGGGAGGCAGATCAGCGGGAAGTGCGAGGACATCGTTCGCGGGGGCGAGCACATACTCGGCATGGCCACCCCAACACGACGCGTACTCCCGGAAGCTCGCTGTCCCCTCGGAACAGACCCATGCGCCCTCATCCAGCCCGACGACACCGTCGCCGATGGCGACGACGCGTCCGACATTCTCATAGCCCGGGACGAGCGGGTAACGAATCTCTCCGCGCGCGATCGCGGGCAGGTCGCCGCGGAGCACGCGGAGTTCGGTCCCGGCACTAATTGACGTATAGTAGGTCTTGATGAGGACATGCCCCGCGCGCACGGTAGGAGTTGCCATCTCGCGCACCTCAATGCGGTTCCGGTCCGGGAAGACGACGACTCTCACTGGAGCAACCTGCGCGATACACCGGACGATGGGCGCACGATGACCTCACCGGGCAACACCATAGTGCGCGGGCGCGCCTGCTTGTCTTGCATGATCGAGAAGAGGATATGCACGGCCATGTGGCCCATGTCCGTTAGCGGCACGCTGACGGTCGTCAGGGGCGGGTGGCTGTACCGCGCGAGCATGGTATCGTCGAAGCCGGTGACGGCCAGGTCGTCGGGAACCCGCAGGCCACGCGATCGCGCCGCCTCAATGCAGCCCACGGCAATCACGTCGCTAGCCGCCACGATGGCGGTTGGGCGCTCGGCTAGGGGGAGATCAATGAGGTTGAGCGTCGCGCGGTAGCCGTGCTCGGCGCTGAATGAACCGGGCTGCTCTTGGCGCGGTGTGAGGCCAGCGTCGGTGAGCGCGGCCCGATATCCAGCGGCGCGTAAGGCGCAGGCGCTAAACTCCTCTGGGCCGTTCACCAGTCCGATGTGCGTGTGACCCACCGCGATGAGGTGGCGGGTGAGCTCGGCGATGGCGTGATCGTGGTCGCAGTCAACCCACGCGGTGTCGCTATGCGCATCACGATGTCCGATCAGCACGGTCGGGGTCTCGAGGTCACGGAGCGCGTCGACAATGGTGTCGCCGCTGCGAATATCGGGCAAGATCACACCGTCCAGGCGCCCATCCGCGACCTCGCGGAGCACCCGCTCCTCTCGCTCGTCGGCCGGGACGGTGATGAGCGTCAGCGTATAGCTGGCGGCGCCCAGTGCGTCACCGATACCGCCCATTAATTGCGGATACACGGGATGTGAGAATAACTCGGACGGGGCCGTCGAGAAGACCAGCCCCACCGCGAAGCTGCGGCGAGCGAGCAGGTTCCGCGCGAAGAAGCTGGCCTGATATCCCTGCTCCTCGATAATCGCCTTGATGCGCGCCCGCGTCTGCTCTCCGACGCCCGGTTGGTCATTGATGACCCGTGACACGGTTCCCGCGGAGACAGAAGCCATGCGCGCGATATCATGGATGGTCAGCTTCTTGGTTCGCGTATCATGAACAACGGGCATAGACCATAATGCCTTTTACGCAATCGGTTTAGTGAACTGATTGCACGATATACCAACGGGGCTAGTGTTGTCAAGTGGCGGAGCGACAGCACCACCGTTACGACAGCCCAGGCCTTAAATCCGTCCTCGCCATGCGGCGAATAGTCGGTCGAAGTTAGCCGAAGGATCCAGGTACCACGCGGTTGGATCGAGGTCGAGTGGCCCGACCATACGAGTGGGTATACGGCCCGATGCGATCTGTGTGGCGAAGGCACGCACCGCATTGCCCGATGGTTTGACCGAGCCATCGTAGCGCGTGAGACCGAAGAAGCGCTCATGCGCATGCGTGTCGTAGGGGGGCTTATCCCACAGCAGGGGATCATAGTCGGGGAACATCTAACCGAACGCGCCGAGGGCCCCGCAGCGTGCTAGCTTCTCCAGGACCTCGGCGTAGTATCGCCCCCCGGCACGGTCATCGGCGAAATAGTGGCGTCCTTCAACCGGTCCACGGCGCACGACCCTATGTTCGGAGATGTCCCCATGCTCGGAACTGCTGTAGCCGAATTCCTCGAAGAGAACCCGCTTGCCGCCGAGCGCTTCGGTGACGAGACAGGCCAGTGGGACGACATCGCTGTTGAGAGGATCCGTCAACTCCGTCTGACGGTAGAAAATACTGTATGCGTGCATGGACAGGAAGTCGTTGTGGGGGGCCAGTAGATCGGGGCGGAAACCATTGTACGCGTTGATGGTCGGGAGGTGCATCCCAGCGCTCACAGGTCGTGGCGAGTACTTGCGTACCTCGGCCGCAAGAGTCGCGTTCCATGTGGCGCCGTCCTCGTATCTCTTCGGGGCAGAGAACAGGTCCGGCTCATTAGAAAAGTTCCATGAGTAGATCGCGGCGTGGTTCCCATAGCGCGAGCAGACGGCGGCAACAAGGCGCGCCTCAGCATCGACCATGAACGGATCGGCGTAGGGATCCCGACCGCGCCGTATCGTATACGCGCCGTCGGCGATACGCAAGTGCCCCTGCGGATCCTCCTCGTCGGAGAGCGCCCAACGGGGCCACCAATTGATGCCGGACATATGGCCGGTGAAAAATGTGGGCATCACCCGAAGCCCGGCAACGTGGGCGACATTGAGGACGGCGCCCAGATCGGCCAGCGCCTGATCATTGACCATATCAGGCGCTGGCTGAAAGTCCTCCCAGAAGAGGAAAATACGCACGACCCGCAACCCCAACGCGGCGATCTCAGCAAACTCGGCCTCGACCTCCGCGCGGTCAAAATCCTTCCACCAATACATAGCCTTCTTGCGCGGCCAATAGTTCACACCCAGGGTAAACGTGGGTCCCGCTCTCATCTCGCTTCCTTCCGAACCAAGTCGTTGTATCTCCTATGTCTGGTGCCCCAGCAGCCGACCATCTAACCCGCTACCCATTGACAAAGTATGACCGGGAGTGTACGATGCAATCAATTTACTAAACCGATTGCGCTGCTGTCAACATAGCCATTATCCCCGTTGGCTACTCGCCGCAAATGGACGACGCGCGAGGCGTGACGATCAGAGGGAGGTGAACTGGCACAACATGGAGGGATGAGAAGATGAGCACAATGGCAACGGGCGACCGAGAAGGCTCCCGTCAGGGCTACGCCCACTCTTGCTTTGAAGTACCTCGGGAAAATCGGAGGATGACGATGCGATTCAATCTGAAAGCATTATGGTGCGCTACGTGTTGCGCACTACTTGTGGCGATCACACTGCTCCCCGGCGCCGCGTTTCGTGCGACCCCAGCACGGGCCGCGACGGGCAACATTCTCAACGAAACCTTCGACGATCATGCCAATAACTGGAACCCCATGCTTGGAGCATGGGGGATCTCCAATGGCATGTACACGAACTGCGTGCCCGGTGGGATGTGCGATACCACGAACATTAACCGATCATGGATCGGTTTCGCGGCGAACGCCTCGGCCTACACGATTGATGCCGATATCACCATGGTCGGCAATGGGCAAGAGTGCAAGATCATCTACACGGGCGCGAACAACAACGAAGACTACCGCGTCGATATCATGAATAGCACAAACCAGGTACGCCTCACTGGAGGTTCCCTCTCAAACTCTCAGACGTGGACGCCGAGCGGAAGCCATGGGCCTATCCACGGCAATAGTGCGACCTATCACCTACAAATCACCGTCTCGCGAACCAACGTCGCGGTCTCGTATCGGCAAGGCTCCGAGCCTCTCGATCAGATCCTCTCGCTGAATCCGGGGAACATCTATCCAGACGGTAAGGTGGGCGTGGGCACATACGCCAACAACTGCGCGTTCGACAACGTCACAGTCACCGGCAATGAGGGGATTGGGGCGGGGGTGAGTACCCTCATCCCCATTTTGGGGTACGAGCGCACCGAGGCTTGCGATGAGAATCCCAGCGGGATGAACATTTATAAGCCGGGGGGAGAACATGACGGAACTTCAATGCGATCGCCCGCTTTTCACACCCTGGGATCGCGACGTACAGGCGTGGTGGAACGACCAGGTCGAGGAGATGGATCATGCCAACATCGGTATCGTGGCGGCCCACAACCGCGGCTGCTGGTCCACCGATCCAAGCGAAATGCACGGCAGCGGAGATATGTGCCCCCATCAACTGTCGAAGCTCGTGACGGCCGTCAATACCGAAGATCCGGGCATGAAGATAGCCATGTTCGACGACATCCCCACCGCCGCCAGCCAGGCCTACTCGCAGACCAACGGTCAATCATTTGACATGAGTAACCCCGCCTTGTGGCAACAGTACCTGTGGGCCGACCGGTGGCAGCAATTCTTCAACACGGTCCCGCAGAATATGCTGGCCATGGTCAACGGACGCCCCCTCATTTTCATCTGGTGGGCGGTCGATCAGCCCCCTGGCCATTACATCAACATGCAGGGGAACCTCTCGCGCGCCTTGGACTATCTGCGGCAACAAATGCAAACAACCTATGGGCTCAATCCGCTCATTTTTGTCGATGCCCGCAACCTCAGCATAGATTCAACGCTCCCCGGACATATCGACGGCGAGTTTAGTTGGTATTTCCCGACGCCCTATCCCGGATCGGGCACGGCGCAAGCGGCAAGTTATGGGGGTTACACCGCCGCGACGGTCGCCCCGGGACTTCGGGGGTGGACGCCGTACACGGGAACGACGGGGCCGGGGTGCGGTTCGTCCTGCTCGGAGATACCGCGCTATCACGGCAACGGGCTCATCTCCTATCTCGACCAGCAAAAGAATACGAACTTCGTGCTGCTCGAAGGGTGGACGAACGTGATCGAGAGCGCTGGCTATTATCGCAGCCTCGAAGGCAATGACCCGCATGGCTGCACGCAGGCCGGTGATCAGAACACGATCGACTACCCGAACGAAAACCTCAACATCGTGCAGCGCTATGCTGATCCGGGCAACACCTTCGTTAATGAACCGGCGCCAGCGGCAGACGACTACAGCACGAGCAATTCGGGCAACATCGGCGGCGCGTATCGCGTTACAAACCCCGCCGATAATCCCTCATGTACCTACAACGATCTGAGCATCTATCAGAACGGGAACGACTACTATGTCGGCAATGTCACAACGGGCGAATGGCTGCGGTGGCGCGACGTATACCTGCCGGCGGGAACGTACAGCCTCACCATCAAGTATGCGACTCAGGACGCGGGTAAGCAGGTGTGCCCCCAGGTCAACGGCACGGCGCTTCCCTGCGTGACACTAGCCTCGACCGGGAGCTATACCACCTTTGCGACGGCAACGGTTGGGACGATCGCGCTGCATAAGGGGTTGAGCAATTTCAAGCTCACGTTTCCGCAGCCGAATCTAAACATCGAAAGCCTCACGATCCAACCTGCGTAAGCATCGTTTGAGTTGTGGACCTATGCCCAGATCGCTCACGGCTGATGCCAGTCGGCCGTGAGCAATTTGGGCTTCCAGACCATCGGCTGTGGAGGTCTCGTTGATGGCAACATACCTCGATGAATGGTAGCCGTTTCGCGTGGCGGCAAAGCTGGCTAACGCACACCAACTCGCCCCGCAGGGCAACCTCCCAAACGACGGTGAAGTCGTTGCGCGGAATGCCTGCGACGCCCCAAAGAATCCAATCCAACGCGCTCCTTCGAGCTACTCCAACCATAAACGCGCGTATGTGCGTTTATGGTTGGAGTGGCGTCTGGCCGGTCAGTTGCTTGTAGCGCATACCATAAGCGACGTCGGCGGTGCGGCTCTTTTCCCACATGCGCGGTTGGTCAGGGTAGCCGTCCTTGGCGATGTCGAGCCACCACTCGTCCCCCGCGTGGTAGAGCTCATGCAGGGCTTCGACCGTCGGCGCGTCGCGCCGCAGCCGCTCCAGCACGGGACGGATGACGCTGTTTAACTCGACCTTGCGCCGCCCCATCTCCAGCCCCTCATACTTTGTCAGGGCCTCCAACCACCGCTCTTCGTCGCCCATAATGATCTCCTCCATTGGATAGTCGTCCTTCTCGCCGAACGCTGCCTGATACTATGACAGTATGCACGACGAATACACGGCGGCGCGCGAGCGTATCGCTCGGCAAAAAGGGCGCCTAACCGGCTGGCGGCCCTTGCTTATAACGACCGATGTGGCCGTGACCGCGCTGGAAGTCCTGGGCGACGTGCGCGGCGAGCCAGCGGTCGGCCTGCGGGTGGTGGTCGCCGGGCGTAGCGCTGAGGCGCTCGACCGCGACGGTGAGCGCGCCGCCGACGCCGCGCTACGACGGCGCGCTGTCCTTGGCCCCGCTGACCCCTTCGTCGTGGAGCGGCGCGGCCCTTTACACGAGGGCGAAGCAGGCCATGGCAGTCCTGATGATGGCGATGACCCTTTGCACTGGCCCTGGCGCGCCCTGACGTTCCATGTACCGGCAGACCGTTTGCCGGCTATCGCCGGTTTGGCGACCGACGCGGTGCGGGGCGACGAATAGACGGATGGGCGATAGGCGAGGAATAAGGAAGTATAGCGTCAGGACGGGCAGGGAGCTCACGACGGCAGGCGCCCCATCAGCCTAATAGGCGCTGCCACCGGCCCGCGGCCGTCCCACGCTCTATCTATAAAGACGTACGAGGGGGTGGTTTGGTTACAGCCAATTTTATAGACGCCGCCGGGCGCGTGCGGCATGACGCGCCCGGACGCGTCATGCGTCTGGATGGGGTACGCCTGTGCGTGCGTTAGGCCGCCGGGAGCGCCTGCTCCTGATCGTCGCGGTCGCGGTGACAGCTGTCGCCGGCGTCCTGTCCGCCCTTGGCGCCAACGCGGTGCTCATCTTCGTCATCTCTGGCGTCGCGCTGGCGCTGCTGGCCGCCATGGTGGGGCAGGCTACCGAGCAACTGGGCGAACGGCTCGGACCCGGCGCGACGGGGGTACTGCAATCGGCGCTGGGTAACCTGCCCGAGCTCTTTGTCAGTATCTTCGCCTTGCGTGAGGGTACCGCTATCGGTGTGACCGTGGTGCAAGCCACGATCGTCGGTTCGGTCCTGGGCAATAGCTTGCTCGTACTGGGGCTGGCCTTCTTCGTCGGCGGTCTACGTCACGGTACGCAACGCTTCGCCTCGGAAACGCCGCGCATGATCGCGTCGCTGACGCTCCTGGCCGTGGCGGCGCTCGCCGTGCCGACGTTAGCCGTGGGTCTGCACACGCCGGCGGCGGCCCACACCGACGCCCTGAGTATCGCGTGCGCCGTCGTACTGCTGATCGTCTTTATCGCCAGTATCCCGTTCTCGTTGAGCGGCGGACCGAGCGGCGTCCCGACGCCCGAGATCGAGGCCGACGCGGCGGCGGCGCACTGGCCGCTATGGTTGGCCGCGGTGATCCTCGCCGGGGCGGGTGTCGGCGCCGCGTTCGTCTCCGACTGGTTCGTGAGCGCGCTCACGCCCGCTATCACGACGCTGCATATCTCGGCCGCCTTTACGGGGCTCGTCATCGTCGCCATCGCGGGGAACGCCGTCGAGAATTTCGTCGGCGTGCAACTCGCCGCGCGTAACAAGCCCGACTACGCCATCAGCGTGATCCTGAACAGTTCGTTGCAGGTCGCGCTCGGGCTCACGCCGGTGTTGGTGCTGCTCAGTTTCGTGCTCGGCGGGGCGCATCTCACCCTCGTGTTGCCGGGCCTGTTCGTCGCCGCGTTGGCGCTGACCGCCATCTTGAGCGCTATCGTTATCTACGACGGCGAGTCGACGTGGCTCGAAGGCATGGCGCTGATGGGCCTCTACGGTATCGTCGCCGCCGCGTTCTGGTGGGGGTAGGTTAGACTCAGTAGCAGGACGCCTGTCCCTGTTTTATCGCGGCTTTGCGGCTTGGCATTGTACAATAGTCTCAGATGGTATGTATCATGCCCTGATGTGGGAGGAAACGCCTACCCTGCCACTGAACGCCAGCCCTCGCTTGGATGTATATGGCTCAACATGTGTTTCCGCCCCAGGACTCGGGCTCGGACGCGTTCTACGACGAGGATAACGCCTCGTCCGTCGACGCGGGGCTTGTCGAGCGCGCGCGGTGCGGTGACGGCGACGCCTTCGCGACCCTGTTCGACCGGCACGCCTCGCGCGTCTACGCGTTGACGTACCGTATCCTTGGCCGCGAGGGCGAGGCCGAGGACGCCACGCAGGACGCCTTCCTCCACGCGCTCAACGCGCTGCCCACGCTGCGGCGCGGTGAATCATTCAGGCCCTGGGTCATGCGCATCGCCACGAACCTTGCCTGGGCCACCCTGCGCCAGCGTATGCGCCTTCCGCAGGCTGAACTGACTGAGGCGGTTGTCGAGACACATCCCGACACGGGGCGATGGGGCTCACCTGAAGCGATGGGGCTCGCGGCCGAGGACCAGCGGGCGGTGCGCCGCACGCTAGACCGGCTGGCGCCGACCCATCGCGCTGCCCTGGCTATGCGTGAGATTGGGGGCTTGAGCTACGCCGATATCGCCGCGTCACTGGGGACGACGACCGGGAGCGTCGAGGTGCTGCTGTTCCGGGCGCGGGCGCGCTTCCGCGACGAATACCGGAAGGTCGAGTTAGGCGCCGGTTCTGCGTCCGTTGGAAGCGCATCGGCCCTGAGTTGTGTCCAAACGCCCCACGTCCTTGCCGTCCTAGCCGATCGCGAGGGGAGCGACGAGGAGCACGCCCGCGCCGAGGCGCATGCGCGGCAATGCGCTATCTGCGCGGCGCAACTGCAGGGGCGCAAGGACAGCCGCAAACTGCTCCTGGCGCTGCCGCTCACGGTCCCGGCCACGCTCAAAGCGGGGCTGCTTTCTAAAGCTGGCCCGATCCTCGTATCCCATGCCGCCAGGGCGAGTGGCGGAGCGGGCGGCGCGCTCACCGCTGCGGGTGGTGTGTCTGAAGGGGGCGTCGGAGCGGGCATGGGCGCTGCGAGCGGCGCCGCCGCGGCGACCGGAGGGACGGCGGGCATGGGCGCCGTGTCTGCTTTATCAATCGTAGGTGTCGGGGGACTGACGGCCACGGTTGCCGCCATCGTTGTCGTGGCCGCCATCGCTGCCGCCGTGATTGTATTTAAGCACGCGCCGTCGCGGCCTACGCCGTCGCGGTCATCCGCCATCGCGGCAAGTGGCGCCACCGCTGCTCGGGGCGGCAGTCTAACGCCGACAGGGCGGTCATCACTGCTTGCTCAAACGACCCCTACTCTCTCCGCTGTGACGGTGCGCGCGGCCGCCGCCTCCGCGACGGCGCGCGCGGCCGTGGCGTTATCCCATCCCACCGCTACGCCTGCGACAGGACGCGCCGCACGGGGTAACCGGGGGGGTAGCGGCCCTGGCGCCATTGGTACGGTTGGCGTGACGAAGGGAACGTCGACGGCGGTCCCCGCATTTGGCGTGACAGGGAGCGTGACGGCGCCGGCAAACGACGCCCCCGCTTCCGCCACTGGGACCTCAAGCGGCGCCGTCACTGGGACGGTAACATCAGCCGCGCGTCTCGCCAGTGGACCGACCGCCACGCCGACGGTTACCACAATCAGGCCCGGCGCCAGAACCGCGCCTGCTATGACCGCGCCCGCTGTGGCCACGTTTGTTGCTACTGGGAGTGGCGGCGTGCTGGGGGCAGGGACGGCGACCGCTGTGGCGTCTCTCGCCCCAACGGCAGCGACGACACCGGCCGCGCACGCGCTTGCCGCCATGCCAGAACCAATCAGTCCCTCAATGACCACAACGCCTGTGCCGGCCGCGCGAACAGCTATATCGTATCTCGCGATGGCCACCGCGCGGCCAACGCCACATGGGACCACGCGCATGGAAGCAACTCCCACACCGCGCGCGACCACACCTACAGGCGCGCCGCCTACGCGGACGATCACGCCGGCTGTAGCCCGCGCGAACACTAGTCGCCCATCGCGGCCGGTGTCCCGTTCCATCACAGCCGTCCCCACCACGCGCAGCAACACCGGCTGGTCTAGGGGCGGCATCGCCGCAGCGACGTCCGCGCCGGTACGTCGTTCGCCAGTCGTGAGCCCGACGCGCGTGGCGGTGCGGCCAGCCATTCCATCGCCCTTGGCGACAATTGTCGCGACGTCCGTGGCCGGTCATGGCGCATCAGCGGTTGCCACCGCTGCCGCGTTACCAGGGAGCGTCGCGACGACGATCGCCAACACTGGGGCCTCGGCTCCGACCGTCGTAGCTACCCTTATCCCTCCTGCTTTACCCACGATCATTGCGGTTGTGCCGAGCGTTATCCCCAGTGCGCCCGCACTTCCGCTACCGACGATCACTGCACTTCCGCTACCGACAATACCCGGCGTACCCGTAGTTCCGCCACTCGCCACCCCGACGATACTCGTTCCGCCTCTGCCCACGGTCGTCACGTCGCTGCCGACCGTCACGGTTGTCGCGCCGACTACACCTGTGCCCACCGTGCCGGTAGCGTTGCCCAGCAGTATTCCCACTGTAGCGCCTACGATCGTTATTCCCACCGTGGCGCCGACTGCACCGGGGTTACTACCAAGCGTTGTGCCCTCCGTGCCTGTCCCACCCGATGGATCCAATGCGACGTCGACGGTACCCACCGTAGGAATCGGCACTCCGCCTGCTGCCACGGCGACTCCAACGACCACCGCGACGCCGACTACCATGGCGACGGCGACTCCGACTGCTACAGGGACTCCAACTGCGATGGCGACTCCGACCACCACGGCAACAGCGATTCCGACGGCGAGCGCTACAGCTACAGCGCCGGCTACTCCGGTGCCTGCTTTATTGGGTAGTCAGGACATCGGTAACGTCGATCTGGCTGGCAGTAGTACCCTGAGTGTAGCGGGACTGTATACCGTCGTGGGGTCGGGCGGGGATATATGGGGTACGGCCGACGCCTTCCACTTCGTCTACCGTTCTCTGACGGGCGATGGGCAGATTGTAGCCCATGTGGCCACCCAGACGGACACCGATCCCTGGGCCAAGGCGGGCGTCATGATCCGTGAGACGCTTGATCCTTCGGCGCGCTTCGCCGACATGGCGCTCACGCCGGACCGCGGCGCGGCCTTCCAGCGGCGTACGGACCCAGGCGTCGACGCCGTGCACACCGGGCTGAACGACATCGTCGCGCCCGCGTGGGTCAAGCTGGCGCGTAGCGGATCAACCTTAACAGGTTTTGTGTCGAGTGACGGTACGACGTGGACACCGGTCGGTACGGATACGGTGCCGATGGCGACGACGATCTATGTGGGGCTAGCGGTGACGGCGCACAACAACGCGCTGTTGAGCACGGCGATATTCGACCACGTCGTGGTCAGCGCCGGCGTTTAGCCGCTATGCGCGCCATTTTTCCGCGCCGGTCATCAGCCGTCGATATTTTAACAAACGTTGAAATATCTGCTATACTGGTTAGAGATACGTGCGACAGGCCGTGACGATAGCGGCGCGGCGACAGCGAGGAGAGTAAGGGTAGATGGCAACGGACGTCAAGAAGCTGATCATCATCGGGTCCGGTCCTTCGGGGTACACGGCGGCGCTCTATGCGGCGCGCGCCAACCTGAGCCCGGTTGTCTACGCGGGCTACCAGCACGGCGGCCAGCTGACCCTCACCACCGACGTCGAGAACTTCCCCGGTTTCCCCGAGGGCATCCAGGGGCCGGAACTCATGTCCAACATGCGTGCGCAGGCCGAGCGCTTCGGCGCCGAGTTGCGCGACCGTGACGTGACGGCCGTCGACTTCTCACAACGTCCTTTCCGTGTGACCACGCACGTCAAGCCATTTAGCGCTGAGGATGACGAGATCGAACAGGCCTACGCCGTGATCGTCGCTACGGGCGCCTCGGCGATGTGGCTCGGTATACCCGGCGAGGAGCAGTATCGCGGCTACGGTGTGTCCAGTTGCGCCACCTGCGACGGTTTTTTCTTCCGTAACAAGCGTATGGTCGTCGTCGGCGGCGGCGACGTGGCGCTGGAGGAGGCCATCTTCCTGTCGCGTTTCGCCAGTGAACTGACCGTCGTACACCGGCGCGATACGCTGCGCGCCAGCAAGGCCATGCAGCAGCGCGCGCTCAACAACCCCAAGATCCGCTTCATGTGGGACACCGTTGTCGAGGAGGCGCTCGGCGAGAAGCACCCTCAGACAGGCGTGGCCAGGGTGACTGGCGTGCGCGTGCGCAACGTCAAGACGGGCGAGGAGAGCGTGCTGCCGACCGACGCGCTCTTCGTCGCCATCGGGCACCGTCCCAACACGCATATCTTCCACGGCCAGATACCACTCGACGAGCGCGGCTATGCCGTGGCCCAGGACGCCGAGGGCACGGCGACTGCCGTCGAGGGTGTGTTCGTGGCCGGCGACGTACGCGACTACCGCTATCGTCAGGCGGTTACGGCGGCGGCGGACGGCTGCAAGGCGGCCATGGACGTCGAGAAGTGGCTCGAGGAGCGCGGCGAGGCCGATGTCGACCCCACTGGCGAAGTCTATGCCGGGCTCATGCATGAGCCCGCCACGGAGCCGGCCGTCGAACCGGCGACCGAGCTCGCCATCAAGATTGGGGCGAGCCAGGCATAGCAGGGGATCGCGCTGCCAATAGGGGTAAAAGGCGAGGGGCCGGTCAGCTACCGAGCTGACCGGCCCCTCGCCTTTTACCTGTATCGACCAGGCTCGTTGGACATGCTACGATCCCTCGCCGCGCAACTGGGCAAGCTCGGCGCGTAGACGAGCCAATTCCTCACGAGCCGTATCGCGCTCAGCAAGGGCGGCTTCTTCCGGTGTGGGCAGGAGTTGGCCGGTGGCGCGCTCACGCAGGCGTAGCATGTTGCCGGCCATCAGCCAGGCGCATGGCAGCACGGAACTCTACACAGAGCCGTCCTGCTCAGCCGGAATCAACTCGTAGCGGGCGTCCTCCGCGTATTCGTATCCACGGCGAGGGGGCGTCGCGTCAGGGAGGCGGAACACCTGCAAGCGCGGCTCCAATAGGTTGCCGGCAGGGTCGAACTGCACGTACTCGCGCACGCCGAGGTGGGCGTAGCGCTCCCGCTTCTCCTCGTTGTCTTTCTCGACCGTACTCTCCGAGGCCGCTTCGATGATGATGTCGGGCGCCTTGCCCTCGTCCCACATACGATACTGCAGGCGCGTGCCACCGAAGCGCGGGTCCTCGGGACCGACGCGCAGCGCGACGAGCAGGTCGGGCATGTAGTGCTTGCGCAACGAGAGCGGGTCGTACATAAACACCATCTCGCCGCCGACCAGATGTTCCTCAGGTAGGAAGCGCAGCAATATCTGGTAGAGCAGCAGCAATGCGCGCAGGTGTTCTTGTGTCGGCATAGGCTTCGGCTTACTGACCGGGTAGAACCATTTGTCGAGCATCACTACATCTCCAGCGTGTCCAACATACGCTCGTAGCGTTCGATTGTCTTGCGTCCCGTGCCCCAGATGAGCTGCTGGTAGTCCTCCAGGGGCATGTCGGGTGGGCGCTGCAGGCCGGCGCTGTACGCGCACTGGGCGCGGATCGCCGCACCGAGGTCGGCCGGCGCGCCCCCCGCCGGTGGGATGTCGTATCGCACGACCAGCCGCGTGCCGTCAGCTCAGTGGACGACGCAATAGACCGAACCCGCCGGATTCGGCTCGCCCGCCTCGGACCATGACCAGCGCGTCAACACGGCGTTGGCCTCGGTGAGCGTCGCGCACGTCGCTTGCTGCTCCGTGCGCGTATGCTCCAGGTTGACGCGCGTTACCGGTATTTTCTCTTCAGCTGTCATCACGAACATCTGCCGCCTGACGCTTGTCGTCTACGTGATGGCCGGTCCCGAGAGCCAGTCGTAGCCGATGGCAGGGTCGTCGTAGGGAATACGCCCCTCCTCGTCCGGGTCGTAGACGCCCGAGGTCACGTAGAGCAGGTGCGTAGGCTCCAGCGCGCGGCAACCGTGCGCCACGCCCGGCGGGATCTTGACGACCTGAGCCGGGTAGCCGTCGCCCAGGTACAGCTGTTGCGCCTCGCCCTTGGTCGGTGAGCCATCGCGCATGTCGTAGAGCGCTAGCCTGAGCGCGCCGACAGGGACGTACCACCAGTCAACTTGCGTCTTGTGCACATGCCAGGCCTTGACGACGCCGGGACGCATGTAGCTATGCGAGAGCTGCGCGAAGCCCTCGGGGAAAAACGGGTCGGTCACCCGGATGACTTCGCGGAAGAACCCACGTTCGTCCGGGTTCGTGCGTAGGTCTTTGATCTCAACGCCGTTTATCATCGTTTGTCTCCATTGCTAACCTGATAACTGATCGCGCCTAACACCCCGCGCGTCAGGCGACAAATGTGTCGTTTCGCGTTGGAAAGCGGCCATCGAACAGGATGGGCGCGCCGGTTCCACTACCCCAACGATCGGCCTCACCGCCGCGCTCGGCGTGGATGTGCAGGTGGGGCTCGCTGGTGCGTCCCGAATTCCCGACGCGGCCGAGCGGCTGGCCGCACGCCACGCAGTCGCCAGCCTTGACGGCTACGCTGCCGCTCCGCATGTGGGCAAGCAGGATCTTGACGCCTTGCTGCCGAGGCTCCACGACGACGTGATTGCCCGCGACACGCTCCCTGTCCATGGCCGGTGGCGCGAGGTCGGGTAGCCCATCGACGGCCGCCACGACCATACCATCGCAAGGACTGTAGAGCGTGTCGCTGAAGATATGATACATGCAAGGGTCCCGCGGCTGGAGCCCACGGGCGCGCAGGCCGAGGCGATCGAGCTTAACGATATCGACGGCGTAGCGCTGCGCCCTGTTGACTACATGGTAATTGATGGCGGCGTCGCTCCCCCCGTGGGCTATATAGTAGCGGCCGCCGCGCAATGGGAACGCGAGGCGCACCGGCTCCTCGTGATAGGTGTGTCCGCGCGCGACACGTATAAGTGAGCGGCCAAACCATGTAATGAGGAGCAGGGACACGACGAGGTGTAGCCATGATCCATCCTCGTGGCGGTCGCGTGGCAGAACTGGGAGGGCGCGAACGCTGAAGGTAGACGCGATAGCCGCCCCGCCCGCGATCACGCCGACGACGTAGCGCAGGTAATATCCGACGACATCCCACGGCGCGATCAGGTAGAAAGATGCGACCAGCAACCCGTACACGCCACAGGCGAACAGCCAATCGACCAGGCTCACGGCTCCCCATAGGGTCCATAGCCACACGATGGGGATGACGAGACAGACCGCGACGATGAGGAGGCTACGCGGGTAGAAACTCATTCGTTCGTGGCTGGCGACAGTCGCGATGCGTACTGCTGCTTGTAATAGGCGTCGTATGCGCCGCTCCTAAGTGGACGCCACCAATCCTCGTGCTGCTGGTACCAGTGCACCGTCTCGGCCAGCGCCTCCTCGAACGGCCGGGCTGGCCGCCAACCTAACTCGTGTGCTTTCGCACAGTCGAGCGCGTAGCGCCGGTCGTGGCCGGGGCGGTCCTGCACATAATAAATTAAACTCTCCGGCTTATGCGTCAATGTTAGGATCTGTTGCACCATGTCGATGTTCGCGCGCTCGTTCCCGCCGCCCAGATTGTAGGACTCGCCAAGCGCGCCGCGCCGCAACACCAGATCGATGCCCGCGGCGTGATCGTCGGCGTAGAGCCAGTCGCGCCGCTGGCGGCCGTCGCCATAGACGGGCAGCGGTTGGTCGTCGAGCGCGTTGGTGATCATCAGCGGAATCAGCTTCTCGGGGTAGTGGTAGGGGCCGAACGTGTTGGAGCCGCGCGTCACCAGCGTCGGCAGCCCATGCGTGATGTGGTAGGCGCGCACGAGCATCTCGCCACCCGCCTTGGACGCCGCGTAGGGGCTGCGCGGCGCGAAGGAGTCGGACTCCACGGAGGCGCCCTCCTCGACGTCGCCGTACACCTCGTCGGTGCTCACGAAGAGGGCGCGTGGCGTGCCCAGTTCTTTGACGGCCTCCAGCAGCACGAGGCTGCCGTAGACATCGGTCGTCACGAAGGCGCCCGCGTCGAGGATCGAGCGGTCGACGTGCGTCTCGGCGGCGAAGTTGACGAGGGCGTCGCAGTCGCGCAGGGCGGGTAGCACGTCCTCGCGCCGCGCGACATCGCCCTGTATGAAGCGGTAGCGCGGGTCGTCCGCGACCGGCGCGAGGTTGGACAGGTTGCCGGCGTAGGTTAGCTTGTCGAGCACGGTGACACGCAGGTCGGGGTAGCGCGCCAGGACGAGGCGCACGAAGGCGCTGCCGATGAAGCCGGCCCCGCCGGTGACGAGGATATGACGGGGCGTAAACGTTTGACTCTCACTCACAAAACAACCACCTTACTATGGTCTCCTAACAGTAGCTTGTAGGCGCGCGGCTTGGCGGGCGAACGTTGCACCTGGACGTAGCGCCCGATCAGGCTGTCCTCAATGCGATGCTCGATGTCGGTGATGCGGCTGTGTTCGAGCACGATGCTGTTGGCGATCTCGATGCTTTCGAGCAGGCAGTCGTGGTCGATCGCGGTGAACGGTCCCACGTACGAGTCGATCACGCGCGTGTTGGCCCCGATGATGAGCGGTCCGCGCAGCACGGAGTTGCTGATCTCGGCGCCCGGTTCCACGATCACCAAGCCGGTCAGTTGCGACAGGCCGTCGACCACACCCTCTGTGCGGGGCTTGAGTACTTCGAGTACGAGACGGTTGGCTTCGAGCATGTCCTCCATCTTGCCGGTGTCGATCCAGTGTCCCTCCAGCACATGTGGTTCGACGTGGTAGCCGTGGTCGACGAGCCACTGGATGGCGTCGGTGATCTCCAGTTCGCCGCGCGCCGAGGGCGCGATGCTGTCCACGGCCTCGAAAACATGATGGTCAAACATGTAGACGCCGACGATGGCGAGGTCGCTCTCGGGCACGAGCGGCTTCTCGACCAGTTTGACGACGCGGTCCCCATCGAGCACGGCCACGCCGAAGGCGCTGGGGTTGGGTACGCGGTAGAGCAGGATGCGCGCGGCGGCCTCACTCTGCGCGAAGGCGTGCACGAGCGGGGCGATGCCCTCGCGGATAAAGTTATCGCCCAGGTACATGACGAAGCGCTCGCCGTCAATGAACGCGCGCGCGATGCGGACGGCGTGAGCCAATCCACCGGGACGGTCTTGTGGGATATAGGTGATGCGTGCGCCGAAGCGTGACCCGTCGCCGGCGGCGGCTCTAATCTGTTCGGCGGTGTCGCCGACGATGATGCCGATGTCGGTGATGCCGGACGCTACGAGATCCTCGATCGCATAGAACAGGACCGGCTTGTTGGCGACCGGCACGAGTTGCTTGGCGGCCGTGTAGGTGAGCGGCCGCAGGCGCGTGCCTTTGCCGCCGCTCAGGATCAACCCTTTCATAGGACTCCTTTGATCTCGCGCCCGCGCGTGCATTATACGTTTCTTATCGACAAATACTCTTCCAATGCTTCGCGCCAGTGACGCGGACGCGGCGCCCCGGCCGCCTCAAGCTTACCGTTGTCGAGGATGGAGTACGGTGGCCGCGGCGCCGGTGCGTTGTATGCGGCGGCCGTCGTCGGCGTGAGGTCGGCCGCCACGCCAGCAAGTTCGAAGATGGCGCGCGCGTACTCGTACCACGAGGTCTCGCCGCGCGCGGTGCAGTGGTAGAGCCCGTATGGCGCGTCGCTCTCCAATAGGGCGAGCGTTGCAGCGGCGACATCACGCGTGCCCGTGGGCGCCACGATCTGGTCGGACACGACGCGCAAGGGCCGGCCAGCCCCTGCAACGCGCAGCATCGTCTCCACGAAGTTGCCATGGCGCGTGGCGCGGCCGGCCAATCCGAAGAGACCACAGACGCGCAGCACGTAGTGGCGTGGCGCCAGCGCGCGCGTGAAGTGTTCGCCGGCGAGCTTAGACGAGGCGTAGGCGGAGAGGGGAAACGGCGCGTCATCCTCGGTATAGGGCGCCCCTTTGGCGCCGTCGACGACGTAGTCGGTGCTGTAGTGCACGAGCGTGATGTCGAGCTCGGCGGCGGCGCGCGCCAGTGCGCGCGGACCGAAGGCGTTGACGGCGAAAGCGACAGCCGGTTCCTTCTCCGCATCGTCGACGCGGTTGTAGGCGGCTGGGTTCAAGATGACATCAGGCTGGATTTCGTCCAGAGCCGCGCGCACGGCCGTGTCGTCGGCGATGTCGAGCTCGGCGCGCGCGCGGCGGTCCACAGTGTGCCCGGCCTCCGCGCAGGCCGTCGCCAGGTCGGCGGCGAGTTGGCCGCCCGCGCCGGTGATCAGGACGCGCATGACGCGCTCCTACATGCATATTTTTTGTAGAGTTTCACGCCTTGCATCGTACCATGTGGCGCGAAAACATCGCAGAGGAACAGTGGCCCTCACCCCCAACCCATGGCTAACTGGCCCCCGATCCCTAGCCGCGGGATCGACGGTCCAGCGCGCTCTCCCTGACGCGGGAGAGGGGAGCCGCCCGGCGAGTCACGGTGGCCTCCCCTCCGCTCCTTGAGGGAGAGCCGGGTGGGCTGTCGGAGCGGAGCGGAGAGAGACCAATCCGCATGGGTCGGGGGTGAGGGGGTGTACGACGTGGGCATGGTACAATCATGCGGTATTCGCCCCATATGTTCATAGCCAATTAGTAGCGATGTCGCGATAACGGTGACGCGCACGCCAGACGCTACAGCACATTTTTGTCGATGAAGCCCCCAATAGAGGAGAGCGCAGCAGGCTTGTCACGCGTCCCAGGCGTCACAGATTGTTGCCACGACACCAGCTATGCGGCGACGATACGACGCATCCGGCCCCTTTGACGGCGCGGAAGCCCGGCGCGCCACGACAGGCCGTGTGCCTCCATGGCTCGTGGGGCTGCTGCTGTTCGTCTGCGTGCTCGCGGGGTATCTCTTCTCGTTCAACGTCGATCAGCCTTCGCACAACGGCGATTGGTACATCCGCTATCAGGTGACGTGCTCCATCGTCGAGCACGACAGCTTCGCCATCACGCCCTACCAGGTCGACAATCGCAGCGGCCTCGGCCTGCACGGCCGTACCTACGCGCAATACACGTTGGGGCAGACCACGGCGATGATCCCGCTGTACCTGCTGGGGCGTCATCTGGCCGGCCTTGCCCACACCGATTGCGCCGCCGCGGTCGCCCCGCCGATCGTCTTGCTGACGTGCAAGCTGCTCGGCCCCATTCTGGGCGCGCTGCTCGCCGTGCTGTTCTATACCACGGCGCGTCTGCTGGCCTATCGCCGCCGCGTCGCGCTCGCCCTCACCGCGCTACTGGCCTTCGGGACCTCGCTGTGGCCCGACGTGCTCTCCAACCTGGAACACACCATGGAGAGCCTGTTCCTGCTGGCGGCGGCCTACGCCGCGCTGCGCTATACGTTGGAGTCGAAAGTCGGAAGTCGGAAGTCGGAAGTCGGAAGTGGGCGGCAACGCGCGTTATCTACCGGGAGCGCCGGCGTCAACGGACTGACGCCGGCGCTCCCGGTAGATACGGGGCGGTTGTGGGTGGTGGCGATGGGGCTGGCGGGGGGGCTCGTCTTCGTCACGCGGGTGGCCGGCCTGATTGCCATACCCCTGTTTGCGCTCTATCTGGTGGCGCTTCACATACGGAGAGTCGGAAGTCGAAAGTCGGAAGTTGAAAGTGAGATGGTGATCGCCAATCAACAGCCGGTGGGCACCGGTGAGGTATTATCGCACGGACGTATGCGCGCCCTACGGCCTCACTTCCGACTTCCGACTTCCGACTTTCGACCCCTCGTGCGCGACCTCGCGCTCTACGCCGTCGGCGTCCTGCCCTCCCTCGTGATCAATGCCGCGTATAATGTCGCGCGCTTCGGGAAACCCTTGCAGTTGGAGCCGCACGGGGATGCGTCGTTCGGCTTTCCACCCTGGCTGGGGCTGCCCGACCTGCTCATCAGTCCGGGCAAGGGACTGCTCTGGTACACGCCCGCCCTCTTCCTGCTCGTCCTAGCCGCGCGCCCGTTCTGGCGGCGCTGCCCCCTCCCCGCGACCCTATTTGCCCTCATCTGCGGCGGCTACCTGCTGTTCTACAGCAGCGTGAACTACTGGCATGGCGACCCGGCGTGGGGGCCGCGCTACCTCTACGCAACGCTGCCGTACCTGATCCTGCCGCTGGGCGAGGTGTTCGCGCGCTGGCGGACCTACCGCCTCCCGCTGCGCGGCGCGCTGGTCGGCGTGCTGGCGGCCTCGCTGCTCGTGCAGTTCTCCACCGTTTCTGTCAGCTATTGGCGCTCGTTCCACTATGTGTTCGCCACCTACCCCGACCAGGTCGACAACTATTCCTGGGGGTTCAACCTGAACTACTTCTGGACGCCGGAGCAGTCGCCGCTGCTGCTCTCATTACGGGGTGTCGCCGACAACGCGCGGCTAGTCGTCGACCACGCCCCGCTCGTGCGGCACACGGCCTCCGTGCATCTGGGCAGCGCCAATGAGTCGTGCGTCTTCCCTGTCTACCATCAGGCGACGCTCTGCCTGACCGACATCGACGCCCTGCGCGACCGCGCGAGCTTCAATACCTACGCCGTTTGGTGGCTGCACCCGCATATGTATTCATGGTGGTCACCCGGTATGGTTATTGCCCTCGCCGTCGCGCTGCTGGCTTTGTTCCTGGGCAGTGGCGCGGCGCTCCTACGCCTCACGCCTGATTCGAGTCGAGGGAACCGTTCCAAGCCGCTGGGAAGCGCTACAGCTAGTACGCGCCGTCCTGTTATAGACGGCCGGCCGAGCGTGGGACTGCCGGCCGCGGTTGTCGGCAGCGCGCGACGCACGCGGGCGCCATGGTCCACGTCCAAGCAATCGCTGTCCTTGGCCGGCCCCGCGCCTGTGACGTCGATCGGGGCGGCGGTTGTTCCGACGGACACGACTCGGACGCGGCCAACTGTATACGCGGGCTCAGGCTTGGGGGCGCTCGCGACAGCGACCTTCATTAGTCTCATGGTCTACGGTGGCATCGCGGGCGCAGGCGCGCTAAGCGCGCCGCGCCACGCCACGCCGTTGACGCGCGTGGTCACGGCGGGCCGGATGGTGGTCGACGGGAGTCTTGCCTACCGCGTCCTGGGCGTCAGCCATCCAGACTCCATACTGGACGAACTCTACCCGGCCAATGACGATATATGCCCTTCGACTGACAAACAGGAAACGACGTGCTCCTACGTCGTGGTGCGGGTGCTGCTGCGCAATCTGTCGTCACACCGGCGGCGCAGCATACACCGTGACAACTTCATGCTTACCGATACCAGCGGTTCCACGACCTACCAATGGCCCTGCGGGGTCCCCGTATCGACCAGAAGTCATGAAGCGACCTTACACACTACCGTGGAACGAGACGCCTCGGACTCGCGGGGGAGTGAAACGGAGCAGCCCTCCTGCCCTACGCTCCGCACGCGCTCTGTCGTCGACCCGGCGGCGGAGATGGCCGCGTTATACCACCTGTCACCGGCGTGGTATCCGATCCCCCCGCGCGTCGCCGTCCAGCGCGTGCTGGTTTATGTCGTCCCCACGGCGGCGCGACGCTTCGCCTTGCTTGGCCCCGGCATCACCCTGACCCGGCTGAGTCTACCATAGTCGAAAGCCGAAAGTCGAAATACGAGGGGCAGTAGAGTAGACACGCGAGAAGTCGGGCCTACCGCCCCTAATCTTTAGCGCTTACTCACGACGTCCGACGTCCGACTATCGTTGTGCCGCGCGCGGCGCCGGCGCGCGTCCGCTGGCGCGTATCGCTAGGTATTCGACGACGCGCAGGAGCAAGTCGGCCAGCAGGGCCAGCACGATGATGGCGAGGACGCCCGCCTCGATCTCTTCGTTGTAGGAGTTGGACACGCCCTCGCTCAACAGATTGCCGAGTCCACCGGCGGCGATGTAGGTGGCGATCGCGGTCACCCCGATCACGGTGACGGTGGCGATGCGTACCCCCGCCACGATGACAGGTAGGGCCAGCGGCAACTCGATGCGCCACAGAATCTGCACCGCGTTCATACCCATGCCGCGCGCCGCCTCGAGAATCGCGGGATCGACGCCGCGCAGTCCAACGGCGACGTTGCGCACCAGGATGAACTGGGCGTAGATGACGAGCGCGATGAGCGCATTCCTGAAGCCGATGCCAACGATAGGGACGAGGATGGCGAAGAGCGCCAGGCTGGGGATGGTATAGGCGGCTCCGAGCACGCCCATGATCGGCGTATATAGGCGGGTGTAGCGTGCGACGAGCAGGCCGAGCGGGAAGGCGATCAGGATGGCGATGCCCAACGCGCTCCCCGCTAGCTGGACGTGCTGCCCGAACAGGCTCAGCACGGTGTCTATGTGGCCGCGCAGGTAGGCGATCATACCGGCAGCGCTTCGGCCTCGGCGGAGGCGTGCACATCGTCGAGCGAGACCGTCCCGAGCGTCCGGCCGTCGTCGCCGACGACGGTCAGGCTTCGCGCGGCGCCGCCGATGAGCAGCGCCAGGGCCGCGCGAGCGCTCTCCTTGTCGTCAATGGTGTGCCCGTCACCGTCACCGTTGGCGGACGCGGGCCGCGCGCCGTCGAGGGGGCGCATGACCTCCGTCACGGGAACGAGGCTGAGTTGGCGCAGCGCGTCGCCGGCCCCCACAAGTTGCGCCACGAAGGGGTCGGCGGGGTGGGCGAGGATGGTTCGCGGGCTGTCCGCCTGTAGGATGCGGCCGTCGCGCATGACCACGAGCAGGTCGGCCATCTTGAGCGCTTCCTCGACATCGTGCGTGACGAAGAGCACCGTCTTGTGGACCTGGTTTTGGATGCGCAGCAACTCGTCTTGCAGGCGCGCGCGCGTGATCGCGTCGATGGCGCCGAATGGCTCGTCCATCAGCAGGATCGGAGGATCGGCGGCCATAGCGCGTGCGATGCCGACGCGCTGCTGCTGACCACCGGAGAGTTGGCGCGGTCGCCGCTTGCGGTACTCGGCGGGCGGCAGGCCGACCAGATCGAGCAGGCTGCCGACGCGTTCGCTGGTGCGCCGCTTGTCCCAATGCAGCAGGCGCGGCACGACGGCGATGTTATCTTCGATGCTCATGTGTGGGAAGAGGCCGATCTGCTGGATGACATAGCCGATGTGGCGGCGCAGGTCCGTTTCGGAGATCGCATGGATGTCAGTCCCGTTGACCTGGATGTGGCCGGAGGTGGGCTCGATGATGCGGTTGACCATCTTGAGCAAGGTGGTCTTGCCGCACCCAGACGGGCCGAGGAGGACCACGAACTGGCCCTCCTCGACCGTCAGCGAACAGTCGTCGACCGCGGCCCGGCCCCCGGCGCCGTACCGCTTGACGACGTGCTCAAAGACGACAGCGCTCATAGCGATAGATATCCCTTACTTGAGGAAGCCCTGCTGCTTTAAGAAGTTTTGGGCCACCGTTTTGGCGTCCTGGTGCTGGATCGCGACCTTGGCGCTAAGCTGGCTGATCGTCGAGGTCGTGATCTTGGCTGCGATCTGGTTGAGCACGGGCCTGATGTTCGGGTAGGCCTGTAGCGCCTGGTTACGCACGACCGGGGCCAGGTTGTCCGGCGGCGCATAGTTCTTGGGGTCGCTGAGCAGGACTAGGTGGTCCGCGGAGATCTGAGGGTCGGTCGAGAACGCTTCTACCACATTGCCGCGGCCCTGCTCCAGCGCCGCATAGCGCACGCTGCCCACGCCCTGTAGTTTGATGAGATCGCCAAGCTTGGACTGGAAGTTCCCATAGATCTTCTGGACCCCCGGCAAGCCGTCGGCGCGCCCAAGATACTCGGTGGCGACGATAAGCTTCACTTTGGAGGCCTTACTCACCATGTCGGGGATCGAGTAGATACCATTCTGCTTGGCGAAGGCCTGCGTCGTCGCGAAGGCGTCCGTGTCGTTCATCGGATACGGGTGCAGCCAGATGAGGTTGTATTTCTTGCGGTAGCCCGCGGCCACCGCATCGTAGTAGGAGAGAGTGTTGTGCGGGGCGCTCTGTTGTAAGATGGCCTGGAGGCCGGTTCCGGTGTACTCGGGGAAAATGTCAAGGTCGCCGCGCTGTAGCGCTGGGGTAGCGGTCTGCGAGGCTAAATTGTCCTTGAGGCTGCTGTTGACAGGGATGCCCGCGTGCTGCAGCAGCAGGATATACATGTAGGCGACGATGTCGTTCTCGGGGAAGCCCTTGGCGCCGACGGTGAGCGTCATCTTAGCGGCGTGCGCCGTCGGGGATGCCGCCGCATGCGCGCTTGGCATAGCGGTGAAGGGGAGGGCCGCAGCGGCGGTAAGCGCGGCGCTTGCCAGGGCGCGGGTCAGAACGCGGCGGCGTGAGAGAGTAGGTGTGTCGTCGATGTGGTCAGAAGGGTACAAATCGGCCATGATAGCGTTGGTTTCCTTTCGTATACGCGTAGGCGGCGGCTGGCGCGATCCCCATGTGGATATGGTGGATCGATCCGCCGTCGATATCGTGATGTATTTATCGCGCGCGCTCATTCAGGCTGCCCCTTTTAGACGGGTGGGCTAATCACGCGCTGTAGACCACTGAAGAGCGCTTCGGCTCCCAGTGCCAGCAGTGCGACCGGCAGGGCGCCGGCCAGTAAGACGTTGATGTTGCTGTTAGCGAGACCTTGCGTGATAATGTCTCCGAATGCACCTCCCCCGATAAATGTCGCCAGCGTGGCGCTGGCGATAACCTCTAACGTCGCCGTACGGACGCCCGCCATGACGATGGGGAGCGCCAATGGGGTCTCTATTTTCCGCAGCACTTGCCACCCGTCCATGCCCATCCCGCGCGCCGCCTCGACGACGGCGGCGTCGACGCCCTGGTAGCCCGCCGCCGTGTTCACCAGGATTGGCGGGCAGGCCAGGATGACGAGGGCGATGAGCACGGGCAAGAAGCCGAAACCCGACAAGCCCAGCGGGGGCAGCACGGGGATGGCCAGGAACAGAATGGCGATGCTGGGGATCGCGCGCGCCGCGCCGAATAGGTTGAGCGCGGCGAAGGAGACCGCGCGGCTGCGCGCGGCCAGGATGCCGAGCGGGATGCAGATGGCCATGGCGATAGGCAGCGCTAGCAGATACTCTAGCTGCCTGACAAGCGCCCCACTCCATGTACCCCAGTTCTGGAGCACGTACTGCCACGCGCCCAGCAGGTCATTCATCCATCGTCTCCTCCGCCTGCTCTCACGGCACGGCTATCAGTATGGTACCTATATATGGTACCTAATTACGATGTACCGAGACAAAAACGTCACGCGGCGCTGCAGGGTCTGTGAAAAGTCGTTAGCGCGCAGAAGTCTCGGGGTCAGGCGGCGAGGAGCGAGGGGAACGTCTGCTGCTGCCAGTAGCGGTCCCAAGCGCCGTTGAGGCGCAGGGTGCGCAGGCGCATC
>JAABUM010001772.1_pt1 | contig 31006 bp, 29 predicted proteins | sample 5559161 | NCBI WGS metagenome assembly JAABUM01 (sample SAMN10711868, study PRJNA513369) | rock metagenome | isolation source: Antarctica rocks | place: Antarctica: Victoria Land, Siegfried Peak nord
CGCAAAACCCAACGCAAAGCCCACAGCCACAAGCCGCCGTCACCACGCACCAAGCACCTACGCGCAAAAGCACACAGCAGGACGCCGCCAACATATCCCTTCCATTCAGATTCTGCTGTCAATGAACACAGGGCAGAGCCAAATACGGCCGCACACCCCACCGCACAGAACAACACGCCCGATCACACAGGGCGCGCAGCACCGTCCAGACTATCCCGATCGCCGCCACCCACCAAACGCCAAACCGAACCAGGTGGGACAGCGAACCTAGCCAGCACACCAGATGCCGTCAAGGGCAAACCAACGCGCCGACAGGCAGGGAGATAAGACTAGAGAGAGGGAGGGTCAAGCGGAAAAGTGCCGTCCGCCCGATGATGCCGTAAAAACCAAGCAGCGAAGCGTGGGATACCCTCCGACAACGGCGTGGTGGGACGATACCCCACATGCCGTCCTATAGCGGACAGATCGGCCAGCGTCTCCGCCACGTCCGCGACCGGCCGCCCAACATCCTGCACCATGGCCCGCCGGCCAAGGCTCTCCTCAAGCAGCCGCACCAGCTCCAGCACCAGCTCGCCGCGGTTGTTGCCGATATTGAACACCTCCGGCGCGCACCCGGCGTCCGGAGTCCGGTCCAGGCACGCGATCACTCCGCTCACAATGTCGTCCACGTAGGTGAAGTCCCGCCGCAAGCGCCCGCCATCATACAAGGTGATCGGTGCGCCCCGCATGATCGCGACGGCGAACAGGTAATAGGCCATGTCAGGCCGCCCCCATGGCCCATACACGGTGAAGAACCGCAGCCCCGTCTGCGGCAGCCCGTAAAGATGCCCGTAGGCGTGGCTGATCAGCTCGTCGGCCCGCTTCGTCGCCGCATACACCGAGACCGGCGTGTTGACCGGATCACTCTCGGCGAACGGCAGCTTCGTGTTGCCGCCATATACCGACGAGGAGCTGGCATAGACCACATGGCGCAGCCCCGGCAGCCGCCGGGCCGCCTCAAGGATGGTGACGTGCCCAAGCACGTTAGCGGTCACATAGGCATAAGGGTCAACCAGCGAGTGCCGCACGCCCGCCTGCGCCGCGAGATGCACGACATGGGTCGTGCCGCCAGCCCGGCCGAACGCCTCCGTCACTGCCGCCCGGTCCGCAACGTCCACCTGCTCGAACCGAAAACCGCGCTTCTCCTGCAGGATCGCCAGCCGCGCCTGCTTCAGCCGCACGTCGTAGTAGCCGTTCAGGTCGTCCAGGCCCACCACGGCCTCCCCCCGCGCCAGCAGCGCAAGGCAGGTATGGAAACCGATGAACCCGGCCGCGCCGGTGACGATAACGCTCATGGGACGCTCATGGGACGCTCATGCCAGCGCGGCGCCGCGCGTGTCATGCCGCGACCCATCCGCCGTCCATGGACAGGCTGGCGCCGGTGATCGTCCGCGCGGCATCGGAGCACAGGAACACCGCCAGGGCGCCCAGGCTGGCCGGCGTCGTGAACTCGGCCATCGGCTGCTTCTCTGTCAGCAGCCGGCGCTTGACCTCCTCCAGCGGCACCCCTTCCCGCGCGGCCCGGTCCTGCAACTGCGCCTCGACCAGCGGCGTCAGCACCCAGCCGGGGCAGATCGCGTTGACAGTGACGCCGTTGCCGGCAAGCTCGATGGCGCCAACCTTGGTCAGCCCGATCAGGCCGTGCTTCGCGGCGACATAGGCAGACTTCTGCGCGCTCGCCACTAGGCCGTGCGCCGACGCGATGTTAATGATCCGGCCCCATCCCGCGGCCTTCATGCCGGGAATCGCCGCCTGCATGGCGTGGAACGCCGCGCTGAGGTTGATCGCGATCACCGCGTCCCAACGCTCCCGGGGGAAATCCTCGATCAGTGCGGTGTGCTGGATGCCGGCGTTGTTCACCAGAATGCCTACGGCGCCAAGCTCCTTCTGAGCGGCGTGAACCAGGGCCGCGATCTCGTCGGGCCGTGCCATGTCTGCGCCGTGATAGCCGACCCGCACGCCATGCGCCCTGGCCAGCTCGTCCCGCAGCGCCGTGATCGCAGCCGGGTCGCCGAAGCCGTTCAGCATGACGTGCGCGCCCGCCTCGGCCATCGCCCGCGCAATGCCCAGGCCGATGCCGCTGGTTGACCCGGTGACCAGCACGACCTTGTCCTTCACGCTCATGCACGTCTCCAGCAAAGGCTGCGGGTGCAGCGCAGGCGGCATTGTCATCCAGGACGCGCCCGGCGTGAAGGGTGCCATGCCGGCCCGTGTCCGCACCTCCGGCATCCGGGACAAGCGGCAGCGGTGGAACGCGCCCTGCCCCGCTGCGTTGTCGGGCCGCAACCTATGCAGGAGCCGATCATGGCAGACAGTCCCAGCCAGCTTCCCGACCAGACTAAGGGCGCGCGGCTGCACAAGACCAACAACGACACCAAGAACAACGCCAAGGCCGCCGCTATGGAGGCGCTACAGGCACGCCTTGCGGACGGCATTGACCTGGCTCTGGTGACCAAGCAGGCCCACTGGAACCTGAAAGGCCCGCAGTTCATCGGCGTCCACCTCATGCTCGACGGCTTCCGCACCGAGCAGGACGAGTGGAACGACATGATGGCTGAGCGTATCACCCAGCTTGGCGGCACCGCCCGCGGCACGGTGCAGGAGGTCGGGCGCGAGACGAAGCTATCGCCGTATCCCACTGACATCTATGCCGTCGCGGATCACGTGAAGGCGCTGATCGAGCGTTACGCATATTTTGCCAATGCGGTCCGGCAGGATATTGACGACACCGACGAGGCCGGGGACGCCGGCACGGCGGACCTGCTGACCGAGATCTCCCGCGGCGTGGACAAGCAGCTCTGGTTCCTTGAGGCGCACACCCAGGAGCCGAGCGGCACCTTCCGTAACTAGCGCCTCCCGTCTGGGCGGTGGCGTTTGGGCGGCGGCCTCCGGGCCGCCGCCCAATCGTTTCGACGCCCTTGCCCGGCCCGGTCCAGCGCACTAGCTTTGGATCAGGAACGGGAACACAGCATGAACGACTTGCTTGCGCCGACCGCTATCGCCGGGTCGCAGGACAACTATTCCGCACGGGATATCGAGGTTCTGGAGGGCCTGGAGCCTGTACGCCGCCGGCCCGGCATGTATATCGGCGGCACCGATGACGCCGCCATGCACCATCTCGCCGCCGAAATCCTCGACAACGCCATGGACGAGGCTGTCGCAGGTCATGCCAGCGTGATTGAGGTCCACCTTGAGGCCGGCAACTGGTTGCTGGTGCGCGACAACGGCCGCGGCATTCCAGTTGACCCGCATCCGAAGTTCAAGCCCTTGAGCGCGTTGGAGGTCATCCTGACCACCCTGCATTCAGGCGGAAAGTTCGGTGGCAAGGCGTATGCGACCTCCGGCGGCCTGCACGGCGTCGGCAGCTCCGTCGTCAACGCTTTGTCGGACGGCATGGAGGTGGAGGTTGCACGGGACCGCACGCTGTGGCGCCAACGCTATGCGCGCGGCAAGCCGGTGACGAAGCTGGTGAACGCGGGTCCGGTGCAGAACCGCCGGGGCACGACGATACGGTTCCACCCCGACCCCGACATCTTCGGCGACCTGGCCTTCGCGCCGGCCCGGCTGTATCGCCTGTGCCGGTCCAAAGCCTACCTGTTCCGCGGCGTGCGGATACGCTGGTCCTGCGATCCCGCCCTGGTCGCCAACAGCCCCGCCGTGCCGGCAGAGGCCGTGCTGCACTTCCCGGGCGGGCTGCGCGACAGCCTGGAAGAGGACATCGGCACTGCCGCCCGTGCCGTGCCGGAGATTTGGGCCGGCGTGGCGGACCTTCCGCCTGCGGCCAACGGCGCCACGGGCGGGCGGGTCGAGTGGGCGATCACTTGGCTGGAAGATGACGACGGCTTCCTGCACTCCTACTGCAACACCGTGCCGACGGCGCAGGGCGGCACGCACGAGGCCGGATTGCGTGCGGCATTGATGAAGGGCCTGCGCGCCTGGGGCGAAGGGCGCAGCAACCGCCGCGCCGCCGTCATCACGCCGGAGGACATGCTGGGCCACATGGCCGCCAAGCTGTCCGCCTTCATACGCGAGCCGCAGTTTCAGGGGCAAACCAAGGAAAAGCTGACAAACCCGGAAGCGGCCAGGCTGATCGAGCCTGCGCTGCGGGACCGCTTCGACCATTGGCTGGCCGGCAACCCGGCGCAGGCCGATAACCTGCTGACCTACATTATCGAGCGCGCCGAGGAGCGTATGCGTCGGCGGGAGGTGAAGGAGATCGGGCGCAAGACGGCGACGCGCCGCCTGCGGCTGCCGGGGAAGCTTACGGACTGCACGCGCGAGAGCCGCGACGACACCGAGATCTTCCTCGTCGAGGGCGACAGCGCCGGCGGATCGGCGAAGCAGGCTCGCAACCGGGACAGCCAGGCCGTGCTGCCGCTGCGCGGGAAGATACTGAACGTCGCCAGCGCCAGCGCCGACAAGCTGCGCGACAACAAGGAGCTGAGCGACTTGATCGAGGCGCTCGGCTGCGGCATCGGCAGCGGGTTCGACCTGGCCCGGCTGCGCTACGGCCGGGTCATCATCATGACCGACGCCGATGTGGACGGCGCGCACATCGCCTCGCTGCTGATGACCTTTTTCTACCGCGAGCTGCCGGAACTGGTGCGGCATGGGCACCTGTACCTGGCGCAGCCGCCGCTGTATCGGCTGACCCAGGGCGCGAGGTCGGTCTATGCGATGAACGACGCCGACAAGGACCGGCTAATGCGGCGCGGCTTCAAGGCTGGCAGCAAGGTGGATGTAAGCCGCTTCAAGGGCTTGGGCGAGATGCCGCCCATGGCGCTCAAGGAGACCACCATGGACCCGGCGCGGCGCACCCTGCTCCGCGTGGTAGCGGCGGCCGAGGACCGGGCCGTGACCAACGACCTGGTCGAGAGCCTGATGGGCCGCCGGCCCGAGCTGCGCTTCCAGTTCATCCAGGACCGGGCGCGCACGGTGGCCGAGGTTGATGTCTGACGCGGGCAGCCAATCCCGTTGATCGTTAGCCGTCCCTGAGAGATGCGGCACGGCGGGTCCATCGAAATCCGCGCGGGCACCTGCAACGGAAATGCCGTAGCTTCATATAGTTCCGTGGTGGAAACCGTTGGTGGGCCTGCCAGCAGGCGCATCGGTCCAACCACCGCAACAACGGCAAATGTTTAGCTCTTTTGGATGGTGGGCGCGACAGGGATTGAACCTGTGACCCCCGCCGTGTCAAGGCGATGCTCTCCCGCTGAGCTACGCGCCCATCCAGGCCCGCGTCTTAGGACATAAGGCGTAAGTGATGCAAGGTGCCGGGTGACACGAAGGCGCGGCAGGGGTTGAATGGCGCGATGGACCATCCCCTTCCGACATGGGCGCAGGCTGCCGGTGCTGACCCTGCCGGCGGCACCGGCCCGGCGCCGTTCCTGATCCGCTCGCCGCCAATGCAGACGGCGCCGCTGGTGTTCGCCTCGCCGCACTCCGGCCGCGTCTATTCCGCCGAGTTCCTAGCCGCCTCCCGGCTGGACGCGACGGCGCTGCGACGCAGCGAGGACAGCTTCGTGGACGACCTGTTCGCCAGCGCCCCGGACCATGGTGCGCCGCTGATCGCCGCGGCGTTCCCCCGCGCCTATTGCGACCCGAACCGCGAGATGTGGGAGCTGGACCCTGCCATGTTCTCCGACGCGCTGCCGCATTGGGTGAACACCACCAGCGCGCGGGTCGGCGCCGGGCTGGGCACCGTCGCCCGCGTCGTCGCATCGGGCGAGGCGATCTACCGGCGCAAGCTGCGCTTCGCGGAGGCGGAGGAGCGGGTGCAGGCGTGCTGGGCGCCCTATCACCAAGCGTTGGCCGGGCTGCTCGCGGCGACGCAGGCCAGGTTCGGCGCCTGCCTGCTGGTGGACTGCCATTCCATGCCGGCGTATGGCGCCGCCCCGTCCGGCCGCGGCGCCCCCGACTTCGTGCTGGGGGACGCGCACGGCACGGCCTGCGCGCCGGGCGTCACCGCGCGGATCGAGCAGGTGCTGACCGGCTTCGGCTACGACGTGCGGCGCAACGACCCCTATGCCGGCGGCTACGTCACGCGCCACTACGGCCGCCCCCGGGACGGCGCGCACGCGATCCAGATCGAGGTGGCCCGCAGCCTGTATATGGACGAGGCGCGGTTCGAGCGCAGCCCGGCGTTCGGCCTGTTGCAGTCCCGCCTGTCGGCGCTGGTCGCCGACCTGGCCGCAACCGCGCCAGCCCTGCTGCGGGCGTGATTCAACCCGGCTTCATCTTATGCTGCCATGCAGGCGCCCATGCGCCTGCCAGTCACCGCAGCCCTCGCCGCAGCCGTCCTTGCCACGTTGCTTGTCGCGCCCGCTGCCGCTCAGGTTGCCGGGCAATACGTGGCGCTGGCCGCCGCACCACGGCCGGGAGCGCCCTCCCCGGCCGCGCAATGCCGCGCCGCAATCGCGGCGGCGGAGCGCACGGCCGGCATCCCGGAGCGGCTGATGCAGTCCATCGGCGTGATCGAGAGCGGCCGGCGGGACGAGACTGGCATTAGGACCGCCTATCCCTGGACCATCAACGCCGAGGGCATCGGCTCCTACTACGCCACCAAGGCTGAGGCGATTGCGGCCGTCAACGCCCTGCGCGCCCGTGGCGTGCGGTCCATTGACGTGGGCTGCATGCAGGTGAACCTGATGTATCACTCGGGTGCGTTCGCATCCCTGGAGGAAGCCTTCGATCCCCCGGCGAACGCAGCTTACGCCGCGCGCTTCCTGCTGCGGCTATTCGCGCAAACCGGGTCCTGGCCAGGGGCAACGGCCGGCTATCACTCGCTCACCCCCGGCGTCGGCACGGAGTATGCGCGCAAGGTCCTCGCCGTCTGGGGACAGCCGCCCTCACGCGGAGCGCCCGCACCTGTGCCGGCACCCGCACCCATGGCCGCATCCGCCTCGCCGATCGGTCCCAGCTTCGCCGCGCAAAGCGCCGGAGCAGGCCGCATCATCCCGCTGCCCGGCACCGCAGTGGTGGCGACCGGGCGCGGCCTGGACTCCTACCGTGCGGCGCCGACCCGCCTCGCCTTCGAGGCCGTATTGCCAAAGGGCTGACGGCTGCCCAGTGCGGAGAAGAGGGCGTTCCATCACGTTCCATTGGGCAGGCGCTGCTGCCGGAGCTGATTGCGTTGAATGGACTGGCAATCGCACGGCGAAGCGCAATAAAGAGGTAAGTCCCATATCTGGAGGATGCCGATGGCGGTTCGTCCACCCCTGCGCGCAGCCGTTCTGTCGCTGTGCCTGGCCGCCGCCCCTGCGCTGGGCCAGGCGCCCGGCGTGCCGGTGACGACGACGGCGCCGCTGCGGCAGGACGTGCCGGTCGTGGTGCGGGCCATCGGCACCGTCCAGGCGTTCCAGTCCGTCGTGATACGCGCCCGGGTGGATGGCACGCTGGACAAGGTGCTGTTCACCGAAGGCCAGCACGTCAAGCCCGGCGACGTTCTCGCCCAGCTTGACCCCCGCCCCTACCAGGCGATCCTGGACCAGGCGCTCGCCCGCAAGGCCGCCAACGAGGCCGTTGCCGCCAACGCCCGCAGCGATTCGTCGCGCTATGCCGAACTGGCATCCAGCCAGGTCGCGTCGCGCCAGAAGCTGGAACAGATACGCGCCGGCCTGGCGCAGGCGGACGCCGCGGTGCGCGGGGACGACGCCGCCGTCGCCGCCGCGCAGCTCAACCTCGGCTTCACCCGAATCACCTCGCCGATTGACGGCCGGGTCGGGCTGCGCCTGGTGGACGCCGGCAACTTCATACGCGCTGCCGACCCCGGCACGACGGGGATCGTGACCATCGCGCAGATACACCCGATCTCGCTGCTGTTCACGCTGCCGCAGGACACGCTGCCGCGCGTGCAGGCGGCGATGCGCCGGGGCAAGCTGCCGGTGATGGCCTACAGCAGCGACGACCGCACCAAGCTGAGCGAGGGCGAGCTGCTGACCCTGGACAGCAGCATTGACGCCACGACCGGCACGATCAAGCTGAAGGCCGTGTTCGCCAATGCGGACGACAACTTGTGGCCCGGCCAGTTCGTGAACGTGCGGATGCGCCTGGACCTGCGCGGGGACGTGCTGACCCTGCCCTCCCCGGCGGTCCAGCGCGGTGCTGCCGGGATGTACGTCTATGTGGTGAAGCCGGACGGCACGGCAGCCGTGCAGCCGGTTGAGGTGGACCAGGACGACGGCCAGGTCGCCGTGGTGGCGAAGGGCCTGGACGGCGGGGAGCGCGTGGTGCTGGCCGGGCAGTCCCGCCTGTCCAACGGCGCCCGCGTGAACGCGACCGACGCGAAGCCGGCCAGCTAGGGCATGTCCAACGCAACCGAACGCCGCGGACATGCTTCAGCTATCGCTTCCCCAGCCACTGTTTCCAGCGAGCGTCTGCCCGGCCCGGACGAAACCGTTCGGCCCCGGTGTGATCTAGGCGTCCCTTCGGGACACAGCGCGAGGTCCACGCCATGAGCATCTCGACCCCGTTCATCAACCGGCCCGTTGCGACCTCGCTGCTGATGGCGGCTATCATGCTGGTCGGGATCGCGGCCTACCCCCTGCTGCCGGTGGCGCCGCTGCCCCGCGTTGAGTTCCCGACCATACAGGTCACGGCCGCCCTGCCCGGCGCCAGCCCGGAAACCATGGCCTCCACCGTCGCGCAGCCGCTGGAGCGGCAGTTCGCGCAGATCTCCGGCGTGGCGCAGATGACCAGCATCAGCGTCGGCGGCTCGACCCAGGTGGTGGTGCAGTTCGACCTGGACCGCAACATAGACGCCGCCGCGCTGGACGTGCAGGCCGCCATCAACAACGCCGGCGGGCAACTGCCCAAGAACCTGCCGAACCCGCCGCTGTTCCGCAAGGTGAACCCGGCCGACAGCCCGATCCTGATCCTCGCCGTGCAGTCCGAGGTCCTGCCGCTCATCGAGGTCAACGATTTCGCCGACAACATCCTGAGCCAGCAGATCAGCCAGATCAGCGGCGTGTCGCAGGTCAGCATCGGCGGCGAGCAGAAGCGCGCCATACGCGTGCAGGTGGACCCGGCGCGTCTCGCAGCCATGGGCATGACCCTGGAGGACGTTCGCAGCCTGCTGGTCACGGCGACGGTGGACGCGCCCAAGGGCACGGTGGACGGCGCCCAGCGTGCGTTTGCGATCTACGCCAACGACCAGTTGACCAAGGCGGCCGAATACAACGATGTCATATTGGCCTACCGCAATGGGGCGCCCGTGCGCGTGCGCGACATCGGCCTGGCGGTGGACGGGCCGGAGAACGCGCGCCTGGCCGGCTGGCAGAACGGCAAGCGCGGCATCCAGCTCCTGATCTTCAAGCAGCCCGGCGCCAACGTCATTGACACCGTCGAGCGCATCAAGGCCGCGATGCCCAAGCTGCAAGCGGCGATCCCGCCCTCGATCACCGTGCAAACCATCGTGGACCGCACCGTGACCATACGGGCTTCGCTGCACGAGGTGCAGTTCACCCTGCTGCTGTCCATCGCGCTGGTCGTGATGGTGATCTTCCTGTTCCTGCGGAACCTGTGGGCGACGATCATCCCCAGCGTCACAGTCCCCCTGGCCCTGGTCGGCACCTTCGCGCTGATGTACCTGTGCGGCTATAGCCTGAACAACCTGACGCTGATGGCGCTGACCATCGCCGTGGGCTTCGTCGTGGACGACGCCATCGTCATGCTGGAGAACATCTACCGGCACATAGAGGCCGGCATGAACCCGCGCGAGGCCGCGCTGAAGGGCGCCGGGGAGATCGGGTTCACCATCATCTCCATCAGCCTGTCGCTGATCGCCGTGTTCATCCCGCTGCTGCTGATGGGCGGCATCGTCGGGCGGCTGTTCCGCGAGTTCGCGATGACGGTGGCGCTGACCGTTATGGTCTCGGCCGTGGTGTCGCTGACGCTCACGCCGATGATGTGCGCCCGCTTCCTCAAGCACCAGACGAAGCAGCACGGCTGGCTGTATCGCGTGATCGAGCGGTTCTTCGACCTGCTGCTAGGCGGCTACCGGCGCACGCTGGACATCGCGCTGCGGTTCCAGTTCGTGACGCTGATGGTGTTCTTCGCCACCCTGGGCTGCACGGCCTACCTCTACACGCAAATACCCAAGGGCTTCTTCCCCAACCAGGACACGGGCGTGCTTGTGGGCCTGACCGAGGCCGGGCAGGACGTTTCTTTTGCCGAGATGGGGCGGCGGCAGCAGGCGGCGGCGGCCATCGTGTCGGCGGACCCGGCAGTTGCGTCGGTGTCGTCCAGCATCGGCGCAGGCTTAGGCGGGCAGACCGGCAACAACGGCCGCATATGGATCAACCTCAAGCCGTTCGATGAGCGCGACGTGACCGCCCAGGCCGTCATCGCCCGGCTGCGCGGCAAGCTGCAGCAGGTCGAGGGCATGAACGTTTTCCTGCAAGCCGCGCAGGACATCAACGTGGGCGGGCGCCTGGCGCGCACGCAGTATCAGTACACCCTGCAGGACGCCGACCTGGCCGAGCTTTACGACTGGTCGCCGCGCATCCTGAACAAGATGCGCGGCCTGCCGATGCTGCGCGACCTGGCAACGGACCAGCAGGTGGCCGGCACGACCGCGACGCTCACGATTGACCGCGACCGCGCCGCCCGGTTCGGTATCCAGCCGCAGGTAATAGACGACACGCTGTATGACGCCTTCGGCCAGCGGCAGGTGGCGCAGTACTTCACGCAGCTCAACTCCTACAAGGTCGTCCTAGAAGTGCCGCCTGCTTTGCAAGGCGACCTGGCGACCCTGGACAAGCTGTACGTCCGGGCGCGGGACGGCGCGGCGGTGCCGCTGTCCACCTTCGTCAAGATGGACACCAAGGCGGTCGCGCCGCTGGCGATCAGCCACCAGACGCAGTTCCCGGCGGTGACGATCTCGTTCAACCTGGCGCCCAACGCTGCGCTCGGGGAGGCGGTGGACGCCATCAAGAAGGCGCTGGACGGCATGGGCACGCCCGCGACCCTGCGCGGCACGTTCCAGGGCACGGCGCAGGCGTTCCAGGCGTCGCTCAGCACCCAGCCCTACCTAATCGCGGCGGCGCTGATCGCGGTTTATATCATCCTGGGCATCCTGTACGAGAGCTTCATCCTGCCGATCACCATCCTGTCCACCCTGCCCTCCGCCGGCGTGGGCGCGTTGCTGATGCTGATGCTGAACGGCTACGAGCTGTCGGTGATCGCCTTGATCGGCGTGATCCTGCTCATCGGCATCGTGAAGAAGAACGGCATCATGATGGTGGACTTCGCCATCAGCCGGGAGCGGCAGGACGGCGCCACTGCGCACGACGCGATCCGCGAGGCGTGCCTGCTGCGGTTCCGCCCGATCCTGATGACGACCATGGCGGCGCTGCTGAGCGGCCTGCCGCTGATGATCGCCGAAGGCGCCGGGTCGGAGCTGCGGAAGCCGCTGGGCTTTGCGATGGTGGGCGGCCTGATCCTGAGCCAGTTGCTGACGCTCTACACCACGCCGGTCGTTTACCTATACCTGGACCGGTTGCAGCAGTGGCTCAGCCCCCGGCGCAGCGCCCGCCTGCCGACCCTGGCCGGCAAGATGGGGGCGACCGCCGACTGATCCCGCTGCGGAGGGCAACAGCCGGGTCCGCGCCGCGTTGGATGCGTCATGGACCTCCCTGCCTTGCCGCTCGACTCCTTGCCGCCCGATCCCTTGCCGCTCCTGGCCGCCGCCGTGCCGGCCATGCAGGCGCGCGCCGCCGCTCTCGACCGGGAGGAGGCGTTCCCGGAGGAGGACATCACCCTGCTGCGGAGACTCGGCCTGCTGGCCGCGCCGCTGCCCCGGCGGTTGGGCGGTTTGGGAGCCGGGACCGAGCCGGAAGGAGGCATGGTCCTGTTCGACATCCTCCGCACCATCGGGCAGGGCAACCTGGCGGTTGGCAGGCTGTATGAGGCCCACGTCAACGCGATCAAGCTGATCGTGGACTACGGCGATGCCGGGCAGGTGCAGGCCGCGGCCGGGAACGTCCGGGCGGGACGGATGCATGGGGTCTGGGTCACGGACCCGCCCGGCGGCGGGCTGACGCTGCGGGATGGGACGCTGCACGGCGGCAAGGGGCCATGCTCCGGCGCCGGGCATGTGCCGTGCGCCCTGGTCACCGTGGAAACCTGGAATGGCGTTCGCATGGCGGCGCTCCGCCTGGATGGGCAGGAGCAGGTGCGGCCGATGCGCGGCCTGCTCCACGGGATGCGGGCCAGCGTCAACGGCTGGGTCGGCCTCGATGGCATCCCGCTCTCGGAGGCGGACCTCATCGGCCGGCCCGGCGACTATTTGCGGGAGCCGCAGCTCTCGACCGGTGCCTGGCGCACCAGCGCGGTCACGCTCGGCGGACTCGATGCGCTCGTGGCGGCGGTAGGCGCGCAACTGCAAGGGCGCGGCCACGCCGGCAGCCTGCAGCAGCAGGACCGCTTCGGCATGATGCTGATCGCCCAGGAGACGGCGCGGCTGTGGACGGCATCGGCCGCCGGCTGCGCCGAGGACGGGATGCAGCCGGCCGCCGACCAGGTCGCCTACGTGAACCTGGCCCGCATCGCGGCCGAGCACGCCTGCCTCGATGCGATGCGCCTGGCGCAGCGGTGCATCGGCTTCGGCGCCTTCCTGACCACCAACCCGCTGGAGCGCCTCCTGCGCGACCTTGCGACCTACCTTCGCCAGCCCGCCCCCGACGCGGTGCTGACCGAGGCGGCGCAGCACCGGCTGATGCACCGGTGATCGCCATGTTCCCTGCCGGGGACGTGCTGCGCGCCATGCGGTCGCTGCCGTTCGGCACCTTGGAGGATGTTGCGCAGGGCCGTCCGGTGCTGATCCTTGCCCCGCACGCCGACGACGAGAGCCTTGGCTGCGGCGGACTGATCGCCGCGCTGTGCCGGGCCGGCAATCCGCCGCTCGTCCTTGTGCTGACGGACGGCACCGGCTCCCATCCAGGCTCGCAGGCGTATCCTGCGGCCAGGCTCGCCCGGGTGCGGCAGGATGAGGCCCGCGAGGCTGTCCGCCTGCTCGGCCTGCCGGAGGGTCGCATCCATTTTGCCGGCCAGCGCGACACGGCGGCACCCGCCAGCGGCCCGGCGTTCGACGCGGCGGTGGAGTCGGTTGCGGCGCTGTGCGCCGCCGGGGCCGTCGGCACCATACTGGCGCCCTGGCGCCACGACCCCCATTGCGATCACGAAGCGGCGGACCTGCTCGCCCGTGCCGTGGCCAGCCGGTCGGGCCTCCGGCACCTGTCCTATCCCGTCTGGGGCTGGACGTTGCCGGCGGACCATCCGCTGCCGGCGCTGCCCACCGGGTTCCGCCTGGACATCACCCCCGACCTTGCGGCGAAGCAGCGCGCCATCATGGCCCACCGCTCCCAGTATGGCGGGTTGATCACCGACGACCCCACTGGCTTTATCCTGCCCGCAAACCTGCTGCGGGCGTTCGCCGCGCCCCAGGAGACGTTCTTGGTGCCGGAAGCCTGGTAGTCCTAAAGAATCGCGGACAGCGCAGCATGGCTGCGGCCAGGCCTGCTGGCAGGCGGACACTATCTCGAGCAAGCCTCTGAAAATCTGCGCGCAGACAAAGCGGGTCGGCACGGCCTGGCCAGGTGCGGCAGCATCCGTGCGCCCGGCTGCACGCCCCTGCTCACACCAACTACCCTTTGCGCTGATCGTTTCCGTTATTGCGAGAAGCGCGGCGATGCGGCAACCCAGGAGCGGCAAGCACGGCCCTGCCGCCCATGGATTGCCGCGCCGCAAAGGCGGCTCACAATGACAATGCACCAAGAGTTAGGGTCAGAGCAGATGGCGGTTGGTATCAGTCGGCGGCCTCCAGCATCGCGTCGGGGGCGGCAGCGCGGAGCAGTCCATCAAGCACCCGCTCGGCCCGGGCCAGTTCCAACTCCAGGTCGGTTGCCAGCACCGGCCGCGGAGCGAGGGCGGCGCACCCCAGCTCCAGGCTCTCCCAGGCGGCGCCGAACGTCGGCAGCTCCAGGGCGTTATGCACGCGGCGCAACGGCCAGCCGAGTTCGGCGGCCAAGCCAGGCAGCAGCCCGGCATCCGACCGCGCCCGGCGCAGGCGGTTCCGCAGCCGCAGCCGGCGGACACGGTCGAGCGCAGGCTCCAACGCGTCGTCCAGGAAGGGGTCCGGCGCGATCATCCGCCGGCGGATCGTGTCCGCCATGCCTCCGCAAGCACGGCCGGCTACGCGGCCGGACACCGTGACGCAGACCTCCGGCGCATGACGGATGCTGGCGTCCGCCCGGCGCAGCGCCTGGTAGAAGGCGCGGTCCTCGCCAAGGCTGACCGCCGGTATGCCGCCCACCCGGCGCCAAGCGGACCGCGTGACGCAGATGCTGGCGCCGGAATGCTCGGTGTGTCGCGGCCAGGGGTCCGCCGGGTCCGGGTCAACCAGGCTTGCGATCCTGTCCAGGACGGCGCCATAGGCGCACTCTCGCGCATCGGCGGCGTGCAGGGCCGCCGGGATCGCTGCCGCGTCCGCCGGGTCCAACAGCGCCCGCCCCGCCACGGCGTCGGCGCCGTTGCGGATGTGGTGCAGGTTGGCTGCGATCCAGTCGGGCGCGACCCGGCCGTCCGCATCGGTGCAGAGCAGCACGCCATCGGGAGCGCACAACCCCGCGGCGGCCTGAATCGCCAGCCGCCGGGCATGGCCAGCGGTCTGCTCCGCACACGGGAGGTCATGCTCCCGGATGGTCAGCCGCAATGGCAACCCGGCGGCAGCGGCTTGCGCCACCGCGGCGCTACGGTCGGTCGTGCTGTTGATGAGCAGGACAAGATCGAACACCGGTGCCCCAGCCTGACGCCCCAAGGCACCGACGCACGCGGCGATCAGTGCCTCCTCGTTGCGGACCGGAACCGCGACGGCCAGGCTTGAGATCGGGCGGTCCCGGGCGTCAGTCTGGTCCAATTTACGTTCCATCCCTGCTTGCAGCACTGGAACGTAAATTGGACGGCCCTGTTTTTTAAGCCAGTTCACAACCCGGTGTTGGAGGCCGACAAGCCGTAGCCGCTACGCCGTCATCTCCGCCTTGATAGCCTCGTCCAGTTCGTAGGTGCGGAACGGCTTTTGCAGGAAGCGGCGATTGATGGCCTGGGGCAGGAAGTATCCGGAGATAAGTATGATCTTCAGCGCGGCATGGCGGTCGGCGGCGACATCGGACAGCTCCAGCCCTGACATGCCCGGCATTCGTATGTCCGTCACCATGACGTCGAAACCGGGATGGCTGTCCAGCATGTCCAGCGCCTGGGTGCCGCTGGCGGCTTGCATAACGGTGTATCCAAGCTCCTGCAGCATGTCGGCCGAAGTTTCCCGCACGCTATCGTCGTCATCGACCAGAAGGATCATTGTTGAGTTCGAGGCCAGATGCCCCTCCCCTGTCTGCGGCCTTGTGCGCCAGCCAGCCGGGAATCGGCCAGAAACACGCTCGGCTGCATGTGCGCCCCTTGAATAGGCCATTGGAGACGCTTGCGGGAGGCCGGATACCGGCCTGCGCGATGACAAAGCTGTGCATGGCACATTTATGCAATGAACCGCCTGTGAATTGCATAAGTGTCCGTTCGGAAAGAGCTTGAGGTTACGGAGTTGGTTGTGATTGGCTTGCGGCACTTGTTTGGGAGTGTGCCGCATGTGGACTGTTGAGAACCGCGCCCGCTACGAGCGGCATGGGTTGCGTTACCCGACTGACCTGACGGACGATGAGTGGGCACTGGTGGCCCCGCGCATTCCGCCTGCCAGGCGCGGCGGGCGCCCGCGGACAACGGAGGTGCGCGAGGTGGCGAACGCGATCCTCTACCTGCTCGGCACGGGCTGCCAGTGGCGCGCGTTGCCCAAGGACTTCCCGCCGCGCACGACGGTGTTCGAGTATTTGGACCTGTGGGACTGGGACGGAACCTTGGAGCGCGTCCACCACGCGCTCTATGTCCAGTGCCGCGAGCAAGCTGGCAAAGAGGCCAGCCCCGCGGCGGCGGTGATTGACAGCCAAAGCGCCAGGAGCGCGGAAAAAGGGGGGCCTGCATTGACCCGGTTGGCTACGACGCAGGCAAGAAGGTCCGCGGCAAGAAGCGCCACATCCTCGTTGACACGCTTGGCCTGTTGCTGAACGTGGTCGTCCACCCCGCCGACGTGCAGGACAGGGACGGCGGCCTGCTGGTGCTGCGGGCGGTCCGCAAGCTGTTCCCGTTTGTCGAGCGCATCTTCGCCGACGGCGGCTATCAGGGCGCAGCCACTGCCGCCGCGGTCAAGGCGCTCGGGCCGTGGCAGGTCGAGGTCGTCAAGCGGTCCGACCTGCACCGGTTCGTGGTGCTGCCAAAACACTGGGTCGTCGAGCGCACCTTCGGCTGGATGGGCCGCAACCGGCGGCTGTCAAAGGACTATGAGTGCCAAACCCGCTTCTCGACAGCCTACGTCCGCTTGGCCATGATCCGCCTTATGGTGCGACGCCTCGCACGCAAACAACCCAGCCCCACAACATGAAGTTCCCGAACAGACACTAAGACTATGGATCGCATGGGGAAGTGTTGGCGGAGGGGATGAGATTCGAACTCACGGTAGGGCTTGACGCCCTACTTCGGTTTAGCAAACCGACGCCTTCAGCCACTCGGCCACCCCTCCGCCGGGGTCGTCAATCGCACGTCGTTTGCCGATCCGGTTTAGGCTGTTGGCACGCCCGCGTCAAATGACCCGTGTCAAACAGCCGGCGTCAAACAGGTCGGCGCGGCCTGCCGCGAGGCCGCTAGGACAGCGCGACCGCAAAGCCGCGCTGCACGCCGGGCCGCGCCATCAGCAGGTCGAACCAGCGGCGGACGCTGGGGAACTCTGCCAGGTCCACCTTGTGCCGCTCGTGCCGCCATGCCCAGCCGAGTATGGCGAAGTCCGCCACCGACAGCGGCCCGGCCACGAACTCGGCCTCCGCCAGCCGGCGGTCCAGCACGCCGTACAGGCGCCGGGTCTCCTTCACGTAGCGGGCCAAGCCATAGCGCTGGTCGTCTCCGTTCACGGTCAGGAAGTGATGCACCTGCCCCGGCATCGGACCGAAGCCGCCCATCTGCCACATCAGCCATTCCAGCACCGGCACGCGCGCGCGCAGGTCCTGCGGCAGGAACTGGCCGGTCTTCTCGCCGAGGTAGAGCAGGATCGCGCCAGACTCGAACACCGAGATGGGCGTGCCGCCGGGGCCGTCGGGGTCAATGATGGCGGGGATGCGGTTGTTGGGGCTGATCCGCAGGAAGGCCGGCGCGAACTGCTGGTCCTTGGTGATGTCCACGACCTTCACGGCATAGGGCACGCCCATCTCCTCCAGCGCGACGCTGATCTTGCGGCCGTTCGGGGTGTTGTAGGTGTGCAGCTCGATCATGGCCCGTCCCGCGTTGGTGCGCCGGACGCTAGGCCGGGACCGTCCGGCCGACAAGGCGGCCAGCCCCGGCTGGCGCGGCGCCTGCCCGGACCCGGCGTTCGCCCCGACCTGGCGCTTGCCTTGGCCCGGCGATTGCTAGTCAACTGGCGAACGCGATCCCGGAGCAGCCATGAGCACCACGTTACATCCCGCCGCCGCCCTGCCCGTCGCCAGCGCGCGATGGGTGCAGCTCGGCCTCGGCCTGGTCTGCATGATGGCGATCAGCAGCCCGCAATACGTGTGGACCCTGTTCACCAAGCCGCTCGGCGCGTCGCTGGGCGCCTCGGCCGCCGCGATCCAGGTGACGTTCAGCATCCTGATCGTGCTGCAAACCTTCTTCAGCCCGTTCCAGGGCTGGCTCGTGGAGCGGTTCGGGCCGCGCTGGCTGATCGCGCTGGGCGGCGGGCTGACCGGGCTGAGCTGGGTGCTGGCATCGCAGGTCACGTCGCTGACCGGCCTGTATCTCACCTATGGCCTGCTCGGCGGGCTTGGGACCGGGATCGTCTATATCGGCGTGGTCGGGCAGATGGTCGGCTGGTTCCCGGACCGCCGCGGCTTCGCCGTGGGCGTCGTCGCCGCGGGCTACGGCATCGGCGCGGTGCTGACGAACTTCCCGATTGCCGGCAGCCTGGCCGAGGCCGGATACGCCCCGACGCTGCTGCGGTTCGGCCTGATCTTCGGTGCGGTCGGCGTCCTGGCGGCCCTGGGCCTGCGTGCGCCGCCAGCGGCGTTGGCGGCCCAGACCCGAGCGCAATCCAGCGTGCCCGACGTGGACACCGGGACCATGCTCCGCAACCCGATCTTCTGGCTGATGTTCGCCATGATGACCATGATGTCCACGTCCGGGCTGATGGTCACGTCGCAGATCGGCACCTTCGCCAACGACTTCGGCATCGGCAAGCTGGTGATCTGGGGATTTGCGGCGATCCCGCTGACGCTGACCGTGGACCGGCTCTGCAACGGCCTGACCCGGCCGTTCTTCGGCTGGGTGTCCGACCGCATCGGGCGGGAGAACACCATGCTCATCGCCTTCGGGCTGGAGGGCGTCGCCATGGCGGTATGGCTGGCCACGATGAGCAACCCGGTGCTGTTCGTGCTGATGTCGGGCGTGGTGTTCTTCGGCTGGGGCGAGATCTTCTCGCTGTTCCCCTCCACCCTGACGGACACGTTTGGCGCGGAGCACGCCACCAAGAACTACGGCTGCCTGTATATCGCGCAGGGCATCGGCGCGATCTTCGGCGGTCCGCTGGCGTCGCTGCTGCACGACTACGCCGGAAGCTGGTCCCCGGTGTTCGGCCTGGCCATCGGCGCGGACCTGCTGACGGCGGCGCTGGCGATCCTGCTGCTGAAGCCGATGCGCGCACGATACCTCGCGCGCTAGGCAGGCAACGGTCAGGTCTGGCCGTGAGACGGTCGGGGCTGAACGCAAGCATCCGCTTATGCAAAGAAAAGCCGGAGCGGTTCGCGTCCAGGTCTGGATGCAAACCGCTCCGGCCGGCTTTCGGACGCTGCGGCGGTGGTTGGCGGGCATCCCAGGGTGGTCCGCCAGCCTTCGCCGGGCTACATGGACGAAATGGCCGTGATCCCTGGGCACCCCGATGTTGAGCTGCTGTCGAACGAAACCGCCTGGTCCGGCCGCTTTGCGGTGGAGGTCGTGCGGTTCCGCCATCGCCGCTTCGACGGCACCATGTCCGGCATACGGACTTGGGAACTGTTCGTGCGCGGCCGGGCCGCTGCGATGCTGCCCTATGATCCCTGGACCGACCAAGTCGTGCTGATCGAGCAGTTCCGCTTGCCTGCCCTGGCCGCCGGGTTGCCGCCGGTGATGACTGAAATCCCGGCCGGGCTGTGCGACGACAACGAGGACCCCGCCGCCACGGTCCGGCGCGAGGCGGTCGAGGAGATGGGCTTGGAGGCCGACCTGCTGGAACCGATCGGTGATTTCGTGCTGACGCCCGGCGGGTCGGACGAACGATGCACGATGTTCGCCGGCCGTGTCAGGGCGCCCGCCGCAGGGCCGGACGGGATCGTCGGTCATGGCGGCCTGGGAACCGAGCAGGAAGACATACGGGTCCGCTTGCTGCCTGCTCAGGCGGCCATCGCGCAGGCAGTGGCCGGGCGCTACCCTAACTCCGTCACCACCATCGCCCTGCTGTGGCTCGCTGCGCGGCGGGATTGGCTGCGGGCGCAGTGGGGCGCGGCATGACGGACCCGCTCGTCTCGACGGACTGGCTGGCGGAACATCTGGCCGACCCTGCCCTGGTCGTTCTGGACGCCACCAAGTACCTGCTTACGGACGGCAAGGACGGCCTGGCGGAGTTCAACCGGATGCACATCCCCGGCGCCCGTTTCTTCGACATGGATGCTGTGGCGGACCAGGATACGGCGCTGCCGCACATGGTCCCGGCGGCTGGGCGGTTTGAACGGATGCTGGGCGCCTTAGGCGTGTCCAACGCCAGCCGCGTGGTGTTCTACGACCAGAAGGGCATCGCCTCCGCCCCGCGAGGCTGGTGGATGATGGGGCTGTTCGGGCACGACGACGCCTTCGTGCTGGATGGCGGGCTGCCGAAGTGGCTGCGGGAGACTCGCGCCACCGAAGCCGGGGCACCCGTGCCGGCGGCGCCCGCGCCGTTCCGCGCCAGCCTCCGCGCCGCGCGCCTGCGCGGCATCGGCGATATGCTCGCCCCATCGCCGGACGTGCTCGTGCTGGACGCCAGGCCCGCCGGGCGCTTCGACGGCACCGCGCCGGAGCCGCGGCCCGGCCTGCCCAGCGGCCACATGCCCGGCAGCCGCAGCCTGCCCTTCCCCGCCCTGCTGAACCCGGACGGCACCATGCAGGACCCGGACCGCCTGCGCGCCACCTTTGCCGCCCTGGGCGCGGACGGGACGCGGCCGGTGGTGACGAGCTGCGGCACCGGCGTCACCGCGACCATCCTGACGCTCGGCCTGCGCCGCGCCGGGCTGCCGGAGGGCGCGGTGTACGATGGATCATGGACCGAATGGGCCAGCCGGCCCGACACCCCCAAGGAGACAACGTGATGCCCGACGACCAATCCGGACTTGGCAAGGCCACCCGGCACGGCCTCAACACCCGCCTGTCCCATGCCGGGCGGGCCGGGACGCGCATCCACGGCTTCGTCAACCCCCCCGTCGTGCGCGGCTCCACCGTGCTGTATCCGTCCTGCGCCGACCGCAAGGCGCTGGGCGCCAAGCGGCTGGAGCAGGCGCTGATCTACGGCGTGCTGGGCAACCCGACGCACCATGCGCTGGAGGACGTAGTGGCAGAGATCGAGGGCGGCACGCGCTGCCAGATTGTGTCGTCCGGCCTGGCCGCCGTCACGACGCCGCTGCTGGCCTATCTCGGCGCCGGCGACCACCTGCTGGTGCCGGACAGCGCCTATGGCCCGGCGCGCGGCTTCTGCGACGGGATGCTGGCCCGCATGGGCGTCAGCACGACCTACTACGCGCCGGACATCGGCGGCGACGGCCTGCAGGCGCTGATGCGGCCCAACACGAAAGTCGTCTATACCGAGTCCCCCGGCAGCCACACCTTCGAGGTGCAGGACATCCCGGCGCTGGCCGCCGTCGCGCACGCCCACGGGGCGAAGGTGCTGATGGACAACACCTGGGGCATCCACTTCTTCCAGCCGTTCCGGCATGGGGTGGACGTGTCCATCCAGGCGCTGACCAAGTATGTCGTCGGCCACTCCGACGTGCTGCTGGGCAGCGTCACCACCGCGGCGGACGACGACTGGGAGCGGGTGCGGATGGCGGCGCTGGCGCTGGGCCAGTATGCCAGCCCGGACGATTGCTGGCTGGCGCTGCGCGGCGTCCGCACAATGGGCGTGCGGCTGCGCCAGCAGATGCAGGCCGGGATCGAGGTGGCCGAATGGTTCGCCGCCCGGCCGGAGGTCGCCCAGGTGCTGCACCCTGCCCTGCCCGGCGCACCCGGGCACGACTTGTGGAAGCGAGACTTCACCGGCGCTTGCAGCCTGTTCGGCGTGGTGTTCCAGCCGGAGTACAGCGTGGAGGCCACCCACGCGATGATAGACAGCCTGGAGCTATTCGGCATCGGCGCGAGCTGGGGCGGCTACGAGAGCCTGGCGCTGCCGACCACGGGATACGTGACGCGGACGGCGGGCAGCGGCGCGTTCGCCGGGCCGGTGGCGCGGTTCCACATCGGGCTGGAGGACGTGGCGGACCTGACCGCCGACCTGGACCGCGGCATGGCGGTGCTGCGGGCACATGGAGGCTGACGCGATCCTGCGGGCCCTCCGTTTCAATGGGGACGGGCTGGTGGCGGCAGTGGCGCAGCAGCACGATACCGGAGAAGTGCTGATGCTGGCCTGGATGAACCGGGACGCCGTGGCGGAAACGCTGGCGACCGGCCGCGCCTGCTACTGGAGCCGCAGCCGCGGCGCCCTGTGGCGCAAGGGCGAGACCTCGGGCCAGGTGCAGCGGCTGGTCGAGCTGCGCGTGGACTGCGACAGCGACGCGCTGCTGCTGCTGGTGGACCAGCATGGCGTCGCCTGCCACACCGGGCGGCGGTCCTGCTTCTACCGCGCGGCGCGGGACGGCGCGCTGGTTAAGATCAGCCGGCCGCTGGTGGAGCCTGCGTCGCTTTACCCGGCGGCAGGCGCATCACCCACCTGATCGCGCCTTCCGGCAACGGGCCGTAGAGGTGCGGGAACGGGTCCATCCCCGGTTCGCTGGCCTCCCAGCGCACGTCCGCGAGCGACGCCGCGTCCACGTGCAGCACCACCAGCCCGGACTGCCCGGCGAAGTGCCGCTCCAGCACGAAGGCCAGTTGCGCCGGGGTGCATAGGTGCAGGAAGCCGTCCGGCGGCGGCGAGGGCGGCCCGGCGGCCCAGGCCGCCGCCGTCGTGACGTGCAGCAGGGTCGTGGGCGCGGTCATCCCCGGCGCAGCTTCACGGACAGGATGTAGGACGCAAGCAGCAAGGTCGCGGTGTTAGCCAGCACCATCGGCGCAGACCGGGTGAGCAGCCCGTAGGCCAGCCACAGCACGACCCCGGCCACGAACAGCAGCAGCATTTTGAGGCTGAAGTCCCGCGCGCTGCCGGTGCGCCAGGTGTGCAGCGCCTGCGGCACGAAGGCGATGGTGGTCAGCACGCCCGCCAGCATCCCCAGCGCCTCCGTCCAGTCCGCCATGTTGCACCCGCCGTTTCCGCCCCCTATGCAGCCGGGCATGGCCCTTGGCAACCCGCTCCCGTGCCGCTGATCTACCTGATGGCCGGGGAGGCCAGCGGCGACGTGCTGGGCGCGCGCCTCATGGCCGCCCTGCGCGCGCAGCGGCCCGGTGTCGAGTTCACCGGCGTCGGCGGCCCGCGCATGGCGGAGCAGGGCATCGCCAGCCTGTATCCGATGTCCGACCTGTCCGTCATGGGCATCGTCGAGGTGCTGCCCCGCATCCGCCTGCTGCGCCGCCGCCACGCCGAGACCCTGGCCGACATCGCGCGGCGCCGGCCCGACGCGGTGGTGACGATAGACAGCCCCGGCTTCATGCACCACGTCCTGGCCGACGTGGCCCGGCTGGGCATCCCGCGCGTCCACTACGTCGCCCCCCAGGTCTGGGCCTGGCGGGCGCATCGCGTGAAGCGCTACCCCGGCCTGTGGGACCGGCTGCTGTGCCTGCTGCCGTTCGAGCCTGCATGGTTCGCGCGGCACGGGCTGCCCGCCACCTTCGTCGGCCATCCCGTGCTGGAGTCCGGTGCGGACAGGGGCGACGCCGCCCGCTTCCGCAGCGCGCACGGCCTGGCGCCGGAGCAGCCCGTGCTGGTGATGATGCCCGGCAGCCGCCGGTCGGAGGCGCCGCGGCTGCTGCCGGTGTTCGGCCGCGCCCTGCACCTGCTGGCGTCGCAAGCGCCGTCGCTGCGCCCGGTGCTGCCGGTGTCCGCCGCCGTGGCCGACGTGGCCCGCCGCAGCGCCGCGGAGTGGCCGGTGCAGCCGATCATCGTGACGGACCTGGCCGACAAGCACGACGCTTATGCCGCCGCCGGGGCCGCGCTCACGAAGTCCGGCACCTCGACGCTGGAACTGGCCCTGGCCGGGGTGCCGATGGCCGTGGCCTACCGGCTGAACGCCCTGACCGCGTTCATGGCCCGGCGGATGATCCGGGTGCCGCACGTCGCGATGGTCAACCTGCTCGCCGGCCGGGCGCTGGTGCCGGAGCTGCTGCAGGAGGACTGCACGGCCGAGACCCTCAGCCGGGTAGCGCTCGCCCTGCTGCAGGACCCGGCGCAGGCCGAGGCGCAGCGGGGCGGCTTCCGCGCCATCATGGACAGCCTGCGTCCGCCGGACGGCCTGCCGTCAGAGGCTGCCGCGCGCGAGGTGCTGGATGTCCTGGATCAGGCCGGACGCCATCGCTAGGCGGCGTGACTCCGCCATCCCGTCCGTCACGGCCAGCGCCGCCGCCAGCGCCCGGCGCCCGGCGGCGGCGTCCACCACCACCGGCGCCCCGTCCAGGCAGGACGCTATGAACGCCTCGTGCTCGGCGGCCATGGCGTCGCCTTCGGTCCAGCTCGTCTCCTCGCGCCGGAAGCCGCCGGTGCCGGGCAGCGGCAGGCCGCGCTCGCGCCCGATCATCACCAGCTTGCGGGCGACGAAGTCGGCGGACAGGTAGCCCTCCTCGGAGAACAGCCGCATCCGCCGCTCGGTCTTGAGCGAGATGCGGCTTGCGGTGATGGCGGCGACGCAGCCGTTCTCGAAGCGGACGCGGGCGTTGGCGATGTCCTCGTGCGCGCTGGACACCGCGGCGCCCAGGGCGTCCACGCTGCTGATCGGGCTGTCCACCAGCGCCAGCACGAGGTCGAGGTCGTGGATCATCAGGTCGAGGATGACGGACACGTCGGTGCCGCGCGGCTTGAACGGGGCGATGCGGGCGCACTCGATATACAGCGGCCGGGTGATGCGGGCGGATATGGCGCGATGCTCGGCGGAGTAGCGCAGCAGGTGGCCGACTTGCAGCACGACGCCGGCGTGGGCCGCCTGGGCGGCCAGCTCGTCCGCCTCCGCCAGCGTCGCGGCGACCGGCTTCTCCACCAGGACGTGGCGGCCGGCGCGCATGGCTTGGGTGGCCAGGGCGTGATGGGCGTCGGCCGGGGCGGCGATGATGACGGCATCGCTGGTCGCCAGCAGGTCGGCGAGCGGCAGGGCCGCCGCGCGCGCCTCCCGCCCGACCGCGGCGGCGCGCATGGGATCGAGGTCGTGCAGCCCGGCCAGCGTCGCGCGCCGGCTGCCGGCGACCTTGAGCGCATGGAAGCGCCCGAAGTGCCCGGCCCCAATGACGCCGATCCGCAGCGGTCCCTTACCCATGCGCCCCTGTAGCCCGCAGGTGCGGCAACGCCAAGGCCGCCTGCCTGCCTGCTCCCTCTCCCTCCGGGAGAGGGCCGGGGTGAGGGAAGCCGCAAGGATCGGACATGCCAGCCTTGGCGCGAACCAGCCTGTCATCGGAACACGATGCGCTTGTGGCTTCCCTCACCCCAGCCCTCTCCCGGAGGGAGAGGGGGAAGGCTTGCGCCGGCCCGTCCGGGTCGGCATACCCGCGCGCGAACCTATGATCGGACCCGCGCGCCTGCCATGATCTATTTCAGCCGCCTCAAGATCGCGCTGATCGCCGGCGTCTGCCTGCTTGGCGCGCTGCTGTGCCTGCCGAACTTCATGCCCGCGCCCGCCGCCTGGCTGCCCTGGCCGCAGATACGGCTGGGACTGGACCTGCGCGGCGGCAGCTACCTGCTGCTGGAGGTGGACATGGCGGCGGTCGTGAAGGAACGGCTGGAGAGCCTCGCCGACAGCGCCCGCACCACCCTGCGCCCCGCCCGGCTGGCGAACCAGCCGCCCACCGTGCAGGCCGCGCAGAGCCGCGTGCTGATCCGCGTCTCCAACCCGGCGCAGTTGGAAGACGCCGCCCGGCTGCTGCGCGACGCCGCGGGCGGCGCCGGCACGGCGGAGTACCAGGTCACGACCGAACCCGGCGCTGTCGTCATGTCGCTGTCCCCCGCCATGCTGCGCGACCGCTCCGAGCGCGCCATCGCACAGAGCATCGAGATCGTCCGCCGCCGCATAGACCAGACCGGCGTGCTGGACCCGGTCATCACCAAGCAGGGCGACAACCGCATCGTCGTGCAGCTCCCCGGCGTCGAGGACCCGAACCGCATCAAGGAGCTGATCGGCCGCACCGCCCGCATGACCTTCCGCCTGCTGGACGAGACCGCGAACCTCGCCGGCACGCCGCCGCCCGGTGTGGACTACCTGCCGGTGGACAAGCAGCCCAACGTGCGGGAGCCGGTGCGCCGCCGGGTCGAGGTGGACGGCGCCAGCCTGACCTCCGCCACTGCCGAGCAGGACCAGCAGGGCGGCGGCTGGAAGATCTTCTTCACCTTCGACAGCGTGGGCACCCGCCGTTTCGCCGACGTGAGCAGCGCCAACATCGGCCGCCGCTTCGCCGTCGTGCTGGACGACAAGGTGATCAGCGCCCCGGTGATCCGCAGCGCCATCCTGGCCGGCAAGGGCGAGATCAGCGGCAGCTTCACCCGCGCCGAGGCCCGCGACCTCGCCACGGTGCTGAGCGCCGGCGCCCTGCCCGCGCCGCTGTCGGTCATCGAGGAGCGCAGCGTCGGGCCGGAACTCGGCGCGGACAGCATCCTGCGCGGCGCCATAGCGCTCGGCGTGGGGCTGCTGTTCGTCGTGATCTACATGGCGCTGTTCTATGGCCTGTTCGGCTGGTTCGCCAACCTCGCCTTGCTGGTGAACCTGGTCCTGCAGGTGGCGATCCTGTCCTTGCTGGGGGCGACGCTGACCCTGCCGGGCATGGCGGGCATCCTGCTGACGCTCGGCGTCGCGGTGGACGCCAACATCCTCATCAACGAGCGCATCCGCGAGGAGGTGCAGGCCGGGCGCACGCCGATGAACGCGCTGGAGACCGGGTTCCGCCGGGCCTACGGCACGATCATAGACAGCAACGCGACGGCGTTCCTGGCGCACGTCATGCTGTTCGTGTTCGGCTCCGGACCCGTGCGCGGCTTCGCCGTCACCATCACGGTCGGCATCGTCACCACCATGTTCACCGCGACCGTGGTGGCGCGGCTGCTGATGGTGCGCTGGTTCGTGTCCCGCCGCCCTGCGCTGCTGCCGGTGTAACGCCCCATGTTCATCCGACCCCTGTTCCGCCTGGTGCGGGACGACACCAACATCCAGTTCATGCGGGGCCGCTTCCTGGGCCTGGCGACCTCGGCGGTGCTGTCGCTCGCGTCCCTGTTCCTGTTCTTCTACCCCGGGCTGAACCTGGGGATAGACTTCCGCGGCGGCGTCGTGATGGAGGTCCGCACCCCCGGCCCGGCCGACTTCGGCAGGCTGCGGGACGCACTGACCGCGGCCGGGCTGCCGGGCGCCGGGGTGCAGCGGTTCGGGGGGGAGGACAGCGTGATGATCCGCCTGGACCCGCAGGGCGGCCAGAACGCGACCGAGGCGCTGGTGTCCCGCGTGCGCGGCGCGCTGGAGGCGGCGCAGCCCGGCACGCGCCTGGTACGCACCGATGCCGTGGGCGCATCGGTATCGGAGGAGCTGTTCCAGAACGGGATGCTGGCGCTGGGCATCAGCCTGCTGATGATCCTGGTGTATATCTGGTTCCGCTTCGAGTGGCAGTTCGCCGTGGGCGCGGTGGTGACGCTGATCCTCGACGTGACGAAGGCCATCGGCTTCCTGGTCGTGACCCGGATCGAGTTCGACCTGGTGATGGTCGCGGCGATCCTGACGGTGATCGGCTACTCCACCAACGACAAGGTCGTCGTCTATGACCGGATGCGGGAGAACCTGCGGAAGTTCAAGACGATGCCGCTCCGCAAGCTGATAGACATGTCCATCAACGAGACGCTGAACCGCACGCTCGGCACCAGCATGACGGTGTTCCTGGCGAGCCTGCCGCTGGCGCTGTTCGGCGGGCCGTCGCTGTCGGGATTCGCGCTGATGATGCTGTTCGGCATCGTGGTGGGCACCAGCAGCAGCATCTTCATCGCAGCGCCGATCCTGCTGCTGCTGGGGGAGAACCGGCTGCGGCGGGACGCGCAGGCGGTGCCAGCGGCGGCGCGGAAGCCGGTGGGCTAGACTGCCCGATGCCATAGGAGCGCCGTCCATGTCCGACACCACGCTGCCCGCCATCCAGGCCCAGCCGCGCCCCATTGCCGCTGGCACCCGGATCGGGCACGGGCACCTGAAGGTCGCCGACCTGGACCGCGCGCTCGGCTTCTATGTCGGCGTGCTCGGCTTCTCGCTGATGCAGCGCCTCGGCAGCCAGGCCGCGTTCATCTCGGCCGGCGGCTACCACCATCACATCGGGCTGAACACTTGGGAGAGCCTGGGCGGCTCCCCGCCAACGCCGGGCACGACGGGGCTGTTCCACCTGGCGATCCTGTATCCGGCGCGGGCCGATCTGGCGGACGCGCTGCGGCGGCTGGTCGAGGCCGGGATCGAGCTGGACGGGGCGTCCGACCATGGGGTGAGCGAGGCGCTCTATCTGACGGACCCCGACCGGAACGGGGTGGAACTGTATTGGGACCGCCCGGCGGGGCAGTGGCCGCGTGCAGCGGACGGGTCGCTGGCGATGTTCACGCGGCGGCTGGACCTTGATGACCTGTTGCGGGAATCGGCACCAGGCGCAAGCTGACGCTGCCGGGATTGCGCCTCAGATGAGATGTCCCTCGGCTGCCGCATCCGTCAACGCCTCGTCCAGGGTTGTAGGCTGGGCTGCGACAGCAAGGGCCAACCCTTCCTTCGACGGCGGATACCCATCCAACTTTTCCGGCAAGCCGTCCATGGCCTCCCGGAACAGCCCGGCGACATCAATCTTCTGGTGCATGGACGGCGTAAACCGGCGCCGAGCGCTGCTCCGGAACACCCGGGCTTCGGCCCGCCAGTGCGGGACGTTCCACGAATAAGGCCACGCACATGCCTTGAGGTCGTAGAGGAGCGCCCGCATCAGCAGGCTCTCAACGGAATGAACCTGGCTCCGGCCCACGCTCTCGATTTCCTCGATAATGTTGCCCCAGTCCGGAGGCTCGTTGCTGGGCTGTCGTGCGGCGAGGCCGCGCAAGAGTTGCGCCTGGCGCTCGGACCATTCCACCACATCAGTGTCGTAGAGATCGCTCATGCTTGACTCTCCAAACCGGCAGCCTGGGCATTCGTCCGAGACGGCGCAAGGACTATGAGTTCCCCGACCAAACCACCCCGTACAGCGCCACGATCTCCACCTTGGTCGGCACGCGCGGGTTGTTGCCGGGGCTGCCGGACGCCAGCGCCTGGTCGGCCATCAGGTCCAGGCGCGCATCCCAATCCGCCTTGCCGATGCCGAAGACCCCAGGCGTCGGCACGTCCAGGTCGCGGTTAAGCTGCGCCAGCCCTTCCGCCAGCTTACCGGCCGCCGTGGCGTCCCCGTCCCCATCCCCGGCAAAGCCGGCTGTGCGCGCCGCAACAGCATAGCGCGCCTCCGCCGCTTCCAGCCCAAACCGCGTGATGGCCGGCAGTAGCATGGCGTTGCTGAGGCCATGCGGCACATGGAAGTGCGCGCCGATGGGACGGCTCATGCCATGCACCAGGGCGACGCTGCTGTTGGTGAAGGCGATGCCGGCCTGCATGGCGCCCAGCATCATCGCCTCGCGCGCCGGGGCGTTGTCCGGCTCGGCATAGGCGGTGCGCAGGTTGGCGCCGATCAGCCGCATGGCGGCCAGGGCCTGCATGTCCGAATACGGGTTGGCCCGGCGCGACACGTACGCTTCCAGCGCGTGCGTCAGGCTGTCCACCCCGGTGTCGGCGGTGATGCGGCGCGGCACGGTGAAGGTCAGCTCGTAATCCACCACCGCCGCCAGCGGCAGCGCGGCCAGGCCGGCGATCAGCATCTTCTCGCCGCGCTCCGTGTCGGTGATGACGGTGAAGCGGGTGGCCTCGCTGCCCGTCCCCGCCGTGGTCGGCACGGCGATCACCGGCAGGCCCGGCGCGTCCGCCTGCACCGGCACCTTGAAGTCCCGCATGTGCCTGCCCGCCCCGGACGCGCGGCCCGCCGCCAGGATGGACATCGCCTTCGCGGTGTCCATCGGCGAGCCGCCGCCGAAGCCGATGAGGCAGTCGTACGACCCCGCCGCCAGCAGCGCCGCGCCGGCGTCAACCACCGTGTCCGTCGGCTCCGGCACCGTGTCGCTGAACACCGCGGGCGCCAGCCCGGCAGCCTCCAGCGGCGCCAGGCAGCGGCGGACCAGGCCGCTGCTGACCATATAGGGGTCCGTCACCACTAGTGGCCGGGACAGCCCGAGCTTCGCCAGCACGCTCGGCAACTCTGCAACTGCGCCGCCGCCGACCAGCATGATGCGGGGATGGACCAATGTGGCAAGCATGGGGGTTGCGATCATGGGAGCGGCGGTCACGGCGCGGCCTCCGCCTGCACGGCGCGGCGCTCGGCGTAGAGCGCCAGGCGCCGGGCGGCGTTGGGCGGCGCGGCATGGGACTCGACCGCATCGGCGGGCGGCAACTCGGCGGCGCGGTGGCAGGCGGACAGGTGGGCGGGGCTGAACGGCAGCAAGGCGGGGTCCTCGATGCGGCAAACGGGGATGACGTAGGGGCAGCGCGTGTGGAATCGGCAGCCTGCCGGGATGTTGGCCGGGCTGGGCAGGTCGCCCTGCGCCGCCTGCCGGGCCAAGCGGCGGTGCGGGTCCGGGCGCGGAATCGCCGACAGCAGCAGCCGCGTGTAGGGGTGGCGCGGGTCGGCGAACACCTGCGCCTTGGGGCCGGTCTCGACGATGCGGCCCAGGTACATGACGGCCACGCGGTCGGCGACGTGCTTCACCACCGCCAGGTCGTGCGCGATGAACAGGTAGGACAGGCCCAGCCGTGATTGCAGGTCGCCGAGCAGGTTCACCACTTGCGCCTGGATGGACACGTCCAGCGCGCTGACGGGTTCGTCCAGCACCACCAGCGCCGGCTCCACCGCCAGGGCGCGGGCGATGCCGATGCGCTGGCGCTGGCCGCCGCTGAACTCGTGCGGGTAACGGGCGGCGTGGTAGGGCGCGAGGCCGACCAAGCCCAGCAGCTCCGCGACGCGCGCCTGACGCGCCGGGCGGTCGCCGATGCCGTGGACGACCAGCGGCTCCTCCAGGATGGCGCCCACCGTCATGCGCGGGTTGAGCGAGGCGTAGGGGTCCTGGAACACGATCTGCATCCGGCGGCGCAGCGCCCGCAGCGGGGCGCCGTGCAGGGCGGTGATGTCGGCGCCCTCGAAGCGGACGGTGCCGGCGGTGGGGTCTATCAGCCGCAGGGCCAGCCGCGCCGTCGTGCTCTTGCCGCAGCCGCTTTCGCCGACCAGGGCGAGGGTCTCGCCTTGGTGGACATGGAAGCCCACGCCGTCCACGGCGCGCACGGCGCCGGTGGCGCGGGACAGCAGGCCGGCGCGGATCGGGTAGTGCTTGGCCAGGCCCACCACTTCCAGCAGGGGGGTCATGCTGATCGCCCCCTGGCGCCACTGCTCCTGCTCCCTCTCCCTACGGGAGAGGGCCGGGGTGAGGGAAGCG
>JAABUM010001773.1_pt1 | contig 31003 bp, 65 predicted proteins | sample 5559161 | NCBI WGS metagenome assembly JAABUM01 (sample SAMN10711868, study PRJNA513369) | rock metagenome | isolation source: Antarctica rocks | place: Antarctica: Victoria Land, Siegfried Peak nord
GCCAGGTCACCGATGCTCTCCTGCAGCTCCATGGCGCGTTGCCTGATAGCTGCCTGCGCCTCCATCGCTGCGGTTGCGCCGCACTGATCAGAAATACGACCAATGCGACGGCTCAGCTCAAGCTACCAGGATCGAACGTGTTTCAGTGTATGATGTCGGATGCGAAACTCGCACAATGCACTGCAGTTTGGCAGCGCGCCAAATGCGCGAGCGATACACTTGCTCACTTTTGTATCACCCCTGATGATGGCCCTCAAAAGTGAGGTGCAGCCATGCCAAATTGTCTCTTGCATGCGCAACGCATTGAAAAATCTCGGAGGGTAGCCTTTTCGAGCTTCCAAGACTCCCTACCTGCGTGACGCGACCATTTCAGAGTGGTCACTTCGTCAGCAGCCATCATCTCTGCCTCGGAGGTGCCTAGGAAAACACCGTCAGTCCAGCCGATAGGCTTGCAGCTAACGTGTCAACCAATTTGCTGGAGTTCTGCGGGCCTCAGACCGCCATATAGTTGCGCAGCACAGGCGCAGACCGCCGCGGCAGTGAAAGTGCGATTCCAAAAGCATGCACATAAAGTGCCGTGGCAGCGCGCGATGCTAAACTCAGCAGCGTCAGAGGATCAAAGCAGCGGCTTCGAGCGCTCCGGCTCGGGCACATGCAAGGAATGCGGCAGCATCAGCTACAGCAGGCAGTGGGAGGCCGCATTTGGAGTCCGGCTCTGCAACGAATGCGGAGCGAACTACAGCCTCATTTCCAAGGTAGTCAGCGCATTTGGAATACTGCTCAGTTTGACGGACCAGTGGAGCGCAAAAAGCAGCAAGGCAGCGCAGTATGCAGAGAGTGCGACGTCTATAGGTTCAGAAACATTGGCGTTTCCATCTGCAGGGCAATGCGAAGCAGAAATATGCGGTGACAGACGGCGACATCAGAGGGCTGGGGACGCTGGAGAAGCCCAATCCGCAGTACAAGGGCGGTGCGCCTATGCAGCTGTTGCTGGAGTGCCAGGTCAGGATTCTACCGCTGCAACTAACGCTGCAGCGTGCCGGCAGCGCCCTCGCACTGATAAACTGCTGCAAACATCCTCTGCAATTATCGAGCGCTTATGCACTCGCTTCATGGGCCTCACTCGCATGGCACAAACTTGATGGCATTGATTATACATCATCAGAAATGCGTGATGTCATCATATGTTGCGCCATGCTCAGGTGGAAGAGGTCAGCCTCGCCAAGCATGGCAGCGAGGACCAGCGGGAGAGGCGCATCGAGGAGATGCGACACGCCAAGTCGGGCCCCGCAAAGGCAGCCAAGCAGAAGGCGGAGGAGAGGAAGGCGGCGGCGCTGAAGGCGCGCATCGCAGGAGCCAAAAAGCGGGTCGCCACGCTCGCGCCGCGCTTGAGCACGCTGCTGAGCTCGGGCAAGCACGCCCGCAGCGGTGAAGCGGGGCACGGCAGTGCAGCCTTAGACGTCGAGGAGATTTAGCTGTGCGTGGTTTCTTAGCTATCCCAAAGGTGTTGCGCAATTCCGCAACTCGACAGTTGATGGAGAAACACCGGTTTGCACCTGCGATCTTGTCCCTTTCGATCCAGCTACTAATACTACTCACACTTGTCTCTGGTGCCTGCCAGGCGACTGGTGCGGCTTCCGGATCGGCAGCGGCGCCAGTGCCACCTCCCGCTGCTTGCCGCTGTCTGGGCCGTCACTAATAACCAGCAGCAGACCGGAAATGACGCCGATGCCGCCCAGGTCCCATGCCGTCGGCCGCTCCCCCAGGAACAGGAAGGACAGCAGGGTGCCGAAGAATGGCTGCAGGCACTGGAAGGCCGCCACCTGCGACGCCGGCAGCCGCGAGACGGCCCAGGTCAGCAGGTAGTACCCTCCTATCGACGCGACGCATATCCTGCAGGCAGGGGAAGCTATGACCCTCAGGTTGATAAGGAGTCAGATGCACCAGTATCGCTGCATCCCTGCAGAAAGAGGGCGGGCGGCATCCCCAGCATCAGTGTTGCTAGATCCTAGCAGAAGGCGTTTGGGCAGACGGCTCCTCCGAAGGCTCTTCGGCTTGGTGCGATGGCATGCTGCAGCATCACACACACGGAAGCACTTTTGAACTCAGAACGGAGCCTCAGAACGGAGGCGCACCAGTATATGAGCGGGCCAAACATCGCGGAGGGCACCGTCCACTCGTTGCGCTGCACGGTGAGGAGCGCCGTCGTGCCCATCATGGACGCCGCCACGATGTACGCCCAGGCCGCGATGCACACCGGGTTGTACTTCTGCACCAGGTGCTTGGCCAGGATGTAGTAGGCGGCCATGCTGACGGTGTTGGCGAGCAAGCAGAGGCAGCCGAGCAGCATGTTGTTGCCAGCGCCGCCGCTTTTGGCGTCGCTCTTCAACACACCGCCCAGCACCTGCATCGTTGGCAATGTGACATCTCGTAAGCGAGCAGCCAGGAGCAGCCTGGGCCAATGCTGTGTCACGTCAGCAGTTGCGGCATGTTGAACGCGACCTGGCAACGCATGTCTGGGCATGCCGGTTGCAGCACTCAAGACATGTCCATCAGCAGTCGCTGTCTCACCATGCAGATGGAGCCCGCGACTGCCAGCAGGATGCCGGCGAACTTCTGCAGCGAGCCCGCCTCCAGGCCCAGCATGACGCCCAGCATCGCCGTGATCACCGGGATGGACGGCTGCATGCACGTCGCGATCATGACGCCGCTCATGTCGATCCCTACAGGATAACACGCTGCGATGTCATGCCCTGCTCGCTCGGTTGCCGCAAGACCTGTATATCGGTGCAAGATGCCATGTCCTGCACATGCTCCAGGGCAGTTGCCTCACCCAGGATGTAGAACAGCTGATTGAGGAAGAGGCACAGGCCCAGTCCGAAGATGGCCAGCAGGTCCGCCCGCTTCGGCGCGCCACCTGCTATCGAAGACGTTTCATGGGCGAGTTGAAGAGCAGGCCGCGCAGACGCTGTGGCATTCGCATCAAAGCATGATCGACACAACCGACGACCACACACGACGTGCGTCCAATCAGCAACTGCCAAACATGCAACTGCAGTCGCGCCTGCTGTGAAGAAGGCGATGATGCACAGGACGGGGCCGGCAATCGCCTCTGCGCGAGCAACCGCATCAGCATGGTCATGGCAGCAACGGCATACGGCGTCGTGTGCAATGCCGCGACTCGACTCCATGCCAAGTAGCTTGCAGCGCACCTCGTGCAAATGCAAAGATGACCGGGTGGAAGTGAAGCCCAGCCACCAGCCGGAAGCTCGATTTCAAGTACACGCTGCCGACCACAAAGCTGGTCTGGACCGCGGCGACCGCCAGCTGGCACTGCAGCGACTTGTTTTCCGTCAGGAACGCCCCTCGCCCTGCAATCATGCAAAATGTATCACACGCCTCACTGCCTCCAACCAGACCTGCAGACACCTGCTGGTTGCCCCTGCGAAGCACACCATGCTGCAGAGTCGAGCTAGGCGCGCCGCACCCTTCTTGGGTGTCTCGGGCGTTGCTCCATCGTCGTCAACACTGACTGCGTTGTAGTCGCCAGAGGGCGCTATCTTAATCACGCCGTGATCCCGAGGCTTGGGGGCGGCCCAGCTCATGCTGACGCGCCCTGAGGTTCACCTCAGATTACATGCTGTGCAGGTGGTGACCATGAGAAGTAAACAAACTTGGTGACAGTCGACAGGAAGCTCTGCTGGAGAAGCAACTCTGAATAACGTCAGCTGGAGTTGCTGAGCGCGAGCTGGATCCCGTGAACCTCGTACTGATTTCGCTATGGAGGTTTGATCACAATGTTTGTAGCTGTTTTGCGCAGCACGATTTTGCCAGCACCCCAGACAGCGGCGCGAGAAGTCACTTCAGGCTTGGAGCGGACGAAGCAAGCAGCAAAATGATCGAGAGGGAATGAGGCGCGAACCGCGCACGTGCCATGACCTTGTGAGTAGCCAGTAGTAGTTACCTAACCAAGTGGCAGCAGGAAGGGGTGGTGTCTCCTTGATAGGTTTGTCAGCCGAGGTCGAAGGTGCCTGGCGATTTTGCATGCACTGGAATGCCGCTAATAGCCTAGAGCGTGCGACTCTTTGTATTCCCAGATTGCACGCAAGTAATCTGGAGTGCTACGGCAACCGAAAACCACACGAAGGACTCTGGAGAAACCGAAACCAAGCGCAAGTGCTCCTAAACACCTTCCTATCCTAATCAATCGTCGCCGACAAAAACAATACAAAGGACAAACAATGATGCATCAATGCTCAGTGGAAGAGCGCAGGCCGCCGCGTTCGTGGCGGCCCCGGCGCTGGCTCTTCGGGTTGGCCTTCCTGTCATAGAGCGCCAGCAGCAGCTCTGGCGCGTGCGCCTCCGCGTGGTGCGTCAGGTACTCCCTTGACTGCATCTCGATCAGGCGCGAGATGGTGCGGTCCTTGGTGAAGCCTGCCCAGACGGACGCCAAAGGTTTCGTCAGTGTGGTTGATGCGATATGATTGCTGTCAGCAGGACCCCATATTGCTGCCAGCCATTGCATGCAGAGCTGCCAGACAGTTAGAACAGTATCGGCAAGGGGGGCAGTCTCTGGCAGCGCACCAAGGTTGTCGTCGACCACGAGGTCATCGTCGTTCCGCCCTTCGGCCTCATCGTGCGGCACCACCTTCTCGAACAATTCGAACGGCTCCGCCTCCGCAGACAGGAACAGCCGGATCCTGCACAAACCACACAGAACGAGGCATCAGATGAATACTCACTGCCATTGCTGCGGCAGTCCAGCTTGTCGACATCATGCACCCAAGCAGACAGCTTGCTGGGATGGCGGATCAAAGGCGATGCGGGGCAAAGTGTTGGCGTTCACATGTGTCCAGAAGCAGCCAACAGGAGGGCGCACTTGTGCTCGTACAGGACGTCGATGAGGATCATGAAGCGGTACGCCGCGGGCCGGTTGGCGGGCGTCACGACGGGGACGCCACTGATCGCCACGGTGTGGTAATGCTCTGCCAGCGCGATGTAGTCAGCCGCTGCGAGCGGCTTGCAGCAGATCTCCTGGAAGGACAGCATGCAGATGCAGCCGCCTGCACATGGTTGCCAGGACAGCCGTCAGCCACTTCCAGCAGTGCACCAGCTGCTGGTGTTCTGCTGCAAGATTTTGCAGGGTTGACAATGGGGGATGTCGTTGCATATCAGGGTCTCAGGACATTGAGGGTCCATCGACCAGACAGCGCAACGGAGTTTGATGTACGCGAGCATTTGCACACGTTCTGACCACTTTACAGGCTCAGTACGCCGGCTTAATAGCTGCGAGATGCAGGGCGTTGTACTTGCAGAGGAATGGACACCAGCATGTGAGACACGGTGCTCAGGAAGCAGCTGGGGTCTGCGGGAGCTGACCTGCCCGCTCGATATGCAACGTGCGGCCCATCTGCACTTTGACGCTGGCTGGAGTGACCGGCCGGTTGTTGGCCAGGTCCGTGAAAGCCGCTGTCAACTCCTCATCGCGCTGCCCACCTGCGTCGCGCGGAGTGCGCAAGTTCGACTGACTGGTTCTAAGGCGTCTCTGTCCTCCGGCAGCAACATGCAGCAGCATTCCTCGGGCATCCGGCACACAGCAGCAGTTGATGGCCACCCCGCCTGCTTTGTTGCACCTTCACCATTGCAACCCAGCACTTGCGCTCAAGCGTGCGGACCTGTGAAGTACATGCCGAGGCGCGGGTGCGCAAGCTTGCGGTAGTCGGTGCCCGACTCCATGTCGTGGGTGATGCAGTGCGCCTGTGCCAGCAGACAAGTCGCATTACAACAATTTCCCATGGACCAATGGCCGCAAAGCAGGTTGCGTCAGTGCAGGAGACGCAGCGATGCCGGTGCGGTGACATTCGGAGAGGCTTTTTACTGGCGTTTTGGCAGCTCTAGGAGCCACGTACAAAGGCGTCGAGAGTGTCTGGCTGAACTCATGCTGTCGCCCTGCGAGATCATGCCCATTGACGAAAGCAAAACAGCTGCTGCTCACCTTCAGGCGGTCAATGAAGGGCAGGAACAGCACGCGCTGGAGCCCGCCCTCGTACAGGGCATCGGGCGCACGGTTGGATGTGGACACCAGCACCATTCCCAGCTCCCACAGCCGGCTGAACAGCCGGTTGAGGATGACAGCGTCAGCAACGTCTGTCACGAAAAATTCGTCCAGCGCCAGCACCCGCATCTCCCCCGCCAGCTCATCCGCCACCTGCATGGTGTGATTCTGGACCTCACGACATGATCGCAACGAGCACTGGAAAGGTAGGTCGGCGTCCAAGCTCGAGTCGTTTGATGCACACGAGACAGCAAAGTGGGCAGGATAGGGTCTGGCCAGAAGCAGACCCCCGCACATGCAACACTGCACCATGCTGTCCAGTAAAGGACCTGCAGTCCAATTCGGTACATTGCATGCTGCAGCACAGCACGGACTCTATACGTCTTCTGCGCAGCTCACCGTAAGCAGCGTGTCGCTGGCGGAGCGGTGCTTCTGCAGCCGCGCGTGCACGTCCAGCATGAAGTCGTGGAAGTGCACCCGCCTGAGCTGCGCACGCCGACAGCATAGAGATCAGAGCCTGTTCATTTTAAGGATGCTGGATGCACCAGCGAAACGATGACATCACCAGAGAGATCACCGATAGTGATGCCGCACTCGACACAGCTGCATGGCACAGCTCTCGGCAGCTCGATCCAATTGTCGTGTCCACATAGTTTTGCGCACTGGTGCAAAGCAGGAAAGAGGGATGTGGGGCATACCTGGAAATCTGGCGGTGCGGCGGCAACCAGCAAGTCCATCAGCATGGTCTTGCCGACGCCGACGCCGCCATACATGTACAGGCCCCTTGGCGCCTCCCGCCCCGCCTTTGGCGACGACTCGCTGCTGCCCATGATGCTGGACCACCTGATTGGATAACAGCAAGAGTAAGACTGTGTCGGCACGAGTCAGACAGCGGCAGCAGGTGACAGCAGCAGACAGATCGTCAAGATAGGACTAAGGCAATTGCGGGCTGGGTGCACCCCTGATCGCTGATGGCTTTGTGCCATTTATACAATAAGAAGAAAAAGTCAAAACCGCAAGGGAAAGAATTGCACGCTGTGGACAAAAGCACGCACCAGCCGCCGCCGCTGCTCTGCGCCTGTGCGTCGACGCTGTCCACGACCGTCAAGCCGCTTGGCCTCCGCTTCTTGGGCGGGTGCACCTTCCGCAGGCTGTCGTAGAGATCCTGCAGCTTCTGGACGGTGCGCTCCTGCCCCGAGTCCTGCATCAGGAGGAGGGTGGTACTGAGCGATGCAATGAAACTCATTTCAGTGGTTGCATACCTGCGGAGCCGGCGGACTGCCACCAGGAATATCACCGCCCGCTTGACTGGCGGCAATGGGGACAGTCAGAGGTCCCCGACAACAGCAACACTGCAACAAGATGGCTCTCTGGTGCTCACCATGCGGTACATGCCGTCGTGTCTGCCTTTTCTATACAGCGCCACAGGCCCCTCTGTAACACTGGCTGTGATGTCCAAAAAAGAGTCTTCCTCGCCGCTGTCAGCCTCAGCCTCGCCTGCAGCAACAGCATAGTATAAGGTTTGCAACACTGAACCAGCATGCGAGAAGTTCATCATAGGTTGCATTGTATGCAAGCCGTGGGGGCCATGACACGCAGCGCTCAGGGCAAATATTCAGGTCCTCACGAAGAGATAGGTTTGAACAGCAATTGTTGGGTTTGGTGTCATCATTGCGCGCGCGTCATGGCCTTGCATTGCTTGCTTGGGAAGACAAAGACTACAAGCATCTTTTATCAATGCAACGCGAGGCACCATGGGGAGAGAAACTCACTGGGCTGTGCCTGGGCGGCAAAGCCGCGGCCGCCGCCTGCACTGCTTTCGCATTGGGGCACGGAGCTCTGCTCTGCTGCCGCTCCGGTCGATGCGAAGCAAGATGCTGTCAATGCTGCCGGGCTCACATCGCAATTCAAGGCTGCCCCTACAGTCCAGAGCGGGGCAGATCAGCATAAGGTCAGGTGATCAATAGCAACGGCCATGCATGATTGATGCAGAGGCCACATGCATCGCACCTGAATGCAATAGAGGACTGGACAACGAATTGAGAACCGCGCGAGCGCCCCTCAACGACTTGAGAGGTGCCTGCAACTGACGCATTGGCCTGCCAGAAGGCGGCAGGCGGACAAGCTACCCTAATTACCCAGCGCCTTGTGCTGTAACAAAGTCGGCGAGTTAATTTAGATTGGGAGGCGGGCAGCGCCCTAACAGTTGCTACAGTGGTCCCTGGATATTGCCGTAAAGGAGTGGAAACGGTCGTGCAGCAGGCACCAGCAACGTCGCGCCAGTGGCCGCCGCACCACCACCCACCGAAGTTTATTATGGAAGATGGCACGGCGGCCGGGCTTTGAATGGGTGCAAGCAAGATTGTGGGTTGGAGTGTAGGCGGCGCCGCTGGGGGGAGCCGATGAGAATCCAGCTCAGCAAAAGCTCGAAAGGTAGATTGACACAAAGAAGGCTCGAAAGGGAGGCCTATTCGAGGGCTTTCCTATGCATTGTTTGAACCACAGTGGCGTGCGCTCATTTCCAGCTTGACAGCTTCGTGGGTAATGTGACTATATCGAATGTAAGACTCCAAGGTGTGCAGCAGCAACTGAGGCGGCGTGAACTTGATTTCTTGAAGCAGATCTTTGGTGATTCCAGGCCTTCAAACCCAGCAGCAAAACAGGACTGGAACAGTCGCAAACGTCTTCTGAAGGTCCTTTATACGGGTCGCCGCTACCGTTCTGGTCTGCAGATCCAAGCAGTGCTACTCTGAGGTGTGCTGCGCATGGCGCTTGCATGGATGTTCTGCGGCACAGCTGGTCAATGATTGCCTTCGGTGGCTGCATGCTGTTGCCATGCAGCAGATTTGACGTGTCCCCGATGTGCACTGACAGGTCTGAACAGGTGCGTACAACATGGGCAAGCGCAAGAGCAGCAAGCCGCCCCCCAAAAAGCAGCGGCCAAAGCTGGCGACAACCTTTGCGTGCCCATTCTGCAACAGCGACAACAGCGTCTTCTGCCAGTTTGACCGGGCTCGGGACATCGGCACAGTCACGTGCAATGCCTGTCAGGTGCTACCACTCCCGTGTTGGCTGCCATCGCATCAGACCGCATTGCAGCTGACCGCACAATCTAAACATGCACGCAATGCTAGGAAATTTCAAAGAGGCCATCAGCTAGGCCTGACGGTGTGCGCTTACTTGTCGCAGAGCAGCTACACGACAAAGGTTACGAAGTTGAGCGAACCCATCGACGTCTACTCAGGTGCTGTGTGTCTTATTTTGCGCGCTGGATGTTCAGATTGAGAGCGCTGAAAACGCGAAACGAGATCAGCAATTGACGGTGAATTCCGGCGTTTCACTGCTCCTGTGCATGTGGAAAATGCAGACTGGATCGACGCCTGCGAAGCGGAGAACACGGGATGATGGAGGCGGCGCCGGTGGCTGCAGTGGCGGAGTCCTGCTGCCTCAGCGGCCGTCGGTGGCCTTGTACCATTATAGCAGAGCAGAAGCACAAGAACTCGTTGGTTTCACCGTGTTCTCAGTGTTGCAATAGTGTGAATTGGTCGACGCAACCAAATCAAATCCAAATTTGACAAACCATGAAGACTCTAGGGGTATTTAATGTCTGTGTAACGACATCAAATACCCCTAACGACTCAAACTCAAAACCAGCACGTGTCTCCTCCGCAACCCGTGCCACCAAAGGGGCGCAAACACCTTGGTGCTGCCTACACGATCTGCGCCTGCGCCACGCTGGCCAGCACCGAGTCGTCGATGCACGAGCTGAGCAGCGAGCTGCCGCTGACCAGCTTGGTGGTGCACACCAGGAATTTGGCATTGACCTCCGGTCGGTTGCCGAGCCACCGCAGCGCGGCGATCTCTGCGAATGTCACGCCGCCGATGAACATGACGACCACCAGCCGCTCCTGCCCTGCAGTTTCGAAGGTCCTCGTCAGTCGAAGGACCACCGAGCGCGTATGCCACAGGTGGTGCTGAGCACTAGGTCATTTGGCTCCAGAGTGCATGCAAGCGCGGCTCCAGTGATATTGAGCATCTGAAGATTGAATGGATGTTCGGCGGCTCAAGGCTGCGCCCCAACAAATAGCTTGATTGTCAACCCCGCCTGGCAGCGCAGCAGCAGGCTGTGCTGTGCCTTCCTCGTCTTCCTGCTGCGTCGCCTCGAAGTGCATCCCCGGCAGCAGCTTGAGCGTGTCCTCAATCTGCATTCGAGAATGGTGCTGATTGGTTGTGATGCGGCCAAAGCTTTCACAAGGGAAAATTCTCGGTGATGGTCCTGCACACGCTAGGCCAATGTGCCGATCTGTGCCATGAAGCACCTCCCTAGACGGGTGTCCCCGACTTTCGTCAACCGCCATCACATTCAACGATTCCTCTCACCTGAGCCCAGCTGCTGCCGGGCTTGACTGCCTGCTCCACCAGCCGCACGCTAAGCGGCGCGTATCCAGAGTAAGTGTATGCAATGTCGTCCGGCGGCGCATCGTCCGTGCCCTCCACCAGCAGCCGCAGCGCGCGCTTGAGCGCAGGGAAGTTGCTGCGCGTCCCCTCCTGCCGCCGGATGATGCCTGCGGCGTAAAACTCACACAAGCTGCTAAAGTAGCAAACACTCGAGGGGCACGCCAGCGTTGTACCCTCAATATGAGATTCCTGTGGCGGGCTGATGCACATTCAGACACACAGTCACATAACATGGCTAAACGTTGTATAGCAACCATGCATACAGCAGGACCACATGCCGTGAATCCACTGCCAAGCAGTCACTGGGACTTCGGCAGAAGGTCGAAGTTCAAGCCGAAAGGTGAGCAGCACCTGCGTCCTGCAGCCGGCTGAGGGTGAGGATGTTCTCGTGGCCGTAGGTGTGCAGGATCTCGCGCCGCAGAGAATCGTAGTACTTTTTGGGGATGCCGCCGGCGGTGAGCGTGACCAGCGCCAGCAGCCGCAGTACGTTCTGCAGCGGCTCCCCCGCGCATATGAGCTCCTGCGTAAGCGACCCCGCTTTGGTACGTCTGAGGTGCTTGAGGTGCTTCGCTGATTCGACAGGAGCCCACGCCCAGGCTGCCTCTGCAAGTCCATCAGCACAGAGTCTGCTTTGGTGAATAACAGCGTAATGCAAGTGACAGTTTTCAGAGCACAGCCGTCGAGGCATTTTGGTGAAGAGTTCGTGGCAGCGGCGGCATGAGCAATGGGGCACCTCGATGCTCTCGCAGCTGGTGTCGAGGCTGACGCCATCCAGCAGCGACTGCTCCACTGCGATGCGGTCCCTGAAGGTGCGCACCTGAAGGGCGCCCAATGAATGCGCATTTTTTGGTTTCACGGCATGACAGTATGTGCCCACCGTAGGCAGTGTACGACATCTGCTGTAGCAGCGAGGCATTGCAGCGCAGGATGATGGCAGAGAACATTGCAGTAGAGAGACACGGGTCTACAGATGGCGCACCGCCACCCGCCGCGCCAGCTCCTCGGCCAGATTGATGTGCCGGCTGATATGCGGCAGCTCCTTGAGCTCCCCGGCAAACTCCTTGAGCTCCGCCATCGTGCGCTCCTGCCCCTGCGATTACACAAATGGCCGCTTCAGCCAACGCGAAACTTCTCGGCGAGACGGGTCCACAGTGTCCAGGCTCTGAGATGCCAGACTCAACCGGTTCCTTCTTTCATCTTGAACCGATCCGACAGCAGCAAATGAATGCATGCAGAGCAGGAGGCCAAACAAGCTCGAGGCTGGAGCATGGTGCATACAGCGCCCACCTTGCTGCCCTGGTAGTTGGTCTGGATGACCTTGGCCTTCTCGCCGAGGCGTGGGCCCACCGCCGCAAAGCTGGCGTCCCGCAGCTCGGCAAAGAGCTTGTCGCTGGAGTTTAGCACCATTTTCTGCTTGCTGCCTGCGGGCATGACCGCCACGCCGTGTAATGCTGGTAAGCTGTTCAACCGGTTGGAGACTCAGGGCAGCGGCTTTGGCAATGAGAGCAGCTGCTTTGGAGCTAGGAACGTGGGCCGACACAGGCACAATTGAGCAGATATGGGCAGGGGCAGATGGGGCACAATGCTGACCTGGATCCAGCTGTACGGCGCCGTTGACGACGCCAAACACCTCGTCGATGAGGCCCTCGTACGTGAGCTGCGTGCAGCAGGGGCTGACCAGGTCCACCGCCCGGTCCAGCAGGATGAGTGTGTCGATGCGCCGCCCCGCTGGCGGCTGCTTCGGCGCCTCCGCCGTCTCCTGCCGCAGCCTGCACAGCACAGCAACATCAGGGGTGATTGACGGTGCGCGGTTGACCGCAGCCAAAAACATGTCTGCGGTGATGCCGCTGGCGGCTGAGACGTCAGCAGCAGCCCAGGTCGCAAACGAGGAGCAATAGCTGACACAGCTCCAGTACCCACAACGTCTTGCTCGCCAGGCTTGACTCATGACTGTGCTGCTTCTGCAGGCAGAGACACTTTGCTGCTTCCTCAAAGTCGAGAGCCGTGTCATAGCTGTGTCGCCATACCCGCAGGCGGGTGCCTCACCTGGACAGCATGCCCTGTAGCGCGGCGGCGCCGACGCCCTTGCCTTTCACCTCGCGGGCGGTGCCGTAGACCGCCTGCAGCTGCGCCAGCGCCTGCGCCACCTGGTACAGCGAGCTGTAGTTGCCCTCGCACACATGCTCCTGTGCATGAAAGCACAGCTCAGTGAGCGACGCAGTCACTTTTCCCGCCCTAGACATGTTAACATACAGTGTGCGTCTGTTTCTGGAGCTCCTGCGGCATGCGGACTCTGGTTTTTTTAGGTTGCAGGACTGTGAAAATGACAAATCCATAGAGACCCTGTTGACGGACAGCCAGTCGACGGTGAATACGCAGATGTCAGATGTTCCTACATCAGCAGCGCCAAATCACATCCTCACCCTGAAGATGGACTCCAGCTCCAGCGACAGCACGTCGGTGTCGTGGATTGAGAAGACAATAAATCCGGGAATTTTGCACAAAGTAAATCCTCACACGGAAGGTGGACTCCAGCTCCAGGGACAGCACGTCAGTGTCGTACGGCACCCAGTCCACAGGGATGTCCGCAATGGCAAGGTCGCCATAGACGCCTTCCGCCTTGAGCAGCCGCTCGCACAGAATGCTGCGCTGCGGGATGAAGAATACCGACACATCGTGCTGCGCCTCCGCCCTGCAAAGCGTGGGGGTGATGTCATAGGCACAGCTGCCTCGCTGAGCGCGTGCGCTTGCTTATATTTGGTACGAGCCCAGCCAGTGATCTAGACCGCATGGGGCGATCAGCGATGAAATCAGCTGATGTACGGTGGCATTCGCAATTCCGTGAGACGATTGAGAAACAGCACAGCACTCAAAGCCAACACCAGTGAAAACATGGAAGATCATCAGACGATTGCGGCATGGCGGCTACACCTGTTGAGTTCCTTGACCTGGTCCGCTATGAGCTGCGCGTTGGCGACGGATGCGCGCACAAAGTAGATGACACTACGCACTCCCACCTCCCCCAGGCCTTGCTGCTCTAGATGCAGTAGCCTGCGGCGCAGACGGTTCGTGCATCGTTGTGCGTTCAATTGTGTCACCAACATGATTGCGCTTTGTCCATACAGTGTCATGGATGTCAGTCTGGCAAACGTCAGCAGGAGGCGGAGGAGGCGATCACAGCTCGCCTCTCGACGCCATGCTCCCGCAGCAGGGTGATCTCGGTCAGAAAGCCCAGGTACGCGCTGATTTTGGGGTCCAGCACCAGTAGCTTCTTGCCGCGCCGCTGCAGAGGAGACGGTCGTTTCAGCATCGATGGTATCATGAGAGGGTCGTGCGCACAATCACCGCATCGAGGACTCACCGAGTCGATGGCAGCAAGGATGTGACGCCGTCCTTCGGCCCTGCGGCGCACGGACACAAAATAAATCAACGCACAGCCTCATCATCCTAAAACGCCTTCCAAGTCAGCCGTGCATGAGTCACATCTGAGTCTATTTGATGACGCAGACAAGCTAGACGCCTTACCGGATGATGCTCAAGGGCACAGGTCCGGAACGCAGGTTAGGCAGCGACATCTCGGACGGCGACGTTCGTCATGGAACAACCTTCAGAGATAATGTGCAACACTCTCGGCTTGCGCAAGTTGTATATGTAGCTGAGGGATCTGGAAACTGGCAATTGCAGCTCGAAAATTTACAGGCCCTGAATCGATTACTCACAATTTCACGTGCCACATTCAACAGGTGCAGCGCCGCTTGGGCTGTCAAACGCAGTTTGTGAGGCACTGCAGTCTGATCTCTCATCAAACCGTAGCGCTGCACGCATCGAACAGTGGCATCCGGCGCCGTCATCTGACATTGCGTTCGATGCATGCCGAAACTCTCCTCTTGACCTTGGCTGTCGTGCTGCTGGCACAGCAGGGAGGATGCACAGCCGGTGGAACACTCGGCAAATGGCTCGATGAGGCTCATAAGATCGAATCGTGGATCACAGACCGGCAGCAGGAGCTGCACAAAATTCCAGAGCTGCTGTTCAACACCACCAAAACCTATGCAGCGCTGGAAATCTACCTGACGGACTTGGGGATCAAGCACCGGTGAATTGTGCCGCGCATGGGCTGTATCAACTGAGCTGTGGCTACGAACAACCTCAAATGCCGCAGCAGGCGGTTTCGATTTCCGATGCATGCTGCCTATGCACAGGCGCCCAAAGTCCGGCACTGGGCTCATCGCCGAAATCGGCACGGGCAAGGCACCCATCGTGGCGTTGCGCTCCGACATTGACGCGCTGCCGATTGTGGAGCAGGGCGACGCCCCGGTCAAGTGCGCTGATATGCCAGTGGTGTTGTGCATCACGGCAATCACTATTTACATTCTATGCTGTGGCATGCTGCATTATGTTCCATTCTGTTGCGCGGCGACCATGCCTTGGCGTATCTCATCATCTGCCGCAATCTCACCTCTGGTGGCGTCATCTGCAGGAGCGAGCATGGGGGCGTGTCACACATGTAAGCCACTGCCTGCGCCAGCCCCTGCCTGTATATTTGGCATGTGATATGCCCACTCACGCGTCGAGAGGGTATGAGATATCAAGGCATCCGCTGTACTGCTCAGGTGCGGACACGATGGCCACATGAGCATGTTGCTGGGTGGGGCACGGCTGCTGCGCGAGAACGAGAGCTCCTTGAAGGTGTGTGTGAACGCCAGCGACAGCTGTTGGTCGCCATCTGGCTTGGCTCCAGTGTATGCCCTGCAAGGCCAGAATTGCACATTCTTTCTCGACGTGAAGAGGAATGTATGCGCATGTCTCGACACCTGCTGTGTGCAGGGAACTGTGCGGCTGCTGTTTCAGCCTGCCGAGGAAGGAGGTGCAGGCGGCGACGTCATGGTCAAGGAAGGTGAGCATCCGAGTCATTCAGACAGCAATAACGCCTGCACCCTCCTGATATTGTATTTCTCGATTGTGTCCTTCACAGTCATGCACCCGAGCTACTGGTGCGTGTTCCTGTTCCATTTGGTGGTTGCAGGGGCTTTGGACGGCGTCTCAGCAGCTTTCGGCTTCCATGTGATGCCGCATATACCCACTGGTGAGGAGGTCGCAGCGAGACAATTTTGGCACATGCTGGGCCTCTTGTCCCATGCACAGTTGTTTGCGGTCCCTTGCGGGTGAGTGGTGCACGGGCAACATGTGCAGGCATCATTGGCAGCCGAATCGGGACCATCATGGCAGGCGCCATCACCTTCAGGATTTCAGTCACCGGCCGCGGAGGCCACGCCGCAATGCCCCACACCACTCGCGACCCCGTGGTCGCAGGTGCGACTGCCGAGCAGTGCCGGATGTGCGGCCAGATCTGCAGCTCTTCGGCACTGCAGGGGGGGCACTCTGCACACCACCATTTCCTCCTGCTAGCTACAAGCCACCTGCACTCATGCACTCGTGTGGCTCTGGCAGGTTCCTTACAGATAAGTATTGCAGATCCTGTGCAGACGAACAAACCTGTCCCATGCAGCCTCCGCCATCGTGCTGGCGCTGCAGTCGCTGGTATCGCGGGAGACGGACCCGCTGGGGTCTTCCGTCATTTCCGTCACCCAGATCAACGGCGGCGCCGTCTTCAACGTCATCCCCGACACCGTGGAGCTTGCTGGCACCGTGCGCGCGCTGACGGATGAATGGTCGCAGACACTGCAGGGCAGGATCGAGGAGGTGAGGGCTTTATAGGGTTTTCAAGGTTCTCGGGTGCAACCCTGCGCCCGCTCATGGACGAGGGGTTGGAGACGCTGTCGGTGCGGGATCGAGGATGGGTGCTGAGGCGCGCGAGAGATCAAGGACTGCTGACGCTGCCACGCTGCTGCCGGCGGCAGGGCATGTAGGATGGCGTTGTTTCACGCTAAACGCCTGGTGTAGTCTCTTGCCGCATTGCACATGGTGCTGATGGTGTTGGTGATAACGAGCTGGCCGGCAGACATCCCCCCTGGGTCTCAAGCCACCTGCCTGACGCGCCTTCTGCGCCCTGCAGGTCGTCAAGCATCAGGCGGCCTCCTACGGCTGCAGCGCCGAGGTGGACTGGCGGCACGACTCCCACCCGTACTATCCTGCTACGGTCAACGACAAGGGCGCTCACGAGTTTGCGACGGATGTGGCTGTGCGGTGAGAAATCTAGGCGCTTATCGACTTGGTACCAATTCTGAACGCCTGCGTCCATGCTGCGTCGCGTGCTTCTGCATGTTTGCTATTGTCACTCGCCTCTCAACGTTCAGCTTGCCCTTGCAGGCTGCTTGGGGAGGATCGCGTCGACAGCAACACCGCCATGCTGATGGCTGGTAGGGATGTGCTCTGTACCTGCATCGCCGCAGCGCATCTGAACAATGCCTTGTACGACATGCTTTGGCAGCCCCGTAGCGGCAGGCAGCTCTCAAGCACCGTCGTTCGCTTTGGTCTCATCGCAACATTGCTTTTCGCACGCGTCTGAATATGATGCCGGTGCCGTGGCGCAGGCGAGGACTTTTCCTTCATCGGCCGGGCGGTTCCGAGGAGCGCCTTCCTGTTCCTGGGCATCCGGAACGAGAAACTCGGCTCGGTGCACGGCCTGCACAACGCAAAGTTCAAGCTGGACCAGGCCGCGCTGAAGACGGGCGCCGCGATGCACGCGGCGCTCGCCAGCGAGTTCCTGGCCAGCCAGGCGGCGGCTGGCGGCCGCAGCGACGAGCTGTAGGTAGCGGCGACTCATAGAGACAGCAGCGATGGACCAACCAGCGATTGTGGACTGCCTTGCGCGGTAGTGACGTGATGTGTGGGGGCTATGTAGTCTGCGTAATTGTCTGTGCTCCTTGCACAACTACTAGATCAGAGTATGGATTTTGCGCGACCACTGCTGCGGCACTGCACATTGGCAGTCGCTCTATTAGGCAGCCGTTGACTCCTTACACTGATGTGCAGCGATGTGCTCGTCTCTTTGCAGCAACCTCGGGTTGATTTTGTTTTACATGTCTACATGGAAAATGCCCGTGAGTCATCGATTTTACAACAGCTCCAGCACATGCAGTCACAACTCAGATGCAGATTCTGGCCCTAGCCAGCGCTGCTAATATCCTGCTGGGCTGGTCACTGCCACATAGCGCATGCGTCTGAACGCGCCGGCTGCGGTCAAGCATGGCCTACTCCACCTCCTCAAGGTAGTCAGCCACCTCAGCGGGCGTCAGCACCCGGAACTTATTGTCCTCCCCCACGATAGCCACCTGCAGCGGCGCAAAGTTAGCTCAGCCAGCCTTGAGCACAGTGAGGCCACAGGACGTACTGCGAGCGGGGATCGCGAGCGGCACAGCAAGCAGCCAGCCAGCTGGAGAGGGTTTGTGATATCATCGCATGCGCTGGGTAGGGATGGGCCTATAGGTGATGCTGTGTCAACCGCACCTCGATGTTGTCGGCGCTGATCTGGCCCTCGAAGCCGTCCTTCAGCGTGAGCAGTGCCGTATGGATCGCATCTTCCAGCTCCATGTCGTCGCTGTACCTGCAGTGCCATGACGATTACATGTGTGAGAGAGATCACCACAGCAGAGAGCAATTCGATGCGGGAGGGAGCTGTGACGGACGAGCGAGTTGTGCAGGCAGCTGCATGCCCTTCCATGCAGAGCAAGCAACTGGTGCCGTGAAACGCAGCCGAGTGCAGGCCAGCATAATCATGCTGGCTGTCGAGCAGCGATAATGCTGCTGATCGCTGCTTTGAGAATCAGTGACGGAGGTGGGGAACCCGTGTGACAGGCAGCGCACCGCTTCTCGAGGAAGGTTTTGGCATTGACCATGTTTTTGCCGATGGCAGATGCCTTCCAGGCGAAGTAGGAGCCGGAGGGGTCGATCTGGTACAGCTGCGCCCCGTTGTCGTCACGCCCCGCCAGCAGCAGCGACACGCCAAACGGCCGAACGCCGCCCGATTCTGCGGCGCCATGTCAAGAACGTCGATCAGGACGAGATTGAAAAGTTGTCTGCCACAGCTCTTGGCAGCCATTCCCCTGCCACTACTGTGAGACACCGCTGCTCACCCCGACGCCGCTGACATTAGCGGCCGCGGACGACCAGAGTTGACAATGGCAGGGTTTGGTGTTGTGGTTGAATATTGTTGCAGCAGGGACTCACGTGTGTACTCCTGCATGACTGTCGCCACCTCCCGCACTAGCTGCGCCACAGGTATGTGCTCCTTGTATAGCCGGTAATACGCCTGCGCCTGTTTCCGTGCTTTGCGTATCAGCACCCGCGAGTCCGGCCCCATGCCGCTGTAGACGACCCCTATATTTGGTGTCAGCAGCGATATCTTCTGCACCGTGGTCTCGTCCACCAGGATGGACGGCACCTGTCGTGCAAGCAGAATGACGTGAGTGGCGGGCCGCAGGATGCAGCAATTTGCCGGAAGTTCCAACACCTGAGAAGACAAGGGCTCGACACAAACATTGACTGCAATGTGCATGGTGCATCCCTGAGCTTGTGTTACAAAGCCAGGAATCGCTTCCTCACCTTCCGCTCCGTTGCGACCACAACGCCATTGGTGGCCTTGATGCCCAGAGAGGTGGCGCCAGCCATCACCGCCGCGAGTGCATACTCGATTTGCACCAGCTTCCCGCTCGGGCTGAATGTGGTGAGCGAGAAGGAGTACTGCACAGAAACACAGCACGTCACTCAGCCAGCGATGTGCTTGTGCTGGAACGCGACACGCTGCTATGCAGGATGCAGGTGGCGCAGTTTGCGTCTTGCGTACTGGAACGTTTTGGGTACCTGGGACTCGCCCATGTCTGCCTGATGACGTTCAGCTCAGATGTGAGGGTTGCTGGCAGTCCTGTTACCCTTGCTACTTCACGTTGGGAGTAAGAGGTCCGGCTGCAGACTCACAGGCGTGACGATGAGTGCAAAAAGTGAATTGCTGCGCTTGTGCACGGAGTGCCGGCTACGTCTGACCACAAAGAAGCTTACAGAATGTGTCGAAGGTGGCTGAGCGATGATGCAAGTGTGCAAGCCAGCAGCTTGCTCGCTGCACCTTCGAGCGGGATTGGGACAAGGGTCGTCATGAGAGTCCGTCCTCGGAACTCACGCTAACTCCGAAGCCTCGGTGCCGGAGCCCGCGCACAACAGACAATTTGTGTAAAAAGCCATAGTTCGATCAATGGTTTCGACTACGAGCTTTCGTGAGATCTGCTCAGTTTTTCGGAACAATCAGCATCAACAGGTGCACCGACGTGATTTCGATCGCTGTCCCGAGTCGCGATGAAACTCAACGTCAGAACCCTGAAAAAATATCATTCAGCGTGTAGGTGCCTCAGTCAGGTCGGTTGCTCGATAAGCCGTCTGCCACAGAGACGCCCCGCCTGGGCGCTGCCGTAGGCCGCTGCTTGAGAGCTGCGACGCAGGCCTCGAAGACAAATGGAAGCATTTCAGCACAGGAAGACCGGCCGCCTCTACTTCAGCTCAGCATGCCAAGCAGCCGAGCCAGCGGTCCCTGCCGCTGCTATTGGCAATGACGCAAGCTGTCAAGCAAGCGATACATCAGCGAGCGCTGTGCAGACGGACACCAGTGTCGACACGCAAACGCCTGCTCCTGGGTGGCCTGCACACACCGGCCGGGTCCTGTCCGCATCAGGTGCGCGACATCAGCGTGCCTGGTGGCCGTGCCGCTGACCAACAGTGTCCCAGTTGCGCCATCTCGCATCGCAGCCAGAGAAATAGTTCATCACAACGAGCCTGTTTTGATTGAATGCAGCTCGCTCGACGTCAACGCTGGATGCCGACGCCAGTGCTGCCACGCTCATCCAGGCACGGGCGCGCGGCTGGCTGGCGCGCAAAAGGTGAGGCCATACAGGTGTAACTGCTCGGTTCCGACAACTTCTCAGCCATACTACGAATACCGCTGCCGGCCCCAGAACCTTTACTCGGTTGCAATGCCCGGCAGGCTGGCGCAGGAGGGGGTGGCTGCAGATTGTGACGGATGCGGCGGCTACGCCGCCGCACAGCAGGCGGCGAATTGCGAAGCAGATTCTGAGGCAGAGGCCGAACGGCAGAGAGTCCTGCAGCGGCAGCTGCACCCGAAGTCACCAGCCGACTTCGAGTTTCTGCACGAGCAAGTTCGGAGATGGATGGCAAAGGTACAAAGTATGCGAAGCGCTGATGCGCATGCAGTCGGCATCAGGAGTGATAGCCAAGGAAGCCGCAGTAAAACCAGAACTAAATACTTTGTGTACCGGTTCCTGCAGGAAACAGAGGCCGTGAAAGCTGCCGACATGACCGGTGACGAGCGCAAAGCCGCATTGCTGGCTCTTTGTAAGAAGGTCTGAGCGCATTGATGTTGATCTGCCCAACGCAGACTGTTGCTGTCTCCCTTGTTTATTGACACATCAATTGCAGACACCGCAATCCACACATGCAGCTGCTGTGCGCCTGCAGGAGATCAAATACCTGCAGACGATCGACCGGCGGTGGGCAGCGGTGCAGAGGGCCGCCAGGGCAGGCTTTGTCAAGCAGCGGCTGCGGCGAGAGGCGTCGCCAGCGCGGTGGCCCGTGTGCGGCGGCATCAAGGTCGTGCATGTCACAACACCTGCTGTTGCCAGGTGCGAATGGAGAGCGGGACACCCACGCACCATCAGCACCGCTTAGGCTGGTTGCTGGTGAACTGGTGTGGTGGTTCGCACATGTGCATCATCCACTGCTGTCCCAAACTTGTTGTGGTGGCTCATTTGCCGACATACCCGCGGTGCTGCAGGGCGAAAGAGATTGCAGACATGCACGAAAGGCTGAGCGGCAAGTTGACGCCCGACGGACGGCTGGAAGCGCTGGTGCAGGCGCGCACAGTGCTCCGCGCCGTCAGCCCGCACAACGAAGCATTTGAGCTGGTGGAAAGGGAACTGGACTTGCTCAACAGGTGCGCCAAAGCTTGGGAGAGGCTCCGATGCATGGCGCATGTGGCGGGCAGTGTGGTGACAGGTCTTCACCGAAAGCCTTGAGGCTTGTGCCAAACGATACAGGGGTCGGGGCAGGACAGCGCTGCATGTCCTGCGGCAGCGCATCCTGGATGCACTGGAGAGTGACGTGCAACAGCAGCACAGTGGTGGTGCATGAAGGCCTGGGCATGAGAATAATGATGTACCCCTATAGACCTGGTGGCAGGTAAATATCATTATAGCGCAGCATTTGTTGTGATGCAACATTGTTAAAACCAAAATCTGCACCATGCCTAGGTAGTCTGTCAGTCACCAATTCAGCGGAGAACGCAGCACGCTTCCCTGCCAACAAAATCCGCACATGCCGCACAGAGGGGTCAGAAGCAAAACAGCATTGCGCCGATGTCAGGAAATGTTCCCTGCACAATGAGGCCGGAAACCGTCACTCGTACATGCTCGCAGCGGCAATGCCACTCTTCAACGATCAAGGGTCACCCGCTCCCCTCAAAACCAGGTAGCACACTCGCCGGCGTCACAGCCGCAACGTGCAGAAGAGCTTGGCGCAGAGGTCCATGAACAGAAACAGCTCTCCCTGTAGCCTCTGCAACGAAACACACACAGGAAGGTTCACTATTGTGCTTTAGCAGGTCACCGCGCGCTGCAGGTCTGTTCATCAAGCTGCAGCAGACGGCAGAGTAGAAAGATAGACCTGCAGTGCACGGTGGAACATAGCCATGATGTGCGCACAATCCAGAAGGTTTCGTGTCAACGCACCTGGAAGTCTACCACGTACTCGCCCTCCCGCAGGCGGTACATCTGCACCTCAAACATGAGGAGGCGTTCCCTGCTGGCCGGCCCGTCCGACATCTCGCCGTCCACCATTTCGGGAGACGCCTCGTCCATCGAATTCGCTTTGCCTCCTGGACAGCAGGGCCAATGCACATCACACACAATTGCCAGGAGCTTGGCATTCACAGCCTGGTGCTCGCATCCCCAACTGTAAGAAACCCCAAGAAACTGCCGCAGTGAAAATGCAGAGCCTGCAGATGCAGGCAGCACCCACCTGGCAGGTAGACGACCTTGCGGCATTTGAAGTTGTAGGGCGCTGCCTTCTTCCACAACACCTGCTCGACACGATGGCATCGTGATGGCGCAATCCAGATGACTTTCGGCTCTGGCTCAACAAGCTCCATTGCACAACCTGCATGAGTCTGGCGAACCAGACAGAGCTCAATTCATCGCACCTGGGAGGCCCGCAGCGCCCGCAGCAGCTCTGCAATGATGGCGGAGGGGTGCCCTCGCGACTGCATGCCGAGCCGCCACCGCCGCTCCGCCACGAGCCGCTGCTGCGGCATCGCCGTCCCGTCTGACGACAGCCCTGCAGAAACCCAAGCAAACAGGTTCGTATCGTCTCTGATTGGCCAGCCGCTGCTATACAGGATGACAGCGATTCATATTTGCAGCAGCTGTGCGCTCCTTGGCACAAAACACGCATGAGGCCAAGGTAGGTTCGCGGCGACGCCGTTACTGACGCGTCCGCTGCGACGGTCCTCTCAGACACCGCACAAGTATGTCACATGAGCATGGCCGCTCACCCAGGGGGTTCTGCGTGAGCGCCTCGCAGGCGGAGGACAGCTCGGCGCGGAGGTAGGCGCCGCTGCCGAGGGTGCGCCGCCGGCTGTCCAGCAGCAGGTAGTACGCCACCGCCGCCTTGCTCTGGTGCCGCCCCCGCAGCGCGTCCAGCAGCGCCCCTCGCTGGAAGCCCAGCCGCTCCACCTGTGTTGTGCGTTGCACAGTACAGATATCAATTACATTATTTCTCGTGCAGCTGCCCCCGCAGCGCGTCCAGCAGTGCCCTCTCGCTGGAAGCTCAGCCGCTCCACCTGTGTTGTGCGTAGCACAGTACAGATATCAATTACATTATTTCTCGTGCAGCTGCCCCCGCAGCGCGTCCAGCAGTGCCCCCCGCTGGAGGCCCAGCCGCTCCACCTGCCGCAGTGTAGTCCAAAGGAATTCCCATTTAGATTTCATTTTACTGAATTGCCAGATCCGAAGCCAGTGCAGCAGCCCAGTGTGACCTGTCAGGTCAAGCTCAGCAAGGTTGCATGTTTTTGCTGGGGGGCGCTGCTGGGGCAGGGATGCAAGCTGAGACTCGACACTTCATACTCCATGCTCGCGTTCCTCGCAAGGATATACAAACCAAATGCGGTCTAAATGCAGGCACAGTCAGAGGAGGGTGGCGGAGAGTGGCGCACCTCGGCGACGACCTCCTCGTCGATGGTGGAGGCGCTGGCGACGGTGTCCGCCTGCATGACCGCCAGGTACCGCGGCAGGTGCGCCGTGAACCAGGGGTGCTGCCTGCGTGACGAGTGCAGGGGCGCTTGTCAGGCTGGGTGCTGAGCTCTTGGTGTGTTCCCACCTCAGCCGCCGCATGGGAAGGCAAAGGTCTGGCCTGGAACCATGTGGCCGATACCCGCAGCAGATTCAGGCAGATACTAGATTGGAGATGGTCAAGCAGGTCGGAGCCTGTCCTTGTCACACGTGCAGCCGTGGCGGGCACCTGATCTCAGGGATGGTGATGCGCTTTAGCGGGTCCACCAGCAGCATGCGGGGTATGAGGTCCCGCGCGCCCGGCGACAGGTGGCTGGGCAGGTTGTAGATGCCGCCCTGTGCGCAGGGGGCACATTGCTGTCACTGATGCTGTCGACTTCGTGCACAAGTCACGCAGCACCTTACAAGGTCCCACAACCAGCATCCCGCAGCAATAGGTATCAAGCCCAGAGAGCAACTTTCTCTGACGTCTTTGGTGCTGCACATTGCATGGCCAGCAGTCTTCGCTATTAGTTCCAGGCTGACGGGCAAGTGCCGCTCACCTTGATCTTTTTGAAGAGATTGGGGATGTTTTCGTCGTCAAAGGGCAGACTGCCGCACAGCAGGGCGTACAGAATGACGCCGCAGCTCCACACGTCCACCTCCGGCCCAGCATACAGCTTCCCCGAGATCACCTGCACACAACTAGGGAGGAGTGCTCTGCCACAGTAAGCACCAGGTTGACAAAACCTTCTTGCATGCGTGTGCATGTTGTTGCATAGCAGCCGCCCTGCGCCTTTCATATGCCAGCTTGTGCCTGGCATGCGATTGAACTAGGTCTGCTGGCTCGCCAATTCACTTTGCCCACCTCTGGTGCGGCATAGTTGGGCGAGCCGCAGCTGGTCTTCAGGAAGTGCCCGTCCCGCATGACATTGCTGAGCCCAAAGTCCGCAATCTTCACGTTGCTGTGCGTGTCCAAAAGCAGGTTCTCCGGCTTCAGGTCCCGGTGCACCACCTGCCAGGAGCGAGCGACAGGCCAGGATTTCTTTTTCAGCAAAGGCCGAGACTCCCTTTTCAGCCTCAGTCAGCCCATGCAGCCAGGATCAGGTTGACACATGTTGCAAGACCTGTGCAGTGGCGATGTAACAATGCAATTTATGCCGAGATTTTGATGACCATCCTGATGGGTGTCAGCGGCGACGCGCTCACCATGTTTCTATGGCAGTACTCGACGCCGGAGACGATCTGCTGGAAGAATTGCCGGGCCTCGTCCTCCAGCAGCCGCCCCTTCTCCACGATGTAGTCAAACAGCTCGCCAGCCTGCACACGACGCAGGATCCTCACCCCATACCCAATGCAAAAAATCCTTTCTGGCCTAGCCCAGCATGCAGGGCATATGTGCATTTGTGGTGTGTCACACACTCTTCGTCACTATTGTAATGCTGCAGCGGCTTCAGCTGAATCTCGCTCCCGGCTTCAGTTTAATCCCCCTCTCCTGCTGAGGCGCACCGCCTAGATGACCAGCTTCCGGCGCACCTTCACAAACTCCATGACGACGTAGATGTCGTTGGGAGTCTCGATGACCTCATACAGCCGGATGATGTGGGGGTGCATGAACAGGCGCAGGATCTTGATCTCCCGCCGCACTGCGGGAGCCACAGACTGACTCAGCGGGGGACGTGAGCGTGCGGCACCGCACATGCATGCGCCAGTGCGAGCGACTCAGGAGCAGCAGCCCCGCAGTGGCGCCCACCTTTCTCCTCCATGTCCATCTGCTTGATCTTCCGCCTGTTGAGGATTTTGATGGCCACCTTGTGGCCGGTGAGGATGTGTTCCGCCACCTTCACCTGCGGGGGTGGAACACTGACAGCATGAGCGCTTGGGGGCACACCGGGTGGCGCCGGATCGTGCGGGTAAGTCTCTGATCCTGTTGCACGAGGTTGTACGCAGGAGGGGTGCCCACCTTGCCAAAGCTGCCGATGCCCAGGGTCTTGCCCAACCGGTAGTTGGACAGGAAGAACTCCGCCGTCTGATTGACATCCTGCATGCCGTTCTGGTGCGGCGAATGGGCGCCTGACGCGTGCGGGCTGTGGGCCATGGGCGTTTGGGGCCGGCTGCAGGTGGCCAGGGGCCGCTCCTCCCCACTACCACCGGTCCCCGATCGACACTCCGCGGTGCGCGAGCGACAGAGCGATCGTCAGGTCATTTTGTACTGCTGACAGCAATTCCAGGAGCGCTGGTGCTGAGACGGGGATGCGCACGCACCAGGCGGGCGAGTGCTGACTGTGCAATGGGTTGGTGGTGCAGGCGATTGCCGCAGGAATGCCAGGCGCAGGCTTTCAGAAGCAGACAAAATACTTCGAGCACTTCGATGACCAGTGTGACGGTTCAGTCGCACGGCCAGTTCGCATGCAAACGCAATTTGCCGATCTGGCAAAGCACCTGGCGCACGGATCGATCACAGGTGCTGACCTGGACCCTCGATGGGCACACCCTTTCTTTCACATCTTTCACGACAGGCAAGAAAGATTCTACCTTTCACAGGGTAGTCTGCCTGTTCATCCACACCGTCAAAGCAAGCCCGCACTCGGCTACGAAATGTGCCGCGACAAGGACAACGCCCAGCGGAACCGCGAGCAGAAACCCGGTCACAGCTCAGTCCCCAGTCTGCACACGGCACCCCGCTGAATGCTAACAGCCTTCCTTTCATTTTGTCTTTCTTGAAAAGCAGGCCTTCTGATGTTTCGTATTTTCTTGGAAAGAGTATGCCACAGGCCTTGCTTTCATTTTGTCTTTTTAAAATAGGGGGTGCCACAGGCCTTCTTGTGTTTCGTCTTTCTTCAAAAGGTGCAAATGGCCTCTCTTTCGCCTTTCTTCAAAAAAGGGTGCCGAAGGCCTCTCTTTCATTTTGTCGGTTTAAAAGGGAGTGCCAACGGCCTTCTTATGTTTGATCTTGCTTGAAAGAACCATAGACGGGGTAACCCTTTCCAGAAAAGACGAAACATAATATACGAAACATAATAAGGCCTGTGGCACTCCCTTTTGAAGAAAAGACGAAATATAAGAAGGTCCTTGCAAGCCCAATTGGCACCTTTTGAGAAAAGACAAAATGAAAGGAAGGCCGTTGGCACTAATTTTTCAGAAAAGACAAAACATAAAACGGCCTGGCACTCCCTTTCTATAAAAGATGAAAAACAAGAAGGCCTGTGGCACTCCCTATTCAAGAAAAGACGAAACGTAAGAAGGCCTTCAGCATTCCCTGTTCAAGAAACGACGCAACATAAGAAGGCCTTCGGCATTCCCTGTTCTTGAAATGGAGTTCCACGAGCTTTGTTATGTTTGATCGTTTTTGAAAGAAGCAGAGACGGTATCCCTTTCCATAAAGACGAAACACAAGGAGGCCCTTGGCACGTTCTGTGTATAAATGAAAGGAAGGCCATAAGCACTCCATTTTCAAGAAAAGACAAAACATAAGAGGGCCCGGCACTCCTTTTCCATAAAAGAGGAAACGCAAGAAGGCCTATGGCATTCCCTATTCAAGAGCCTTTAGCATTCCCTGTTCAAGAAAAGACGAAACATAAGAAGGCCTTTGGCGCTCCCTGTTCTTGATATGGAGTTCCACGAGCCCTCTTATGTTTGATCTTTTGTGAAAGAGCCATAGACGGGGTATGACCCGTTTCAGAAAAGACGAAACACAAGGAGGCCTTTGGCACTTCCTTTTGAAGAACAGACAAAATATGAGAAGGCCCTTGGCACGCGCTGTTTCCAAATGAAAGGAAGGCCGTTACCACTCTCTTTTCATGAAAGACAAAACATAAGAGGGCCCGTGGCACTCCCTTTCCATGAAAGATGAAACACAAGAAGGCCTGTGGCACTCCCTATTCAGAAATAGACGAAACATAAGAAGGCCTTATAGCATTCGCTGTTGAAGAAAAGACGAAACATAAGAAGGCCTGTGCCGCCGCTGCCCGCAACCCGCGCTCCCCGCGGCCGTCTCGAAAACACTTGATGAATACGACCTGCTCTCGCCTCAGCTGCCGCACGTCGCTGCTTTCAGCTTCGATCTGCCGTCTGTACATCCCCATCTCAACCCCTATTTCAGGGGTGCTCTACGACACAGGCTGCCAGGAAGGAGCGCTTCCCGGCAACGGCCTCCGGCAGAGTCAGGCTGGTCCAGCTGGACGCGTCCCAGTCAAAGCGCTGCACCGTCTCAGCGTGCTTGCCGCCGTCCATGCCGCCCGCCACCACGATGCGGCCTGCAGAGGATCGGTAGTGACGTGGTTCACATGTCATGATGTGTTCCCGCCATATGCATCATAGTAGTAGTAGTAGCAGCGGCAGTGTGGGGCTTCCAACCAGCACAATGCCGCGCACAAGGGACTGTGCGCGGCAGTTGAGGTCAATGCATGCAAGGCTCGCTCGGGAGACAGGGAAGCCCGTCACCCATTGTAGATACAGCAGCAAGACAAGTCAGAAGAAAGCACACCACTGACGGTGGCTGAAGCGCAGTAGGCGCGCGGCGCCGCCAGCGGCGTCAGCTCCCGCCACGCGTCCGCGCGAGGGTCGTATGCCTCCACCGTGCTCAGGAAGCTGCCAGGACACAGTCAAACGGGCTCACTCGACTGCTGTTGCTTCCATGCATTACTTAAACGGTGAATGTGTGATGCACAGGGCAGTGCTCAAACACCGAATGCAAGCTCCCCAACCCAGGCAAAAGGCTGTGGCCCGCCCCAAGGGTGGGAGCCAGCCATCAGGCTAGCAAGCATGTATCAAAGAACTCACTTGGCGCCGTCCCAGCCGCCGATGGCGACGACGCAGCCGTTGGCGGCGGTGCAGGTGTGGGCGCCGCGCTTGTGGGCCATCGGCGGCACCTCGCACCAGCGGCCCTCGCGCGGGTCAAAGCGCTCTACGGAGGCCAGGTAGCGCTGGTTGTCGTAGCCGCCCGCCACGTAGATGCAGCCGCCCAGCTCCGCCGCCGCCGTCGTGAAGCGCTTGTGGCTCATGGACTTGCCTGCGCGACATAGGTGAGATGTGTCGATGAGAATTGCAAATGACACTGGTATTGTATAGTCTGCTACATAGTTGCAGCCGCCCAGCGCCGCCGCCGCCGTCGTGAAACGCTTGTAGCTCATCGACTTGCCTGCATGCCGCGGCAGCATCAAAGTGTGCATAGCTTCACACTCGAGGTCATTGCTGAGAGTGGGAGACGGAAGATGCCTGGTGCGCCAGGTCATGCGAGGTAAGGTAATGGGTCTATTTGACAGCTGTGGGACTGGCAGCCAGACTGGACCCGATGACGAGACATCAGAAGCTCCAGCTCAAGGCTCGACGCATCAGATGAGCTCCTCATACTCAGGCAGGATAGCACAGCCTCTCCACAGGGCCGATCAGTTAGGGAGGCCACCGGCCATGAAGGTGTTGTGCGTCGGGTCGTAGATCTCCGTCGTCTCCAGGCTGATGCTGGGCTGGCCGCCGCCAATTGCGTACACCTTGCCGTCCAGCACCGCCGCTGCCAGGCTGCCACGTACCGTCGACATCTCCGGCGCCTGCAAGCCGGCACAGTCATCAGGATATGAAACGCCCAGACAGCAGGACATTCTCGTAATCCTCATATGGTCCTCGGAGGAGGGCAAACTACAGGCATTGAAGGGTGACAGGTGCAACCCCAATAACCTGCGGATATGAAGAGGAGGTGCACACCTGGCTCCAGGTGCCGGTGTTGAGGTCGTAGCGCAGCACGCTGTTCATCCAGGTGCTGCCGTTGCCGCCGCCCATAAACAGGACGCTGCCAGGCAGCGCGGCTGCCGCACCATAGCCGCGCGGCTCCAGCATCGGCGTCCCCTTGCGCCACTTGCCCATCCGCGGCTGCACATGCATGGGTACCAATTAGCAAAGGTGGCTGGTTGATCGCAGGCTGTGGCTCATCAGAGCCTGCGGCTTCTGCCTGGATCTGTGTGGCACTGCATGGTGGTTGTGGGCACGAATGGCAATGATCGGTGCCTTGTCGTGCAAGGAGGCATGCAAGCAATGATAAGGGTAGTGATGAGAAGGCTTCTGACAGGGCGGCGTGCATGCTCACCGTGAAGATGTCGACTGTGTCCAGCCAGTCCCGACTGTTGTTGCCACCGATGAGGTACAGGTGCTGCGTCGGCCCGCTGGACTGCAACTCAGAAGTATGCACGTCAGTGTGGGGAGGATGCATGCCGCTTGGCAGCTGTCAACGTATGAGGGCATGAGTCCAATGGACCCAGACTCGCAGAAGGACACGTCAGCAATTCTCAGTCCATCTGCATCGCACTGCAAAGCCATGCAGCATGTGTGCGACACAGATTACAGCGGGCGACTGTGAAGCTGCACCTGTGCTCTGGCAGCTGGCGCAGGAGCTGAGGCGTTGCCTGTCGAGCTGGGCGGCGCGCCCGCCAGCTGTGCCACTGCTGAGGACACCGCCGGGAGCTGGACCTGCCGGCAATACAAAAGGCTTTCATGCTGGTTTTGCTGATGCGTGTTGTTGAGATGAAGTCGTGTAACCCATGAGAGCAGGCATCTGTGCCGCCAGTGGGCATCGCATGGTGCCATGCGCACGGCCGAACACGTCAAGATGCATGCGAGATATGAGTTGAGGAAGTAGTGCAAGATCAGCCAAAATTACGCATGTAAAATGCGGCAGCGTACCTGAGCTCGGGCTGCGAGGGCGCTGAGGTCGCGACGCAGCGCCATCACCTCCGACGCCAGGATGGTCTGCCCCAGCCGCAGCTCCTCATTCTCCATCTGCGGCAAATGCATTTACAGTTCAGCTGCCGCCGAACGAGCAGAAGCCTGTTTCACATGTTTTTGAGGGCAGAGGTGCTTCGTCTATGGGAAAGGAAGCAAGAATAGAAGCTGTCCAGCTGGATCCTGCCGCTCTCTGAATTCACTGAATTTGTCTGCAACCAACCTTCAGGGCCTGCATGGCGAGCACTGCGGCTTCAGCTCCAGTGGCGGCTGCGGCGCGCTGCTGCAGGGCTGCACGCTCCGCGCGCAGCCGTGCGAGGTTGCTGCCTGCTGTTGCCGGTGTCAGTGCTCGGCCATCCCCTGGGGCGCCTGCATCGTCAGAATCAATGGCGCTCGTGACATGCTTCATCAGCAATCTCGGATGCAGTCCGTTTGCGTCACCCTCAACAACTGCGCCACAGCTGCAATCCTCCACACCAGTAGCAGCAAGCAAGAGGTGACGAGCCGCAGAACCTAGTGGTGCATGATTCGATCCCAGCACGCTGATCTGGAA
>JAABUM010001774.1_pt1 | contig 30999 bp, 29 predicted proteins | sample 5559161 | NCBI WGS metagenome assembly JAABUM01 (sample SAMN10711868, study PRJNA513369) | rock metagenome | isolation source: Antarctica rocks | place: Antarctica: Victoria Land, Siegfried Peak nord
CCTGGCCGAGGCCGACCGCGTGATCCCCGCGATCCTCGGCCTGACGCCGACCGTCCCCGGCGCGACGGTGGCGATCACCGGGGGGCTGAACCGCCCGCCGATGGAGCGCACCGCCGCGATCGGCGCGCTCTTCGAGCGGGCGCGCGAACTCGGCGCGGCGTTCGGCCACGAGGTCACCGAGACCTCGACCGGCGGCGGCAGCGACGGTCAGTTCGCCGCCGCGCTCGGTGTCCCCACGCTCGACGGCCTCGGGATCGTCGGCGACGGCGCGCACGCGATCACCGAGCACATCCTGGTCGACACCATGCCCGCGCGCGGCGCGCTCCTCGCGGCGTTGTTGCAGACCCTCTAGCGCCAATACCGTTTGGTGAGCACGTTGGGCGATTGTGATGCGTGCGGGTTAACCTGCTCGGGCCGTGAGACACTCTGTGCACCCTTGCGAAGTGGTGTTCGGCGAGCCCTGTCTAACACGGTATTGCCCTCAGCGCCCCGATCGTGCGGTCGGCACGGAAGTTGCACTCGAAGCCTGGAACCAACAATTCCAGGCTTCGTCGTGCTCATCGTCATTACTAGAGGGCAGGGGCAAACTCCATGCGGATCCAGGGCAAGGTGGTGCTGATCACCGGGGCGTCGTCGGGGATCGGCGCGGCGACGGCGAAGTATCTCACGGCGCGTGGGGCGTGCGTGGCGTTGGCGGCGCGCTCGGCGGACACGCTGCGGACCCTGTCGGCGACGCTGCCCGATTCGTTCGTGGTGCCGACCGATATGACCGACGCCGTGGCCGTCCGGCGCATGGTCGAGGCGACCTGGGAGCATTACGGGCGGCTCGATGTGCTGATCAACAACGCCGGACGGGGGGGCGGTGGCCCGGTCGCGGGGGTGGCGCTCGACGAGGTGCGCGCCCTGATCGAGTTGAATCTCTACGGCCCGATCGTGGCGATGCAGGCGGCGATCCCGTACATGCGCGCGCAGGGGAGCGGCGCGATCGTCAACATCGGCTCCGGCACAACCAAGATGGCCCTGCCGGGCGTCGGGATCTACTCCGGCACCAAGAGCTTCCTCCACCAACTCTCGCTGACCGCGCGCGCCGAACTGGCCCCGGATCAGATCGTGGTCAGCATCGTCCACCCCTACCTCACCGCGACCAATTTCGGCAAGAATGCTCGCCATCGCGACACCGCCTCCGCTCTGCCCGACGTAAGGGCCGAGGCCAGCGCGCGCCAGATGCCGCCCCCCGACCCGCCGGAGAAGGTCGCCAAAGAGATCCTGCGCGCGATCGAGACCGGTAGCGCCGAGATCGTGATGGTGCCGGGCTACGAGCGCGTCGGAGTCTGAGCCGCGGCAAGGGGCGCGTGCGCCGCGCTCAATCGAGCGAGGACGTCAGGGGCGTTGCGCTGCCGTCCCGGCGCAGGCGTCCGAGCCAGTCTCCCCACGGCAGCAGGCTGATCGCGAACGGGCAGAAGATCAGGAGCGCGGAGAGGGTGCTGCGGAACTCGACCGAGGTCGTCATCCGTACCGGCAGGTAGAGCTGGAAGAGGTAGGAGAGGGTCGCGCCGAGGCAGAGGACTAGCACACGCCGCCCGACGCGCCCCGAGCCGAGCGTGGCGACCAGCGCGACCGCCCAGGCACAATACCAGGGGACGAAGAAGGGCCAGAGGACGATCAGCAGCAGCATCGCGCTCGTGCAGGCCGCGAGGAGGCGCTTGTCGTCCCCCGGCGTGCGCCAGAGGATCAGCGCGTAGCCGACCAGGAGGATGGCGACGATCGTCCCCTTGACGATCTCCCCGGCGGGGCGTGGTGCGAGAAACCATTCCAGCATGATCCGCGCGATGTGTGCGGCGCTCGAATAGTAGTGGTCCGATTCCTTCACCGGGCCGAGGGTCGCCGCGCCCGCCCAGAATGGCCCCAGGCAGAGCGCCGCGACGATCGCCGGGGGCCACGCCAGCCGCGCCGTCTCCCATGCGCGCGCGCGCCAGTCGGCGAGCGCCATGATGCGGTGCCAGAGGAGGATCGGCAGGACGACGAGCGCCACTAGCTTCACCATCGCCGCCAGCGCCACCGCCGCGAAGGCGAGCCGGAACCACCCGCGCAGATAGAGCCAGAGGCCGAGCAGCAACCCGGCCAGCATCAGGACATCGTTGTGGCCGGCCCCGGCGAACTCGATCAGCACCAGCGGATTCCAGAGCCAGAAGACCATGCCGGGGAGTGCCGCACGCCCGTGCGCCCGCAGGATCGCGCCGATCAGCCCGCCGCAGGCGAGATAGCTGCCGACCGCGACCAGCTTGAGGAGGAGGACACTGCGGGTGATGTCATCCCCGGCGAACCGTGTCAGCCCGCCGCTGATCAGCAGCCAGATCGGGCCGTAGGGGGAGGTGTAATCCGGCCAGTTGCTGAAAACGAAGAGCGGGTCGTTCGGGAAGGCGGAGGGGGCGACCGTGTAGGGATTCTGGCCGTAGATGCTGAGGACACGCCCGCTCATCGTGTAGAAGAAAATGTCGCGCGAGGTCAGCGGCATCGTCAGCAGCAGCAGGGCCGCGAAGACGACCGGCGGGGCCAACGCCCACAGGCGCACCTCCCAGCCCGCATCGTCGCGCGCGGCCCGCCAGACGACCGTCGCCAGGGCGAAGAGGGTAACTACGCCGAGGGTGTAGAGGATCGGGGAGAGGGGGCCGTTGCCGAGCGCGTCGAAGAGGTGGACCTTCGGCTGGAGGATGTAGCGCGGCAAGAAGGCGAAGCAGAGATAGATGGCGTAGATCAGCCCGCTGCCGAGGGCCGCGCACATGATCCGTGTGCGCGTCGAGGCGCGTGCGCGCGAGCGCCGGGTCGCGAGCGCCGGTCGCTCTCTGACTTCTCCGAGCGGCATGATGGACACGGTACTGCCTCATAAACAACACGCACCCGCCCGCGCTTGCGGAGCGAGACGAAGCGGTGCTCTGGCGGCTGGAATCTGTCGTGGCAGTATAGCGGTTGCCGTGGTTATCGACGAGCAAGCTGCTAAATAGGCGCTCGTGTCGGTGCTGACACGCCACCGCTCGCGTTACGCCCGCGTCACGCCGTGCGGCCCTTGATGCTGCGCGCGACCGCGACCGTCGCGTCGGTCTTCGCCAGTGCCCGCGCGATGGCGCGTGCCGCCGTCTCGGACGGGGCGATGGTGTAGAGGGTCGGGCCGCTGCCGCTCGGCTGGACGAACGGCGCGCCCGCCTTGAGGATCAGCGCCTCCCATGTGGCCAGCACCGGGAAGAGCCGTGCGAGCGGCGCGGTGAAGCTATTGACGAGGAGCGCCGGATCGGCCGGCTCGCCGCGTCGCAATCGCGCCGCCTGATCGAGTGTGCGCGTCCCGTCGCTGAAATCGCCCGACATGAGCGCCTCGTACAGGCGGCGGGTCTTGTCGGCGGGCGGGTCCAGGCGCGGGGTGACGAGGACGAACCACGCCTTCGGTTGGGGCGGGAGCGGCGTCAGGCGCTCCCCGATGCCGGTCGCCAGGGCGGTGCCGCCGCGCAGGAAGAAGGGCACGTCCGCGCCGAGCCGCGTGGCGAGCATCGCCAGCGCCGCGTCGGTCGTCGGCAGCGCCCAGAGTTCGCGCAGGGCGATCAGGGCGGTGGCGGCGTCGCTGCTGCCGCCGCCGCACCCCGCCGCGACCGGGATCCCCTTCGTCAGTGTCAGCGCCGCGCCGCGCTTCGTGCCGCTGTGCTCCACGAGGGCACGGGCCGCCCGTAGGATCAGGTTCTGCTCGCCGCCGAGCGCCGGGTCGGCGGCGAGGGTCAGGGTGCCATCCGGCGCGCTCGCGACCGTGATCTCGTCCGCGAGATCGACCGTCTGGAAGATCGTCACCAGCTCGTGATAGCCATCCGCGCGCCGCCCGATGATCTCCAGGCCGAGGTTGACCTTTGCGAAGGCGCGGCGGCGCAACACTTTCCCTCCGCTCATGTCGGCAACAACGGGGTGATCGTGGCGTGGAGGGCGAGCCATTCCTCCACGCTCAGCGTCTCGGCACGGCGCGCTGGCGCGAGCCCGGCGGCGGCGAGCGCCGCGCCGATCGTCTCCTTGGGGAGGGGCAACCCGGCGGTGAGGCTGTTGGCGAGTTGCTTGCGCTTCTGGCCGAAGCCCGCCGCTACGATCGCGAAGAAGCCGGGGATCGCCTCCTGGGGCAGGGGCGGCGCGGACGCGGCGGCGATGTGCAACACCGCCGACTCGATCTTCGGGCGCGGGATGAATGCGCCGGGTCCGACGCGCAGCGCGATCTGCGGGGTGCCGTAGAACTGGATCGCCACCGCGAGGATGCTCATCTCTGGCGGGCGGGCGACGATCCGCTCCGCGACCTCGCGCTGCACCATCACCGTCAGGCTGGTGGGGCGGCGCGGATCGTCGAGGAAATGGCGTAGCACAGCCGAGGTGATGTTGTAGGGGAGGTTGGCGACGAGCGCATAGGGGGTGCCCTCCGGGGTGTCCGCCAGGATCGTCGCGATCGGTTGGCGCAACACATCCCCTTCGATGAGGGTCAGCGTCGTCGTCGCGCCGAACTCCGCGCGGACGTGCGCGGCGAGGCGGCGATCGAGTTCGACGGCGATCACGCGCCCCGTCGGCCCGACGCGGTCCAGCAGTTCCCCCGTCAGGATGCCGAGCCCCGGCCCGATCTCCACGGTCGTCATCCCTGGCACGAGATCGGCCGCATCGGCGATGCGCGCGACGATGCCGCGATCGGTCAGGAAATTCTGCCCCTTGCCCTTGCTCGGGCGCACCGCGATCTCGCGCAGCAGCGCCCGCCAGCGCGGCGGCGTCTCCGGCGGGATCGGTGTTTCTGCGTCTGGCTCCGGTGCCGGTGCTGTCCCGGCGCTCGTCTCTCTCATCGGCCTCCCCGTGGCGCGTTGACACCATGTCGCGCGCCCGTGCGTAAAGATAGCAGAGAGGACCGCGCGGGGCCGTGTCTAAGTCTCTCGTGGGCCGCCGCCGCCCCGCCGTTCACCGTCTGGAAAAGTAGACATAAGGTATACTTAAGGGGTGCGGCCCGCAGGATGGCGCGTCGCGTATCTGAGTAGAAAGTATGTGGGATGGACGATAAGCGCGACCCCGGTTCACCCGAGCGACGGGACGGGTATACCTATCAATCGTTCTGGCCGGATGGGCGTACGGAGGCGCGACGTGACGCGCCGATCGATGCGCCGTTCCGTGTCGCGCCGGGTCCGAACGAGCCGACGCGCGCCGATGAGGGTGCCGCGCCGCCGCCGCCAACCTGGGGCTGGCCGAACAACGCCGCAGGCGCGGCGCAGGGGGGCGGGGCCGGGGGCGGCTCCTGGATCCCGCCGGTCGCCTCGCCCGACGATCCGTGGAAGCAGGACGTGCCGCACCGCGATGCGGGCAAGCAGCAACCGGCGCTGCTCCGCTGGTTGAAGGCGGGGTGGCCGCTCCTGTTGCTCGGCCTCTCGAAGCTGAAGTGGCTGGCGGTCCTCTTCAAGTTCAAGGTCTTCACCACGTTCGGCTCGATGCTGCTGAGTCTGGCGGCCTATGCGATCTTCTTCGGCTGGCAGTTCGCGGCCGGTTTCATCGCGCTCCTCTTTGTCCATGAACTGGGGCATGCGGCGGTGATGCGCTTCCAGGGGATCAAGACCTCGCCGATCGTCTTCGTCCCCTTCATGGGCGCGGTGATCGGGATGAAAGAGATGCCGAAGAATGCCTACGCCGAGGCGCAGATGGCGCTCGGCGGGCCGATCCTCGGCAGCCTTGGCGCTCTCGCCGTGCTGGGGCTCTGGCAGGTGACCGGCAACCCGCTCTTCGTGGCGCTGGCCTACTTCGGCTTTTTCCTCAACCTCTTCAACCTCCTGCCGGTCAGCCCGCTCGACGGTGGCCGCGCGATGGCGGCGATCTCCCGTTGGGGCTGGCTGATCGGGCTGGCGCTGCTGCTGCTGCTCTTCCTGAAGGTCCACAGCCTGATCATGGGGATCATCCTGATCGTCGGCGGGATCGAGGTCTTCAAGCGGTGGCGCGGGCAGGTCGAAGAGCGGGCCTACTACGAGGTGACGTGGCGGCAGCGGCTCGCCGTCTCCTGCGTCTACTTCGGCCTCGCCGGGCTCCTCGGCTTCGGCATGTTCTTCCTCCAGTCGCACATGATCATCAACCAGCCGGTGCGTTGACCGACACGTCCGGCGCGTGCCTCGAAAGGGGCGCGTGCCAGGCGTTGTCGTCGCCGATGCGGCCTGCTATACTCGGGCCTGCTTTGCCCTCCGCTTGCGGGGGATTTTTGTTGCGGTCGGCGCGCGGCGCGTCGGCGGCGAGGTATCTGCGCCCCGGTGCAGCGCTACCGTTCAAGAAGGGATGAAGACGGTCATGGTCGATATCATTCGCTCGATCGAGCGCGAGCAGTTCCGCGCCGATGTCCCGGTCTTCCGTGCCGGCGATACGGTGCGCGCGTCGGTGAAGGTCGTCGAGGGGACGCGCGAGCGGATCCAGATCTTCGAGGGCGTGGTCATCAATCGCCGCGCCGGCGGGATCAACGAGAACTTCACCATCCGTCGCATCTCGGCGAACGGCATCGGGGTCGAGCGTACCTTCCTGCTCCACAGCCCCCGCCTCGACAAGATCGAAGTCACACGGCTCGGCAAGGTACGTCGCGCCAAGCTGTACTACCTGCGCGGCCTGACCGGGCGCGCGGCCCGCATCAAGGAGCGTCGGCCCAAGAACCTGGCGCCGCGCAAGTCGGCGGCGAAGTAGGCCGCACGACGCAACCAGGCATCGCCCTGCGGGGGCGCGGTCCACTCCGTATCCGCGCCCCTGTGGCGTTAATCGCTGAATCGGGAGAAGCATCGTGGCGGGCAAGGGAGTGGGCGGCGCGACCGCGCCGGGCGTGGCGCGCGAACAGGCGCTGGCTGTGGCGGGCTTCCGCGCGATCGCCGGGATCGACGAGGCCGGGCGCGGAGCCTGGGCGGGGCCGCTCGTCGCCGCCGCCGTGGTCCTGCCCGATCTGCTCACGACCGCTGCCGAGGAGTTGCTCGCCGCCCTCGACGGGGTGCGCGATTCCAAGACCCTCGCCGCGCCGCGCCGGGAGGAGTTGCTGACGAGTATCATCGCGGTCGCGCGCGGGATCGGCGTCGGCATCGTCCCGGCCCCGGAACTCGACGCGATCGGCCTCGGCGCGGCGAATCGCCTCGCCTGGGCGCGCGCGTTGGCGGCGCTCCCCTGCGCCGCCGATTTCCTCCTCCTCGATGCCTTCCGCCTGCCCGAATCGCCCCTGCCGCAGGAGCCGATCATTCGCGGCGACCGCCACTGTCTCTCGATCGCCGCCGCCTCGATCGTCGCCAAGGTGACGCGCGATCGGCTGCTGGTCGCGCTCGACGGCGAGTTCCCGGCCTATGGCTTCGCGCGGCACAAGGGGTACGGCACCGCCGCGCATCACGCCGTCCTGCGCGCGCAGGGCTCCTGCGTGGCCCATCGCCACTCCTTCGCGCCCCTCCGCGCGCTCGTCGCGCCCGCATCACACGAGCAGGCGTGAGCGATCCGCGCCCGCCGCGCAAGCGCCTCGGCGACTTCGGGGAGGCCCACGCCGCGAGTCGGCTGGTCGCGCTCGGCCACACGGTCGTGGCGCGCGGCTGGCGCTGCGCCGCCGGGGAGGTCGATCTCGTCACCCTCGATGGTGAAGAGCTGGTGATCGTGGAGGTCCGCACCCGGCGCGGCGAGGGGCACGGCACGCCGGAGGAGTCGGTCGATGGGCGCAAGGCCGGGCGATTGCTGCGCCTCGGCGAACTCTTCCTCCAGGCGCATCCCGAGCACGAGCGGCGTATCTGGCGCGTCGATCTCGTCGCGATCGTGATCGATCGGGCCGGGAAACTGGTGCGCGTCACCCACCACGTCAACGCCGTCGGCGAGTAGGGGGGGTGATGTCACGACTCGCGCGGCGCGCCGAACTGACCGAGCTGATGGACGCGCCGGAATTGGACGCCGCGATCCTGGCGGAGAATCTGCGCGACATCCGGCTGATCAATCGCTGGCTCGGCTGGGCGGCGGCGCTGACCGGCGAGGTCGCCAGCGCCACGCGACGCGCGGGCCTGCGCGAGTGCAGCCTGCTCGATGTGGCGACCGGCTCCGCCGATCTGCCCCTGGCGCTCGTGGCCTGGGGGCGGCGACGCGGCGTGGCGATCCGCGCGTTCGCGGGCGATCTCAGCCCGCCGATCCTGGCGGCGGCGCGCGCCGAGATCGCGCGCGTTGCGCCCGGCGCGGTCGCGCTCCTCTGCTGCGATGCGTGCGCCCTGCCACTCCCCGATCGCGGCGTCGATCTCGTCACCTGCTCGCTCGCGCTGCACCACCTGGGGCCGGAGGCGGCGGTGGCGGCGCTGCGAGAGCTGGGGCGGGTGACGCGCCACACCCTGATCGTCAGCGATCTGGCGCGCGGACGGCTCGCCTATCTCGGCGCGCGGCTTCTGGCGGTCCCGTTCCGTAACCCGCTCACCCGTCACGACGCCGCCGTGTCGGTGTTGCGGGCGTATACACGCGCGGAGCTGGCCGTGCTCGCCCATGAGGCGGGATTGGCCGGGGCGCTCGTGCGCGCACGTTTCCCCTTTCGCCTGATTTTGACCTGGTCGCCGCCCCGTGATGCCGGGTCGGATGGTGTACACTAGCCGTCCAAAGGCCGCTCATTTCGTACCCGCTCACGGTGGCTGATTGTCGCGGCGGCGTGCCCTCCGGCGCACCGATACCGTCGCCTGTCCTTGTGGGCGTCTCCCTGGCCCGCGCCTGATTCGGAGGATTCTGTCGCATGCACAGCGAAATGAGCGTCGAGATCCGGGGCGACATCGAGCGCGTTTGGGCGCTCGCCTCGGCGGTCGAACGCTGGCCCGCGATCCTGCCGCATTACCGCTACGTGACCGTCGTGCAGGAGCGCGCCGCGCCGCCGCGCCAGATCGTGGAGATGGCGGCGCGGCGCGGACCCTTCCCGGTGCGCTGGCTCTCGATCGTCGAGTTGGTGCCGGAGGAGCGGCGTATCCTCTTCCACCACATCGGTGGGGCGGGGCGGGGGATGGAGGTAGAGTGGCGGATCGCCGAGCGCGACGGGCTCGTACGCGCCACGATCCTGCACGATCTGGATTCGCCCTACGCGATCATCCGCTCCCGCCTCGGCGAATATATTCTCGGCCAGCAGGTCGTCGATTACGTCGCCGGGCGGACGCTGCGTTGCATGAAAGAGTTGATCGAAAGTAGGACGGAGTAGGCGAGTACGCGAGTAGGCGAGTGATTGGCGAGACTACACCGTCTCCGTGCCACCATCATTCCCCTGTACTACTCGCCTACTCGCTCACTTTGCCCACTCGGCCCACTGACCACTACCAAGCGAGTTATCGTGAGCGAACAAAGACGATTCGAGGCCGGGCGTGTGCCGGATGCCCGCCGCGTGGTGATCACAGGGATCGGCGCGGTGACGCCGATCGGGATCGGGAAAGAGGCGTTGTGGGCGGGCGTGCGGCGCGGCGAGTCGGCGGTGCGCCCGATCACGCGCTTCGATCCGAGCGACCTCGGCACGCGGGTCGCCGCCGAGGTCCGCGACTTCGACCCGCGCGATTGGCTGGAGGGGCGGACCTTGCGCCGCACCGACCGCTACGCGCAGTTCGCGCTCGCCGCGACGCGCCTCGCCCTGGCCGACTCGCGGCTCGATCTGGAGCGTGAGGACCGCGACGAGATCGGGGTGTACGTCGGCTCCGCGCTCGGCGGGATCGCCTACGGCGAGGAGCAGCATCGCTCGTACGTGAGTTCGGGATTGCGCGCGGTGCAGCCGCTGCTGGCGCTCGCCGTCTTCGGCGGGGCTAGCGTCTCCCACATCGCGATCGATCTCGGCATCACCGGGCCGAACGTCGCCAACGCCAACAGCTGCGCGTCCGGCGCGATCGCCATCGGCGAGGCTTTCCGCCTGATCAAGTATGGCGGCGCACAGGCGGTGCTGGCCGGTGGGGTCGAGGCCCCGCTCGCGCCGCTGACTTTCGGCGCGTTCTCGATCATCAAGGCGATGTCCGCGCGCAACGACGATCCCGCCACCGCTTCGCGCCCGTTCGACCGCGACCGCGACGGCTTCGTGATGGCCGAGGGGGGCGCGATCCTGGTGCTCGAAGAGTTGGGCCACGCCCTCCGCCGGGACGCCCCGATCTACGGCGAGATCCTGGGCTATGGGATCAGCAACGACGCCCACCACATGACCGCCCCGCGCCCCGACGGGCGACAGGCGGCGCGCACGATCGGGCTGGCGCTGGCCGAGGCCGGCCTGCCAGCGGACGCGATCGACTACGTCAACGCCCATGCCTCCTCGACGCCACTGAACGACCGGGCGGAGACGCTCGCGATCAAGCGTGCCCTCGGTGAGCGCGCGGCGACCGTGCCGGTCAGCGGCACGAAGGGGCTGCACGCCCACGCGCTCGGCGCGACCGGCGCGATCGAGGCGGCCCTCTGCGCGCTGATCCTCGAACGCGACTTCCTGCCGCCTACCACGAACCTCTTCCAGGCCGCCGAGGAATGCGATCTGCATCATGTCGACGCCGGCGGGGAAACGCGATCGGTGGACCATATCCTCTCCAATTCGTTCGGCTTCGGCGGGATCAACGCGGCGCTGGTCTTCGGCCGTTACCGGGGGTAAGGCGCGAAGCGGCATGGTCAATCCGGGCAGGATGTATACTTGTCGGAAGGGACCGGCCCACAGGACGGGCGCTGTGGGCAACGCCGGTCCGATGGAGGGGTGAATGTCAGAGAATACACCAGACGCGCGTCCAACCCCCAGCCAGAATCCCGACCTGATCTTCCACGAACGCCCGAAATTGCGCCAACCGATCATGCTCGTGGCTTTCGAGGGCTGGAACGACGCCGCCGAAGGCGCGACTTCGGCGATCGAGTTCCTGCAAGACAGTTGGGATGCACCGACCTTCGTGGAAATCGATCCCGAGGAGTTCTACGATTTCACCGAGGTGCGCCCGATGGTGCGCCAGGTGGACCGCCAGCGCCGGACGATCGACTGGCCGGCGAATGAGTTTTCCTACCACCGCGATCCCAAACGGGACCGCGACATCATCCTCCTGCGCGGCGTCGAGCCGTCGCTGAAGTGGCGGCGCTTCACGAACGCGATCCTGGAGGTGATGCAAGAGTTCGGCGTGACCACGCTGATCACCGTCGGCGCGTTGCTGGCCGACGTGCCGCACGCCAAGCAGGCGCGTGTCAGCGTCACCGCGACCGACCCGGAGTTGCGTGCTCGCCTGGGGCGGCAGACGCCGCGCGGCTCGCGCTACGAAGGGCCGACCGGGATCACCGGGATCCTTGCCGAGGCGTGTGCCAAGTCCGGCATTCAGGGGGCCACGCTGTGGGGCCACGCGCCGCACTACCTGTCGGCGTCCCCGAACCCGATGGTGACGCTCGGTATCCTGCGTCGCCTCGACGAACTCCTCGAACTCGGCCTCGATGTGCAGGAGTTGGTGGGGGAGTCCGAGACGTTCGTCGCCCAGGTCAACGAGGCGGTGGCGCACGACCCGGAGGCGTCCTCTTACATCAACAGCCTCGAGACCCAAGAGGACGAGGAGGAGGACGAGGACGAGGGCGAGTCCTCCCGCCGCTCACGCGACACCGGCAAGGGCCTGATCCAGGATGTCGAGGATTTCCTGCGTCGCCGCCGGGGCACGGACGAATAAGACACGTATGAAAAGAGGGGCGGCGGAGTCGACCGGAACACCGCCGCCCCTTTTTGCGTTGCAATGCCATCGATCGACCGTGGTTGGGGAGAGCAGCGATGGCGTTATATATGGGCCTACCCGCGGCATACTCGCGCATGCGGTATGTGCTCGCATGCCTCTCTATCTGCTCACCGCTTCTCAGCGGGTGTAGCGCAGGGTGTTCCCTCCGAGATGGAGCATTATTGCCTTCGCGCGTCGATTGGCCGACCATGACACCATATCCAGGCACGGAGGTGGTGAGCCAGCAGGTGGCAACGCCACGAAGGCAGACGTGGTGGGCGTTCAAGACGACGGCGAGTACCGCGCAAGTGCGCGAGTATTATCGTACCCTCTTGGAGCCGCAAGGCTGGTCAAGCGATAAAAGTGGCCTTCTTTCCGAGGCGCGGGCGTGTCCGGTGCTATCGCTCGATATTCGCGCGAGCACCACAGCAGCAGGAGAACCGATTCAGACGGTCGAACGTATCGAGTCCTCCTCTTCACCTTCGTGCCGTCCATATTGCTGAGTACCGCTTCGCCCTTTCCGCCCACTCAGTACACTCGCGCCCGCAACACCGCCGAATCACGCAGCGTGATCGTCTCGCGATCGAAGTCGAGGATGCCGCGCTCCGCGTAGGCGTTGAGGCAGCGGTTGACGCTCTCGCGCGTCGTGCCGACCATCGCGGCTAACTCGCTCTGGCTCAAGCGGAGGTCGATGCGGACCCCGCGCGGCGTGGCGGTGCCGCGCTCGTCGGCCAGGGCGAGCAACTGCTTGGCGAGACGTCCCGGCAGGTCGAGGAAGAGGAGATCGCCGATCAGGTCGTCGGCGCGGCGCAGGCGCTCGCCAAGGACGCCGAGCAGGCTCAGCGCGACCTTCGGGTGTGCTTCGAGCAGCGCGACGAACTGGTCCCGTTCGAGGGTCAGCGTGTCGGTCGCCTCCAGGGCGATCGCACTGGCCGAACGCGGGCCGCCGTCCAGCAGCGCCAGCTCCCCGAAGAAATCGTCCGCCCCGAGCAATTTCACCGTGACCTCGCGCCCCTCCGGCGACGGGAGCATCAGCTTGACCGTGCCGCGCTCGATGACGTGCAGGGTCGTCCCCGAGTCGTCGCGGTGGAAGATCGCCGTCCCGGCGCGGTACTGGCGCGGGCGCAGGCGGGCCGCGAGCCAGGTGATGTCGTCGTCGGCCAGCGGTGCCAGGAAGGGCACGCGGCGCAGTGTGTCGATCGCGGTCATGCCCTTCTTTCCCCCGTCGCCGATACACCATTCGTTCCGGGTCGATTGTACGTCATCGTGCCCCGCACCTGATACGGGCGTTGTGCACGGCGGGCGACGCTCGCACCCTGTCACGAGCGGGGTATACTGACGCGGCTTCGGCCGGCCGGGAGCTGATCCTCGCGCGCCGCAGCGATCCGTGAAAGGGGGAGCGATGGCCCTGGAGTTCGGGTGGGTATTGCAGCCCACTTCGCGCACGCCCGCCAATACCGCCACGATGCTCGACGACAACCGGCGCATCCTCGCCGCGCTGCGGCCCCCGTTCACGACCTTCTGGGTCGAGGATCACTTCCAGTGGGACGACTTGCCGACCCTCGAAGTGTGGACGGCGATGGCCTATCACGCCGCCGAGTTCCCACACCTGCGCGTCGGCTCCATCACGCTGGGCCAGTCCTATCGGAACCCGGCGCTGACCGCGAAGATGGCCGCGATGCTCCACGCCCATAGCGGCGGGCGGCTGATCCTCGGCATCGGCGCGGGCTGGAAAGAGGACGAGTATCGCGCCTACGGTTACCCCTACCCGGCCCCCGGTGTTCGCCTCGCCCAACTGCGCGAGGCGGTGGCGATCATGCGGCTGATGTGGCGGGAGTCGCCCGCGACGTACCATGGCGAGCACTACCAGATCGACGGGGCGTACTGCGCGCCGCGCCATCCTACCCCGCCCCCGGTCCTGATCGGCGGCGGTGGCGAGCGGGTGACGATGCGGATCGCTGCGGAATTGGCCGACTGGTGGAATATCGGCTTCGTTGACCCGGATGCGTACGCGGCCAAGGTGGCGATCCTGCATCGTCACTGCGCGGCGGTCGGGCGCGATCCGGGCGACATCGCCCTCAGTTATTACGCGCACATCGCGCTCGGACGGGACGCGGCGGCGATCGAGCGGGTCGACCCGGTCCGCCTAAACATTCATCGCATCGCCGGAACCCCGGCAGAGGTCGCCGCGCAGCTCGATCGCTTCGCCGCACTCGGGGTGCGCCACGTCATGCTCAAGTTCGCCGACTACCCGTCGCCAGATCAGTACGAACTCTTCATGGCCGAGGTCGTGCCCCGCCTGAACGGGGGCTGATCCGCACCACCGCGGCGACGATCGAAGCGTGCGCCCTCCGAGTGACCGGGCGGAGACGCTGGCCCGACGCCACGCCGTGGTTGCGGCACACCGGGGCGGGTGCGACACTCAATGGATGAATCTGCGCTTACGAAGAGTATGAAAGGATCGATGCGATGCGTTTCAAGGACTCGCTGTTGGGGCTCCCCGCCTATCGCCCGCCGCGCGCCGCCCTGCCGGGGGCCGCGCCGCTCGCCCGGCTGGGCGCGAATGAGAATCCGCTCGGCCCGTCGCCGCGCGCGGTCGCCGCGATGGCCGCTGCGCTGTCGCAGGTCCACCGCTATTCCGACGCCGGGTCGTGGCCGCTGCGCCTGACGCTCGGCGCGCACTTCGACATCGCGCCGGAGCAGGTCTTCTGCACCAACGGCTCGGACGAGTTGATCTTCCTCCTCTGCAACAGCTTCCTCGAACCTGGCGATGAGGCGGTGATCGCCGCTGGTTCGTTCATCAGCTATCAGATGAAGGTCACCGGGGCGGGCGGCGTCCCGGTTATGGTGCCGCTGCGCGACTACGCGCACGATCTGGACGCGATGGCCGACGCGATCACCGAGCGCACGCGGCTGGTCTTCATCTGCAACCCGAACAACCCGACCGGTACCACGATCGGGTCGGCGGCGGTCGCGCGCTTTCTCGAACGCGTGCCGGACGACGTGCTGGTCGTGGCCGACGAGGCGTACGTCGAGTTCATCGCAGACGGCGAGGATACGCCCGACTTCCTGGCTGAGGTGCGCGCCGGGCGGAATAACCTGATCGTCCTCCGCACCTTCGCCAAGATCTACGGCCTCGCGGGGTTGCGCCTCGGCTACGCATTCAGCTCGCCGGAGGTGATCGCCTACCTCGATCGCGCGCGCACCGTCTTCAACGTCAATCTGCTGGCGCAGGTCGCCGCCCCCGCCGCCCTGGAGGACACCGACCACGTCGCGCGGGTGCGGGCGCACGCCGCCACTGCACGCGCGCGCTTCACCACTGAGCTGGCGGCGCTCGGCCTGACGCCGATCCCGAGCGCGACGAACTTCATGGCGGTCGTCGTGGACGACGATGCGGCGATCGCGGCGGGGCTGTTGGAGCAGGGTATCATGGTGAATCCGCTGAGCGCGTGGGGCCTCCCCGGCCACATCCGCATCTCGTTCGGCACGAACGAGGAGAACGAGCGCTTCTTCGTTGCCCTGCGCGAGGTGCTGGAGAAGTCACCCGTCGCTGTCTGAACCTGTTGTGTTCGCGATGCCGCGCCGCGCGACCGAGGCACTATCCTCGGTCGCGCGGCGCGCCGAGGAGTGCTGTCCGCGATGGCCGAGTTGACCCATTTCGACGAGTCGGGCCGCGCCCGAATGGTGGACGTTGGCGATAAGGAGGCGACGCACCGGATCGCCGTCGCCGGTGGCTCCGTGCGGATGGAGGCCGCGACCGTGGCGCTCATCCGCGAGGGGCGCGCGGCGAAGGGGGATGTGCTGGGCGTGGCGCAGGTGGCCGCGATCATGGCGGCGAAGCGCGCGCATGAGATCATCCCGATGTGCCACCCGCTGCTGCTGACCGCGATCAACTGTGCGTTCGACTTCGGCGCGGACGGGCGCTCGATCGCGATCACCGCGCGCGTGGAAACGCGCGGGCAGACCGGCGTGGAGATGGAGGCGTTGACTGCCGTGAGCGCGGCCGCTCTGACGATCTACGACATGGTCAAGGCGGTCGACCGCGCGATGACGATCGAGGATGTGCGCCTCCTCTACAAGAGCGGCGGCAAGAGCGGCACGTTCGAGCGCGCGGAGGAGGAGCGGTAGCCCTGCTCCCACGTTCATCCCGATCGATCCCGTTGCGCGTTCGGAAGGAGGAGCGATGACCACGCTGACCCCGGAGCTAATCGCCGATGGCCTCGTGCCGGGCGAATTGCAACTCGCGCCCGATGGACGACACCTTGTCTACGCCGTCGCCCCCGCCGGGCGGAGCGAGGCGGGGCCGCAGACGGCCCTCTGGCTCGTCGCCACCGCTGGCGCAACCCCCGCGCGTCGCCTCACCGCAGGCGTTTCCGACGACACGATGCCGCGCTGGTCGCCCGATGGGGTGTGGCTCTATTTCCTCTCCGACCGCGCGAAGAAGGGGGAGACACAGGTGCAGCGCCTTCCGTTGGCGGGGGGCGAGGCGGAGGCGCTGACCGCCTGGCAGGGGGGCGTGTCCGCCTTCGCGCCGCTCGCCGATGGGCGCACCCTCGCGCTGCTCGCCGCCGATCCACCGGACGATGAGGATGAGCGCCGCGAGCGCGAGCGCGACGACGCGATCGTCTGGGGGGAGCGCCTGCGCCCGCGCCGCCTGCGCCTCCTGGATCTGGAGACGCGCGCGCTCCGCACGGTCGAGGCGCTCGGGGCGCGGCACATCGCCGCGCTCGCCCCCGCGCCCGATGGGCTGCGCCTCGCCGTGACCCACTGGCCGAGCCCCGACCTCGATAATATGGCGCACCCGACGCCGCTCGCGCTCGTCGATGTGGCGAGCGGGGCGGTCAGCGAAGGCGCCACGCTGCCGCTCGTCGGGCAAAGCCTCACCTGGGACGGCGCAGGGACCGCGCTGGCGTACATCGCTCCGGCGGTCGCGGGCGGCGTCTCCGGCAACGCCCTCTACCTCTTCACCCTGACCGAGGGTGCGCCGCGTCGGCTCGTCGCCGACCTCCCCGCCTGTCCCGCCGCCCTCGCGCGTCAGGGGGCCGGACCGATCCTCGTCACCGTCGCCGATGGCCTCGATACGACCGTGCAGCGCCTCGACGTCGCGGCGGGCACATTGACCGAACTGAGCCGCCACCCCGGCGATCTCGCCGCGCCGACCGTCAGCGCCGATGGCGCGACCTTCGCCGCCGTGCGGAGCCTACCGGGTGATCCGCCGAACGTCTGGGCCGGTCCCGTCGCGGGGCCGACTCGCCGCCTCACCGATCTCCGCCCCGAACTGGCCGGGATCGCCTGGGGGGCGCAGGAGCGGCTCGCCTGGAACGCCGCCGACGGCCTCGCGCTCGATGGGCTGCTGATCCTGCCGCCCGGCAAGGCGCGGTCCGATGGGCCATTCCCCTTGATCGTGCTGGTACACGGCGGGCCGTACGCGCGCTTCGCGGACGATTTCCAGCTCGGCAGCGGGCGACCGTCCGGGCAGTGGCTCGCACAAGGGGGCTATGCCATCTTCCTCCCCAACGCGCGCGGCGGCATGGGGCACGGCGCGGACTTCGCGTACAGCGTCGCGGGCCGGGTCGGGCTGGAGGACTGGGAGGACATCGTCATCGGGCTCGATCGCCTGATCGCCGAAGGGGTGGCCGATCCGGCCCGCCTCGGGATCGGCGGCTGGAGTCAGGGCGGCTTCATGACCGCCTGGGCGGTCGGGCAGGACGCCGAGGGTGACCCGCCCCGTTTCCGTTGCGGCGTGATGGGCGCGGGGGTCAGCGACTGGGGGATGATGGTCGCGGAGAGCGATCTGCCGACTTTCGAGGCGGGGCTCGGCGGCAGCACCGGCTGGGAGGGGGTCGGCCCGCACCAGCACGATCGGGTCAGCCCGATCTCCTTCGTCCATCGCGTCAGGACGCCGGTCCTGATGCTGCACGGCGAGCGGGACGAGCGCGTGCCGGTCAGCCAGGCGCAGTTCTTCGCGCGTGGCCTGCGGCGCTACGGCGTCCCGAACGAGCTGGTGATCTATCCGCGCGAGCCGCACGGCCTGCGCGAACGCGCGCACCAGATCGATGCCACGCGGCGGCAGCGCGCCTGGTTCGATCGCTGGCTGACGACCGAGGAGCAGAGGTAGCATCGCGCGGGCTGCGCCGCCTACAATTGCCCGGCGGCAAAAGTGCCGCGTCGCGCGCGGGCCATCGCCGATCGATGGCTCGCCGAGAGGAGGGCTGGGTTGAGCACGACGAACGAGCCACAGGAGCAGCAGACCGCGTCGGGGCTGCGTTACCTCGATTTCGGCGGCGGCGATGGCGCGGCGGCGAAGGCCGGCGATACCGTCTCCGTCCACTACGTCGGCACCCTGGAGAATGGGCAGAAGTTCGACAGCTCGCGCGATCGCGGGCAGGCGTTCCAATTCCCGCTCGGCGCGGGGCGCGTGATCAAGGGCTGGGACGAGGGCGTGGCCGGGATGCGCGTCGGCGACAGCCGCCGCCTGATCATCCCGAGCGATCTCGGCTACGGTAGCCGTGGCGCGGGCGGTGTGATCCCGCCGGACGCCACGCTGATCTTCGAGGTCGAACTCCTCGGCATCAGCTAGCCGAGCGGCACAGCGGGGCACGCCGGTATCCCCCCATATGGGGTGCCCCTGGTGTGCCCCGACTTGTTATTGGCAAGCGTATGGTGTACACTATGTTCGTTGCGCTATGACGTACCCCTCTTCGGGAACAAAACCCCCGCAGTAGCGTTATACAAGAGGAATCGCGCGGTTGACACTTTCGACGTCAGGACGCCGCGCCCCGCAACATGTGTTATGAAACACGAACTGCGTCACTCCTGACGGACGCGGTGGAAGGAATTTTTCCGTTTGACCTCGTTTTCCGAATTCAACCTCGCGCCCGCCACGCGCGCCGCACTGGCAGAGATGGCGATCGACACCCTCACTCCGATTCAGGAAATGGCCCTCCCGCAACTCCTCGCCGGTCGTGACATCATCGGCCAGGCCCGTACCGGTTCCGGCAAAACCCTCGCCTTCGGTATCCCGCTCGTCGAAAAGGTCGATCCGCGCATCCGTGCCGTCCAGGCGCTCGTGCTCGCTCCGACCCGCGAACTGGCGATGCAGGTCGGCGGCGTGCTGGAAGCGCTCGGCAAGGGACGCGGTATCCGCACGACATTGATCTACGGCGGTCGCGCGTTCGGGCCGCAAGAGGCGGCGCTGCGCGGCGGCGCACAGATCGTCGTCGGTGCGCCCGGCCGCGTGCTGGACATGCTCCGGCGCGGCGCGCTGAAGCTGGATCGCCTCCGCTACCTCGTCCTCGATGAGGCCGATGAGATGCTCGACCGGGGCTTCGCACCCGATGTCGAGCGGATCATCTCGCACGCCCCGCGCGAGCGGCAGACGGCCCTTTTCTCGGCCACCGTGCCGCCGTGGGTCCACGAGACCGCCGCGCGCCACCTGACCAACCCGGAGACGGTGCAGGTCGATACACGCCCGGAGGATGTCCCCCAGATCGAGCACGTCGTCTACGATGTGCCGGAAGGGTCGAAGCTCGACATCCTGAAGCGCCTGCTCGATACGCGCGGCGACGGTGCGACGATCGTCTTCGGACGGACCAAGCACGGTGTCAAGAAGCTCGGCAAGCAGCTTGAAGGGCTGGGCTATCCGGTGGCGGCGTTGCAGGGCAATCTCAGCCAGAACGCGCGTGACCGAGTGATGGCCGACTTCCGTGACGGCACCGTCCGTATCCTGCTGGCGACGAACGTCGCGGCGCGCGGTATCGATGTCGAATCGGTCGAGCAGGTGATCAACTTCGATCTGCCGGAATCGGCGGAGTTGCTGACACACCGCGTCGGACGGACTGGGCGCATGGGCCGCCAGGGCCGCGCGATCACGTTGTTGAGCCCTGAGGACAGTCCGAAGTGGCGGCAGCTGGAGCGCACCTCTGGGCGTCGTCTGCCCCGTCTCTCCTGGCGCGACGAGTACGCCACCACGCCGCCCGAGGTCGAGGCCGAGCGGAGGGCGCAGCCTGAGCGGATGGCGCAGCCCGAGCGTCCGGCTCAGGTGGCGACACGCCGCGTGCAAACCTACACGCCCGATACCTTCGCCGGGCGGAATAGCCAGCCGGGCGGGGGCGTTACAATAACAGAGCGCCGTCAGGGTGCTCCCGGTCGGGCCTTCTCGACCACGTCCCGCCCGAATCCGTCGCCGGTCGCGTTCGCGCCCGACGAGCGGATCCAGCACACGATCGTCTGTGCGAGTTGCGGGCGCGAGGCGACGGTCCCGTTCGTGCCGCGCACCGACCGCCCGGTCTATTGCCGGGATTGCTTCCGCCGTGAGGCCGCTCCCGAGGGGCGTGGCGGGGCACCAACCGAGATGAATCGCCGTGCAGGTGGGCCACGAGTGTCCGCACCGACGCGGCGTGGGATGCGCTAAGGCGCGCATCTCTGAACTGCGACAGGAGGTTACATGGCCCCGAACCGGCGACCAAATTATCCCGCGAAGAAGAGCAACGCCCGTCCGGCAGTGCCGGGCGCGCCCGGCACGGTAGTCGCCGCGCCGGTCCGCAAGTCGAAGACCGATGCCATCACCATCGATGGCACCGTGGTCGACGCCCTGCCGAATGCGATGTTCACCGTCGAACTCGACAATGGCCACAAGGTGCTCAGCACCCTCTGCGGCAAGATGCGGACACGGTACATCCGTGTGGCGCAGGGTGACAAGGTCACCGTCGAGTTGTCCCCATACGATCTCGCCCGTGGGCGGATCACGTTCCGCTACCGCTAGGAGCTGCCCGCCGGGGCGGTGCGGGGTACAGGCACCGCGACACGCTTGTACCCCGCACTCCCCCCGGTGTGCGTCCCTGGTCTTCCATCCAGACCGGATGGAACCCAATTCGTGATCGCGCTAGTCGATTGTCGTGGTGGTCCCCGAGCGACGCTCTCCCGTCTCTCGTTCCCCGCTCACTCGCTCACCGACTAGGGATCAAGGTCACTCCAACATCTACCCCAATATTCATCCCGAAAGGTGCCAGAATGAGCTTCCAGGACAAGACTATCGTTTGTGCCGACTGCGGCCAGGATTTCGTGTTCACCGCCGGTGAGCAGGAATACTACGCGCAGAAGGGCTTCACCAATGAGCCGAAGCGTTGCCCCGATTGCCGACGTGCGCGCAAGGCGCAGCAGGGCGGCGGCAGCTACAGCAGCGGCGGTGGCTACAGCTCCGGCGGCGGCGGCGGATACAGCTCCGGTGGCGGTGGCGGTGGCGGCTACGAGCGTGCGCCCCGTCAGATGTTCTCGGCGGTCTGCAGCAACTGCGGCAAGGAGACCCAGGTCCCCTTCCAGCCGCGCGGCGACAAGCCGGTGTATTGCTCCGACTGCTTCGCCGAGCGTCGCCAGTCGAGCAGCGGCTACAGCAGTGGTGGCGGCTACGGCGGCAACCGCTACTAATCCTGCCTGACCGGGCGACGGGAGAGCGTCGCCCCCAGGTCTGCGGAATAGTCGAATGAGGGCGGGACACACGGTGTCTCGCCCTCGTCGTTTAAGCGGTGTATCCGCTTTCAGCCCGATGGGTTACGTAAGCCCTCACCCCATCGAGCATTCGTCCGTCACCCCTCTCCCTACCAGGGAGAGGGGGCTGCTAAGTGATGCTGCGGCGTTGGGGACCAGAACCCAGCCCGCGTAGGCGGGCATTGTCCCCCGGGGGCATTGTGCCCTTCATGGGTAGGAGCTTCTGCCCTTCATGGGTACTTCGCCGGTGCCGCTGATGGCTGCCCCCAGCCGGGGAGTGGCTGCCCTTCATGGGTACTTTAAGCCCCCGAGACCTCTCGTACGTGGCGGCGGCTGCCTACACCCTCACCCCCGGCGCTACGCGCCACCCCGCCGCCCAGGGGGCACCCGCCCATCCGAGGAGAGGGGAAGGGGCGTTACGGATTATTGCGGCAATCGTACGCGCTCGTAGTGCCCCGGTCCGCGCAGGCGGATTCCGTGGCCGCACGCCATTCAGCCGGGACCAGTGTGCCCTTCATGGGTATTCAGTCCAACGGCTCTCCCGTACCTTACCTTTCTCCACCCCGCCCCCGTGTCGCACACCTTCGCCATGTATGGCGTTACTCCCCCCGCCGTCCGACGTAGAGAAGATGGCTCGCCAGCCCCAGGATGCTCGGTTCCGCCGCCACATCGAGCAGCACGCCGAGCGTTGCCTCATAGGTTGCCGGATCGTCGCGTGCCAGTTCGGCCAGATGCGGTTGCAGATCGGGCGCGGCGCTCTCCGACGCGAGCAGCGCCAGCTGCGTGAAGCCGTGCGCGGCGAAGAACGGGGCGATCTCCTCCGGGCGAAAGCCGTAGCCACCGGTGAAGCGCCCCGGCTCGTCGTTGATGAAAACGCCGTCGGATAGCACGCGCGCCACGAAATCCGGCGCTGCCAGGTGGCGGCGCTCCGTCCGGTCGGCGATCGTGCGGCGCAGGAAGGCGAGGTGGGGCATCAGCGCGGCGAAGAGGATGCCGCCCGGGCGGAGCACGCGCGCCACTTCCGCCGCCGCGCGCTCCCGCTCCGCCGCTTCGGTGAGGTGGTAGAAAGGGCCGAGGGCGAGCGCGGCATCGAAACTCCCCGCGTCCCAACGCCCGAGATCGCGCGCGTCGGCCTCCACGATTGCGGCGAGGGCCGGCCCCTCTGCCGGGGTGCGCGCCCGCGCGATCGCCAACAATGTCGGCGAGAGGTCGGCCAGCGTCACGCGATGCCCGCGCGCGGCCAGCCAGTGGGCGTAGCGCCCCGGCCCGCCACCGATGTCCAGCACCGTCGCGTCGGGCGGCAGGTGCGCCGCGATCGTGCGGCTATTGATCGCGAATTCGAGCGTGCCATCGTCCGCGCGTTCGAGGCGCGCCCACTCGCGCTCGGCGTAGCCCTCGTAGTAGGCACGTACCGCGTCACCAGCGCCCATCGTCATCTTCCTCCGCTGCAAATCAGGAGTTTCTGCTTCCTGATGCTGGGTATAGCACGGTGCTTCCATGCCTGCATCGTCCGATGGGACAGCCAATCGCGGTCTGTCCGACCTGTGGCGTGGCGCGGGCAGGGCGAGTTGGCACGATTGCTGCGTTCGGGGAGCGAGAACGGGCGCATCGTCGCGCGCGTAACGCGATGAGGAGGGGACATGAGCGGCACTGTCTGGGAGCCGGGCCGGCAGATGGGCACTCAAGAGGGGACGAACGGCGCGCCGAGCGAGCTGGCCGACGCGACACACGAGCCGAATCAGAGCTACGATCGCCAGGAGCTAGTGGGTGGCACGACCGCGCAACTCCCGGATGCGATAGCGCGCGTGCGCCAATCGCTTGGCGAGGCACGCGCGAGCACCGAGCGCGCGACCGTAGATCGCCTGATCGCGGACGTCGAGGCGCTGCTCGCCAGCGTCGCAGGGGCGGGGACGTCGGATCAGGCCGAGTCTCCCACGGCCACGGCCCCCGCCGATCTGGAGCAGTAACACGCTTCAGCAGAACCGATACGCCGCGAGCAAAAAGATTGGCCCGTCAGCGCGGTGGCCCGGCGGCCCAGGTTGACCTAACCCCTACAGGGCAGTAGCTCCCACCCATGAAGGGCGCACTGCCTCCGGGGGACAATGTCCGCCGACGCTGACTGGTGCGGGGCGGGCCAACCATGCCGCACAGTGTTGTATACGCCGTCCCGCCCTCCGCATTGCGGAGGGCGACGTTGTCACCTTCCTAAGCTTGTCGTTGTCACATAACGGGCTGACCGTGTTGCGCCGAGCGTTACTACTCGTCGGTCGGCTCCAGGCGGAGCCCCACGATCTGCATCAGCGTCAGCGCATTGGTCGAGGTGGCGATGCCGGGCCGCGCCCGGTAATCGAAGCGCATCGTCGGGCCGGCCGGGCCGACCGTGAACTCTTCGGTGAAGTAGATCGGGCGCGCGGTCGCCGCGATCTCCGGCGCGTCGGCGAGGTCGAGGTCGTGCGTCGAGACGGCCCCGAGCGCCCCTTGCTGCACCAGATGGACGATGATCCGCCGCGCCGCGATCTGCCGCTCGGCGGTGTTCGTCCCTTGCAGGATCTCATCGAGCAGATAGAGCATCGTGCGCTCCCGATCGCCGCGCAACGTTCCCGCCGCATCCACGATCACCTTCAACCGCTGCAACTCGGCCATGTAATAGGAGATGCCCTCCGCCAGCGAGTCCTGGATCCGCATACTTGTCCAGAGGGCGACCGGTGGGGTGCGGAATGTGCCCGCGCAGACCGGGCCGCCCGCCCCGGCCAAGACCTCGTTCAGCCCGAGCGAGCGGAGGAGGGTGCTCTTGCCGGACATATTCGAGCCGGTCACCAGCACGAACGAGCCCGCCGGGCCGACGACCAGATCGTTGCTGACGCGCGCCCCGTCGGCGAGCAGCGGGTGGCCGAGCGCCGTCGCCGCGATCGTCGTCTCGCCCGTCGACACGACCGGGAAGGTCCATTCCGGCTGCGCGTGCGTCAACCCGCCGAGCGCGGCCAACGCCTCGACCTCGCCGAGCGCGCCGAGCCAGCGCCGCGCCCTGCCCCCCACCGCGCCCTGCCACCCTTCCAGCGCCGCCAGCACATGGACGTTCCAGAGGAATAGCGACTGCATGATCGCATTCGAGAGGGCGCTTGGTGGGATGATCAGGCGGCAGAGGCGTTCGAGGCGGCCCATCTGCCGGTAGGCCGTGAGGCCGTCCGCGCTCAGATCGGCCTCCAGGCGCGCGAGGGTCGGGTCGGAGAACCCCGCGCCATCGAGCACGCCGAAGGAGGCGGCGTAGTGGCGGAAGGCCCCCTCCTGGCCCATCAGCGCGACCAGGCGCCCGCTGACCTGCCCGTTGATGCTGAACGCCAGCAGGACGTTGGCGAAGAAGAAGAGGGTGTAGAACGGGAAGGTGACGATGCCGGTGAGCCAGAGGAGCAGGGCGAGCCAGAAGGCGACCGGGAAAAGTCGCGCGGCCCAGACTAGGGCTGGGCGACGGATCAGCCACGGCCCCCCCTCGGCCCAGCGCAGGAACGGTGCCGGGTCCGGCGAGGCCCCCGCCGCCACCCGCCCGACCATCTGGAGACGGTCGCGCAGATCGATGCGCGGGGCCAGTTCGGCGACCGCCCCCTGCCGCGCCAGGATCGTCGGCGGGTCGGCAGGGTTCAGCAACCAGTCGTGCAGGGCCGCCTCGCCCGGCTGCGTGCCACCGGGATAGAGGAGATGGGAAAGGGACGCGGGGCCGAAGAGATCGAGATCGCTGGCGAAGGGGTGCCGCGCCGTCGCGCGCCGCGCACTCCGCAGCGGCAGTCGCGCCCAGTCGCGCCGGAGCCGCCAGCCCGCCTCCTCGTTGATGGCGCGCAGCTCTTCCGCCTGCCGTCGCGCCGCGCCGAGTTGCGCGTGGTGCCGCACCAGCACCAGGAAGGCGATCAGCAGGAGTGCGGCGGGCACGGCGAGGAGTGGCAGCGCGGCGCGGACCGCCCAGATCGCGCAGGCGACCGCAAGGATGAACGCCAGCAGGCGCAAATTCGCCACGCGGTTCCAGCGCACGGTGAGCGCGTCCCGCTCGCGCGCAAAATCGGCCTCTCGCGCGGCGTAGATCGCCAGCGGCCCTGCGGTGACCGCGTCACCGGTCGCGCGGATCACCGTGCCCGCACCCTCGATCGTCGCCATCGTCGCTCCATCGCGCGGCATCGTCGGCGTTGCCGCTTCTCTGCCATAATGACGAGCGACGAAACCGTTTCGTCACCCGAATCGTCGTCGCTGTTCGCCCGCCGGGAGGCGCATGAACGAATTGCCCCGCGCGCCACTCCTTCGCGACGCGCATTCGGTGCGCCGTCGCGAGACCCTCGCGCGGCAGGTGGCGCTCGCCGCAGGGCCGCCGATCGGCGCGGTCGTCTTCGACGCCTACGGCACCCTCTTCGACCTGGCTGCGGTCGAGCGGGCCTGTGCGGTGCTCCTGCCCGACCCGGCCCCGTTCGTCGCCCTCTGGCGCGCGAAACAGCTCGAATACAGCTGGCTGCGCGCGCTGATGGGCACCTACGCCGACTTCGATCAGATCACCGCCGAGGCGCTCGACTACGCGCTGGCCCACCATGCGCTGCGCCCCGTCGCCGCCGCGCGCCGCGAACTTCTCGCCGCGTGGCACGCGCTGGACCCTTTCCCCGATGTCGCGGACGCCCTCGCGCGCCTGGACGGCCTGCCGCTGGCGATCCTCTCCAACGGCACCCCCCCCGCGCTGGCGGCGCTCCTGGCGCGGAGCGATCTCGGCGGCGCGTTCGCGGCGGTTCTCAGTGCGGACAGCGTGGGGCAGTACAAGCCGCAGTCGGCGGTCTACGCCCTCGCGCCCGCCGCGCTGGCGCTGCCCCCCGCGCGGATCCTCTTCGTCTCGGCCAACGGCTGGGACGCCGTCGGGGCGGGCGCGTATGGCTTCCCGGTCGCCTGGTGCAATCGGGCGGGGCGCACGCCGGAGACGCACGGCCCCGCGCCGACGCTCGACGTGCGCGACCTCGGCCAGCTCGCCGAGGCGTTGGGGCGTTAATTCTGCCTGGCTCGTGGAGGGGGTGACGAGGGCGCATGGGAGTCGAACCCACCGCCGCCGGACTACGACGGCCACCGGTTTTGAAGACCGGGGAGCCCACCGGGACCCCTCCGCCCCCACATCGCTCCCCGTAGTATAGCCAACCCCCGTGGTGGCACGCCATGTGTATGGCACACGGCGGGGGACCGTTGTGGCCTTCCTCCCGATCCATAGAAGCCAGAGGATGCGGGTCTGCCAGTTGGCCGGAGGAGCTGAACCGATGTCGAACCCTCTCCCGATCGATGCCCCCTTCCCCCCGGAGTATTTCGAGCGCGCCGACCCGACCGCCGATGAGCGTTTCTACACCACGCCGCGCTTGGTGACGCACGTCGATGACGGCGCGATCGCGGTGATCGGCGAGGTGTTGGGCGAGTTGCTCCTGCCCGGCGCGACGATCCTCGACCTGATGAGCAGTTGGAAGTCGCATCTGCCGCCCGAGGCGCAGCCCGCGCGCGTGGTAGGGCTGGGGATGAACGCGACTGAACTCGCGGCGAACGAGCAGCTCCACGAGTGGGTCGTGCAGGATCTCAACGCCGATCCGACGTTGCCGTTCGGCGCGGACGAATTCGATGCGGTGATCATCACCGTCTCGATCCAATACGTCGTGCGTCCGTTGAGCCTCTTCCGCGAGATTCACCGCGTCCTCAAGCCGGGCGGCGCGCTGATCGTGATCTTCTCCAATCGCCTCTTCGCCACCAAAGCCGTGCGCGTCTGGTACGAGCAGGACGACGCGGGGCACATCGCGCTGGTGCAGGCGTACTTCGAACTAGCCGGGGGGTACGAGGGTGTGCGGCTGATCGATCGCAGCGACCCGCCGCGCCGCGGGCCGCGCGGCTGGCTCGCGCCGCGCCACGACCCGATCTTCGTCGTGCTCGGCTACAAGGCGGCGGAAGCGCCGCGCTGAACGTTGGCCGTGCGCTATAGTGGCGACGTGCGACGGTGGGCGGCGATAAGTGGCGTGATGGGGACGAGATGGCCGAGATCGACGAGCGGATGGCGGCGATCGGGCGTGAGGTCGAGCGGCAGCGCTTCGCGGGCGACGACCCGGAGCTGGCGTTGAAGCCGCGCCTCGCCCAGGCGGAAATCGTCGCGCTGACCCTGGCCGCCGAGCGTGCCGGGACCGCGCTGACGATCGGTGGGGTGCGGTACTATCCCGGTGCCGATCTGGCCGAGGCCGCGCTGAACGAGGCGATCGCCGCGCTGCGTACCTGGGGCTTCGGCGCGGCGCGCGCCCGGCTCGATGAGGCCGCGCGCCGCGCCGTCGATCCGCCGACGCAGCAGCGCGCGGCCCTCTTCAAGGCGCTGGTGCGGCACTTCTCCGCGATCATCTACGTGCCGCTGCACGAGAAGCTGCGCCTCGGCCTCGCCGAACTCGATGAGGCCATGCAGGGGCTCGATCTCCTGCCGCGCGCGGAGATCGTCCATTACCGCGACGAGATCGATCGCCTGCTGGCGCTCCGCGAGGCCGCGGCCGAGGGCGACCCGTTCCTCGCCACGATCTGGACCCTGATCCGCGCGCAACTCGCGATCAACGGCGGGCAGGATGAGGCGGCGCTCCTCTGGCTCCTGCGCCTCGCCGCCGCCCGCCGCCTCGGGCCGGAAGGGGGCGGGACCGGCTATCTGCCGGAGCTGGTCGAGCGGGCGCGGATGCAACTGCTGACGACGATCGCACCGCTCGCGGAGGGCGAGGCCGCGCCCGCCACGCCGGACGCAGTCCGCCCGCGCGAACTCTTCAACGCGGTCGTCGCGCGCCTCGGTATCGATCTCGGGCGCGATCTGACGCAGGGGCTGAGTCGCTTCGCGCTGACCGAGTATGTGCCGACCGATCTCGCGCCGACCGAGGATGGGGCCGCCACGTCGCCACGCCGCGCCAGCAAACGCGACTGATTCCGTTCAGCCTTCACCGTTCCTTCACCCGCGCCGTACCGCGCCGCCATCGCGCGGTATTATGCTCTTACGTAGGGTTGCGAGCGCGCGTGGCGGCGGCGCGGCGCTGATGACTAGAGGCGTTTGTTACAATCCCTCCTCGTCCGGGCAGATGTGCCCCCGACGAGAGGGAAGAGAAGGGATACAATGCGCGTTTTGGTGACTGGCGGGGCGGGGTTCATCGGCTCGCATCTCGTCGATGCGTTGCTCGCCGCCGGCCACGAGACGATCACGATCGATAATCTGGTGACCGGCGAGCGTGACAATATCCACCCCGATGTCCGCTTCTACGAGGCCGACATCCGCGATGCGGACGCGGTGAATGCGCTCTTCGCGCGCGAGCGCCCGGAGGTGCTGATCCACGAGGCGGCGCAACTCGACGTGCGGCGTTCGGTGGCCGATCCGGGCTACGACGCCGATGTGAATATCGTTGGCACGCTGCGCCTCCTCCAGGCGGGCCACGAGAACGGCCTGCAAAAGGTGCTCTTCGCCTCCAGCGGCGGCGCGATCTACGGCAGCACCGCCGTCATGCCGACCCCCGAGACGAACCCGACCGCGCCGATCTCCCCCTACGGCGTCTCGAAGCTGAGCATCGAGCACTATCTGCATTATTACCATGAGGTTCATGGGCTGCCCTACGTGGCCCTGCGCTACTCCAACGTCTACGGGCCGCGCCAGAATCCGCACGGCGAGGCCGGGGTGATCTCGATCTTCGCGGAGCGGTTGCTGCGCGGCGAGTCGGCGATGATCTACGGCGATGGCGAGAACACGCGCGACTACGTCTACGTCAGCGATGTGGTTTCCGCCAACCTTGCCGCGCTGGCGAGCGACAAGGTGGGGGCGTACAACGTCGGCACCGGGGTCGAGACGACGGTCAACACGATCTTCCGGCAGATCAACGCCCTGACCGAGGCGGGGGCCGAGGAACGGCATGGCGAAGCGAAGGCGGGCGAGCAGCGCCGCAGCTGCCTGAGCACGGAGAAGGCGCACGCCGACTTCGGCTGGCAGCCCCGGATGGGCCTCGACGAGGGGTTGACGCGCACGGTCGAGTTCTTCATCGACAAGACGCGCGGCCGATAGCCCAGAGGGCGCGCTTCGGCTGACCCGCGCCGCGCCAGCGGCCGCTTCTTCGGCGTCACAGTCCGGGTGGCAGCGACACGAGCGAGCGCGATGAGCGTGGAGGGGGGACGATGGGCCAGATCGGGGCGCGGCGGGTGGCGACGATCCGCGCGCCGCGCCTCCCCGCTTCCGCCGGGCCGTGGCTCAACGCCGCGCCGCTGACGGGCTGGCGCGGCGTGACGCTCGTCGATTTCTGGACCTACTCCTGCATCAACTGCCTGCGGACCCTCCCGGCGCTGCGCGCCTGGCACGCGCGCTACGCGGCGCACGGCCTGACGATCCTCGGCGTCCACACCCCGGAGTTCTCGTTCGAGCACGAGCCGGCGAACGTGGCGCGCGCCCTGCGCGAACTCGGTATCGCCTACCCGGTCGTCCTCGATAACGAGCGCGCGATCTGGAGCGCGTTCGCCAACCGCGCCTGGCCCCACCGCTACCTGATCGACGCGAACGGGCGGATCGTCCACGGGCACGCCGGGGAGGGGGGTGAGGTCGCCACCGAGCGCGCCCTGCGCGCCGCGCTGGCGGCAGCGCAGGGCGCTGAACCCCTCCCCGCACCGGTCTACCCCGAAGGGAGGGCCGATCGACCCTCGCCCCGCACCGATGACGCGCCCGGACAGGTCTGTGTGCCCGGTTCGCCGGAGCTTTTCGCGGGCTACTACCGGGGAGGCTCGGGGAATCCCGGCGGCTTTCACGAGGATGCCCCCACCGAGTACGCCGATCCGGGCGGCTACCGCGAGGGCTACGTCCATCTCGCCGGGCGCTGGCTCGTCGAGGCCGACGCCGCCCATTTCGTCGGTCCGGGCGACGGGGCGCTGCGCCTCGCCTTTCACGGCACCGCACCGAACGTGGTGCTGGCCCCGCCACCAGACGGGATGGCGCGCGTGGGTGTGCGGATCGACCCGGCCGCCGCTCCGGGCGAACCGATGGCCCTGGCAACATTGCCGCTCGATGCGCCGCGCCTCTACCGCCTGCCGGAGGCGGCGTGGTCGGCGGCTGCGCTGGCCGACGACCCGGCGGCGTTGCGCCTGCTGACTATCCTGCCGGAGACGCCGGGCATCGGGGCCTATTCCTTCACCTTCAGCGCCTGCGGCTAGTCTCGCCGTACGAAGGCGCGCTCCGGGAAGCCGAGCCCCGCCAGGAAACGGTTCCAATCCGCATCGGGGAGCGCGCCGCCGCTCGCCTGATCGTGGCCGTGGCCGTATTCGAGGGCTTCCGTGCCGTTCGGTCGCGCGGCGGCCAGGAAGTCGAGCAGATTGCGCCCGGAGGCGGTGCGCGCGCTGAACGAGACGCGCCCCGGCACGTAGCCGCTGTTGGCGCAGATCACGATGTGCTTCGGGAGGCGACCGCGCCAGCTCTGCGCGATCAAGGGGTGGATCTGGCAAGGGGTGTCGATGCGGACGAGCGCCACCACGCCGCTGAAGAGCGGAGCCTGTCGCCGCGCCGCAACGAGCGCTCCGTTGACCTCCTCGCGGTAGCCCCGCAAGGTCGCGGCGGCGGGGGACATGGCCGGATCGGCCAGCGCGCGCGGACTCTGGGAATCCAGCAGGGCGCTCAGCGCCGTGGCGGTATCCATCGCCGGGGCGCGGCGCGCGGCGTTAACCAGCGCGGTCGCCTCCCGCAGCCACTTCGCCGTATACGCTCGCTTCGCCACCGGCACGATGGTGAACGGGGCGTCGTCGCCGAGATCGCTGAGGGTGCCGACCGCCGCGATCCAGAGGAGATCGTCCGCCG
>JAABUM010001775.1_pt1 | contig 30997 bp, 28 predicted proteins | sample 5559161 | NCBI WGS metagenome assembly JAABUM01 (sample SAMN10711868, study PRJNA513369) | rock metagenome | isolation source: Antarctica rocks | place: Antarctica: Victoria Land, Siegfried Peak nord
GTCACGGTGATCGGCGCGGGCATGGGGCCAGCCATGGAACCTCCTACCGGGATACCGTCGCCACCACACGAGGCACGCCCGGAAGACTATCACAACCCTGCGACTATTTCCGCGACTCAGTACTAGAAGCGAGGGCGTTCGCCTTATTCCCTCTTTGTCGGTTATCTCCTTCGGTGCGCATAGGCCAGGTTCCCACTACTACAAGGCCGGATTGCAGAACAGCCTCAAGGAACGTCTCCCACCCTGTGGAGGATGTACCTCCAATATCCTCGCTCTCGGACTGCCTGAACGCGTAATAAATGGTGATAGAGAAGGCAGGGTGGGTTTGCTCGGCAAGGCGATGCATGGATTTCGTCATACCGTCGAGAAAGAAGGCCTCCGCACCGACCTTACCATTTTCGTGGCGATGAGCGAATGCTACCAATTCCTCAGTTTTGGGAACCGCCAAGGTTGCGAAGAGGCTCGGAAAGACGGACCGTAGTGATCGACGTAGCCAGACGTAGAAGAAATCTGACAAATCAGCATATGGAATATTGTCATAGTATGGGGGGTCTGTTGAGACCAATCGATTTTGGGTCAGATGCTGAGTTTGAGCATCAACCTGCATAACTGTCGCGCCAATAGATGCGGGCACGAAATCGAGTACCCGCGCAACGACTGATACGCATTCCGTAAATCCAGAGCTCGACGATCCAAATGGGGATCCCTCAGCATAATCCCAGCTCATTGGTATCGCTTGCCGCGACATCGTAGAACGCATAGCATTGTCTTTATGCCGCCACGTTGCAATCGATGAACCATAGTCCACAACACGATCAACCGCGAATGCTAGATACGTTCCCACGGCCTGCGCGTAGGCAGTAGAACCTGTGCCTGCTTCTTCTAACCCCCTTGTATCCCCGTCCATATGGGCGGCTAGCGCATCCTGCTCCACGTGCGCGCGCACTTCGCTTACGAGATCGCTGAAGGTCGTCAGTGCAGCTAGTCCACGATCCGTAAAGACTTGCGAGAATTGTTCAATACCGTAAGGCTTTACCCCGAGATACTGAGTACTCCCGGAGATTGTGACTTCGGGCTTCCAAGTTGCATACCCGCCCTGCGCGATCGCTTCCGGTTCAAGAGTAGCAGGCAGATACAGTCGTCCACGCTTCCCTTCTGCTACGATCGCCATAAGTCGCGACGACATACGTCCCGCCTGTCCCTCCGCCTTAATATAGTCCCCAGGTATTGCAGCATTCGAGACTAGGCACCGAAAGGCCGATCCGCGACCCGGTGCCTTTGTTCCTTCAGCAGCGTGTTTTGGTGGCTTACCAGTCTTGATGGTGAACCGATAGGAATCTCCCTCGACAACCGGCTCAACATATACCTCACCGTTCACCTTGCTGGAAAGAACGAAGGTCGAAACAAGGGGTACATCGACGTGAGAAAATGCAGGGTTAGGGCTCTTCACCGTGCGCGCCCAAAGCCAGGCGACGACAGTAAGCTTCTGGCCAATGAACGGTTTCAGGTCGAGCCGGTCACAGGCCATCTCGGTGGTGATCTCAATGGGTGGATACAAGTGACCAATGCGCTTCTGGGCCTCCTCGCGCATCCATTGGCCGTAGTAGCGAACATCCTCGGCAAGACCCTGTGCACCACGCCACTCACGGGCGATGAGGGTCTTCTCACCGCGTGTCGCGGGATTGACCGGCGACTGCCCGGCAAATTTTGGTGGGATCTCAGACATTGCCTTATTTATGAGGACGGCCACAGGATTGAGATCGGAGGCATAGGTTTCCAAGCCAAGACGCTGCGCCTCCAGCGGGATTGTGCCGCCGCCAGCGAACGGATCATGCAAGGCGGGAAGTTTGTCGGGATTAAAAAGTTCGGCGGCCTGCGGGTGGTCTTTATTCAGTTCGCAGGCCTCGCGCCAGGAACGGCGGATCTCGGCGCGGGCGCGCTCAAGCACCGCCTCGTTGGTGGTGTTCTCCCACAGTACCAAATCCTCGATGATTTTGAAGAGGCGTTTGCGACTGGCCGCCCATGAAGCCTTGAGGTGCCCTGGTGGAATAACCCCTGGGTTTTCCAACTCCCACTTCCACGAAGGATCATTGACAAACTGAGCGAAGATGACCGCTCGCGCTGCTGCGGGCGGTCGCTGTGCCCACCATTTGTGTATCGCTGTTGGATAACCCGCTGGAGCTTTACGCTTACGAAGTGCTGCCTCGGCATTGATCGCATCGAGCGGCAACGCAACCTCGATCAGTTTGCGGGGTGACTTCACGGCATACGTCATCGGGCGAGCTCTCCTTTGGCAAGCAACGACTGTAAATCGTAGTTCACGGACGCGACGCCCCAGCCGGGCTCGGCGTCGAACGGGTTGCGCAGGTAGTAGGGACCGTCCACAGTATCATCCTCGCCCACCAGCGCGATGGCGAGCAGGAATTTGTCGGCCTGATTGAGCGCGTAGAGGATCTCGTTGCGGGTGACGGTGACGGTGCTCGCCCCCTTGACGCGCCCCTTGACCTCGATGTGGCGCGCGTCGGGCTGCCGGCCGTCCGCGGCGGGCGGGTACGCGGTGATGTCCCAGCCGCACTTCTGCGCGGAGACGTCGACCACGCGGCAGCCGCGCGCCTCCTCGACCCGGCGCACCGCGTCCAGCGCCAGGCGCTCGATGCGGGCGCGGGCGGCGGCATCGGCGGAGAAGATGGCCCCGTCCTCGTCGGTCGGCTCGCCGCGCAGGCGGCGGAGCAACCCGGCGGGGACGACCAGCGCGCCGCCCAGCGCGACGGGGGTGGCGGAGGTCACGTGGCGCATGGCCAACAGTTCCCGCTTGCGGCTCGCCAGCCGCCCCTCGAGATCGGTCACGGTGCGGCGGGCGTTGTCGAGGTTCAGTCGCACGTCCTTGCCCGCCTCCTGATCTTCCTTGAGTTTGAGCCAGCGATCGGACCAGAAGGCGATCTCGCTGGTGAGGCGCTCGTGAACCGCCGCGAGGGTCTTGTCGACATGGGCGACGCGGCGCCCGGCCACCTCGCCGAAGTGCTCCGGCACCAGGGTCGCGGCCGCGAGCGCCAGCGCGCGCTGTTCCTGATCGGCACGGATCCACGGCGCATCCAGCAGGTCGGCGAGCAGCGGCCGGTCGGCGGGCGCGAGCGGCTCGAGGTCGAGATGCGGTGCCCAGCCGGCGAACGCGGCCGAGCCGTCCGGCGCGACGCGGACGAACTGCAGGCGCTTGGAGAGGGTCTGGTCGTCGCCGGAGCGGATCTCGTGGGTGAGCAGGAAGAGCAGGTGCGCCTCGTCGCCGTCGTCGGTCGGGTCCACCAGGAGCGCCCCCTGGCGCAGCAGGTTGCCGTGCTGCTCGAGCAGCAGGTCGCTCACGGCCAGCATGAGCGGGTGGCCGGGGTGGAGCATGGCGGCGAACGGCGCGCCGGGCCGGTCGAGCGGCCGCACCGCGTCCTTGGTGAAGCAGACGCGCTCGTAGCGTTTCAGGACCGGGGCCAGCTCGCGGCGGTTGCGCCCGGTGATGACGCGGTCGCGGTCGCGGATGGCGACCGGGACGTGGGTGATCTCGAAGCGGGCCGCCTCGCGCGGGTGCATGACCCCGCCGAGCGCCGCGAAGGCCCGCGTGAAGAAGGCGCGCACGAAGTAGGGCTGGAGGCGGCGGGCCTCGGCCTTCTCCATTTCCTCCTTCACCGCGAAGAGGCGCTCGGCCCCCATCGACTCCTGCGCCAGGGCGTTGCGGTCGAGGATGGCGCGCAGGTGCTCGCGGTCGAGCGCGTGCTCGACGCTGCGGCCGAGCCGCGCGCGGACCTCCGGCTGGTCGCCGTAGCGGATCGCGTCGAGGAGCAGCGCCTTGAGGCTGGCCCCCTCGAAGACCTCGCCGAGGATGTCGAAGACGCGGCCCTTGAGCGCGTCGCTCTCGATCCGCAGCTTCTCCAGCAGCCGGAAGTAGACGTCGCCCTCCCGCGTCTCCCGCGCGACGAGGTTCCACAGGTGGCAGACCTCGTGCTGGCCGATGCGATGGATCCGCCCGAAGCGCTGCTCGAGGCGGTTGGGGTTCCAGGGCAGGTCGTAGTTGACCATCAGGTTGGCGTTCTGCAGGTTCACGCCCTCGCCGGCCGCGTCGGTGGCGATCAGCACGCGCACCCCCGGGTCGGAGCGGAAGAGCGCCTGGACGCGGCGGCGCTCGTCGCGGTGGGTCGCCCCCTCGATCGCGACGATGGCGTCGGGGTCGCCGAGCACCCCGGCGATCTTCGTCCGCAGGTAGTGCAGCGTGTCGCGGTGCTCGGAGAAGATGATCAGCTTCCGCTGGCGCCCGCCCGCGTCGCGCATGGCCGGGTCGTCCTGCAGGATGCGGGACAGTTCGTCCCACTTGCGGTCCAGGCCCGACGCGACGAGGGCCCGCGCCTGCCCCGCGAGGCGGCCCAGAATGGCGATCTCCTGCGCCAGTTCCGCGCCCGACCGGGCGGCGGTGGCGCGGTCGATCAGCGTCTCCTCGAGGGTCTCCTGCTCTTCCGCGGTGAGCTCGTCGTCATCGTCCGGGACGACGGACAGCGACTCGGCGAGGAGGGTGCCGCCGCGCTCGCCCAGTTGCTCCTCGCGCAGGCGGCGCTCCAGGCGTTCCTTACGACGCTTGAGCGACTGGAAGATCGCCTCCGGGCTGGACGCGAGGCGGCGCTGCAGCGCGGCCAGCGCGAAGCCGACCGAGCCTTTCCTGCCCCCGGCGAGCTGGTCGGCCTTGCCCATCTCGGTCTTCACGTACTGGGTCACGGCCTCGTAGAGCGCGGCCTCGGGGTCGGAGAGGGCGTAGTTGACGGTGTACGCCTTACGCTCGGGGAAGAGCGGCGAACCGTCGAAGCGGACCATCTCTTCCTTGACCATGCGGCGCATGAGGTCGGAGACGTCCACGCGGTGCACACCGTCCCAGAACTTGCCGTAGAAGCGGTCCGAGTCGAGCAGCGACAGGAAGAGTTGGAAGTCCTCCTCCTTGCCGTTGTGCGGCGTGGCCGTCATCAGTAGCAAGTGCCGCGTGTGCTGGCCGAGGCGCTCGGCGAACCGGAAGCGCCCGGTGCGCTTAATCTCCCGACCGTAGAAGTGGGCCGAGAGCTTGTGGGCCTCGTCGAAGACGACCAGGTCCCACCCGGCGAGGCAGGCCTTGTCCTGGGCCTCCTCGTTGCGCGACAGCTGGTCGAGGCGGACGATGAGCTGGTCGTGATCCTCGAAGGGGTTGCCGCTCGGCGAGGCGGCGTCGGGTTCCTTCCCGAAGATCCGGAACTCCAGGCCGAACTTCTCGAAGAGCTCGTCGCGCCACTGCTCCACCAGGCCGCCGGGGGCGACGATCAGGATGCGCCGCGCGTCGGCCCGCATCAGCAACTCGCGGATATAGAGGCCCGCCATGATCGTCTTGCCCGCGCCGGGGTCGTCGGCGAGGACGAAGCGCAGGGGCTGGCGCGGCAGCAGCGACTCGTAGACCGCGGTGATCTGGTGCGGGAGCGGGTCGACGTTCGACGTGTGGACGGCCATCATCGGGTCGAAGAGGAAGGCGAGGTCGATGCGCTTGGCCTCGACCGCGAGCTTGAACGCCTCGCCGTCGCCGTCGAAGGCCCACGGGCGTTCCGCCACGGCGAGGGCGATCGTCGCCTCGTCCGCCCGCCCGAGCAGGCGGTCCTTGAGGGTACCGTCGGGCGTCTTGTAGATGACCTGGACCGCGCCGTCGGCGATCGGCACCACCGCGACGATCGTGGCGACGGTCGTGGGCTCCAGCCCGGTCAGCGCGCTGCCCGCCCGCAACTCCTCAATGCGCATGTGCGGCACCGTGCATGGTCGTCCCGGGCGAGGAAGGGGTTGGCCTCGCCGGGTGTGTGACCAGCGACCGACGAACCCGGCCCGCAGCCATGTGGCGCGTCTGCGCGCGGGCGGCGGGCGCGATCATTGCTGCGGGTGCGATCATCCCACCAACCCCCTCGCGTCCATGCAGGGACTGTCCGCTGTGATGAGAACATGATACCAGATTGCGTACGGCTGCCAAACCATACTTTGGTCCTGCATCGTGCGCCGACACCGGCGATCACGACCTCGTTGCGATGGCGTAAGAGCGTGCTCTCTGATCGGGCCGACAACGAACCACCGACGAACGCAGAGTGTTTCTATGGCAGGCTGACCGGCTGTCGCGCACGTCTCAGTCGAGGCCAATCTACCGCCCGCCATGGGTGCTCGCCATCCCCCAACGGTCCTGGCAACAGTGCCGACCGATGCTCCCCTCATTGATGCGTACTGCGTCTCATCACGTGCCGGGAAACGGAGGCGTCCTCGTGGCCACTGGAAGGCACATCAGGGTCGGACGTTGGCCCGGATAGTAGGTTCTCTCCACCAGCCGCCTACTCTCCCTGCTTGCCGCTGTCGTACCCCCGCTACGGGTCGCTATCCGGGGACGAACGCATGACCAGGGCAAGACTCTCCGTCGTCTCGCCACGACGGCCCGGCCGCGGGGCGACGGACGAGGAGACTCGATCGCGTAGTCCTCCAACGCCAGGCCCGGTCCACCCGGTCGATGATGAACCGAGCCTGAAGCATCCGGTGGGTCAGCCGCCCTGCCGGTCCACCACCGGACACCGGCACGGGGATCGGCGCCCCTGCCGATGTCTCCTGCCCAGGGGATACAGGGAAGGAGGATAGCGACCGGCTCGCCCCGGCTCGGGCTTCCTCGCCATACGCAAACGGTCGCTCAGCATGATGCTGAGCGACCGTCAGTCGCGGGCCTGAACACTGCACGATTACCTGGGACCGCGCAGTGCTGTCTCGCCGTCATCGTGCGGCTCGCGCGCGACGAAGAAGTCAATGTGCACCGCGATCAGCGCGCCGTCGGCGTCGTACCCGCCGATCGTCGGGTAGGTCCCCTCGCCCCAGCCCGACGTGCACAGCACGATGTTGGCCCCATCCCGCGCCAAGGGCAGGGGGAGGTTCGCGACCTGCGCGTGGATATGGCCGGGGTCGTGCAGCCGGGTGATCCAGGCGTCGGGCGTGCCGTTCGCGAAGACCTTGTCGAACCAGTCCTCCTCGCGCGGCATCCCGTACCCCAATGCGCCGCTGTCGACGAAGCAGGCCGCGTTTGAGTCGACGCTGAAGCCGACGAACTCCCCCGGCGCCAGCGCCGGGATCGGCGTGGGGGGCGGGTATTCCGGGGCGAGCACGCGGCGCGCGACCTCGGGCCGGTCGGCGAGGAGCAGGGACGCGTAAGCGACCCGATGATGCGAGCCGTCCGCCGCGCCGCTCACATCGAATAACGTCACCCGGACCGGGTAGCGGCCCGGAGAGACCGGGATCGCGCGCGCAGTGCCGGGATACAGGTCGGTGAAGGGGTCGCAGGCGATGAGCTGGCCGACCGGCAGCACCAGGTCGCCGCAGTCGACGACGTCGCTGATGTGGAGCTTGCCGCGCGCCATGAACCGCGCGCCATCGATCAGGGCCCGCCATGATGGGTCGTTCGGCCACGCCTCGTGTTGCGCCATTATCTCCTCCGTTGCACGCCTCGTCCCGGAGCGTCTCCGCTGGGCAATTCTCGCCCATGCGCGGGCCGGGTCAAGGTGTCCCTTTTCGGCAGGGGGTGAAACGGGGTCTCCTCGTGCGGGTCATCGTTGCTGCTGACGACCGAGCGAGCGACGGTGTCCCGTTGGTGCGAACGCACCAGGGTCTTCCCCGTACAGGGCGGCCGTGCATCCCACCGACGGGGCGCAAACGGCACGGGCCTCGGCTGATGGCCACCTCGGTCACCGAACGGGTGGGCACCGGCCGCACCATCGATCCTCACTCAGAGCAATGAAGAGGGCGGGGTCGGTGAGACCGCGTCCCATGGAGGCATCGCGGGAATGAGCCGTAGCCCCATCGATGCGGCGACATACCACCAGTCCCCGAGGTGGACCAACGCGTCAGCGGGTTCTCTCCACTCGCCGCCTACTCTCCCTGCTTGCCGCTGCCGTGTCGTCCCCGGCGCGGTCGCTATCCGGGGACGACACGCACCCGAGAGGGTGATACTCGCGGGCCGGCCGCGCCCACGGCCCAACTGGGGGAGGACGGGCAAGGACACCCGGCCACGTCGCCCTCCGGCACTAAACCCAGTCGTCCGGTCGACGGGTCGAGCGTGAAGCATGCGGCGGGTTAGCCACCCAGCCCAGCCACCACCACACCGGACACGCGCATACGAATCGTGCGCCAACGCGGATGTTTACTGCCCAAGGCAGACACCGAAAAGCGGCGAAATCCCCGGCAGGCCGCGGCTTCACGCCGGTTCGCGCCTACTTGCCAGAACAAAGGCGAAGCCGAACGTCCAGCGCCCACGATAGACGACCGCGAGCGGCTGCCCCTCGGTCGTCCGCAAGGCGTCCGGGCGGAACCAACCCGCCTGCCAGGCGCGGCTGACCGCCAGTTCATCGACCGCCCCAGGTGATGCCAACTGTTTCTTCATGCCACCATTGTGCCAGAGGGTGGCGTCACTGGCAAGTGCCTGAAACGGTAGCTGCGCGAGGATCAGCGGAAGCACCAGCGCGAAGGGCAAATAGGGCGCAGGGTGAGCGCCACCAGCCAGGCGCCTATACCCCCGCGCGGGGTGTTTCAATCCCCGGAATCCGTCGCACGGGCAACGCCGCCGCCGACACCCTCTTCAGCCCCGCTGTACTAGCGATACGGCCCGCCGCCACCCATGAGGCGACGCCAGCGATAGCGCAGCATCGCGCGGAGGCCGCGCGGGCGAATATCGACCACCTGACCGCGCCACGTCGTCGAGGGGGCCGGGGCGGGCGTGCCGCTCACCTGGCGGAGCAGCGGACTGAAGAACGAGAGGAACATCAGCACGGCGCAGATCGTCGCCAGGATCGGCGAGATCGCGCCGAGGATCAGGCCGAGCAGGCCGAGGCCGAAGGTGACCCCGATCCAGGCCCACCCCGCCATCGCGCCGAACTGATTGAAGATGCCGCGCACGCTGGCGAGGCGGTCGGAGGTCGCCGCACGCCGCCGCGTCGTCGCCTGCCGCGCCTGCCGCTTCACGCGCTGGGCGCGTGGCTCGTCGCGATCCATGCGGTCGAGGATCTCCGCGATCTCGCGCTCGTACTTCGGTGATTTATCGGGCATGGCACACCCTCAATGGTTGGTCATTAACGATCGGACCGCAGTCTGCGGGCATCGCGCGCGATACAATCGGACTTACTACGAAGTAAAGCAGTAGTGCGCCCGATCGTCCACTGATCGCACGCAGCTCATCCGCCGATCGCCGACCCAATGCCTCACAGCCCCACGTAGCGCGCGTAGAGCCCGCGTGCCAGCGCGGTATCGTCGGTGCCATGCACTATCGTGCGGCCATTGGGGAAGATCACCAACTCCTGATCGCTATCGGCGGGGCGGAAACGGAGCAGGTGCTCGTTGCGGCGCACGCTCCCCGCCGCCGCCAGGCGCTCCGCCAACCCGGCCAGGGCGAACGTCGGCGGGTTGGCGAGGGTGATCTGCACGGCGTTGCGCCCGCAGAGGGAGACGCTGCGACTGGCGGTGTCGGGATCGAGGAACGGGTAGGTGTGCGGGCCGTCGCCGCAGGTGGGGCAATCGGCCTGCCGCTGCGCGGGCAGGCGATCGACCGTCAGCCGCCAGACATCGAAGGCCAGGAGCTCGCGACTCGTGGCGTCGCGCGCGCCGGTCAGGATCTTCAACGCCTCCGCCGCCTCGATCGCGGCGATCAGCGCCACGGCGGGGGCTAGCACCCCGGCGGTGTCGCAGGTCGGGGCCGCGCCGGGCGGCGGCGGCTCCGGGAAAAGGCAGCGCAGGCAGGCGGTCTCGCCCGGCAGGATCGTCAGCGTCATCCCGTAGGAGGCGAGCACCCCGCCGTAGATCCACGGCAGACCCGCGCGCGCGGCGGCATCGTTGAGGAGGTAGCGCGTCTCGAAGTTATCGGTGCCATCGACGATCAGGTCGATCCCGGCGATCAGCGCGGCGATGTTCGCGGCGTTCGCATCGTCCACGATCGGCTCGATCGCGATGCTCGAATTGATCCGCCGCAACTTCGCGGTGGCCGCGAGCGCCTTCGGCACCCCGCCTTGCAGATCGTCCTCATCGAAGAGCACCTGGCGCTGGAGGTTGTGCAACTCCACGAAATCCCGATCCACGATGCGGAGGAACCCGACCCCCGCGCGCGCCAGCGTGTCCGCGATGTGCGTGCCGAGCGCGCCGCAGCCCACGATTAGCACCCGCGCCGCCCCGAGGGCGCGTTGACCTTCCTCGCCGATCTTGGGGTGGATCATCTGCCGGGCGTAGCGGCGCAGTTCGGGCGGGTATTGGCTCATGGCCGGGGCTCCTCTCGCGATGACGAGACTGGCGAGGGCGGCGCGAGCGGTGCCAGGCACGCTGTACGAGCGCCGCCGATCGCCTGTAGTACACTTCCTTCTTGTGCCGGACACCCCGGCCCGGCCCGCTGCGATGATCGGTATAGGACAGAGAGACGAGAAGGCTTCAGTGACGACTATACGCTTAAACGTGATCGACGCGGGCGGCGCGGTGAGCTTCGTCGGCCCAGCGCACGCCGCCAAGGTGCTGACCGCCGCATGTAGCTGCCAACCAACGAATCTGGGTGGATTGTTGCGGATCGCCCGCCCTTTCGATACGGAGATGATCGACGAGTTGATCGAGGGGCTCGCCCTCTTCGACCGGCATAACCAGCATGGCGACTACACGGCGATCCGCGCGCTGCTCGGCTCGCTCAGCCCCACCGCCACCCCGCCCTTCCGGGTGGTGGACGACATCACCCGCGTCGCCAGCCTGACGCCGGTAGCCGCCGGCCTGATCCTCTTCAACCTGAAGGCGCGGCGGATAGTCCAGGTCCAGAACTCGTATTCGGCGATCCTGCGGCAGGATCGGGGCCGGATCCGCGCCGAGGGCCGTCCCACGCGCCACCTCTATCGTTATGTCCTGCCGAACGAGTGGGCGCTGGTGCCATAGCCCGCCCGGGTGGCGTGGGGCGCATGTCCCCCGCTACTTCCGATCCTTCCGCTCGGGACGCTTCGTCTCGGTGTTGCCACCCGTCTTGCTCGGGTCGAGGCGCCGCCGCAACATCCCGCCGAAGAGCATCTGGCCGAACTGCCCGCCGATGCCGTTCTTGCTCAACTCCGCCTCGGTCTCCTGGGCGAGTCCGCCATCGGTGCGCTCGGCGGTGGCCCAGTCGGCGCGGGCGTCGCGCGCCTGCGAGAAGAACGCGCCGAGCTTTCCCCGCTGATCCGGCCCCTCATCGGCCAAAGTCGCGCGGAAGGCGTGCAATTCGGCGGTATAGGCATCGAGCCAACGCAGCACACTCTCGCGGTTCGTCAGGCAGATATCGCGGTGCATCTCGACGCCCCCGGCGGCGAGGCGCGAGACATCGCGGAAGCCGCTCGCGGAGAGGAGCTTCATGTCGCGCCAGCCGGGGCTGACGCTGACGGTATTCATCAGGGCGCTGGACAGCACGAACGGCAGGTGGCTGACGCCGCCGACGAAGCCGTCGTGCTCATCGGCGTCGATGAACTGCGCCTCCGCTTCGAGCGCGGCGACGAGGCCGAGCACCGTCTGCACCGACGCCTCGCTGGCCCGTACCGAGGGGCAGATGCACCAGGACGCGCCCTTGAAAAGCGTCCCTTCGGCCCCCTCGGTGCTCTGCGTCTTCCCGGCCATCGGGTGCCCGCCGATGAAGCTACAGGTCGTCGGCAGCTTCTCGCGCGCCCAGGCCATCACCTGCCCCTTCGTCGAGCAGACATCGGTGACGACCGAGCCGTGCTTCAGGTGATCGGCGATCGTCTCGAAGACATCGGGGATCGTGCCGACCGGCGTCGCCACCACCACCAGATCGGCGTCGCGCACCGCCGAGGGCATGTCCCAGGACATGTCATCGGTCGCCTTCATCCGCTTGGCCTGCTGCTGCCGCGCGAGGTCGATATCGAAGCCGACCACCTGTACCGCCTGCTTCTCGCGCGCGGCCCAGTCCCGCAGTCCCAGCCCGATCGAGGTGCCGATCAGGCCCAGGCCGATGATCGCGATCTTCTCCATACGTGGTCTCTATCCCTTTCCGGGCGCATGATCGCGCCACGGTTGCGGCGAATTTCGGCGGAAAACCACAGGAAGTATACCATCCGGGCGCGGCCATACGGGCGGCGAAGCCGATTCGGCGCGGGGGTGAGCATGCTGCGTCGGGCGGACTGGCCCTAATCGTGGAAGAAGAAGGCGATGGCGATGATCGCGTAGGCGAGGAGGAGTTGCACCCCCTCGTACCAGTTGCTCTCGCCATCGAGCACGAGCAGGTTGACGATGAAGACCGCGAGGCCGATCGCGACCAGCTCGAACGGGTTGAAGAGCAGGTTCATGTGCGTCGCGGACAGCAGGCTGACGAAGACGAGCAACGGCGCGACGAAGAGGGCGATCTGCGTGCTGGAGCCGATCGCGATGCCGATGCTCAGATCCATCTTGTTCTTCATCGCCACCGTCACGGCGGTGAGGTGCTCGGCGGCGTTGCCGATCACCGGGATCAGGATCACGCCGACGAAGAGTTCGCTCCAACCGAGGACGTGGACCGCCTCTTCCAGGCTGGCGACGAGCGTCTCGCTCATCACCGCGACGCCGAGGGTCGCGGCGAGGAGGACACCAACGCCCTTACCGATGCTCCACTGTCCCTCGTGCTCCCCCTCGCCGCCCTCGCCCGCATAGAGGTGCTTGTGCGTCCGCAGGCTGAAGATCAGGCCGATGACGTAGGAGACGATCAGCAGCGCGGCGATCACGAAGCTCAATTCCTGCTCCAGGAAATCGCGTCGCACCGTGTCCGTCGTGTTGAGGGTGAAATAGAAGGCGGCGGGGATCAGCAGGCCGATGATCGCCAGCGCCAACTGCGAACCGCTCGCCCCGGCGGCGGTGCGATTGAACTCCTGCTTCTCGCGCTTCCAGCCCCCCAGGAAGAAGGAGAGGCCGAGGACGAAGAGGAGGTTGCCGACGATCGAGCCGGTGATCGACGCCTTGACGACATCGACCAGCCCGGCCCGCAGCGCGAAGATGGCGATGATCAGCTCCGTGGCATTGCCGAAGGTGGCGTTGAGGAGGCCACCGATCCCCGGCCCCACATGAGCCGCCAACTCCTCGGTCGCGGTGCCCATCCACTTCGCCAGCGGCACGATCGCCAACCCGCTCATGATGAAGATGGCGAGCGGGGGCCAATCGAGCACGCGGCCCAGCAACGCCGCCGGGATGAACAGCAGCAGCAGATTCAACGGATTACGCATCGGGCTCCCCCCCTCGTTCGCGCCGCGATCGCGCTCGCACAGCCGGCCGAGTATACGGCACACCGGCCACAGCGGTCCGCTACGATGCAGCAACGGCGAGGAACTGTCAAATAAGCGCCAGTATCCCGGTACCGTTGGAACCCTGGCGAAGGAGATCTGCCCGCACACCCGGCTACCGCGACACCCACCACCGCTCAAAGGAGCGCCAACGCTCACGAGCACACCGGATTAACCTCCCGCTAACACGCACTTAACGGGCGCTTAAGTTGCGCGCGGTACCCTTCAGCAAGCGATGGGTCGGGTACGATCGGCGCAGCGTCGAACGATGGCATCCTGCATCGCCATGAAGCGCTCGACCGGAACGCAGACCGGGTCGCGATCGCCATCGATGCCGAAGGATGAGCTCAGGGCAAGAGCGTGATAGCGATGCACGAAGACTGGCAGACCGAGTTCGCGGAGGCCGACTGTTACGAGGTGCGCGGCAGCGTGGTCGCACAGCGGAGCAGCGTGGTCGCCGGGGCCGTGATCGCGGCGGGCGCGACGCTCGGCCTCGCCAACTTTCTCGGCGCTCAAGGGCCGGTCCGGGTGGCGCACGCCGGGCACATCCTGGCGCTCTGCTACGATACAAGACGCGACTCCACCATCGTGGCGATCGCGCCGAACACGCCGCGCTGAAACACAATTGGCATAGTAGATCGGGTTTATAGTACAATCGATGTTGGAAATTTGTCATCGGACGTTTTCCGCACGGTATTTGGGGTGTATCATGCTTTCCCCGCAGTCATAGCGCGATCGCGGTGTTGGCCGCAGCGCCACGGCACCGGACACGTTTGCACGTTCCGGCCCCAGCGCCTCACAGATTACCCCAGCGTTCCCACATCGTTTCTGAATGAACATTAGCGTGCGCCAGCGTCCGTCGCGGCGTGGTGCAGCACGCGCGGATGCCCCATCAGGGCATCGGGAGGTACACCATGCTACGCGCACAAGCGCTGTCCGCCATCCGTGGCGGCGATACCCTGTTCAAGAATGTCTCCCTCACCGTTCACCCCGGCGACCGCATCGCGCTCGTCGGGCCGAATGGCGCGGGGAAGACGACCCTGCTCAGCTTCCTCTCCGGCAGCGCCGATCCAGACGGCGGGCGCGTCACCCTCGATGAGGGCGACACGCTGATCGCCCTGGCCCAGGAAGAGCGCGCCGGGTCTGGCACCGTCTGGGAAGAAGTGACCAGCGGCATCGGCCCGATCATCGCGCTCGAACAAGAGATGGCGGCGTTGAGCACCCAACTCGATGACGCCAACGCCTACGACCGTTGGGCCGCCGTTGAGGAGCAATTCGGCAACCTCGGTGGCTACGACTACCGTCACCGTGTCGAGGAGGCGCTGACCGGACTCGGCCTCCCTGAGGAGACTTGGGAGCGCGTGGCGCAGGAGTTGTCCGGCGGGCAGCAGACGCGCGTCGCCCTGGCACGCGCGCTCGTGGCCCGGCCCGACTTCCTCCTCCTCGATGAGCCGACGAACCACCTCGACACCGACGCGGTCGAGTGGCTGACCGACCACCTGGGGCGCAGCCACTCCGGCGTGATCATCGTCAGCCACGACCCGGCCTTCCTCGACAAGACGACCGAGAGCACCGCCGTCCTCGACGACGAGACGTTGCGCGTCTACCCCGCCGCCTACGCACGGGCGATGGAACTGCGGCAGGCCGAGAAGGACCGCCTCGCCGCCCTGGCAAAGGCCGCGCTGGAGCGCAAGGCCACCGACGAGGCGTTCATCCAGCGCTTCCGCGCCGGGTCGCGCGCCGCGCAGGCGAAGAGCCGCGAGCGCCAGTTGGAGCGTCGCCTGGAACAGGAGGCTCCGCTGATCGAGCAGGCCGAGGCCAATCGCAAGGTCTCGCCGATCGCGATCCGCCTCGGTGGTGGTGCCGGCGGTGGCGAATCGCTGGTCCGCACCGGGCCGCTGACGATCGGCTACGACACGACGGCGATCGTCCGCACCGCGCCGATCACCCTGGGACGCGGGCAGAAGATCGTGATCGCCGGGCCGAACGGGGCCGGGAAGTCGACCCTGCTCCGCACACTGGTCGGCGAGCTGTCGCCGCTCTCCGGCATCGTGCGCTGGGACGAGCGGACCCGCGCCGCCTACTACGCGCAGGGACACGAAGGACTCGACCGCGAGCTGACGGTGCTGGAGACGGTGCAGGACGGGCGGGCGATCGATCTGACACGCGTGCGCGCCCTGCTCAGCCGCTTCGGCTTCGAGTCGGACGACATCGGGAAGAAAGTCGGCATCCTCTCCGGTGGCGAGAAGAGCCGCCTGGCGCTGGCGCGGCTGGCGCTGACCGAGGCGAACCTCCTCCTCCTCGACGAGCCGACGAACCACCTCGATCCGCGCACCCGCGCGACGCTGCTCGACGTGCTCGCCCACTTCGGTGGCGCGATCATGGTCACCTCCCACGACGAGGAACTCCTCGAACGACTCGGCGCGACGACCTGGACGATCGAGGCGGGTATCCTCGACGCCGCCGGGCGCGTCCCGCGCGAGGAGGATCACACCGACACCGATCTGCCGACCTGGGGCGTCCCGGCGGGTACGTTGCCCGAACTCGCCACGCTCGCCACACCGGGCGAGGCGGCGCGTCGCGGCGCGGCGAAGGACAATCGCGCGAGCGGTCCCGCCGAGGTGCAGCGCGGCAAGAAGGGCAAGACCTTCTCCACTGTCGGCATGACCACCGCCGTGATCGACCGCCCCGCGATCGACGCACCGGCGGACAAGAAGAAGAAGAAGAAGCTCTCGCGCGACCGTTCTGCGGAGGGTCGGCGCTAACAGCGGGCATCTTTCAGGTTCGGACGAAGCACAAAGGGCGGGTGGCATAATCGCCACCCGCCCTTTCGCCTGCACTACAGCGGTACGCCGGATGATCGACCCCAGCCCGCGCAGGCGGGCTGCGCCGGTGCCGCCTATGGCTGCCCGCAGCCGGGGGCATTGTGCCCTTCACGGGTAGTGGCTGCCCTCCGGGGTAGTGGCTGCCCTCCGGGGTAGTGGCTGCCCTCCGGGGTACTGCAACCCCCGGCACCCCGCGCCATCGGGCCGACCGGGCCACGCACAACGCGCGTTGCGCGATTTCATACGTCACCCCGATCGATCCGCCGCCACGTACCATCTTTTAACGTCCCGTTAACAGGCCATTAAGGGAGCGTTTACAGCGGCTCGCTACCCTTGGTAGTGCCGGAGGGTCGCACGGCGCGTCCTGCGGTATATCGTGCCTCGAAGGCCGAGGGCGGTGTGCGATAGCTGGTTGGATTCAGGAGGAGTGAGGACACGTATGAGTCCGACGATGCGAGACGAGACACAGCGACCTGTTCGGCGGCGGGGTGGGGCGGTGCGGCTCCTGGCGTTGCCGACACTGTTCTTGGCCTTCGCGCTCATCCTGACCGCCTGTGGTGGTGGCACTTCGACCGCGACCACCGGCGCGGCATCGAGCAGCGCGCCCGCCTCTAGCGCCCCCTCGACCGGCGCGAGCACGGCACCATCGACGAGCGCGGCCCCGGCTCCGAGCGCGGCACCGTCCACCAGTGCCGCCCCGACGAGCGGCACCGGCGCGAGCAGCGCCCCGGCCACCCGCACGACCGCCACAGGGACCGCTGGCACCGCCACCCGCCCGAGCGGCACGACGACCGCCGGTGCTACCGCCTCCGCTGGCGCGACCCCAAACGCCTCGATTAACATCACCGGCAAGCAGGGCGATGCCAGCACCCTGAACGGCTCGGGCGCGACCTTCCCGCAGGTGCTCTACAGCAAGTGGTTCGCCGAGTACAACACCGCCACCGGTGTGCAGGTGAACTATCAGGGCACCGGCTCCGGTGCAGGCAAGAATGCGATCCGCGATAAGACGGTCGACTTCGCCGGCTCCGACTCGCCGATGTCGGACGACGAACTGAAGGCGGCAAGCGCGACGTGCGGCGCGACGATCCTCCACATCCCGACGACCCTCGGCGCGATCGTCATCTCCTACAATCTGCCGAATGTCAGCCAGAAGCTGAAGCTGGACGGCGACACGCTGGCGAGCATCTTCCTGGAGCAGACCACCAAGTGGAACGATCCGAAGATCATGGCCCTTAACCCCGGCGTGAATCTGCCGAATGAGGACATCATCACCGTGCACCGCGCGGAGAGTAGCGGCACCACCGACAACTTCACCTCGTACCTGACGGCGGTCAGCCCGGCGTGGGCGAGCGGCCCGAAGAGCGGCTCGACGGTCCAGTGGCCGGGTGGCATCGGGGCCAACGGTAACCCCGGCGTCGCGCAGGAGATCAAGAACGACCCATACGCCATCGGCTACATCGAGTTGGCGTTCGCGAAGCAGAACAGCCTGCCCTATGCCGACATCAAGAATAGCGCCGGGCAGTTCGTCACCCCGAATGCGGCGTCGGTGACGGCGGCGGGCCAGGCGTTCGCGCCGCAGGCTCCGCAGGATCTCCGCTTCAACTAGGCAAGTTTTTGCGCCGTTCACTTCCATGTTGGATCACGGCTGTTTTCCTTGTTTTATCAGGGAATTTGCGACCCGATAAAGATCCGGCATCGCTTCTGTGAGAATCCCTCGTGAGCATACAACGACATGCCCCATCCTATGTCCACTTTCAGAGCAATTTCGTCGATCCGGGTGCAGAATACGCTCTGGGGCTGTGTTCACCAAACAAGGCAATGCTCTTATCCCGACACCATCACAACGGTTTTCATACACATAAGCATAGACTGCGGACTGCGCATGGTCCGAGCGGGATGCATCCCAAATTGATACACCCTATTGGAGGACACAGCGGCCAGCAGTTAGAGTAGGGCTTAAGCAACATTCAAGACCATGGGATTGACCCGCCGCAGTGGCTCTCCCGCACATTCGATGCTTAAAGTTTTGCCACAGTATACCGGTGCAAATAAGCAGATGTTGATCGCCAAGTGGTAGTAGGAGTCACCGTTTTCGGGTCGTTCTACCACGCCTTTCGTCCCGCTCCACGATTAAGCATCGAATGTGCGGGAGAGCCGCCGCAGTGGACATCTGAGAATGGGGGTGCCCCAGGGGGTGTCCCGATGCCGCATACCCACCGGAGTTCCGGGCCGAGGCGGTGCGCCTCGCGCGGGGCAGCGAGAAATCGATCCCCGCCCTGGCGGCCGACCTGGGCGTCTCGTCCGAGGCGTTGCGCCACTGGCTGCGGCAGGACGACGCCGACGCGGGCCGCGGGCCGCCCGGTACGCTCACCAGCACCGAGCAGGAGGAGCGGCGCCGCCTGCGCCGCGAGAATCACGTCGGACTGCTTCGCGCAAGAGACCGCATGAGCCACTACCGGTTCATCCGAGGGGAGCAGGCCGCGTTCCCGGTCGCCGTCCTGTGTCGCGTGCTCACGGTGGGCCGCTCGGGCTGTTATGCGTGGGCGCGCCGCGGGGTCTCGGCGCGCGCCACCGCCGACGCGGCGCTGGCGGCGCAGAGCGGCGCCGTCCATGCGGAGTTGCGGGCGGCGGGGTGCGCTGCGCGTGCAAGTGGGTGGCCCGGCTGCTGCGCGCGGCGGGGCTGGTCGGCGGCCACCGCCGCCGACGGGTGCGCACGACGGTCGCCGACCCGACCCGGACGCCCGCCCCCAACCTCGTCGCGCGCGACTACACGGCACCGGCGACAGACCGCCGGTGGATCGGCGATAGCACCTTCGTGCCGACGGGGGCAGGTCGGCGCTTTCTCGCCGTGCTGCTCGACGTCCATGCGCGCCGCGTCGTCGGCTGGGCCATGCGCCGAGCGGGCCACCGACGCGCTCGCGCTGGCCCTGGGGCGACGGCGGCCCTGCCCAGGACTCGTCCACCACACCGATCGCGGGGGCCACGACACCGCCACGGCGTACCAGTCATGCCTCGCCGCGCACCGGATCACCTGCGTGATGAGCCGGACGGGGGCATGTCTCGACAACGCCATGGCAGAGCGTTCCTTCTCGACCCGCACGACCGAACTGGTGGCAGCACACCGCTGGCCGACACGCGCTGCGGCGCGGCTGGCAAGCTTCGAGTGGCTCGAAGTTCGTTACAGCCGTCAGCATCGCCAGGCGGCGCTCGCCTACCGGAGCCCGTTCAACTTCGAGGAGCAGCCGTTGTTGTTGCGCCCACAGGCTGCCTAGCGCTATCTTGCCCTCGCAAACGGGTTAGGCCCAAATCGGCCCTTCAATGCGTCCACCTGGTCGCGCCGTAAGGTGTCTCACTGGCGGCACGTGCCATCGCTCTGCACGTCATAAGCGAGTACTGCCTGGGGGCGTCATGGAGCATGGCAAAACCGAGAACGGCCTGCTGGATCGGCAGTGGGTCGAGTAGATCCATGCGCCTCCACCCTTTCAACGGGTTGATGGACGGGACCATTGGGCCGCGCCAGCGGCTTAGCCTATCGCAGCTAGCGACGCATCGTCCACGTCGGCACTGGTCGGCGAAGGTTCGAGAATCGTGTCGACCGGCCGTGCCAGCACCATCTCGCCGATCGCCCCGTGGATGTGCTTCGCCAGTGCCGCCGCAAGTGGGAGGGGTACGGCGTTGCCCACCAGGCGCATCCGCTCGTCCTGCTGGCCCTCGAACACGAAGTCGTCGCGGAACCCTTGGAGGCGTGCGGCCTCGCGCACCGTGATCGCCCGATCCTCGGCGTAGTGTAGGAATCGACCGCTGCCCGGGTTGCAGAAAAATGTGGTGACGGTACGCGCCACCCCCTGGCTGTGCAGTCGGACGTAGGCCTGGGAATAGTGGCTCTGCGGCCAGAGCTTCGGGTCGGCGTCGCCGAGATCCCCGCCCTCCGGAATCTGCCGTATCAGGTCCATCATGCGGCCCGAATGGCGGCGTGGCACGTGGTTGAGCACCACACCTCGCTGATCGTCCCGTACGTCACGCTGGTAGTCGGTCTGCGGCGCCCGCGCACTCGGCCACCGTGGCCTCATCGGGGTCGAGCAACACCGGACGAAGATCGGAGAGAGCCTCCTCGACCGTCACCATTGGCCGCAGTCCCTCGCGGCTCAGCGCTTGCCAGCTCAACCCCTGGACGCGATAGCGCTCCGCGATCAGCGGATCGGCGCCCAAGACCTCGATCGCGGTCTCCCAATCCTCCGCGCGCGCGATCCGCACCAGCTCCTTGCGCTTATAGCTGAAGATCGCCTGGCCCACGGGCGTGTGCGTCGGGTCGGGGAAAACAGGTGGCACACGCAGGCGTTTGTAATAGGCGAGCAGGAACGCCCGATGGCGCGTCTGTGGCGTGCCATAGAGCGCCGCATTCAGTGCTTGACGCCGACGACCTGAACGAGGGAGCGCCTGATGGCGTGTACGCCCGCCGCCGCCGCGCCCGCAACCGCCGCCCTCACGGTGTCCCCGTTCGGCCTGCTCGCGGCGTTCGCGGCGGTCCCCGACCCGCGGCGGCAGGCGAGCATCGCCTAGTACAGCTGGGCGGAGATAGCTCCATAGTATACTGATGGATCGCCGGGAGACGAGCGGCGCAGGTTGACCGATGAGGAGGATGGTATGCGGGGGCCCACGCCGCCGCCGGTGATCCTGGCCGCCGCGGTACGCGATGCCCTCGACGCGCTGGTGCGTTGCCACGGCACCCCGCAGCAACTGGCGTTGCGGGCGCGGATCGTCCTGGCGGCGGCCGACGGGTTGAATAATTGCCAGATCGCGCGCCGGGAAGGGGTGGACGTCGCGACAGCGCGGCTGTGGCGGGGTCGCTGGCTGGGGTTGTAGCCGGTCGCCTTGGCCGACCTGCGCGTGGCGGAGCGGCTGGCCGATGCCCCGCGACCGGGACGCCAGCCGACGATCGGGGCCGAGCAGCAGTGCCAGATCGTGGCGCTGGCCTGCGAGGCACCGGCCCAGTCGGGGCGGCCGATCAGCCAGTGGACCGGGCGTGAGATCGCTGAGGAGATCGTGCGGCGCGGTATCGTGGGGCGGGTCTCCCGCCGCCACGCGGCCCGACTGCTTAAAAGGGGGATCTCCAGCCCCACCGCGTCCGCTACTGGCTGAGCCCGCCGGCCGACGAGGAGTTCGACGACAAAGTGGCCGGCGTGTCCGGGCTGTACCGGGCGGCCCCCCGGCTGGCCGCGCAGGGGGAGCGCACCATGAGCACCGACGAACTGACCGGGGTGCAAGCGCTGGAACGCAAGCACCCCGGCCTGCCCCTCGCCCCCGGCAAGGTCGAGCGCCGCGAGTTCGAATACGTTCGCCACGGCACCTGCTCCTTCATCCTCAGCCGGGACGTGGCGACGGGGCGAATCGTCGCCCCCTCGTGCGGCCCGACCCGCACCGAGGCCGACTTCCTGGCGCATATCCGGGGGGTGGTCGCGAGCGACCCGGCGGCGGCCCGCTGGCACTTCGTCGTGGACAACCTCGACATCCACCGCTCCGAGTCGCTCGTGCGCTTCGTCGCGGCGGCCTCCGGGGTGGCCGACGACCTGGGAGAAAAGGGCAAGCGGGGCATCCTCGCCGACCGCCAGACGCGCGCCGCCTTCTTGCGCGACCCGCAGCACGCCATCGTCTTCCACTACACGCCCAAGCACCGCTCCTGGCGCAATCAGATCGCGCTCTGGCTGAGCATCCTGGCCCGCAAGCTCCTCCGGCGCGGCTCCTTCACCTCGGTCGACCACCTGCAAGCGCGGGTCCTCGCGTTCATCGCCTACGACAACCGCACCATGGCCATGCCCTTCAAATGGACCTCTCAGGGCAAGGCGCTCGTCGCCTAAACTGCGGCCCTATCTCCGCCCAGCTGTACTAGCCGCTGCCCACGCTGCTCGCGTTGGCGGTCACAGCGATCCTGGCCAACCAGCGCACCCCGCTGGCGATCGCCGAATGGGCGGCGCGACAGGGCGCGACGCTCCGCGCGACGCTGGGTTTCGTCGAGTGGCGGACGCCGTGCCAGTCGGCCCTGCACCGGGCCTTCGCCGCCCCCTGCGGGGATCGCCTCTCGGCCGCGCCCGGGGCGTACTTTCCCAAGGCAGCGCCGCCCGCCCCGGCGGCGCAGGGCGCGCACGGGGTCGCCATCGACGGCAAGGCGCAGCGCGGGCGGCTGCGCTCCCGGGCGGGTGGCAGCCCGGTCCACGCCCTCACCGCGTTCTGCCACGAGCAGGGCGTGGTCCTCGCCCACGAGCCGATCGGCGGCGGCGCGGACAAGGCGGAGGCCGGGTGCCCCCTGGGCGCATGACGGTCGCGCCCGCGCTGCTGGCGCGGGTGGACTGGCGCGGGCGGGTGCTGACGGGGGACGCGCGCTTCTGTCAGCGGGGGCGCTGTCGGCAGGTGCTGGAGGCGGGGGGCGACTATCTGCTACTGGTGCGGCAGAACCAGCCCGCGCTCCACCGCGACCTCGCCCTGCTCTTCGACCCGTCCCGGGACGCGCCCGCGCCGCTGCCGCTCCTCGACCACCGCGAGGCCCGCACGCTCTGGAACGCACCTGGCGGGAGGGCGGCGGGCGGCAGCACCAGCCTGCCGCCCGCCGTGGCCGACGCCGCGCGCCTGTTCGCGCTCAAGCGCGGCCACGGGCGGATCGAGAACCGGCTGCATCGCGCCAAGGACGTCGCTCTCGGCGAGGATCGCAGCCTCGTCCATGTCGGGGCCGGGCCGACCGTCATGGCCCTGCTGCGCGACACCGCCCTCGGCCTGCTCCACCGCAACGGCTGCCGGGCCGTCGCCAGCCGCCTGCGCGCCCATGCCGATCACCCTGCCGCCGCGCTCGCCCTGGTCCGCGGTCTGCCTCCGACTCGCGCATAAGCCCTGTCCCGGAACCGCGGTCCCAGTATGGTGGGGTGATACGCCCCGCGGGTCTGTGCCGGCTCCAGATACCGTCCCGGCGAGTCCCCTGGAAGCCTTCTGTGCGGCGATGGCGAAGAACCGGGGCGATTCCTTGTTCGCCTGGCACCGGCGCGGTCGGGCTACGGGATCGACCGCGCGCCGGTTGCCATAGCCAGCGTGGGGATCTCACCCTTCTCCCCCGGTAGATCACGGCTCGCCCGGCCGTAGTACGGCGCGCCTGATCGCCTCGAACAAGAAGCGCCACCCGGCGAGGTCCAGTGGTTGTTCGCCGCGCCAGCGCACCGCAGCGAGCATGCGCACGTCCGCCTCGGCCAGCCCTTCCTCCTCGGCGAGCGCGCGCAGGGCGGCGGGGATCACCGCGTCCTGCGTCGGTGCCTCCTCCTCCAGCAGGTCGGCCACGGTGGTGCCGAGGGCGTCGGCCAGCCGCGCGAGCACGGGCGCCGACGGCCTGGTGGCCTTGCCGGCCTCCAGGTCGCTCAGGTAGGTCTTGCTGATCCGCGCGTCGTTCGCGAGATCGATCGCCCGCAGGCCCTTCTCGCGCCGTCGCTGCCGGATACGCTCGCCGAGCGCCACTTGTCCCCCCACCACCCGCCGCCCATAAGCCGGGGCCCACTTGACGGGAACGAATGTTCTGTATACAATAGCGGAATATAGCGAACCAAGTTCGCTATTCCGATAATTCGGCGCCGGGTGGTCGACCCGGCCGAAACGTTCGACGCGCCTCGACCGGCGAGCCCGCATCTCGGTGGGAGTATACATCGCGCCCACGCTCGCGGAAACCCTGCCCGGGTGCCGCGGCGGCGTCGCATACCGAACCCGCGGAAGGAGTTGCTATGACGACCGCGAAGCCGAAGCCACTCCCCAAACTTGCCCGCCACCGGGCCCGCCGCCTCCGCTCGAAGGGGTTGCGCAATGCCCTCTATCGAGCGGCGGGCGGCCGCTGCGCCGAGTGCGGCGCGCCGCTCCCCGCGGACTGGCACGCCGACCACGTCGTCCCCTGGTGCCGGACCGGGCGGACGAATGTCCACGAGATGCGGGCGACCTGCCCGACGTGCAACCTGCGGAAAGGGAGCCGATGAAGCAACCCGACCACGCCGAAGACCCACGGTCGTTGCGACCATTCCAGGCGGCGTTCGTCCGTGCCGCCCTCGCCAAGATCGAGCTGCCCGATCGCGCCGACCGGGTCGTCGTCGGCGACATCTGCCCCGGCTCCGGGAAAACCCTCTGCCAGCTCCTGGCCGCCGACGCCCTCTTCCGCCGGGGCCTCATCGACGCGGTCGCCATTTTCGTCCCGCGGCTGAACCTGGCGCGCCAGGCCGAAGCCGATTGGAACGCCGACCGCCGGGTGTTCGCCGCCGCCGTCGGCGCGATCCGGCAGGCCGACAACGTCGCGCCGCTGATGCGCAACAAGGGGTTCGGCTACATCGCCACCTACCAATCGCTGCTGGCGGAACCCCGGGTCCACGAGGACTTCGTCCACGCCCAGCGGACCTTGGTGATCTTCGACGAGGCGCAGGTGCTCGGCGCGGACGGCCCGGGGGGCCAGGGGACGCGCTCCGCCGACTGGGCCCGCCGCCTCGGCGACGGGGCGGCACTGGTCTGCGTCCTCAGCGGCACGCCGTATCGCAGCGACGGCGCGCCTTTGTTGTTCGCCCGCTACGGGCCGGCCGCTCCGGCGTCGGGCTTGCAGCCCCTCATCGCCGATGTGCGCGCCACCTACCTGGATGGGGTGCGGCAGCGCTACCTGCGCCCGATCGAGGCCGAGCTGTACGACGGGCGGGGCTGGTGGCAGGCCGCGGGTGCGGACCCCGAGGACCCGCCGGCCACCCTCGAGCTGTCGCAGCTCGAGCGCGGCCTCCACCGGGTGCTGCGACAACCCGAGTTCTGGCAGCCGCTGGTCGATCGCGCCGCCGCGAAGATCACCCTGCTGCAGCGCGAGCTCGATCCGCGGATGCGGGGGCTGATCGCCGCCGCCGATCAGGCCCACGCCAAGGAGATCGCGGGCTACCTCCGCCGGGCCCACCCCGGCGTCAAGGCCCTCCTCGCGACCCAGGATGAGGCCGAGGCCCAGCGCAACCTCGACCGCTTTCGCGAAGGTCGCGGCGACATCATGGTGACATGCGCGATGGCCCATGTCGGATACGACCACAAGCCGATCGCGGTCGTGCTGCCCCTGACGACGACACGCCAGGAGGGCTGGCTGCGTCAGCTCGTGGCCCGGGGGATGCGCATGTTGCTCGACCTCGACCCGGACGCGCAGATCTGCTACCTGATCGTCCCCGACGACCCGCAGATGCGCCGATTCGTGACGGGGCTGCGCGGCGAGAGCGTCGCCGGGGTGCTGGCGCGCGAGCCGCGCGATCAGGACCTGGGGAGCGGTGGGGGGGCCGCGAGCGTCGGCGGCGGGATCCCGGCCGGCATCGGGGTCGGGCTCGGGGCCGAGGTCACCGGCATGCGCATCCAGGGGCTGGACCCGGACAGCGACGCCGGGGCCGCGGAACTCGCGCGGATCGAGGCCCTGCGGCGCGACTGCGGCATCTCGCTCGCCTTCCCCGTCAGCAAGCTCGTCGCCTTCGCGCGTCGTCTGGGCGGCGGGGATCCACCGCCCCTCGCGTCCCCTCCCGCGCCCGTCGCGACGAATCCGCCGCCCCGCCCGGCGCCGGCGATGGCGACGACCCGCGACCGGGAGCAGGCGCTGCGGGTCGCCTGCGCCAGGGCGGCCGTTCGCTGCGACGCGACGATCCTCACGGTCGACCCCTCCTGGCCATTCGGGGGCACGAATCGCCTCGTGAAGGCGCACTTCGGCAAGCCGGCCGCGGCGTGCGGCGAGGATGAGTTGCGGGAGCGGCTCGCCTACATCAAGGACTACCATCGCGCCGCCGGGCGGAAGCGGGATTGAGAGGCAGGGCCGTGGATCCGCGCACGATCGGCATGGGCATCGCCACACACGAGGAACGCGTCAAGCTGAACCTCCACAGCGACGTCCACGCCCAGGGGACCGACCCTGGGAACTTCCTGACCCAGCTCGCCGCCGCGGTCAAGGAGCGCGTGTGGGAACGCCTCGTCGACGAGCGGGGCGACCCGCTGACCTTCCGCCGTTTCCTCGTCGCCCCGTACCCGACCGGCATCGGCTCCAACGTCGAGATGGTCCGCCGCCTCGTCGCCCTCCCGCATCCGAAGGAGCGATTGCCCGAGCACGCGGCGGCGATGCGGGAGTTGCGGGCGGACATCGAGCGTCTCCTCCTGGAGCCGCTGGCCCCGCACGGGGGTGCGCGTCGCCGCCCGGCGCAAGATGGCAATCGCACCTTGCCCACCGACGCCGTCCCTCCGAATAGCCGGGAATACGTCCTGCGCCGACTGCGGCGCGACGCGCCCGAGCTGGCGGAGCGCGTGCTGAACGGCGCGCTCTCCCTCCACGCCGCCGCGGTCGAGGCGGGGATTCGTCGGCGACCGACGGCGCTTGACATGGCCCGCAAGGCCTGGCAGCGACTCTCCCCCGCCGAGCGCGGCATCCTGCTGGCCGAGGTCTCGGACAGATATAGTCAAGATACGTAGCGGCGTGGGGCGTCGGTCGGCGATGCGATACTCGGCGCATGAACACAGAGGCAAGTCCACCAGCGATGAGCGGCATCGCTATGTGCCCCGCGTCGATGATGGAGCCGCGCGCAACTCGGGCTCCATCCGGAATTGCCCCACTTTCGTGCGGTGGATGGTGACGTCGAGGCCGACGAGGAAGATCGGTACGCGGAGGTGGCGTCGGCGTTGCTACGGTCGGGTGGGGGCAACAGCTCTGCCGTCGATCGCTACCGTAGAGCCGATGTGCGCGGGCCTATCCGGCCACACGATGAGCGTGGAAATGCCCCCGGTCTGTGTCGGCCGCATCGCGGTCTCTAGCGAGTCTCGCCACCGTAAGGTTGCTTGCGCGACACGAGAGGTAGCCTCGTCGATCTCCTGATCGGCCCCGTCGAGCTTCGGCGCGCAGCACGACCCGACAGCGCCCCGTTACTCGGGCTCGGGCTCCGGGGACGGCTGGCAGAGACGCTCTTCCCAGCGAGCGATGAACTCCGACAACGGGATGCCCAGGTGCCGACAGATCAGGCGCAACTCGACGATGTCGACCCGGCGTTGCCCGGACTCGATGTCGGACACGAGCGACTGCGGTCGGTCGAGGAGGCGTGCCAACTCGACCTGCGTCAGGTGCGCCTCGCGACGCGCCTGACGCAACTGCTCCACCATCGCCATCCACTCACGACTGTATAAGGATTTATCCATGGGGACGAGTGTGCCTGGGATGGCGCAATATCGAAATATCCGATATTCTTGCTCGAGGTACGATCACGCAAGCCGAGGGCATCGCCACGGTCGACGCGGCGATCGGAGGGGGGATCTATGGCAGCGAGCGACGGGCGACTCCACAACCGCCGACTCCGCGCACGCATCGCCGTGCTGGTGAAGCACACCGCCGGACGCGTGACCGACGTGACGCGCTGGTCGCGCGCGTTCGGCCTCGGCCTGATCGGGATCGGCAGCGTTCGCGACGGCGGCACCATCCTCCAGTTGCACGGCTGGACAGGCTGGGCGCTCGTCGTCGGCGTCCTCCTCGCCGCGTCCGTGGTCGGTTTCGTCGCGTGGCGGCTCGCCCGGCGCGGGTTGCTCCTGCCCACGCTGCTTGGCGGTGCCACGGCACCAGGGACGGCCTATCTCTTCGGCGCAGGGCGCGGGCAGGCCCCAGCGTGGGCCGTGCTCGTCCTGCTGGCGCTCGCTGGCGCGGCCGTCGGGGCGCTGCTATGGCGTGGCTACCGCCGCCTCGTGCCGACGGTGCCGACCGCGATCGCCCCGCGGCTCGTCGTGGCGGCGATGACGTGGAATGACCCGTCCCTGGACGCGCTCTTCCACCGCCTAGCGGTCGCGCCGGACGCCGGGCTGGCCCTGGAGGCGGAGCTCGGCGCGTGGTTCGCCTGGCGGTTCCCGCCGAGCGCCGGCTTCGTGGTCCTCAACGGGGTCGATCGCGGGCGCGGGGACATCGACCACATCGTCATCGGGCCGGGCGGCGTCTGGGTACTGGAGACGAAGTTCTGGCGCGGTGAGCACCGCCTCATGAACGATGCGCAGCAGACGTGGATCCGGTACGGGCACCCGCGACGCTTCTCGCATCCGCACGCCCAGTTGGTCGGCAATTGTGCCTGGCTGGAGCAGCTGCTCGCCCGGCGCCTGCCCGATCTCCTGGGGGGGCGCCCGCTCCCGATCAACGGGATCCTCGTGTGGGCGCATCCCCGGTCCGAAGTGTGGGTCGACGATGGCGTACGACATTGGCCGATCGTGCGCCCCGTCGAGGCGGCGTCGATCATCGCCGCCGCCCCCGCCGATGTCCTGACCGCCGCCCAGGTGATGCGGCTCGCGACCCTGCTGCAATCGCGAGCGCGCAGCAGGTGAGGCCGGGCTGACGGATGTGCAGGCACAAACCTTGTTGCGGGCGGGGTTAGCCCGTTTTCGTAAGCGCTGTCAGACGGCGGCGCGGGTCGTCTGCTCGTTGCAGCTCAGGCTACGCACGATCCCGGGGATGTGCTCGCCGCGCGTGCAGGCGGCGACGATCTGACTGCGGTGGGGGGTAAAGGCACCGGAGGGGCGCGGCCCCTGCTCCACCGTATTGCGCTCGGCATCCGCCAGCAGACGCACGAAGATCGGCCGCTTCATGCCGGTACGTGTGCCGCATACCCCACCGCATCACCGATGTGGAGGCGGCAACGAGGCCGACTGCCGATGGCGCAGCACGCCGATGATCCACACCGCCCGGCAGGGACGCGATCTCCTGCCGAGCGGTCATCTCGTCGACATCAAGTTCCTCGACGCCGAGCTACTCGTCTCCGGTCGCGACAAATAGATGGCGGGGTTGCCGGGGCCGGTCCGGGGTGATCATCACCGGCAAGCCCACCTGGGCACAAACCTTGCGGCGACGCATTTCGTCGTCGACTGGAACAGCAGCGGGCCATCTATCCAGCAAGGCGCACGAGCAGCGGTCGGATACCGGTGGTCGACAACCGCGCGGACGCGATCATCACGATTACGCCCTCGGCCAAAAACTGGCGCGTCTACGCCAGTCGCCTTCGGTGCCGCGACTCGACGAAGCCGGCTTTGCGCCGGACGAACACGGTGCGGCCCCGGGTACAGCACACGACACCGCTCGCCGCTCGCGAGCGCCAGGAGACGGCCGCATCCGCGGTGGCGTATCGCGCACGGGCCGGAATCGAAGGGACGATCTCGTGTGGGACCCGCACCCGCGCCCTCGAATCGTCAGACCCATATCAACACGATCAAACACACGTTGCCCCTGATGCCCAACCCCCCGTTATGAGTGCCCCGATCGTCGGCTACTCACCTTCGCGCGGCGGCGAGGCCGGGATGTGCCCCTCAACTTCCGCCCAGACCCGTTCCGCCACATTGGGGCGTACATGGCGGGTGAGCGATTCCTGGAGGGTTACCACGACCCCGCGGAGACGCTCGTTGTGATCCTCCAGCACCCGAGCGCGCTCGCTGCGCCGACGCAACGCGTCCCGTTCGGCTTCGGCGGTGTCCACCTGCCGCGCGAGCCGAGCGTTGCGTCGACGCAACTCCTCGATCAGCGCGAGCGCCTCGTCCAGGCTCGCCATCTCTTCCCGGGTGCGGGTCGCGGGCGAGCGTCACCGTGGCGCTGCCCTCCCGGCATCGCGCAGTGCCCGGACACGCTCGGCCCACTCCTTGTAGCGGTGGGTCAGCGTCGGGTAGGCGATGCAGGCGCGGCGGGCGAACTCGGTCAGGGGCACGCCCTCGCCGGCCGCGACGAGGCGCTCGTACTCGCGTGCGAGGCGCTCCTCGGTGGTCATACCATCGATAACCTGCTGTCTTGCCATGGTGCGTTGCCCCTGTAGTGGCCGTTGGCGGGATCACGCGTGAACCGGCGGGTGCGGCCCCGATCTACCCGGACCGCTGCCTACTCGTGCGCAATTGCGGGATAACCTCGGGGACGAGCTTGTACAAGCGCCGGACCGGGACACCCCCGAGGGCGGCGAGTTCATACACGTCCGGGTCCGCTCCCGCCCGGCGCGCTTCCTCCCACCGTTCGCGGATCTGCCCCCGGATCTCGTCCTTCTTCGGGCGGCCCTTCAGGCTACCGCGCAACTGCGGGATGATATCCGGGCAGTTGTCATAGATCATCCTGCGCGAGACGCCCGCGATGTCGGCGAGTTCGCCGACATCGGGATCCTTCTCTGTCGTGAGGGTCTTCCGCCAGGCGGCGCGGATGTGCGCGCTCGTCTCGGTCGCCGGTCGGCGTGTGCCGCAGAGTTGGGACGCCAGCTCGGGACAGTAGTTCCGGAGCGTCACTTGGCTTACCCCCGCGCGCTCGGCAAGCTCGGCCAAGGATAGATCCTCCCAGGCGCGGCGTGCCGTATCGAGGACCTCGACGATGTGCGCTCGCGTCGCATCCTGTCGCATCGGAAGGCTCGACTTGCTGTCGCGTAGCCAGGGGAGGAGCATCGGGCACGCCGAGTAGATGTTGTGCGCGAGATTCCGCAGCGTTCGGCCAGCTCGTCGACGTTCGGATCCTCCCCGACCGCGCGCGCCTCTTCCAAGGCCCCGACAATCCTTGCCCGGAGGTCCTTAGTGGTCCGTTTCGCAATTATGTGGCGGGTTAGGGGGCGGCGAGAGCCGGATCGCGGTGCGGGGCAGCGGCGGACGGTGTATCTGGCAGGAGCGCCAGGCGCCGTTCCAGCTGGGCACGGGAGAAGCGCCACTGGAAGGGCATGGCGGTAGCGTTGTAGAGGGTCTCGAAGGCCAGCAAGCGTCGCTCGACCGCCGCGAGGTCCGGGAAGTCGTTGGGCGTGAGGACTTTGCGCTGGACGATGGAGAAGTAGATCGCGATCTGGTTGAGCCAGGAGGCGTGGGTCGGGAGATGGACGAGGATGAGGGCGG
>JAABUM010001777.1_pt1 | contig 30960 bp, 31 predicted proteins | sample 5559161 | NCBI WGS metagenome assembly JAABUM01 (sample SAMN10711868, study PRJNA513369) | rock metagenome | isolation source: Antarctica rocks | place: Antarctica: Victoria Land, Siegfried Peak nord
TGCGCAAAACCGTCCTCGGCGGAACGAAATCGCTCATCGTCGCTCCACCACGCCGCGTTCTCGTGTCGTTTGGCGAACTTTTGACAGGTCACTGCCAACTCCGACCAAAACCCGCAACCAGTAGGCTCTTTCCAGTTCATTTTCATCTCTGCCGTCCTTCTGCTGCGTCCTCGATGCTTCGAAGACCCAGCCCGACGGCCGCATCGTGACGGGGGCTGCAGGGGCGCGCGCAGCGCGGGCCGCAGGCCCTTGCCCTTGCGGCTTCCGGCACGATACGGCAGGGCTTCTCCCCGGCCCGTCATCGCTCCGTCTCGCCTGGTTTCTGGCCATCCCTTCCCGGACGCCGGCCTCAAGGCTTCGCCTCTCGGCGCAGTGGCGTCACCAGGTCACTGCACCTCGACCGTACACGCGAAACCGGCCACCCTGATCAGCTCTTCGTCCGTGGTGAACACGGTGAACTCGCCGTCCAACACCCACGCTCCGTCCTCGTCGCGCTCGCCGTCGACGACGACGCCCTCAAGGTGCTGCTGCGAGATGTCATCCGTCTCGACGAAGACGAACGTGTCTGTGAGGCTGCTGCCGGTGAGCGGACGGGCGCACCGGTGCCGCGTGCCAGGGGGCAGGCGGGAGAAGGCCGCGCCGAGCCGGGCCAGCGTCGCCTCGCGCCCGATCGCCGCCGTCAGGTCGGCCGGCGCCTCGACAGAGGCCGCGCCATCGAGCTCGCGCAGCTTGTGCAGGAACAGCGCCGCCGCGCGCCGCGCCGGCCAGGGTTCCCAGGGCTGCAGACCATCCAGCAACGGCAGCGGGTCGTGCCGCAGCGGCGCGAGATGGATGTCGAGCGTCTCATGCAGCTCGTCATGTCCCCAGCCGGCCACTGCGATGGCCTCTGATGCAGCTGCAAGGTGATCCGCTCGCTTATGCAGGATGTAGTCATCCATGCGCCAGTCCAGCAGAGCGTAGCGTGTGGAGATTGCAGCACGCAGTCGTCCAGTAAGCGCATGAAACTCATTGCCGAGATGCGATTTCATTGGACCGATTGGGTCAAAGCAAAGCAAGCCCTCTTCCGCGTCATGAAGAAGCTCTCGTAATGCTTCACTCGGTGTCAATAGCTGGAGCGGCTGCATTTGCTGACGCACTGCCAACACGGTCAGACTATGCTGCGCAACTGTCAATGGTGCGTCGAACTTCGAGTGCCCGCCCCAGCGGTAGGTGCGGGACAGGCCCACGGCAAGATCCTCGTCCGTCCACTGATCCGGTTGCGGGTTCAAAAGATCGAGCCGCCGGCCGGAGCCGAGCCGCACCCAGGCGCGATCGGGCTTCATGACCCCCTCCCATTCCTCTGCTGCACCGCGTCGTTCCAGTCGTTCTGCCCGCCTGGCGGCACGAGGCGCTCCGAACGCACGCCTGCCGCCTCCGCCATCGCCATCAGGTGCGCGGCGTAGCGCTGCCCGGCCGCATCGGCGTCAGTCGCCGCGGCCAGCACGCCCTCGGGATGGGCAGCGAGGTCCTGCAGCAGCGCATGGAGGCAGGCGAGCGTCAGCGGCCCCATGCCGCCCGTGGTCGAGACGTAGAGCGTGTCGGCCCGCAAGCCTTCCAGCGCCGCCAAGCTCAGCGCGTCGATCGGCGCCTCGCACACCGCAAGCCGGGTGAGCAGGCCCGTGCCGCCGGGCAGGCGGAACAGGCTCTTGTCCGACGCCTTGGAGAAGCCGCGCCAGTCCGGGCCGCGCATGTCGATCCCGGTCAGCTCGCCGATTCCGTCACGGTGCGCGAACCAGGCGCTGGCATGCGGTCCCTCCCGCACGGCGTCGAACAGGTCCGCCGCCGCCAGCACGGCCGCGGGCAGCGCGCGCTCGCCGGTGAGGTAGCCCCAGGTGGCCGAGCCCCGCCGCAACCGCGAACGACGCGCCCAGAGATCGGCGACCGGGACGGCCGGCTTGTCGCGCGTCTCTTGCCGCCGCTCCAGCATGGGGTAGGACGGCGCCAGGCCCACCATGCCGCGCAGCAGCTTGCGCACGTGGCCAAAGTTCAGGGCGGGGTCGAGGTGCTGCGCCAGGGTGAACACGTCGCCCTTGCCGGCGCGGTCGGTGCCCGGGCGCTGCGGGTCCCACCAGCCGCGGCCGTCGTAGTTGACGATGACGATCTCGCCCGACCCGCGCCGCCACTTCTGGCACTTGGCCGTGCTCCCGCCCTTGTCGATCTGGTAGCCGCCGCGCTCCAGCAGCACGGCGCAGCTCACACCTGCCCGCAGCTGCTCCAACTCCGTGTCCTGTCCGCTCATGTCCGTGCTCCTGCCCGGGATGGCAGGACGGAGCCGGGGCCGGACGTCGCCGCGTCCATTCTCCCCTCTGCATCCCGCCCTGATCCCCTCCCGGCACCCGCCGGCGCGGGCCACGGGGCAAGGGCGGGCGCAGCCCGGGAGCGCCTTGGCGCGACACCCCCTTGCGGCGTGGCCTGCGGCGGCGGTAGGTCCATCTCGGTCTCCCCTCGTTCGTCCTCCCCCGTCGTCTCCCGCCACGGCGCAAACGGAGAGCAGGATCGGCGTCGAGGTCAGGGAGGGGCGGCCAGGCCGAAGCGGGCGCTGTCTCGGTTGGTTAGCGCAATGTTCCGTGCCAGCCTTGGCGGCAGCAACGAGTCGCAAGGAGCCGAAGCATGAACATCACCGAGCTGGCGGACCGGATCGCCACCGAGCAGAGCCTGGACAAGGCGCAGGCGCGCAAGGTGATCGAGGCGGCGCTGAAAGCGGTGGTCGAGGCGGCCAAGGGCGGCGCCGAGGTGACGCTGCCGGGCTTCGGCAAGTTCAAGGTCCAGGACCGGCCCGAACGCGAGGGGCGCAACCCCGCCACCGGGGCTGCCATGACGGTGGCGGCGAGCCGCAAGCTGGCCTTCTCGCCCGCCAAGGCCGTGAAGGACGCGCTGAACGGCTGACGGCAAGCCAAGCCCGCCCGCACTGCAGGCGCCGGCGGCCCGGCCAGCGTCAGCGTCTGCCGCGCAGCACCGTCAGCACGCGGTGCGCCAGCCACCCCAGCCTGCGCCTCGGCTCGGGCCGCCGGTTCGCGGCAGCCACCGGCACGGCCGAAGCCGCGACTGGCCAGGGCGCGGGCGTCCCGAACAGGGTTTGCGGGACTTCGGCCGGTGCCGGCAGGACAGCAAGGCCCGGCGGGGCTGGGGCGAATATCTGACCCTGGGATTGCGCCGGCAGCGAGGCTGACGGGAGTGGGACGATCGCAGGCGCCGCGTTCGGCGCCTGCTTTCGTGAGGCCGTGTCTATGACGCCCTTGCCGAACTTTAGCAGATCCTTGCGGAACCGGCGGTCGCCCTCGGCCGGATCGATGCCGTCGTGCGCCAGGTGCTCCAGGTAGCGGCCGGGCTTCCGCGTCAGGATCTCCTTCAGGCGCTGCTTCTTGGCCCGGTAGGCGGCATGGCGGAACCCAAGCGTCTCGACCACCAGGGAGCGGGCGAAGCCTCCGTCCGGGGCAAAGACCTTGCCCTCGAAGTCCGGCTTGACCACCTGATCCGGCTCTTCGCTGCCCAGGAAGTATCGGCTCCGGTCGTGCAGCGGCTTCGTGATCTCGACGGCGTAGCCCTGCGTGCCCATCCAGTCCCCGAAGCGGACCAGGATGTCCAAGGATCGCCGCTCATTGGAGCTGTCGACCGGGAGCATATCGGTGGCCGACCAGCAGGGGTGGGCATAGCTTTTCAACGGCACCAGCGGCGCGCGTCCGTCCGGCGACGCCACCAGCACGGCCACCACGAACGGGCCTGTCCGCACCCTGCCCGTCCCCGGGCCAAAGACGGCGATCGGCCCCTCAACCGTGAGCCGCGTCCCCGAGACCGCGACGATCACGTCGTCCTCGATGCGCGCGGCGATGAACACCAGCACCCCGTGCGGACGCCGCCCGTCCGGCCAGCGCGCCCTGAGCCTGACCCGGCCGGCCAAGTCATCGAGCTGTCCTGCGTCGGTGTAGAGCACGCCCGACAGCATCAGGTCGCCGCCGAGCGAGATGCCGCGCGCCGCTTTGTACAGGGCCGCCTGCTGGTCGGCATGGCCGCGCGGCCCGCGGCCGACCTGGTGCAGCCTCGTGTCGGACAGCAGCTTGAACAGCAGCTGCGACAGCTTGGTCCGCTCACGGCCCGCGTTGTGGACGCCACGGCATGAGCCCTGCCCGCCTTCGCCCTCACCGGCGCCGGTGTCCCGGACGAGTGCGCTGCCAGGCTGCCCGATGGCCCGCGCCAGCTGGAAGCTGTCGCCTGCCTCCGGCTCACGCAGGCTCGCGGCGTAGCTTTCGCGCTCGGTCGCGGTCATCTCGAACGGGCAGCCCTCGGCATGGTCGGGATGGTGCGGGCTGCGCCGGATATGCGTCTCGGTGACCGGGACCAGGACGGGGGCCGGCTCCGTTCCGAGGCAGTCGCAGCGAAACCAGCAATCTCGCTGCTGCGTGGTGCGGACCACGTCCGCGCCGCGCTCGCGGGTCTCGACGCTTGCGCCGGAAAACGCGAACGCCGCCAGCATGGCATGGCCGTCCTCGGCGCTGAGCGGGCCGAGCACCCTGCCCTTCTTGTCGACGACCGACAGCACCGGGTGCCGGCCTAGGCGACGCGGCGCGGCGGCACGCTGCCGGCGCAGGCGGTCGTCGGGCCGCCGGGGGCCGCGGGACCGGCCGCCTGCAGGGCATCCGCTTCCAAGTGCCCGGAACCCGCCCAAGCGCTGGCAAGCGCGCTGCGAACGGGAACGGCAACTTTGTCGCCATGCCCATCGGCCGCCGGGTCAGCGATGCCTCCCCGCCGCACCTGGCCGGGCGTCGGCTCCGCCCGTTGGTAGCGGCCAGGAGCAATGCGCAGCACCAACCCCCGCCGCCGCATCGCCGCGAGGTGGCCCGTGGCGGTCGACACCGGCCGGCCGATATGGGCTGCGACGTCCTGCGCCTGCCGAGGCGCGCCCAGGAAGGCCAGGATCGCATCGCGGATCGGCTGCGGCCGCCCGCTGCAAGGCGCCGACTGAGACGCTGCCGGCACGTTGGGCATGGAACACGGCCGTCCGGTGGCGACGTAGAGCCCCTGGCTGATCCTGGCAGCCTGCCCGGTGCAGATCAGCGCATCCACCCGGCTCCGCACGGTGCCACGCGGCGCACCGGTGTGCCGGACGACCTCGCCGATGCGTCGAGGGGCGGCCAGGAACGCCAGGATCATGCGGCTGAGACGGGCATGGTCGCCGATCCTCTCCTGCGCGCCGGGGACCGCCCCGTAGCGGCCTTGGCCGATTTCGGCCGCGGCGCCCGCCCGTACCAGCTTATCAACGGCTTTGTAGACATCCCAGGTATAGCCGCCGACGATCCTCCGGATCTCGGCCCTGCTTTTCGGACCCGACGCCAGGCAGGCCAGCACCTTCCTCGCGAGGTCGCCCCTGGGCCGGGTGGCTGGCGGCGAAGCCGCCGGCAACGCCGAGGCGACGTGCGTCCCGGCAGCCGGCAGCTTGGTGGTTGCGCTCATGGTGGTTTCCCGATGGTGTGCCACACCAGCGATAGGGACACTCGGCGCAAACGGAGCCGGCGTTGCCGTGCGCCCATAGCCGTCATGGCCGAACCAGTCCCGCAAGGCGGATCTCGGCGATGGGCCGGTTCTCCCCGGCCATGGCGACCCCGGCGAACGCCGTCTGCCGCGGGCGGATCGTGCCCAGCGGGTTGACCTTGCGCCCGTCCTGATCGGCCATCGGCAGCCCGAGGCGGCGGCGGGTCGGCTCCAGGAACATCTCGGGGCAACCCAGCACCAGCTTGACGGAGGCGGACATCAGCAGGTCGTCGCTGAAGTGCTCGAAGCTCTGCCCCGCCAGGATCATGCCGACCCCGAACTTGCGCAGCTCCTTCACCATCCGGTTGATGATGTGCTCCGGGTCATCCGTGGTGAAGCAGTCCGCCTCGTCGATGACCACGAACTCCACCGGGCTGTCGCACTCGCCGCGCTGCTTGGCGCCGACGTAGAGCCGCTCCATCAGGCAGTCGGTGAACAGCTGCTGCTCGCGCAGGTCGAGCGCCTGGATGTTGTAGTCGTAGACGCACACGTCGCGCGGAAACGGCAGGGGGCTGGATTTAAACACTCCCGAAAGTTCGAGCGCCTCGATCCGGTCATAAAGCGACTGCACGCAGTCGGGATTGTTCCACAGGATCAGCTCCTCCAACTCCTCGCCGGTGTCGATCCTCTCCAACCCCTCCGCGAAGGCGTCGCGCGCCTCGGCCCGCGCCTTCTCCAGGGCGGCATCGAGCTTCTCAACATCTCCGTCGCCTGGAGCCTGCTGCTGCTTGCGCAGCCGGGAGCGGCGCTTGGCAAGGGTGATCACCTTGTCCAGGGCTACAGCGGCCGTTTGGGTCTGCCCCATCCGCAGCATGACCATACGGGTCCAGATGCTGCCCTTAAGGTCTTTCAGCGTCGGATAGCGCTTGACCAGCCCTGGGCGGCCACGCGGGTCATGGTCCAGCGTCCAGGTCTTCGGGTCGTCCATATGGAAACCGAAGTTCCGGTAGCCTTCGGACAGCAGGCGGAACAACGCTGGCCTTTGGCGCTGCCCCAGAGCGCCTTGCCGTGCCATTAGGTTGATGAACGCGAGGCAGCGGCGGCGCACCCCGCCGATGTCGGCGTCGTCCAGCAGCTCCAGCGGCTGCAGCCCGTAGGGGCTCTGCTCGGAGAAGCGGACGGTGTGGACCTGGTGCTCGGGCAAGCCGTCGCACAGGTCGCCGTGCACGTTCAGCACGTGGATGCGCGGCACCCCCTGCCGCGCCAGCGCCGCCAGCATGGCGTTGAGCTGGTAGGTCTTCCCCGTCCCAGACGGACCCGCCAGCAGCATGTGGCCGTTGATCGCGGCCTTGCTGTCCCAGAACACCGGCTGGCCGTCGGCCAGCCGATGGCCGAACGGGATCCGCAGATGCGGCGCGGCATGGACGTGCCGGCGCCGTGTCGCCGCCTGCGGTGCATCGACGTGGGCAGGCAGCCGCCGCACCTCGTTCACGGCACGGTTGCCGGTGGGCGCGCACCGCTCGGCGTCCTGGCCTCGCGCGCCGTGGGCAGGCGGCAATGGATGGCCGGACGGGCGCCGGCGTTCAAGGACCGACGACGCCCGGCAATGGCGCGCACGTCGGCACCGTTGCATCGCTGCGCGTCAGCACGACGCCCCGCTCGGCCAGGGCGTCGAGGATCCATTGCAGCCAGTAGAAGCCGCCGCCGTCGGCAACGTCGCGCCCGACGTGGAGGTGCCGCTTGCGCGCCGGCACGAGGCCGTAGCACCAGCGGTGCCTGGCATTGAGCAAGGCCTGCTCCAGGGCAGCGACGTCTTCATTGGAAAGCCGGGCAGGCTTTGCGCCAGGTATCCGCGTGAAAGCTAAGCCCAGAGCCTCGGCCCGGCTCTCGATCGCCATCAGCAAACGCTCGTAGTAGCGCCGGTTGACACGCTCATGGACCTGCGCGGCCTCGGTGAAGAGCCTGGCGGCACGGACTGGAGCCTGCCCCTCCCCCGGCAGGAAAGCGGCCGTGCCGGGTCCGGGAAAGTGGGAGTAGTCGTGCATGGTATTCCCTCTGGAGTGGTTCGTGCTGTGCAGGGTGGAGGCGTGCGGCGCGAACGGGAAACTGCGGCCGGATGTGCCGGGTGCAGGCCTTTGCTGATCCATTGCCGTCTCCCGTGTGCCTGAAAGCGAAGATGCGAGGGCATGGCGCGAACGGGAAACCCGCGCGCCGCCGCCGGCCCGCACCGTCCTGCGCGGCAGGGCATCGCCCGTCACGGCATGACGGCCGACGCGCTTGCTCCTGCCCTGAGTTCAGAAGACGAGCGGACGTTCTGATTGGAGAAAGAAGTTGCGCGCGGTCGCGCGATGCCGCACGCAACCGGAATGACCGATGCTCATCGTCTTGCGGGCGACCCGGCGACGCCCGGCCACCCACCTTATGATCGCCCGCCCCGCCAAGCCTTGAGCGAGATGCCAGCCGACGTCCGCGCGGCCTGGCGCGACAAGTACATCACGGAGGCAGAGGCTGAACTCCGGGTGCTGGCCCTGCTCGATCAAGCCGAAGCCGCCCTGCGGCCGGGCGGCGCTCTGGTCACGATCCGAACGCTCTGGATCGCGCTAGCTGACCGGGCGGGACGGTCGGACAACACCGACGTGCACGCTGCCGCCGCGCTGGCTGGCATGGCGATGGGGTTGCGCCCGTCCTGAAAAGAAGCAGCAGGACGCCATCAAGGGCGACCAGCATCTCCTCAACTACGGCCCACCGCGCGCAAAGCAGGACGCCGTTCCCCTTGCCCCTAGTTCATGAACCGCGGCCGCTTCGACGTGCCGGACAAGCCGATCAGCTGCACGCGCCGTATGCCTTGCCACACCTCCGCCTGCTCGCCGGCTTCGATCAGGCTCTCGGCAATCAGGCACGCCTCGCGGTCGCTGGCGCAGTCCGAGTCGGCATGGCTCACGATCCGCCCCTCGATGTCGCGCAGGTATATCCGGTATCGAGCCATCCCACGCACTCCGGCTGGGCAGGGCGAACGTGCAGGCGCCCTTTCAGCCGCCAGCGACCGGGATCGGCCGCAGCGGCGGCAACCCTCGACGACGTGGCACAAGACGATGCGAAAGTAAAACGCTTGGGGATCGCCTGGCTCAGCGCTTTGCTGTCTTGAGCCACCACTTCACCGGCTGAGGCTCGCGCTGCCGCGGAGCGGCAGCGGCTTTGCGCCCTGTCTCGACCTGCCTCTTCACGGACGTCTTAGCCGTGGGCTTTGCCGGAACCGCCGGCGGGTGCGAAGCCGGCTCGGCAACCGACGCCGCCTGCAGGGTCTGCTCCGCACGGTTGCGGACGCAGGCCGCCTCGTGCAGCGCGGCCTCGGCCACGACGCGCGCAGCGCGCTCGGCCGCGAGGTCCTCATGCCAGTGGGCCTCGCGCTCCTGGTGTTTCGCCTGCAGGGCGTCGGCAGCGTCACGCGCTGCCTGGGCAGCCTCGGACGCCTCCCGATGCGCCAGCCCCGCGTGCCCGAGCTTGGTTTGCAGATCGCGGATCGTCGTGAGCGCGTCCTGCAACGCCTGCTCGGCCCTCACCCGCGCCACACGCTCCTCCTGCAGCGCCGCCTCGATGGCGTTGCGGCCTTCAGAGACGGCGGTCAGGCCGGTCTCGTGCGGGCGGTGCCGGCCCACCAGCGTGACGGGAACGTCGCCGTCCTGCACGAAGCGCTGACGCGGCCGGTCTCCCGGGGCTCGGCCCGCTGGACGGGCCAGCGGTTTCGACTGCCGCTCGGGCCGGGGTTGCGCGCCTTGGCCGTTGCGGTTGCCGGCGAGGCCAAGCGCCTGGCGCATGCGCTCCTCGGCCAACTCGGGATCGGAGGTGTCTGGACGGGGCTGGTCAGGCAAGGGCAGCTTGATCTTTCGCATGAGTTGGGAGTGAGCCTTGCGACGAGCCGCGACAAGCGGGCCTCAAGGCCTTGTTGCAGGTATTTACTGCTGCAGCGCACAAAACGCTTGCAATGGTGCTCCAGAAGCGCTGAATCGTTGCAGCAGTGTCGTTTAGGCGCACTGCTGGACGTTTCCTCCCTAAACTTGGCGGCGCTCCCAGAGCGTCGCCATCTTTTTCGGTTTGGATTGCGCCGTCAACAGGCAGACTGGTTACGCAACGAGCAGCACTGACGCTGACCTGGCTACTTTGTGTTTCTGGCACGACCTTTGTTTCGTGGCATCCCAAGACGGCCAGGTACAACTTCAATGACCCCAATCGTCCAGGCGCCTCAGTGGATCATGCGCGTCCATGGAGCGGAATCGACCATGGAATGCAGTTGGGCTTTGGCGCGATATCGCCAGTGCGGCTGGTGTATTGCAGGCAGCAAACGGGGGCTTAACGCCGGGGATGACACTGCGTGCGATACCAACGCCTCGGCTCATCTCGGCCGGTCCTGGCTGGATTAGGGGTTTGCTGCGACACCCACTTCGACCCACAACATCGCATGCAAGTTGCTACCGTACGTTGTCTCGCCGCGAAGCCTTCTTACATAAATTCATGAATTTCATAATGAAAGAATGGCATAATTACGGAATATGCTAATTCCGTAAACTAACGCTTGATGCGGTGCTTTTCTTCCCATGCAGCCAAAGCCTCGAAGAGCAGTTCATTGAGTTTCAGGTCTGCATCGTATGCCCGCTGGCGGAACCGTTTGCGAAAGGCGGGGGCCACTTTAAATGCCAGTGGCTCCAGCTCCGCCGTTTTCACTTTTTCCGGCATCGCAGAGTCGGCCACGATCTTGGATTCGGCAGGGCGTGGGGCAGGGGAGGTAACCGCCGTTGCCGGCTTTGCGACGCGTTGGGTGGCTTCCTGCATCGGCTCGGCGGCATCCGCCGTAAGCGATGCCAGATCAAACTCGGGACGCTTTGCCATTGTATAATTATTTAATTACGGAATTCATGAATTATTGCCTTCTATCTATTCCTTAAGGTTTGTCCAATTTCTGGTGACCTCGCGTGTTGCTACCTCCGAGGGATCGATGTCGAGGGCGGTCCGAGTGCGGGCGCAAGTGTCGGCATGAATGATCCGTTCGTGCATCCGGGGCGCAAGCACCAGGCCATGGGATTCCAGCGCGACGGCCGCGCCATCATTGCTTCCGAGATTTGGCCGCATACTAATAATTATAGAATTACGTAATTCATGAATTATCACTTTCTATCTTTTCTTGAGATGCTGGTGACCTCGCGTGCCGCCATGCCCAAGCTATCGATGTCGAGGGAGGTCGGACCGTGGGCAAAGGCGTCTGCACAGATGATTCGTTCGTGCATCCGTATCGGCAGTGCCAGGCCGAAAACAATCCAACGCGACGCCCGTTCCGTCACTGCTTCTGAGATTTGGTTGTGTGCCCATAATTACTTAATTAAGGAATTCATGAATTACTACTTTCTATCTTTTCCTTGAGGTTGGCCCAGATGCTGGTGACCTCCCGTGCCGCCACGCCCGAAGGGTCGATGTCGAGGGCGGTCCGGCCGTGGGCGAAGGTGTCCGCATAAATGACCCGTTCGTGCATCCGCGTCGGAAGCACCAGGCCGAGCGCCTCCAGCGCGACGGCCGTGCCGTCATTGCTTCTGAGATTTGGCCGCACACGCGCCAGCACGAAATAGAATCGCTTGCCCGACTCGCGGATGAGAGGCAGGGCCTTCACGAGCGCCCGTAGATCGGCCGGGGTCGGATTGAGTGGGATCAGGATCACGTCCGCATGGGCAAACAGCTCGGCATTTACTTCGCCCAGCGAGGGGGCGGTATCGATGAAGAGGTAGGACGCGCCCGCCTTTTTCAGCGCCGCGAATTTGGCATCCAGCTCGGCAAAGACCAGAGGAGCATAGCGGGGCGTTTCCACGTCCGACTTCTTCCGCTGATTAAACCAATCGGCAGCCGTGCCTTGCGGATCGGTATCAGAGAAGATGACTGGCCCGTCGCCGACATGGTCGGCGGCGGCGGCCAGATGGACCAGTATGGTAGACTTCCCGGAGCCGCCCTTCTGATTCGCTACGACGATCACCTTCATGAGTTGATAGATGGCAGAATTATAGAATTGTTGAAAGGTGGAATTGAGGGCGCAACCGCATTTTCGGGAAAACTCCGGTTGGCGCAGGGCTGAACGGCCACTTGAGTGCTGTCCTTCAAACCCATCCGATTTCGGCATCGCCCAACCCGGCGTTTCTGATCTGTTCTGGGTGCTGTCCGAGGTGTGCGCCAATCTTTGGCCCTATCTCTGGCTTGCCGCATTGCCGGCCATTCTCTGGGTTTCGGCACGGCTGCAACGCCGCAGAAAGTTCTCTCCTCCATGTCCTCGTGCTTACCTTCCCGGTTCGTCCCGAACCTGCCCTGCTTGGTCGGCGAGCGACGCCAACTTCGCCAATAGTTCATCCTGCACGGCACCGACCAAGCCAGACACGGCGTCCGCCCATTTCGCCCAGACGCCTGGCAAGAACACGGCGGCTTCCACAGGACTGGGGATGCCGTCCCGTGGCCCAAGGATGCGCCCCAGCTCCATCGTGACCGCAGGGTGGGCCGTCAACGTCTCCTCGACGGCTTGCCGCACGAACGCCGCCACCGTGGAACTCAGCCGGTCGCCAAAGCTCTCATAGGCGGCACAACTGCCATACGGCTGGGTGGAGGACAGCTGGCTGCCGATCGACGCGAACGTCAGCGACGACGTGTCCGCCCAGGGCTCCGCATGGAAGCGCTGGCGCAGCACCCGCTCGCCCTGCCAGGTTTCGGAGTACATATCCCGCTTCATGCGCCCCTCCGCCAGGACGCACTGGGCGAGGCGGTAGGTTGCCAGGAGCGCCGCCGCCTGCTGGCGCTCGAACGCCGCCACGAGGTCGCGCATGAACGCAGCCCCCTGCTCCGCGTCGGGCCAGTCGATCACGTGCGCCTGGCAGGTGAGCGGCCCGTCAGGGCGGAGGGTCGCGACCGCGAGGCAGGCGATCGGCGCCGCTGCGTCACGGCCAACGCTCACCATCAGCCGCAGGTTGGACGACAGCACCGCCATCAGGTCGCCCTTCGGCCAGGCCGGTGCCTCGGGGGCCGATGGGCAGTCCTGGTTCATCGCTTGGATGGTCGAAGCGGCCACGCCCATCGGGTCGAACCAGTCCCGCCCCATCCCGAGCGTGGCGCCGTTCTCGAACGTGAGGTGCATCGACCTCACGACAGGGCCGCCGGCCAGCCCGCGGAACGCCAGGTCGGGCGGCTCGGTGACCAGAACGATCTCCCGCAGCTCGCGCGGCAGGTGGGCGGCGATCCGCGGGTAAGGATCGACCTGGCCTCCCATGGCGACCGAGAACGCCGACCAGCCTTTCGGGAACTCGCCCGACTGCAGCGGCCTCGGCCTGGATGCCGGCTGCGGCGTCGTGCGCTGCAGGAACTGCGCCATGGTGCCGCTCATCCTGCGCGCGTAGGCCGCAGAGACCTCCGCCTCGCCGCGCAGCCCCTCGGCGGCCCTCCCGCCCAATGCCACCGCACCCAAGGCCGCCATTGTCTCCATCGGGCCGCCTCGCCGAGCATTGTCGAATTGCACCAAACGACCGCGGGGGCCGAGGCACCCGGCCAGGTCCAGGGATGCCACGTGCGCCCGGAACCTGTGGCGGGCGGCCGGCAGCAGGGCGGCGCCACCCACGAGCGAGGCGAAGTCGGGCTTGCCGTTCGGGTCGTCGGGGTCGAGCGCCACAATGGCCAGCCCGCGGTGCCGGCGCTTCAGGTCGGCTGCGACCGTCGGGAGGAGCGTCGTGCCGAGGCCTCGGCCGCGGTCCAACGGCGCCATCTCCCACCACCAGAGCATCGCCACGCCCTTCGCGAAGACGTCGCGCCCTTCCGAGCGCCCCAGGTTGCGCACGGCCCACACGTCGGCGTCGGACACGATGTCGGCGATCTCGGTGGCCTCGACCAGCGACACGCCGCCGCGTCCACGCGGCAAGTAGAGCGTGGCCTGCACAAAACCGATCGTTTCTCCGCCTCGGCGCAGCCAAGCACGCATCTCACGGATCGGCATGGACGTATCTGCCGCCTCCTCGGCCGTGGCGATCGACATCTCTACGCTGCCCTGGGACAGATCCCGCATATCCAGAGGGACGGAGCTCCTTCGGGTGCGCCCGTCCTCGCTCGCGGGTCCGTCAAAACCGAAGACCGACACCCCGCGGCCGAACCCGGGCGAGGGCGGCAGCTCGCGCACCGCGGCGGACAACCGGGCGTCCAGGCCAGGTGCGCCGGCGCCAGTGCCGTGCCCGAATGTGGCAGAGAACAGGCCGGTGATGACGGGCGCGAGCGTGGCCGGGAGCAGAGGGCGCATCGTCTCATTGAAACGGCGCAGCGCCAGGTCCTGGTCCCTGGCGCCGCTGGGTTCGTGCGGCGTGCCAAGGGTCTTGGCCAGGTGCTGCCATCCGTTGAAGCCGCAGGCGGTTGCGACGACGGCTTGGCAGTGCGTCAGCTTCTGCGGCAGGCCCATGCCGTCCGTTGCGGCTTTTAGGCGCTTTGCGGCCCCACGGGCAGCGTCGAGCGAGGTGAACATCGTTGGGTTCCCACGGCCAGATGGAGGCGCCCGCACGTCCCCGCGGCCATTGGAACCGAGGGAGAGATCGACCTTTCGCATCCTGGTGCCCCTTGGAGCCTTCCGTGGCAGGAGAGGCGTCCAGGTGCGCCGCTTGCACGGTAGCCAGAACGGGCCAGCCTGACAAGCAGAGCAACCAGAAAACGGGGTCTGAAGGTTAGCGGCGCAAGCGTCCGCTCCGCGCCCATTTCGGACTTTCCCGGTGTTTGGAGTAGCTTCCGAAAACGGACATTCAATAGGTGTCGCCCTGGGTGCCTAACTACATGCCTACTCCAGGTGAATCGGTCGTTGCCAATTCGATAGGACGAAGTTCACCTTCGTTCGCGCCATCTGCCGTTGCTATATCTCAATCCAAAGGTGGCGCAGCGCGATAACCGGCAAGCCGTGTTCGCGCGCATGTTCGGAAACTAAAACGGCAACGCGCGAACTAACGTCGTGACGAACGAGCATCAAGCGGTCACCGGTCGACCAGCCTGGAGTCCTGGCTCGAACGAACGCTCGGATCCAGGCGTCGATCCGTCCGCGCCACGTTGAGATACCGTCGGCTTGAATATAGCCAATCATGGCACCGATGTTGTGCTTGGCTCCGTGGTTGCCAGCCTTGAACCGCTGCACACCTCCGGTGCTGGCCGACGACGTCATGAGATACTCCCGCTTTTCCCGACGGATGTCTGCGGGTGTCGGCATGCGCTTGCACTCGATCGGCAGCAGCGGGTCGAAATCGCTGTAGCGCCGCCCCTCGATCCAAATAATCTCGCCGCTCGGTGCCGGCGCGAGGTCGATGCGACGCGATCGTTTTATCTCGTCCGGCTCCTCGGTTCGGAACTGCAGGATGTCCCAGCCGGTGGTCTTGCGTGCCACGCTGTTAAGGTGAGCGCAGAGTTGCGAGGTTAGAAGCGTCTCTCCCTCGACCTGCCGGCGATCAGCACGGTCGCGCCAAAGCGGCAGTTGCTCGGCAATAAAATCGATCAGAGCAATTAGCCAAGCCGCCGGGCGGTGTAGGCCCGCAGCCAGACCGCCCGCCTGCACCTCTTGCAAGCCGTTGTCGGCGAGCATCAGAAGCCTTGTGCCCTCAAGTCGGCCAGCGTGTCGTCGCTGTCGCGAAGCGCCGTTGAACGCAACCAATATCGAAGACGATCGGGCTTCAGCATGAAAATGAAGCGGTCATCGTAGATCCGGGCAATGCGCGTAATAGTCAGCGCGGACCCGCGCTTCTGACGCAGCAGGCTGTCGAGCCGTCCCCGGAGTTCCTCGACACCCGACCAGTCCACCGCACCCCCACCAAAGGCAAACGGCTGGCAAATCGTGCCTGGCCAATGCTGAGCCTTGAGCGCGAGAAGAGTGGTTTCGCGGTAAACGCCTTCGATCTGAGCGCAGAACACAGAGGTGTAGTCCGCAAGCGCTGCGTGACCGTCCGTACGTGCGAGTGCAGAGTCGTTGCCTAAACGCACAAAATCGCGATAGTAGTTGACTAAGTCCTCCGCGACGATGTGCTCGTTGTCGCTGAGATCAAGCGACCCCTGCTCCGGAAAGGGCAGTGCGAGAATGTCGGCGCCAGCGAGGTTCGTCGCTTTCTGCGTGAACAGTTTGGTGCTTACGCCAGCGGCAAAAGCGCGCAACGCCGTCGACTGATCCGACAGCCACGCGTCCACGACTGCGAGGTCAGCCGGGTCCGCGTCAGCAAACCCGACAATTTGATTTTTGAACGTGAGATAGCCTTCGGTCCAAACCGCGTGTGGCAAGTCCTCGTGCTCGCGAATCAACAGCATGGGAGGAGTGAATAAATTGCGGGTGCGTGGACCCTCGATTGGCTTTTCTGGGACGGTAGTAATCTTCGAGCGATCGACTCCCGAGAGCGTTAACGCCGCCGACGGCAGGAGCGGCTGGCCGGTCAGGTGCTCCGCCGATCGTGACACCCCCGCCTTCCCTTCGACAAAGCCTTCGCGGACGTACCAGCCCTTCTCCTCCGCATGATCCTTGAGTGTGCGCAGCTGCTTCAATCGTTTAACGAGGCTGAAGATGCGAGCGCCGCCGAGTAGGTTTGCCCGCCAAATCTCCGGTCCGCTCTCTTCGAGCAGGACAGCGCGCGACATCCAGTGCAGATCATAATAGTCGATGTCGAAACCTTGCTCAGCGTCCGCTCGTCCCCCTCGGCGGAACACCGCGTGCAAGACTTTTCGTCCAGTTGGTGGCTCGATCGCCTCTGCAACGACCACAATAGTCTTGGTGTCAGCTCCGCCCTTCTGGAACAGACCTCGTATGGAAACAAAGTCGAGAATTTCGCGGACGTCCCAGCGCCGCAGGAAGGCTTGGCGCACGGGTGCGGCGCTCTGATTGTAAAGCAGATTGTACTGTTGGAGCATACTAAGGATGCCGCCGGCGGCCACCAATTCCATGCTCTCGTGTAGAAAAAGGTAGGCCACCTGCTTGTCAGCAAGCGCACCGTGCTCCTGCACGTAACGCGCGTAACTTCGCTTCGCGCCCTCTGTCTTGAGAGCTGATTCAAATGGCGGGTTGCCGACCACAATACCGACCCGGTCAGGAATTACGCCTTCCTCCTTTGCTTCGAAGAAACACTTCTCGAGCAGCGTGCGGTCGGCAAGCTTCGGGAACAGCCCCACGCTGGCGCGGATCTCCTGCGGCTCAAGCGCGTCGCAGAGTGCCAAGCATAGGCTGAAGGCGGCGAGTTCAATCGCCCCACGCTCAAGATCGACGCCCCAGACATAATCAAGTAAAGATTTCAGCACCAAAACGCCTGGCTTCGACCAGCTGTGCCGGCTGCGCCAGTGAAGCACAAGCCGCTTATAAGCTTCGACTAGGAAGACGCCTGATCCGCAAGCGGGATCAAGGACCACCTGCTCGTTTTTGATCAGGCGATCCATCCGCTTCCAGCTCATCGCCTCCTCCAGTATCAGCCGAACGAGCGACGGCGGCGTGTAAACGGAACTGTCGGTGTCGCTGACAAACAGCTGATAGATGTGGCTGATCACCTCGACCGGCAGATCGCGGAAGGAGTATAGTGTCCAGAGGTTAAGCTGACCGCTGATCTCTTCACGAGCCTCGATCATGCGACTGAAGTTTTCGAGTTCCGTGCTCGTCACCAGCACCTTACGATCGGCTTCGTCGAGCCTGAAGACATTGCCGTTGAAGCGACCCTCTAGCACCTCCAGCAACCGGACGAGCGCAGGACCGTCGGCGAGCACGTGGAAGAAACGCGTTGACCCCTCTCGGAAATGGCCGAAAAAATCGTTGGGCAGCGCACCCCGCTCTTCGAGATAGGCAATTAACAGCGACAGGATTAGAAGCCGTCGACGTAGGCCGGCGTTGAGCAAGCGGCTCACCTTCAACGTTTCGTGGATGCGCTCGACGGCGTCGATTAGGCGGCGATGCGCGGACTTGGTTACCGAAAGTAGCAACCTACAGGCGGCCGGATCGTCCCACAGTGTTCCGTTGCGCAGACGCTCGGCATCCCACCAAGCTTCCTCCACGCTGATCGCGGCAGCGAGGCGAAGCGTCTTTACGGGCCGGCAAACAAGATTGCCGGAGGGTGAGACAAAGTCCGGCTTGTGGGCGCAACGGAACAGCTGAACAAGGCCGGGCGTCCGTCGATAGGCGAGCGGGATGCCGCCCCAACTCCAAAGCCGCTTGTGCACCAACGCGAATTCAGGATCGTCTGCAGGCCCATCGGACGCGAAAACGAAGGCTTGCGCTGTTCCCGCTCGGCCATTTGTACCCACCTCGAAGAAGACAGCATGCGCTCCATAAGAGGCGGCCTTCTCCATCATGACCACCTCTTCGGGCGCTCGGCCTTCGGTGACGTAGCCTGCCACGCGCACTAACCCGTCGACGGTAATGCCATCGCGCCCGAGGCCCTCGATCCAAGCGAGGTGGCTCGCTGAGCGCGTTATGGACATGCGAGGTCCTGACGTACCCCGTCGCGATCCGGCTTGCGCCGCTGGCGCATCATCAACCGCGGTGGGACTTGCTGAGCTCAAAGCCTTCGCGCAGCAAATCAACCATCGTTATGCCCTGTGCGACGGCATAGCCCTTGAAGGCCTTTTTAAAGTCGGCAGGGACCTTAAAATTAAGAGTTTCAATCTTCTCGGGCTTAGGCGTTCGCGAGCGGTCGGTATGGTGCCCGATTTGCTTCTCCGCCATAATGCACAAACCCCTATAGTCCTCGGACACGAGTCCACAGCTAGAATGCCGGATCTCGGGCTATCTGGCAATCTGGCTAGCCCGAAAGCAGTAATTCGGGCGGCAATCGAGCATCGGTAAGTCTCATCGGGGGCGAAAGCCTGTGTCGTCCGTTGCGCGACGGACCGTCACGGGGCCGTCTTATGTCATCAGCCCGCTGCTTGCGCTCGGTCAGTGTCCGCTCTTTGAAGCATCCGACATAAAGCTGCCATTCCGCTATCGGCCAGCAGCAGCACGCCCGGCCGCCGGGTCACGGTGGACATCCCGGCTTCTCCCCACTACGCCGGCTGCCCTGCACCATTTGCCGTAGCCTGTGCATCCAGGATGGTCGGGAACGCTGCGCCTTGTGCATTTCGGCGTGCTGCGGACCATCGGGCGCGGGCTCTGCCAAAGCGGCAATCCCATCGTCGGGACGGCTTGCCAGGAGGTGCGGGAACAAGCGTTTCGCCTCGTCGCCGCGGGCCAGCATGACCTCGGTCGCCGCGCCTGCGTAGGCTTCGACTTCTTTGGGAAAGCTGCGGCCGTGGTGGAACGCCTCGTGATGCGCCAGCTCGTGCAGCAGCAGCTCGAAGCTGCCGCGCTCGAACGGGCTGTCCCAGAACTCCTCGAACGCCAGGCTGAGCGTCAGGGTGCCGCCAAGCGACCAGGTCGCGGCGATGGTCTCCAGATAGGCCACCTTCACCGGGACCGCCCGGAACCGGCGGTAGCGGCACTCGACCACGGCCTCGCCGAACCATTGCGCGAAGTCCATGCGCGCGAGCACCGCTTCCAGGCCGAACCGCATGATCGCCCTGGTCGCGTCCGGCGCGTCCGGCAGGTCTGCCGCGAGGTCGAGGGCCATGACGTCGTCCCGGCCGAGGCTGGCTTGCGTCGCCAGCTCGGCCCGGTTCTGCATCGCCTGCTTGGCGACCGCTGCGGCGGTGGGAACCTGCTGCAGCAGCAGCTTGCGGAAGCCGCCCGTCATATGCGCGCTGTGCACGACGGTGCTGCCCAGCTCCTCCGCGTCGGCATTGTGGTCGAACTTGCCGGTGACGGGCACCGCCCGCACCACGCCCTCGCCGAACGCCTTGACCACGACCGCCTTCTGCACCTCGTCGCCGGCGGTCTGCGCCGCCTCGCCAACCCAGGCTGACAAGGCACGTTCGGTCGTCATCTCCGGCAGCAGGGCGGGGAGGCAAGCCCGGTGCAGCCGGGCCGGGTAGCCCGACATCACGGCATCGCGGTTGGGGTTCATCGGGCACCGCTGCTGGACGTCGCAGTGGTAGGGCTCGCTCCATTCCGCCGCGCACACCGGGATGCCCATCTCGTGGATCAGCGGCGCCTCGCCTTCGCGCACCGCGACCAGGTGGACCCGCGTCGCCAGGCTGGGCTTCTCCCAGCGTCCCTTGGCAAAGCGCTCGGTGGTTAGCCTGGCGTCCACTGCGCGGTGGACGGGGCGGACGGGAACAGGGCTGTCGTTCACCGTGAGCGTCACGCCGGCGGGCAGCAGAAAGGACTGGAAGTAGCCGTCGAGGGTTTTGTCCGCCTCGTCGTGCTCGATCTCCATGGCCGCCTCGAAGCCATGGTGCCACTCCATGCCATGCTGGTGCACCACGCGCCGCATGCCGCCATCCCCGACTGTGAACAGCAGCTTCTGGTCGCGCGAGCGGACCCGGGCGCTGGTCGCGATCGAGAGCAGTTCCTTGAAGCCGCGGCCCATGCGCCCGCGCTGCGTCACGCCGTCCTTCTTGCCGGTCACGAACACGACGTTGAGTTGGGTCAGGTCCTCGGCACCCGGCCCGTCGTCGGCGCAGCGCACGGACGCCGTGCGCCGCCCGGTCGGCATCACAACGAGGTCGATCCGCCCGGCGCTGCCCACGCTGTCGAGCGCGTTCTGCACCAGCTCCTTGACCAGGTGCGCCAGCGGACGGCCGCGCTGCTGCTCCGAGAAGCCTTCGGTCGAGACCGCCAGCCACTCGCCTTCCGAGATGACGGTGGACGTCGCGGCGCATCCCGGCTCCTCCGGCGGCAAGCCGTCGAGCCGCTCGACGTCCGCCGCACCGTGATCGGCCCTACGCTGTTGTTCCATGATGTCCTCCATTCGCCTGTGCCGTCTGCGGCAATCGTGGCACCGCGTGGCGCGAACAGGGTGGGGCCGCCGCACTAACCGCTCGATGCTCCTCAGAAGGGCAGGGGGATTGTCCGGCGCCCCTGCCAGACCTGGACGTCTGCCGACGGCCCCGGCACTCTCCGCGACCATGTGCAACCTCTACAGCGTTCGGGCGGACCAGGCGGCGATGCGCGAGGCGTTCGGGGCCGTGGTGGACCGCACCGGCAATCTCCCGCCATTGCCGGGCATCTTCCCGGACCAGATGGCTCCGGTGGTGCGCAACGGTCCGGACGGGCGCGAGCTCGCCATGCTGCGCTGGGGCTTTCCCGCGCCGCCGAATGCACCAGGGAGCCGGCCGGTGACCAACATCCGGAATACGGCGTCGAGCTTCTGGCGGGCCTGGATGAAGCCCGAGCACCGCGTCCTGGTGCCTGTGACCTCGTTTTGCGAGTATGCGCCGGGAAAGCCGGCCGTCCCGCACTGGTTCGCCCTGGGCGAGGAGCGTCCGGCATTCGCCTTTGCCGGGCTATGGCGGCCCTGGACCGGCACCCGCGCCAAGACCGAAGGCGAGCACGAGCTGTTCGCCTTCCTGACCACGGAGCCGAACACGGTGGTGGCGCCGATCCATCCCAAGGCGATGCCGGTGCTGCTCACCACGGCGGACGAATACGACACCTGGCTGACGGCGCCGGTGCAGGAGGCCTTGGCGCTGCAGCGGCCCTTGCCGGATGGCGCGCTGATGATCGTCGCGCGAGGTGCGAAGCATGACGGTTGATGCCGTAGGGCATCGAGCTGACGCAGCAACTGCCACCTCGATGCGTTCGTAGCCGAGGTTGATGCAGCTACCCTGCCAAAGAGGAGGCGAACCATGGGACCGGACATCAGGACGCGGCTGTCGATGGCGAAAACCCTCCGCCACGGTTTGAGTGCTGTCGCTGCCATGCTGCTGACGGCGTGCCAGGCGCCGCGACCGGCTGGACCGGATGCCAAGCAGGCCATCTCGCGACCTGGGAACGTGACGCCGGCGGCCTGGGCCTATGCGAACATGCTGGCCGACCGCTTCGAGGCGGATCGTGCCCAGGGTGGCATGGTCGGAGTGGGCTCGGACATCGAGCAGTGCTATGCCGGCGCAACCCGGCCCCGGGTGGACCGGCTGCAGTTGCGGCAGTGCATGGTGTTCGACACCTTCGCGGTCCGGCTGAATGCAGAGGTCGACCGCGCCATGCCGGGCTTTGGGAATCTGCCCTACTATCAGACGCACGCCGCCGTGCTTCGCGCGAACCACTATGGGCCGCTTGCCGGCTTCAACGATCCCGATGTCCTCAGCGGCTATCTGATGCAAGGATCGAACACGGTGTTTGCCGCTCTTGCAGCGCGGCGGCGGGCATAGTCGCTTCCTCCCTGCAAGCCTGACGATGGGGTAGAGCACCGTGCGAGCGCTGGCCTGCTTCATCGTAGTTCTTGCTTTGTTCTAAACCGCCCCGTAACGTCTCCGTGGTAACCAGCGGAGGCACACCGGCGTGGCGCAAGACGAAAAGCTCTCCCCTGCCACGCGGGAGGAGGTGATCGGCAGCTTGTCCTTCGCGCTGCGGTTTGCCGGTCGCAAGCGCACCCACCAGTCCGACGACTTCATGGCCCGCATCGCCGCCGAGCATCTGGCGGACCACTTGGCCCGGAGCGGGTTTGTGGTCAGCAAGGGTCCGCCCGCGGGCGACTTCGCGCATCTTGATGTCCGCCCGCCCATTGCGAAGGCGTAGGCGCGGCGATGGGCCATGTCCTCGACGCGCTGTGCCGATTGGAGACCCTGGCCGAAGCCGGCGCGTCCGCGGACGAGGTGGCGCACGACGCTGCGGTCATCGCTGCCGGCTGGTGGTGGAACGCGCGCGGCGACCTTGCGCCGGACCGGCTGGTGCTGCTGGTCCAGGAGCTGCGCCGCTGGTGCGCGGTCGCGTCCAGCCGCTATGCGCTCCGCTGGGATAGGCTGGAGCGGGCCGGGCGGCCGGAGCAGGCAGACCAGGCCCGGCGCCAGTCGGAGGCGCTGGACCGCGCCAGCCACGCCCTGCACGTGTTCGGGTAGCAGGACCGTGGACGACGCGCTGCCCAACATGCCCGCGCAGCCCGATCGCATCCTCACCCCGGCCGAGGCGCAAGCCATGCAGGACCGGGGCGAAGCGGCGGCCTGGGTCGTGACTGGCTGCGATCCGCGCCATCCCGGCAAGCTCGTCGCGCGCCCGCACACCTGCGCCCATGACGGCGGGCGCTATCTCGCCTGCGTGCTGGTGTCGGACAGCCTGGCCAACCTGCGCGCCCGAATGCCGGCCGGGGTAAGCCGCAGGGACGAGTTGCTGTTCTTCTCGGTGCCGGACATGATCGAGATGTGGGACTGAGGCCGAGGCCAGATGGTGCCGGCTACGCTTGCAAGAACACCGGTTCAATTGCCGATGGCATCGCCTGATGAACGGCTATTCCATCCTGCTGTGAGTTGCGCTGTAAGCGGGGCAGTCGGAAGGGGTAGGGCAATACTTGCCGTAGGCGGCGATCCACCCCAGGGCGATGCCTGTGCTGCTGACCACCGCGGAGGAACACGACACCTGGCTGACAGCGACGGTGCAGGAGGCGCTCATGCTGCAGCGCCCCTTGCCGGATGGTGCCCTGATGGTCGTTGCGCAAGGCACGAAACATGACGGCTGATGCCGTACTCCCCCGCCGGCCGCCCGCCACCAGCACTCACCCGAACGGCGGACAATACTGGTAGATATTCAAGACGGGGACGCTACCGATGGCAAGGCGGGGCTGCTCCGCGCTTTCTGAGCATGGTCATACCAGCCTGGAAGGTAGGCGTCGTATCGGGACATGCGCTTGGCCACACGCGGGTGCTGGTTCACCCACTGCACGAGGCCGGCCCAGGCCCGCGACTTGCAGAAAGCCCGGGCCGAGCCGCCAAGCCTGTCCTGCTCGTCGATCGGCAGGAGGCCGAACTCGGCCCGCAGGCAGTCCAGATGCTCGGCAGTGAAGCCATCGAGAAACACCCGGGCCTCGGAGCTGTATTTCACGATATACCAGCCCCAGGCTCCCGGACCTCGGCCGAACTGCGACGGCAGGAACTGGCGCAGTCCCGACACCACCAGCGCGACGCCGCCGGCAGGCCAGTTCCCGACAACGCTGCAAGCGTTGATATAGGGGCCGTCTGCCGACAGCACCCCATCGAACCTGATGCCGCCCACAACGGCCTGGTGGAACGTATCCTTCTGCATGGCGCACTCCAGTCTCGAGTCCGAGCCGGACCGTAATGTCGCATTCCGAGTCCGGCCAAGGCAGGATCAGGCCTCTTGACCGCCCGATCCGACACCAGCCTAGGGTTCCGTCTTCGGACGCGTCGCAGCTGCACCCCGACGCCGTGGAGCGATCCCCACCGCAGCGGCGCGTGCGTCCTGCCCCTCCGCTTGCTCCAGCCGCGCCTGCATCATGGCCATGCGGGTCCGGGCGGCCGCAAGCTCGCCTTCCATCTGTTTGAGCCGCCGGTGCGAACCCGATGCCGGATCGCGACGGCTTCGGGCGGGATCGGCGTCCGTGTCGGACGTGACCGCCTCCATGTCAGCCAGCGCGATTGCGAGAGCGGACACGTCCACCGCCGCCAGCGTGCGCGGTGTCGCAACGCTTTCGTCGCGCTGCGGCGTGCGCGAGCTGTCGAAGGTGCGGATGAGGGGGAACTGCACCCGCTTCAGCACGCAGTCCGATGGCGCCCACAGGGTGCCCTCGCCGCGGCCGAGCTGCGGCAGCTCGGCCAGGATGCGCCGGCCGTCGGCGCGGTCCGCCTGGCCCTCGATCCAGCGGCCGACCGCCTCCCGGTCCTGGCTCGACGTGAGCTTCATCGAGAGCAGGATGTCGGCCTGGCTCAGCACGTCCTTGTGCAGCACGGCCGGGCGCTGGGTGATCAGCCACGGCACGAAGCCCCGCACACGGCCGCGTCGCACGATCTCCTCGATCTGCCCCAGCAGCGCCTGCCCGTCAGGCTGCGCCCGCTGCGGCGCCCAGAGGTCGGCCTCGTCCAGCACCAGGTGCAGCGGCTCCGTGTTGGCCTCATGCAAGGCTTTTGCGAACGCCGTCATGAACAGCCGCCGCGCGCCGCTGCTGCCGAGTTCCGAGAGGTCCACGACGCAGGCGAGGGGGTGCGTGCCGAGCAGCCGGCCGAGAGCCGCGCCCATGCCGTCGTCGAGCGCGATGTCGGCATGGCAGCCGCCGAACACCACGACAGGGTAGCCGCCCGCATCCCCGCCGTCCGCCCCGGCGCGCAGGCCCCACCACACGCCGAGCGGGTCCACGATGCAGACACGCCTGCCTCCGTCCATCAGCAACTCGACCAGGCCTTTGGCGGCGTAGGTCTTGCCTGATCCGGAGGTGCCCACAATGGCCAGGCGCCCGTTCAGCGCCGAGAGGGGCAGCACGCCGACGACCTTGTCGTCCTGGCGAGACGCCTCCAGAACGGCGCGGTCTTTCTCGGAACCGTCGATCTTGGCCCGGCGGGCGGCCACGACCCGGCTGACCGTCGGCGCGCTGATTTTATACTCTCGTGCCATGTGGGCTGCGGTGCTTCGGCCTGATAGGACCGCATCGGCGACCAGCACGCGCTGCTGCTCGGTCAGCTTTGGGCGCCGCCCGCTCCGCCGCCCCTCGGCCTGCGCAACTGCCAGACCGGCATTGATGCCGTCGCGGGCTGCACTGCGGTCCAGTTCGGCCAAGCTGCCGATCAGTCGCACCATTGCCTGCCCTGCGTTTGCGACAGTGTCGATCCCCTCCTTGAGGCTGCGCAGCCCCGCACCTGCGGCGAAGACGCTCTGCGCACGGCGCACCACCTCGGTCAGGGACCGTCCGAGGCCGTCCAGCTGCGGGACGACAACCACGTCGCCCGGATGCAGCTCGTCGAGCACCCGGCGCAGTTCGGGCTGTTCCCACCGGCGCCCGGAAGTCAGGTCCTCGACGAGCTGCGTGCAGCCTGCGTCCACCAACGCCTGCCGCTGGGCAGACGCCGTGCCGTCGTGGTCTGTCCTGGTTCGGAAGTAGCCGATCAGCACGGATTGCCTGCGGATCCTGCCGGCACCGCGCCTATGGTTTGTGAGTTGAAACCAGCTCGGTCGGACATATCCATGCGTTCCACAATCATATTCAGAACTAACAGGCCTACGAACTAAAAACGATGGTGGACCTTCCGCAAACCCATACGCAATGATGCAGGCTGATAGAGATTGTGCAAGTCTGAGATCGGTGGCTCCCCATCATGGATGTCGGTTTCAGAAGAGGGTTTCGGCGGCAATCGGAAGACTTTTGCAGTGTTGCGCCTTCGGTCTTTCTTTCGCCTTGGGTTGGCACGCGTCATCATTCTACTGACGTCGGCAGGCCTGCGCTGCGGCCCGCCGACGACGCAGCCCTACAGCCCGAGATGCCGGGCGCTGCTGTCGTCCGGCCGGGCGTGCAGGTAGCGGCCGGTGGTGGCGACGCTGGCGTGGCCGAGCGTCGCCTGCACCAGGCTGATCGGCGCCCGGTTGTCGAGCGCGTGCGAGGCATGGGCGTGGCGCAGCCAATGGGCGCTGACCGCGCCGGGCAGGCCGGCGCGGCAGGCGGCGCGCTTGACGACACGGTGCACCGCCGTCTTGTCGAGATGGCCGCCGCGGCTGCGGGAGCGGAACACCGGCGCGTCCGGCGCGGCGTCGCCGCGCAGCGCCGTCACCGAGCGCCACACCGAGGCCGGCAGCAGGATCGCGCGGGTCCGGCCGCCCTTGCCGAAGACCGTCAGCTGCCCGGCGTCGCCGCGGGGCTGCAGGTCGCGCCAGGCGAGGCCGCAGAGCTCGGAGATGCGCAGCCCGGCCGCATAGAGCAGGCCCAGCATCGCCGCGTTGCGCGGGTCGGGCTCGCGGTCGAGCAGCCGGTGCACCTGCTGCACGGTGACGATGCGTTCGGCGCGGGCGTCCTTGGCCGGCGGCAGGCGGACGGCGGCGCCGGGGTTGAACGGCAGGTAGCCGAGGCGGTGGGCGAAGCCGAACAGGCTCTTGATTGCGGCGAGCCGGCATTGCCGGCTGGCAGGCGCCAGGGCGGCGAGGCCGTCCATGTAGGCGTGCAGGTCGCCCAGGGTGACGGCGCGGAGCGGCTTGGCGGCGAACGCCAGGAAGGCGCGGGCCTCGCTGCTGTAGGCGGCGAGGGTGCGCGCGGTGCGTCCGTGCAGCCAGAGCGCCACCAGGTGGGCATCGCTGTCGGCCTGCTGCGGGATGGCCGCCGCCGCCACGACCGTCGCCGTCGCGACCGTCGCCGGCATTGTCGTGACCCCTGCCGCCTCGTCCATGCCGCCACCCTCCCCCGGGCGCATCCCGGATGCCCTGGCACGCCTCGCGCGCCCATCGCGCGTCCGTCGCGCGTCCGTCGCGCCTCCGTGAACGCATTCTAATGCGAATTAGGGTGCGTTCGCCAGCGCGCAGGTCGCGGCCAAAACGCACGCGGAAAACCCAAGGCGGCGCGCCGGCTGCTGTTATTGCGCGTAGTGCAATTCTTTCGGCTCGCGTCCCGAGCGGCGCCGAGTGGTCGGGTAGCCCAACGCGCACAGCCGTACCGAGGGAACGCCAAGGACGCGCGTGATCCCAGCTGATCTGCCTGAATGCTGTCCAGCCTGGAAGGGCCTGAACCAACATCGCTGCTGTGAGCCGCAAAGTAGCAGCGTCCAATTAGGGCTTGCCCTTGCGGGACGCCCGCGGCGCATCCCGAACTCAGCCGGTCAAGAGGGACCGGGCCGCAGGGTCCGGCCCCTCGGACGCTTGTTGCCCTGCTTCCAAACATGCTCAACCAACGTTGAGCGGGTTTGGAGGACGCGGTGCCGCGCCGATTTGTCAGCTACCTCCGGCTCAGCACTGACCGGCAGAGCAGGAGCGCCCTCAGGCTGGAAGCGCAGCGCGCCGCGGTGGCCGCGCCTGGCCGACAGCGCCTGGACGCTGCTGGAACGTTTAGAAGCCATACACCTACTCCCATGTCGGACACCTCAGGCCCTAAGGCTGCCTGCCCAGGGCTGGCCGGAGCAGAGGGAGAGCTTGGCCGAAATCGGACCCATAGCGGACGTGCGCGGCAGACCCTATCTGCCTGCTCATGCTGATCCGGAAAGCTGAAGCGGCCGATATGCAAGCGATAGCCGCCATCATCCTTCCCACCATCAGGGAGGGTACGACCTACTCCCTCGATCCGAAGATGAGCGAAGCCGACGCGCTGGCTTACTGGATAGGGCCGGACAAGGAGACCTTCGTTGCCGAGGACGCGGGGCAGATCGCCGGCACCTACTACATGCGGCCGAACCAATCTGGCGGCGGTCGCCACGTCTGCAACTGCGGCTACATGACCAGCACAGCAGCCGCGGGCCGGGGAATCGCCGGTCGCATGTGCGAACACTCGCTCAGTTATGCGCGTGCACGGGGCTACCGGGCCATGCAATTTAATTTCGTCGTCAGCACCAATGAGCGGGCGGTCCGCCTTTGGCAGCGGATGGGCTTCGAGGTTGTCGGCCGGCTCCCTGGCGCGTTTGACCATCCCAATGCTGGCTATGTCGAAGCCTTGGTGATGTTCCAGACTCTTTAGGCCACGTCCGCTCACCAATCTCGGACGTTAGGTCGTACCGCTTCGTCAAATGGTCGGATACCGCTGGCCAAGTCGGCGGCCCTGCTGGGATGCCCATCAAGGAGCTACGATAACCCGCCCTCAATCCGGGGAAACGGGCTTTCCCGAGGCCGTCAGCGCCGTGAACGAACGAGCAATCCAGACTTCGCCAACGGTATCTGGTCGTTTGATGAAGTGGTACAGACCGCCGGTACCAACCTACCGGAACTCCTCATTCAGAATTTTGAGTTCGGGGAATTCCGCTGCGCATGCCTTTGCCCTATACCAAATGGCCTCGTCTTCCCCATGGCGGCCCAAGGTGAGATAGTAGTTTGTCCCACCGTGCACGGCGAACACGATCCACTCGCCCGTGAGCTTGCCCTCGTCCTTCCGGCCGAGATAGCCGCCGTGCACGAACCCAGCGGCAAGTTCCCGGACGGCCTCTTCGTCAAAGAAGGGTCCCCCCCGGGAAGATGCCCGTATAAGGGCATCAAGACGCTTGCGGGACCAATGCAATTTCAGGTTCCAAGGCATAAAGGCCGCTTGCGTGTAATGCTTGTGGTACAGCCCTCGGAGCCAGGCCCCACGGAACATCTCGGCAGGCTTGGTTCCTTGCTGACGCGCCCCTACCGCTCCCTCCATGACGGCTATCTCGGCCAGAATGCGGAACACGTTGGCGGTCGAGTTCTCGATATGAACGTCGATTTCGCGCACGAGGCCATCGGAGTACCGTCCCCGAACCATGCTGCGGTCGAGAAGCCGTCTTGTCGTTACGACGCCTTCGCCGGAGCGACTCATATCCCGTCACGCCATCCGTGCTCGAAGGCGCTGTCCAACATCCGGTCCTCGGCAGCTTCGACGGTTTCGCCGAGCAGGCCCTCGGTCGCCATGGCCCTCATCCACGTGCGCCAGCCTTCCACCATCCCAGGACGGTTGAGGACAGGGCCGACATGTTCAACGAACAGCTCTATCTCACGCATGGTCACCTCCCGATGTTCGAGGAGGATTGCCGCGCACCCAACGACGGTCCTGGCGTGATCGGGAGTGATGGCAGCGGTCGGCTCTACCCAGAAAGGCCTCCCGGACGGGTCGGGCACGCAGTCGGTGTAGAAGCCGGCCTGCTTCCTGGCGTCCATCGACGCCACCGTCTCCGCACGCTTGTCGATCACCTCCGTCAGGGCATCCGTCAGGCTCAGCAACGCGTTCGGCACGAAGACTTCTCCCAGGCCGAGAGGGTGCCCCAGCTTCCGTCGGTGCGACCCGTAACCGTCCCATCCCGCCTTCAGGTCCGGAGCCTCGGACGCTAGCGACAGGCGCCGGAGCACGCCTACCTTTCCCGATTCCTCGATAGACAGGACCGCCAGCGACGACGCGGAGGCCCACCGACCCTGATCGAGGAGCAACTGCGCATCCTCGGCCAACCGTCGGGCATTCCGTCGCGCGGCGGCCATCCTAGCGACGACGTCGGAAGGAGACAGCGCGCCTTTGTAGCTGGGTCGTCTCGGCATGGCGGTACATACCATTTCGGGAGGTTTATAGAGCAGGATGAAGCCGACGGGGTGATTACAGGGTGTCCGCCAAACGAACCCTGGCGGACAGCGGGCTGCTCATTGCCCATGTACGGTTGCTGCTTCGACTTTCAGGAATTCGACAAGCTGTTTCAGCATTGCGTGTGGGCGGGATGGCCTGCAGCGTATGACGAATGACCAGGAGGCAATACGGGATAGATCTGGACGCAGCCTGACTAGACGCCCGCTGTCCAACTCCGGGGTGATCAGCGGCGTGCGTCCCAAGGCGATGCCCGCGCCGCCAACGGCAGCTCCAATCGCTTGCATAAAGGTGCTATAGCGAACGATCTTTGATTCGAAGTCGCTTGGCAAGCCGAACTCCGCCGACCAGCTGCGCCAGTCGATCTCCGGGCTGTCATCATGTGCCTCCTGCAGCAAGCGGCACTGACATACCGCTGCGGACGCAAAGGGGTATAATTCAGGGCTGCAGACGGGAAACACCTGCTCCCGCAGTAGCACTATGTCATCCGGGCGTAATGCTGCTTGCTTTACAATGACCACGGCAAGATCGACTGGCTCGCGGGAGAAATCCGGCTCGTTGTTCTGGGCAATGGCGTTCAACGGTGTCTTCGGATAGCGGGCAGAAAACTCGGCCAGACAGCGGGCAAGCCACATCGCGGAAACTGAGGGATTGGCCGACACGGTGAGCTGTCGTTGCATCCCACGGATGTCAGAGCACGCGTCCTGCAGCATCGCCAGGGCCTCAGTCGTCGCCCTTAGCAGGCGCTGCCCGGCCGGGGTGACGGTTACCCCGCCCGGGCCCGTGCGCCGGTCCAGCAATCGAGCCCCCAGCCTGTCCTCCAGGCTCCTGATCTGGTGGCTAACGGCGCTGGTGGACACGTTAAGCTCAGCCGCGGCGCGCGCGAAACCGCCAAGCCGCGCTGCCGCCTCGAATGCGCGTATGGCCGGCAAGGGCGGCAGACTGGGCGGGGATGGGTTGTCGCGCATTGAGTTATCCTAGATCGCTCAACACACGATGAGAAACGATCTTTTGCTTGCGCGTCACCGATCACCCAGGTTCTGCCGGGAACACAAAGGAGACACCCCGATGCCGCTGTTGCTCTACATGCCTGCCGACCGAGCCGGGAATGCCCGGCTCACACATCGGGTGCATCTCTGGCTGGCGACACAAGCTCAGTGCTGTCGCCGTGCCCAGCGGTTCTTGACGGACCGTCATCACTTGATGGAGTTGGACGCACGCTTGCTGAGCGATGTGGGCCTGACCCGTGAGGATGTCGCCCGCGGGGTGCCCTTTAACAAATAGGCCGCGTGACCGCGAAACTGTGCAGAATGGCCATTTGACACCGTAGCATGTTGATCGGCGGCCAGGGCCGGGGGTGTCCTTCAAACCAACCCTGGCGGACAACGGGCCGCTCGTTACCTATGTTGGATGACGTGGCCAAAAAGCACATTCT
>JAABUM010001778.1_pt1 | contig 30927 bp, 52 predicted proteins | sample 5559161 | NCBI WGS metagenome assembly JAABUM01 (sample SAMN10711868, study PRJNA513369) | rock metagenome | isolation source: Antarctica rocks | place: Antarctica: Victoria Land, Siegfried Peak nord
CCGCCGCCGCCGCTGAATGGTCCGCCGCCGCTGCCTGAAGCACTGCTGCCACCGCCGCCGAAGCGTGGCGTTCCGCCGGCTGAGGCCTCCACGGATGCCGACTGAGACTCTGGCAGAGCGTCGAGGCGTGTCGTGAAAGCCAGACCATCAGATCTGGTCGGTCAGGATTAGTCAGCATTTCCACTTGATGTTGCATGTGTGTTGCGCCTGTGCCCAGCCCGTCCTTCGATCCGAGCCCCATCGGCAATGTGGCCATGCACAAATATCAGGACCGCAGACGTGATGCTGGATCACCAATTTCTGCATATGCAACACGAGGGTAGGCCCTGGCGCCTCGTTGCGCAGGAAACGGCAAAAAGTGGGAAGCCAGGGCACGGTCAAATGTGCACCGCCTTTTTCCCTGTTGACTCCGTGCTAATGACAGCAGGCTCAGCTCTGCCTCGACGAGACACAGGAGACGGCGCACCGGTTTCACATGGTCTGTTCCCAAGCTCTTTGCGGTGGACTCTTTTGAGGGATATCTGTACCCTCAGTTTCATGTGTCTGTTGTCAAACTCCCTGCAATTTTGTTACGTTGGGCCCCTTTGGAGGATATCTGACCTGTGCCGGAGTCGCTGCCGCGGGCGGAGCGGGGCTGCGGGAGGCCGTGGCCGCTGCCGCTGCCGTGTGCACTGCCGCCGTGGGCGCTGCTGTTGTGCGCGCTGCCTTCTGGCGCCAAGCGGTAGAGCGCCTCCCTGCAGGAGTCAGCAAATGCAGGTCAGGGGGTTTGGTGACCCATTTCACCCGCGGAAGCAGCACGTGTGTGTGTCGCCAGTCATGTCTGGGTCTGTCGCTGCGGGCGCTTCCGCTGCTGCAGAACCTTGCCGCCACCGGCGCCGCCATTTTCAGACACAGCAAAATTATACCAATCAATTTCGCGAAACATGCAGAATCCACCGCGCGCCTGAAGTGGCGCATGCCGTGACCCGAGCCTGTTGCAGGGCTGGCCTTGCCGTCGCAGCTGCCGCGCTGCTTTCCGGCGCCTCTGGTACCGCGATTCCTGGTTTGACTATGCGCGATGATGACAGCAGGACCAAATTAAGCACCTGAAGTGGCGCATGCCATGGCCAGAGCCCGTCGCAGGGCTGGCTTTGCCGTCGACAGCGCCGCCGCCGTTTTCCGACGCCTCCGGCACTGCTGCAGCCTTGAGCAGCTCCCCGGCAATGAGCTCGAAGATGGTCTTCTTGAGCACGTTGCCTTGCGAGAAGCGCTGCACGGCCCCAGTGACACACATCCTTCGAGCTCGGCTTCAATTTTCGTAAATTTTGCACGGATTGTTTGGCGACACCCACGACGACCTCGCGCAGAGCAGGGCCGCCAGCAGTCAAGTAGGTTCAGCTGGGAGCCGACGGCGCAGCCTGGCTGGCCATTCGCAAGGCAGACAGCTGCCACTGATGGACGTGTGCAGAAGAGCCTTCTGAAATAAACATAGACAAGCACGGCAGCCCACCTGCACGCGCTGCACAACAGTCTGGTCCAGCGGCTTGCCGGTTGAGCGGTCGGCGGAGGTGCCGCGCAGCCAGGGGTGCGCCAGCGCCTCGCGTGCCGTCGGCCGCTTCGTCGGGTCCCTGTAACGTGATATCAGGTTTTGTACAGTGCTTGCAGAACAGTACAAGGCCATTGCAGTCATTTGGTGCAGCGCAGCCAGGGCTCCCTCGCCATCGCCGCTTTGTTGGCTTTCCTGCAGGTGCAGATCTGAGCCAGCTTGAGATGACATCGTGGCTAACAGGCTCTGATCTTGAGACGCACAGCCAGGGGTGTGCCATCGGCCGCTTTGTCGATTCCCGCCGCCGCCGCCGCTGCCGCCGCCGCCGCCGCCGCTGCCGCCGCCGCCGGAAATGCGGCCTCCATTCGACTCTGAAGTCGACCTTTGTCAGCATCTGCACTTGTGTCAATATCACCGCAGCATGCAGCTGGGCATTCGAGCAACATCTGCTGGTCACTGAGCGAGTGACGCCAAGCAGCGCCCAAATGTTCTGCAGCATGTGCCGACTTCGGATGCTGCTCGACCACGGCTGCCCCAGCCATCGGATCTCGCAGCGACCGCAATGCCCAGAAGGTGGCGCCGCCGCAACGCATGCATGATTGTGGCCACACCGGCAGCAGCAAGAACATCCAAGGGTCGAGAAACAAAGGGCGCAGAACAGCACATCTTGCTGGTCATGTTGTTTCGGAGCTAGTTGTCGGTGCGCACTTGTCTAGCAGCCGCCGCACGAAGTCCTTCGCCTCGTCCGAGATGTCGGACCAGGCGTTGCCCGCCATCTTGGGCTCCTGCCCGAAGATCGCCTGCCTGCGGCGCATACATGGAAGAGTGACATGGAGAACGAGTCTCAGCACTGGGTGCATCTGGTGATCCAGAACCCTGAGCCACTGAGGCGGTCCCCAGCGTTGCCCGTCAACTCTGGCCCTGCCCAAGGATCGCTCGCCTGCGACGCAGCACTGATCAGACAGTAGGCAATGTGTAGACATTGCTGTGCTTGCCTGTCTGGGCCTCGGACAGGATAGCGACACTAGCGACACTAGCGACACTTTGCACGAGCATGGGCCGGCAGAGCACCCGTCCATTGACAGCTGCCCAGACGCCGGCAGCTGTTGACCTGCTGCTCAGGTGGAAGCAATGGCCCCAAGAGATGACACTTATTTGTTTCTCTTTGGAGGATCGCACCAGATCTTGGACACGGCGGGTGCACGCGGGTTGGTGCGATCGTCAAAGGGCAGGTAGCCGGACAGCAGCTGGTATGCCATTACGCCCGCCGCCCACACATCTGCCGGCGGGCCCACCTCGCACTCCAGCACCTCCGGCGCCATGTACCTGGGAATGGTCGATTTCAAAATCACCGCACACTCTCCTTTCTCAGGTCGATCTGAGAGCGGCACAGGAGGACAGCTGGACAGGACGGCACTGTCCACTACGCTTCCGTGACGGCTGTGGCGCTGCACACAGACCGATTGGCTGTGCCTTTGCATGACCATCTTGCAGGGCAATTTTGCAGGGCCACAACAGAGCCACTGCAGGGCCGTTACAGAGCCATGATCGCGGGGACGGCGCACCAAGGGGTGCCCTCTAGGCCCAGGTCGGTACGCGGCAGCGCCTCCGGATTGTAGAACACCGCCAGCCCAAAGTCTGCGCAAACCATTCCGAGACCGGATTGTGTTGCAAGTCGTCCGCAAATTTGGATGCCTTTCTGGCTCCAGGCCCGGCTTGGTACACGGCAGCGCAGGGCGCCCCAGGTGCCGCAACCAAGTACCTGATTCCAGCGCAAAGGCGTTTGCGCCTGTGCAACCTTGTCGAACAGTATGGCTGCAGAGGCCAAAGTCACCTATTCGGGGTGTTCTCAAGATCCCAGCTCTGCAGCAAAGCAACGGCACCTTACTGCCATCAAGCGCTGTCTGCCGATGGCCAGCATGGCTATTGCATTTCAAAACGCAACCAATCTACACGACGCACCGATGGCCTTGAGCGGCGCTTTTGGAGAGTCGGACAGCAGCATGAAGTTGCCGGGCTTGATGTCGCGGTGCAGGATGCGGTGGCTGTGGCACTGGCTGATGGTGCGCATTGTCGCCCGCATGTAGCTGGCCACCTGCGGTGGACAGTGTTAGGGTTGAGGCATGGTAGAGCTGGTGCATTGTGGCATGTGCTAAATCTCCATAGTTTCGTTGTTTGCAACGCCTTTGAGAGCGGACGACTGCAGGCCTGAGATGCGGAACTCACACTTATGACTGTACGCATGGATCCGCCCAGCTCGCCGCCGATGCACATTGTGGTCAGTGAGCAGGTGGCCAGGGGCGCACTGCCTTCTCGGAATAGTGCGCACGGCCGATGCGGTGACACAGCTCGCCGGCGGTGTCCGAGTTTATGGTGGATGAAGACGTCCATGATGAAAACAGACCAAGAACTCACCGTTTTCTCGGAGTAATGCGCGTGGCCGATGCGGTGCCACAGCTCGCCGCCCTTGCACCACTCCATGATGATGTGGATGTCTGTATCATCTTCGTACGCCCCCTTGAACTGCGCAACATTCAGGCTGCCGCGCAGCCGGCGCATCACCTGCGCAACATGCGGTGACGCAACTTCAGGTGACTATGAGAATGGGTTGAACCGCCACTGCCGTTGTCCGTGTCGTCTCGTATGCCCCCTTGTACTGCGCCACATTCAGGCTGCCCCGCAGCCGCCGCAGCACCTGCGCAGCGTGAGGCGACCGCCAGCCACAGGATTGACCGTCACCCTCTACGTCAATTCAGATGTCAGCTTCGTCTCTGTGCGACCTCCTTGTACTGCGCCATGTTCAGGCTGCCACGCAGCCGCCGCAGCACCTGCGCAGCACGAAGCCGCCGTCAGCTGCTGGATTGACCGTCAGCCAGAATGCCGTTGCAGAAATCTGTTCCATCTTCGTACGCCCCCCTGGATTGCGCCACGTGCAGGCTGCCCCACAGCCGCCGCAGCACCTGCCGAATGAAAAAGGCAAACAGATATGAGAGATAAAATCAGCTTCATCACGATCGATGTACCGGGGATGGAAGCTGTATCGGGAAGACGCGCCGAGCTCATCGTAGAATGGTTTCGCGAGCAAGTGCCGCAGCACTGGAAGCTGCCAGCTTGCAGACTTGAAGCAGAAGCATGTGACATGCATGCGGCACCACACATGCTGTACTGCATGCATGACAAGATGTTTAGGTGACCGCGTGCTTAAAGTGGCCACTGCGGCTGCCGCTGCAGCGCAGTCGCAGCAAGGAAGAATGGCGGCTTCGTCAAGCCCTCACCTCCAGCTCCCGCTTGACCTTTTCCAGGTGCTGCGCCTGCTTGCCGGCCGACAGATTGGGCACCGCCAGCCGCTTGACGATGGTCTTGCACGCCAGCTGCTCCCCAGTGCTGCGCTCCGTCACGACGCGGACGACGCCAAAGCCGCCGCGGCCGAGCTCATCGCCAAACGTGTAGCGCTCGCGGAACGTGCGCGGCAGGCCGATGGTGACCTCCGAGTCGTCATGGGTCTTGATGTCCCAGGCGTCGACCCGAGGCATGATGCTTCCTTCGCCCCGCCTCTGCAGCGACTGCAACAGCTAGTGTCGCAACAGCTAGAGTCGCTTGACGCTGCAGCGGTCTAAGCACAGTGATGCGTGGTACCGACGACAAACTGCCGCAAGCCAAGCCTGCCGCCTGAACAGGCGGCAGGAGCCGGTGGGACTGCACAAATCCTTGACGAAATCACTCCGACACCTTGAATGCGTCCGACTTGCAGCGATGGACGGGCAGTCCGGTACGGTATCATTCAGCAGGTCGAAAAGAACGAGAAACTTTCTGCTGCAGCCAAGGTTAAAGCAAAGTGCTGAAGCGGCACATGGCCTGACCAAGCGGTGCTACAGGGGGGCTGGCGGTACATGGCGTGGTCCAGCTGAGGGCAAGTCTCTACCCCAACCACTACGATTCTCTGGCAGCACAGTCGAGCCCAAGCAGTGGAAACGAAATCCGCGTCGTTGGTTACCGCGCACTCATGTGAAAGCGTTTGCACGTGCAAGACTCTGGTGTCCAGAAACAGTCCGGTAAGAAATTACTCGTTTGGTGTGGGCTGCTCTGTCTCCGCCAAAGCTGTGCGGCGGAAGTGTTTCTCACAGGCTGTGGCTCCATGTTTGTCACCAGATCAAATAAACCGTGCAACAGGAAACGCTCTCAGGTTCTGACTTCAACATCGACACAGTCAACACACACTTCAGCAGTTGTTGCAGTTCTTCGCCATTGGTTCGCCAGCGCTTGAAACGTCGCCATTGCACACATGCAGCACGTCATCCCAGTCCCCCGCCAAGATTGCTTGTCGCTCTACCCAGGACCGAGAAACACTCAAAGTTCTCCAAAAGGTGCTGCCAGACAAAAGGTCAGGTCGAGTAACACAATTTCTCCGCCCGAAAAGCATGACGCCAGCCAACATGACTGAGACCGGCGCCATTGTTTGTGCCACACAGTGGAATGCCTCGGGTTGCCACATCCATGTGCCTCAGACGCGTGGTGCGAGACACACCGTGGGGACTTGGCAGCACTACCAGATCTCCACTCACATGCTCAGTCAGTGCACCGACATCACGGGGTGGGCGTGGGCAAGCGCGTCGCACGGCGCATGTGCCATCGGCATCATGCGGTGCGACATGCCTCCATGCGATAAGCCGTGGCGACTGGCGGCGCCGCCCCGGCCTCCGGCATGATCGCAGGCGGCCGCATCCGCCAGCCGCAGCTGGCGCTGGCGCCGCCGCAGCAGCAGCGCAGGCCACGCGGTCGCGGAGGCTGCCGCTGCAGCCGCGGCGTTCGCTGCCGCCGCCGCGGCCTTCGCCGCTGTCTCGGCTTCGGCCTCAAAGCGGTGCGGCTGCTTGTGGGCGAGGGACGTGTCAGGCGCCGCCGCTACCTCCTGCCGCTGCTCTGAGCTGGCGTCAGCCATCGCCTCCAGCTGCCGGCGGCTGGTTTGCGGCGGCGTCGGCAGCATCTGGCTGAAGGCATGGCGGCCGGCGCCATCGCGGTGCGTTGCCTCAATGTCGAAAAACGGCTGCGCCTCCAGCAGCGCGGGCAGCGCGCTGCTGCTGCTGCCGGGCCGCGCCGTGGACTTGGCCTGCTGCGTGATGTGCACGCCCTGCCGCTGCTGCGGCGCTGGCCGCCGCTGCGGCGCTGGCCGCCGCTGCGGGCGCGCCTGAGGGTGCATGGCCCGCAGGCGCATCGCGTGAGGCCCTGGCGCCGAGCTATGGGCCAGCGACAGGCCGTCCTGCTGCTCCATGAACGCCTGTGGCGCAGATGAGGAGATTTTCAGCTACCTTGTTGATCAGCATACGGCATCATGTAGCCGAATCAGCCTATGGCAAAATGCTAAGACAAGGGCCGTCCTGCTGTTCCATCAACGCCTGCACATCCAGACAACTCCTCAGCGACACTTGTCGAGTAGACACAGTGCAGGCATGACGCAAGGATTTTTGTGGGTACCATTGACTCATCGAGGTCATGGACACATGCGTGCCTGACCATGAGTGTCAAAACCAGTTCAGAAAGCTGGTGGCCTTGACACCCGACGCCCTAAGGCCACGCCTCATACCGAAGTTTTTCGAAAGTGCAGGTTCTAGACGCACCTTGTACAGGCCGGCGCTGCCGCGGCGGCCACCCTGCTCTGTCTCCAGCGCAGTCTCCAGCGCCGCTGGGGCGCGCCCCTGCGGCAGCAGCGGCCACCGCTGGCGCAGCACGCCTGCCGCCGCTGAAGGCCTTGCACCCTTGACACGTCCCTCTGCGCCGGCCAGGTCGCCGCAGCTGGCGGCACACGCCGACTTGCGGTTTGCAGTAGGCTTTTTGGTGGGGGTTGCCGCCACCACCGCCATCGCCAGGCCGCCGGCCAGGCGAGCTGACTTGGGGCCCCGCACGCTGCCGTCGCAGGGGGCGTGGTCTTCCTTGGCGCCAGCGGCGGCGGACGGGCCGCCGCGCAGGACGCCAAAGCGGGCGTTGCCCGACGGCGGCGCAAGCGCCGGCCCGCGGAAGAAGCCCATGCCGCCATGCGCGCTGCTGGCCGGCCGCTTCTGGCCCGTGACCTGTACACAGAGAAGACCGGTTATCATTACAGAGCCGTAGGCAGCTTGTGATACATGATCCGGAGGCATTCATCGAATAGTTGAGTGATGCAGATGCAACTGCTGTGCCAGCTGAAGTCAAAGAACAAAACCAAGCTTGCCAATCTTGCGGTTCCAATTCTTCCACTATATGAGCTCCCATGGCGAAACATGCAAAACTGGACTGTCGGCTGTTTGCCAGCCTTCCAAGTCACACCTGGCTGCCAGAGGTACGGCGGCCGAGAGAGGTGGTCGCGCCCGGGAAGCCATCGATCGGGCGGTAGAACTCCATGCCCGCGTGCGCGCTGCCGCCGCGTGTCACGCCCAGCCGCGCCTGCGCCTCCTGTCGGGAGCATGAGGCACGCAAGTCAGAATGAGGACACTCCACAGTAACCAGTGGTTCGCATCCATCATCGCTAGCGCTGGCCGCAGGCTGACGTTGCAGCTGCGCCCAGTTTGCAACCATCCACCCCGGCCCTGCGTGTTTCTGGACGACTTGGGAACAGGCGCCCATGCACTACGATGACCCGACTCGGCCGGCGATATACTGCATCACAGACTGCGGCGCACCTCGAACATGCGGCGGCAGGCGGCGGCTCGCTCTGGGTCCCCCAGCGGCACTGCAGCGCGCACTCGGGCATCAGGAACGCCGCCGCCGCTGCCGAATTTGCCACCAATGCCGCCGCCGCCGAGCGCGCCGCCGTACGCGACGCGCCGCGGCTGCGGCAGCAGTTTGCCCAGGCTGCGCTGGCAGCTGCTGGCTCCGGCGACCGCCACAGCCCGCGCGATGACGTCCCTAAGAATAGTAAAAGCTGGTTGAAGCTGTTGTGCCAGCAGGTCGCATAAGGGTTTTTGACTGCAGCACTCCGGGTTCCATGCCAGGTGATGTACTTGTTCAGTGGCATCCTGACCTGCTTGAATGTGCATATGCAAATAGCACACACGATAGCAGACATTGTAGGCTAGGCCTCTTGCACCCAACGCTGGACGTCGTCAGGGAGCTCAGCCAAGATGCGCCATTGACATTTGGAGTGCCGCATTGGGATTCACATACCTGGATCGGCGCGCGCGGGCCTCGGATGCCTCGGCCGCCTGCCTGCCGACCAGGATGCTGTCGTCGTTCCAGAGGGTGTCGTCATCAACGCTGTCGCCTGCGGTGGAGGCCAGTGCCGCCTGCAGCGCCCTGCAGCTTTTTGGCGGGCTGCGGGGCAGGATGTTGCCGTGCGGCATGGTGTTCCCGTGCGGCATGGCCTGCAACAGAGACGGAAGCTGGTTCGTTGTAGTAAACACTGCGACTGCAACTCAGCGCTGATCTGCCAATGTTACCGTGCAACATAGCCCTTGCGCGCAGCCAGCAAGTCAATGAAAGCTCGGTGGAATGCAGATGCACGCCCTGCGTATGCGCAGACATCGGCATATGTATCCGCCAAGGCACCATGAAAGGCTGTGTCGACTCCGAGACCAACGGCAGCACATCATTGAGGATGCCGAGCCTACTGAAACTTTCCAGGTTTAAGATCAATCCGCACCTGGGTGCAGGGCACCGCGATGGAGGCGAGCGACTTGGCCGTCGTCTGACCACCGGCGCTACCTCTGCGCAGCCAGGGGTGCGTCAGCGCCTCCCTCGCCGTCGGCCGCTGGCTAGGGTCCCTGCGTGCGGACATGGGGCATTTGAAGCCATCCCTTGAACTTGACCGCTCCTTCCGCTGGTTGCCTACGCTGCTACTGGTGCCTCCTGCTATGTATTCTCTCTACCAGTTTGCTCAAATGCAAGCATCTGGACCCTCTGACCAGGCTGGAACAAACCAGACAGCCACGAAGCGCCGGAGTGAGGCGCACTTGTTCAGCAGCCGCTGCACAAAGTCCTTGGCGTCATCGGATATGCCGTCCCAGGTTGCGCCCGCAAACGATGGCTCCTGCCCCATGATCGCCTTCCTGTTTGAGCACACGATGCAGACTTTAGTTGAGAATACCTAGAGCGACTGAAGGTGCGATTCAAGGTGGCGCCCCCCATCGACAGCTCCTGGCCCGTCATCGCCTTCCTGTCGGGCATCACATTCTCGTTCGGACACCACTTATCCCAATTGACATCACTCAGTCGTCAATAGAACATTAGCGTCTGGTGAGACGGTGTCCCGCCATTGAGCGCTTCTGCTCCGTGATCGCCTTCCTGTTGCACAGCAAATTTACAAGTGTCAGTAGGCATGACTCGCGGTCAAGGCACTCCTCCAAACGAAGTTGAGCGAACGGACTTGAGTACCCTGGGTAGACAGCAGTTTGCAGGCAGGCCATCGGAAGCACGGATGGAGAACAGTGCGCGTACGGACATGCCCCATGACCTGCGGTTTAACACTGTCTGATGGACAGACATTGGATTTCAAACCTCAACGCACCAGATGCGCGCGACGGACGGGCCCCGCGGATTTGTGCGGTCGTCGAAAGGCAAGTACCCGGACAGCAGCTGGTAAGCCATTACGCCCGCAGACCACACATCTGCCGGCGGCCCCACCTCACACTCCAGCACCTCCGGTGCCATGTACCTGCAATCCACAGACAACTTACTAGTCAATACATCTACTGGCGTTGGTAGATGTACTGGGAGAGATTCGTCATTGTGCTAGAGGGTTCACCACCTCGTACTCCAGCACCGCTGGCGCCACGTACCTGTTGCGGGCAGGAGGCCGAGGACTACATTGCGAAAGCACAGGGGTATTGCAATTGCTATTTCAACTGGCAGTCTGACGCCATGTACCTGTTGCGGACATTGCAAGGCCAGACATCCGGCAGATGTGGATCCCTGGGGGCTGTCACCGTGGCCTCCACACGCACAACGATTCGACACAATGTTCAACACACGCTGTGTCAGCTGCACGTCGCCTCCTGATGAGGCGACGTGAACAAACCACACACACCCAGTGCTGTCGTACGACACGGACAGCATCGTGTAAGAAAGAAAGGGTAGAAGAAAGAAAGGGTAGGCGCCGCACCAGGGGGTGCCGCCCAGGCCGAGGTCTGTGCGCGGCAACGTCGCCGGGTCGAAGAACACAGCCAGCCCAAAGTCTGCAGCGGCAGACAATGATGCGGTCAGATGGTGTCGGCAAGCAATGACTAGTGCATCTGCCTGCTCTGATCACACTTCTGCAGAGATGCCGGGCGACTCCCAACCCGAGCCTGCGGCAGCATGGTGCTTTGTGCCAGGCACACGATCAGCTTGCACATCAGGAGCATCAGAGCTCTGCAGATCGTGGCTTTCCGCACCAATGGCCCTGCGGGGCGCCTAATCCTCAGACATGAGGTGCATCAGGACGCAGCATCAGAGAGCTCCGATGTTATGATGTAAATTGCACCGATGGCCTTGAGCGGCGCCTTGGGGTTCCCGGAGGCCAGCATGAAGTTGCCGGGCTTGATGTCGCGGTGCAGGATGTTGGCGTTGTGGCAGCGCGCCACCGTGCGCAGCACCGCCCGCATGTACCGCGCCGCCTGCAGGTGATATTGGACGAAGGGAGGTTGAACATATGAAAGTGTCCTCCAAAAAGAATGGTGGATGTGCACAAGTTGCAACAGCGCGCCACCGTGCGCAGCAGAGCCCGCATATACCGCGCTGCCTGCGTAGAATGAGGGAGCTGCGGTCAATCTTCCTTCACAATTGCCTGTCGCAAATTGCCCCGCCGTATGCAGCGCACTAATCCAGCAGGGCTGCTGGTTGAGGCCTGGCACGAGGACGGCATGCCTACTGGTACAGTTGAGAATCATGTCCAAGCCCGGCAAAACATGCAGGGTGGCGGCGCATGCAGGCGTCGCGCTGTTGAATTAGAAGTGCGCTGACTCAACAGCAGGGTCTCACCGTCCTCTCGTTGTAGTGCGCACGTCCGATGCGGTGCCACAGCTCGCCGCCGGTGCACAGCTCCACGAGGATGTGGATATGCGCGGCATCTTCGTACGCCCCCTTGTTGCGCGCTACGTGCGGGCTGCTGCGCAGCCGCCACAGCACCTGCGGGCACCCAGAGAAACAGAGTCGAGAACCTGCCTTCTGCGACTCCAACGGCGTGATCGGCTGGCCGAGGCACGGAGTGCAGGCGCTAAAGGGTGAGTGTGGCTACTGACGGCCGCATGTAAGTCCTTGGCTTTCATGCCGCTGAGAGCGCGCACTCGTGCTAAAGGACGGCTGCACGCATGTCTGAGTCGAAGCATACTGACTGCAGTCTCTGCTACTGACTCGGCGGTTGCTCCTGCCTGCCGCCCGGCAATGAGCTTGAACAGCGCTGGCTTGTTCACAGTTTCAGGCAAGCGCAGGACGCTGAGCGGCTGGGCACCCGGTCAGCTGCAGCACCTCACCTGCAGCTCCCGCTGGATCGTCTCCAGGTGCCGCGCCTGGTGCCGGGCCGTGATGTGCAAGCCCGCCGGACGCTTCGGGATGGTCTTGCAAGCCAGCCGCTGTCCTGTCAGGCGGTCCGTGACCACGCGCACGACGCCGAAGCCGCCGCGACCCAGCTCCTCGCCGACCACATACCGCTGGTGGAACGTCCGCGGCAGGTCCAGCGTGACCTCTGAGTCCGGGAGGGAGGATGCCACCCAAGCATCGATTCGAGAAGATGTCGGCATTGCGGCGCGGCCGGCAGTGGTTTCCGAAGCTAGAGCACCATCTACTGCGAAACTGCAGCGACTGACTCGCTGCAGCGGGCCCCAGGCACGGAGCTGGCTCGAATATCGAAAGGATATGCGGTTGCGTTGTCACTGCAGGACAGGACCTGAGCCGCTTGCAAGCGCTGGAATTTACGGCCTGAGTGTGATACCGGAAAGGATATATCAAGCGTGCTTGGAAAATAGAGAAACTGTACAAGAACAAGTGGCGGGCGCCTCAATTTGACTGGTCCGCTGACTGGTGCTTCATGCTTACGTGGCGACCTCGAGATCACGCAGTGCCTTTCCGCGAAAGGAGGGGGCACGAAAGGCAAAGCGAGAAAGGCGAAGTAAGGAAAGTGATAGGCGCCGGTGTGTGACGTCGTGCATGCTTCAAGCACTGCATACCTACGTAGAAACATTCGCAAATGAAGCACTGCATCTGATATACCTACGGTACTAATAATGCCATCTTGTGGGTGCGCTCGTAAGGCGCATCATGTGAAATCTGCCGCGCCACCAGAAAACACTCATTTATCAATCATGCACACACAAACCATATCAGACACCGCCGCATACTGCCGGGTATGCCTGCTGAACCTCTGGTCGGCCACTCGCCCGCTCTCCTCCGACTTGACTCTCATGCTGTGGCAGGCTGGGCGCCTCCCAGAATGTACTGCTCGCGTTCTCGCGTTGGCAGAGTCAGAACATGCATGTACCCTGCTCAGCACGAAGCCTGCCGCCGGCGGGCATCGATGGGCGGCCGCGCGTCCGCTTGCAGGCGTCACTGCGCCTCCGCGCGTTCTGCCGCCCTGCGCATGGCAAGAACCCGAACGTCAAGCTGGGATGTTGTCACATCAGAGAGCAAGGCGTCATTTAAAAATCTGGGACAACGGTGGCATGCACACGCTGCGGTGAGGATGTGCACGCAGGGATCCATGCACCAGGTCAGGAACTCTGAAAAGGGACAGAACAGCGCCAAAAAGCGCACCGGAGGGCGTGCATAATGTGCGTGTGCCACGGCGGGCCGCGCAGGCGGCTGTCGTGCACTAGCAGGCTCTGCCGCAGCCAGTGCTGCATGCACCTGCAGAAGCGGAAAAGTAGTGATGCTGAGAAAAGAGGGGGTCACAGAGCTGTAGATCGAATGACCAGCCACTGAGCATGCCTTGCTGCTTGTTTGACAAGACAAAACTGCAGTCTTGGGTAGAGACACGTCTGCGACGTGCAGTGCCGAGAACACCTTCAGAGCAATTGGGTGAGGCAGTACCAGTGGTCGCGGCAGAAGGCGGTGCCGCGCGCCGCGACCGCTTGCAATTAGCAGCTTTGAATATGCGACACTGCGTTAATGCCCAGATCACAGAGCGTAGTCGACAGGGGACGCACCAGTAGTCACGGCAGGAGGCGGCGCCGCGAGCCGCGACCGCTCGCAGAACGTGCTGCAGCGGCAATGCCGCCAGCTGCGGCGCCCACAGCTCGTTGCTGGACGCTAGTGCGCGCCTGCACCACTCAAATGAGCCAGCTGTGAAATGGTGCTTGGAGCGTGAGCACGAATGCATACCTGATTGTATTCCACAGCAGGAGCTACGCATTCGAGCCACGAGCCAAAGCGCTCGCAGCAAATCTGAAGTGGCGCATCAGTTTGACGGTGCTCCCTCAGCGTGCACGCCAGATAGATCGTGTGCCAGATGAACAAAGGCAAATCGTTCCAGACACAAATCTGCGCGGATCAGGGAAATGCGCACCAGCGGGTGCAGACGCAGGTGGCCCGCAGCAGGTCGGGAGCAGGCAGGCGCGCCAGCACCAGCCGCAGCGCGTCGTCGGGCAAGTCTTCGACCCGCATCGAGCCGCCGTTGATTTCCGTGCAATTGAAGCCTCCGCAGCGAGCAGCGCTGTCGCAAGTGGAACGCAGTCCGCTGGCCGGCGAAGCGCCAGACTGTGGTCACGAATGCAAACAGGTTCATCAGCAGTAAAGGTTTCAGGTCGTCGGTGGTACCATGCAAGTCTGCCATTGTTGACAGCGCAGAGCCAGAGGTTGCACAGCATTATATGCGTGTATGCCGCTACACGCATTGGGGTTGCATGCATTGGGGTGGCGCATGCGTCAATCTGCAACCGCCTGCAGGAGGCGAGGATGTCGACAAATATCACGAGCAGCTTTGATGGCTTCAATACAAGGATTGCCTGCGGTTGATGGTGCCGTGCGTGCCGAGTATGACTCAACGACGCCGAATGCCTTCAGCACATTTCCAAGGATGTTGATGAGAAAGAGAGGGACGACCCTCGCAGAGATACACAGATGGTTCGTTCGCTTCTTTGTACTCGTGGTGTCTGCGACTGGAATCTTGAGCGTAAGGGACCCGTAAGCCAAGTCAGCATGAAGCTGTGCGGAAAGACTGGCGAGATTTGGTCGTCACACGTTGCCGACAACTGTACTTCCCGAAACCCAGCGTTTGGCAAACGTTTGGCTGTGCGGCCCTCAGGCGTCATGTCTTTCGGCAGGAACGCCACCCAAAGCATGCCAGCCCACAGGCCCATGTGTTGCATTCCAGCGTACTCGGGCAGGAATGCCAGCCGGCACCTGGCCCTATTGCATTTCGGTATCCTTGGGCAGGAACGCCACCCGGCGCCGCCCATAGTCCAGCAGCAGCGTCCCTCGCGCCATGAGGTCCGCGCACAACAGGCCCCTGCCAGGCCACAGACAACAGGCAAACAGTCATTGGTAGTATCAGGATTGTTCCACGATTTTAGTCAGGAATAAATGCCATGCGGCGCCGCCGTCGTCCAGCAGCAGCGTCCCTCGCGCCATCAGGTCCGCGCACAGCAGGCCCCTGCCAAGTCACCAGTCTTGACATCAAATCGCCAGTTACTCTTTCAAACGAATGCATGATGCTGCATCTTTGAACGACTTGAAGGTGTAAAGTGGACAGGTGCATACAGTGATGCCCTTGCATTCTGCCGTATTTCAATGCGTGCCATGTTGTCCAACATGGAATTTTGCTTTCTGGCACGCGCCTGGAGTAGCAGGACAGCTCAAAGCCGGTGTGTTCACGGACAGGATTCATTTCTGGTTTGGTGACACTGCGATAGCCACAGGTGACATGTGTCTTTTTCTTGAGTTTTCTAGAGCGCGCCTGGAGTAGCAGGACAGCTCGAAGCCGGTGTTCACGAACAGGCAGCCGACGTCGGCCCAGCGCCGCCCCGAGAGGCCCGCCCACGGCAGCTGCCCTGTGGTGGCGCGCGTGTTGGGGCCCGCCTCCCCGCCCACACCCTGGTTGAAGCAGATATGTAAAGAAAACCCTGTGCGATAAGTTCAAAGTGGCCGGCCCGTGGCGGCGCGCGTGCTGGGGTCTGCCTTTCCGCCCACGCCCTGCAATGCACACGAGACGAGACGAGCTCAAGGTCTCATGCCGGAATGGAAATTGCTCATCGTAGGCCATCAGCATGACAACAGAGCAGGTCGGGCGCGTCTAGGGAGCGGGTACGCCTGGGATGCAGGCTCCAGAAGCCGCGTTCGCAGCTCAGACTCGGGAACTACCTGGCTCAGATTAGGATTACACGGCAATGCTCCTATACTCGCTGCACTCACCTTGATGATGCGGTAGCTGCTGCTGCCGCTGCGAGGTGCCGCCAGTGCCAGCATATTCTGCGCCCGCAGCGGCAGTATCATGTCCGTACCGCCGGCGCCTGCACCCAAATAATACATCTTCAAACACTCTTGTCATCCATGAAAGATCACTGCAGCGGCAGCATTCGCTGCCTTGCAGCGGCAGTATCATGTTCGCACCGCCGGCGCCTGCGCGGAGGAAACGCAGGCATGATGAGGCAAACTGACGCAAGGTGACTGGCCACTGACGCTTTCGATAGCGTTACATGGTTCAAGCAGTAGCAATTGCATGGTTCGCGCCCCCAGCGGCTGTATCATGTCTGCACCGCCAGCGCCTGCACGGAGGACACATTCAAGGGTCCAGAGACTCGATCACAAGAAAGTGACCCCACCACTGGTGTGCATTCTGCGCCCAGAGCGGCAGTGCTGTCGACGCGCCGCTGGTTCACAAAGCGCCCAGCCATCGTTGCGTGCCACAACACGCTGATGAACATGAGCTGGCACTGCAAATGGAATGCAACGCTGCGCCAATTCCCACATGGCAACGGTGCCAACAGCAGGTGACAACGCTGCCAGGGTCACACCAGAGTCCAGCAGCAGCAGCTCGCTCTGCTCCGCTGGGCTGCTTTTCGGCTCGCCGCTGCTGCCGGTTTCCGGGACTGCGGCTGCGGGGGTCACCTGTGCACACAACGAGAATGACTTCTCCACTGTTGTTCACTTCATTGATGTGGTGACGGCAATGCCGCCGCACCGCCGCTTACGCGCAGCAGGCGTGACCTGAGCATTCGCCAACTGCCAGCAGCATTGGGACAGTGGGCACACTGCAAGGGCACCTCTGCCAGAATCCCTCACCAGCAGTGTGACCAACACATGCAACATGCGGCGAAAGAGGCCATAACCCGATATGAAAACGGGAAAAGACCCAATGAAAAAATGCCGCACCGGCAGCGTGACCATCACATGCGGCAGCGCCGACACCATGTGCATGCGCTGCCACGCAGACGCGCCCATGCCGCCGCCGCCGCCGCCGCCACTGCCTTCGCTGCCATCGGCAAACGAAGCCGGCGGCTTCCGAGGGTCGTGCAGCAGGATGTGGTACGGCGCGTTGCGATCCCGCGCAGGCGGCGGAATTTCCACCAGCGCCCTGGATGCAACATTCTGGGATTCAGGAATTGGGATCAAGCCTTGGGAACAGCCGTCGGATGCGGTACAGTGCAGTCCGATACCCGCGGAGGCGGCTGAAACTAAGCCACCGCTCTGAGTTGAAGCTCAGGAATGGGACTGTTCCCGACAGTTTAAGTTACCTCCACAGTTCCATGCAGGCACACGCAGCATGCCCGCTGACAGCATGTTGTCTCAGGACATGCAGCGTGGGACAGCCGCTGATGGAGGCCAGCATGAAAAGTCGCCAGGCAATCAAGAAGCGGCAGTGAAGGAGCGCGGCTGCCGAACAGGCGCACACCTCAAGGAGCAATACCCTACATTTTTTTCACCGATGCAGGACATCGTAGCCAATGACGCCAGCCACAGGGCGCGGCGGCACGCAGGCACATCACGCCCCTGCACTGTTCATTTGTACTCAATAGAGTTACGTGTTGCAAGAGAAAACCTTCGCAGGAGGTCGTAGCCGATGACGCCGACCACGGGACCGGGCGGCGCCGCCACCAGGCCGCCCAGCTCCATCTCCATGAACAGCGGCGCATCAACGGTCACCGGTCCGAGCTGTGGTGCAGAATAGGGTTTACTTTGACCGCAACTCGAAGTCAAAAAATCAAAGAATGTCGAATATCATCAAGGCCTTTGCAGCGCCGCCACCAGGCCGCCCGGCTGGTCCCGTGGTATCCGAACACGCGGCCGGCCAGCCCGCAGCGCCGAGGTACGGCTTATATAAAGACATGCAAAATCTTCGGCACTCAGTTATGGGTCTGGGGCAGGCCCATATAAACCCAACCTATTTTGCATAACCGGCCCCAGCTGTAATATAAAGAGAATTGAAAAACAAACAACATATCACATCAGAGAGCACCAGTCCGCCCAGAGCTATCTCCATGAAAAGCGGCGCCTCCACCACCACCGGCCCCAGCTGCAAATTGTATTTAATGTGGCCTGACCGCCCAGCGCCACTCTTATGAACTTCAACATGGCCGGCCTGCATTTGGGTTTCATCAGCAGACAGCGCCAGTCCGTGCGCCTATCACAAGCTGCGGATGACAAGCGTTTGTTTGCGAGGCGAAGACACAAGCGTGTGCATGGTACAGCAAGTGCGGAACTCGCAACTGGATGATGTAAGCGTGGGGGGAGCAGCAGCGCGAGTTGCCGGCGACGTGGCTGACATGACTCAGCCAGCAGCGCATTGGACTCTTTGCTCTTTGGATTTACTTCTGGTGTGTGATTGATGCCCACCTGGATGCTGGAAGCGCGGCGGAAGCAAGAGCGCGATTTGCCAGCGACGCCGCTGACGTGGATCTCGCCAATATGGCGAAGCCCCAGCCGGTTTGCCGCCGCCTTCTCGATGACTAGCCCACTGGCGCCTGTTGCAGAAACGTGGTGAGAACGAGGAATGATCATATCATTGCGCATTTGTGGACAGTGATACGGCGCAGGCGGTATGCAGCCACCTTCTCGATGGCCAGCCCGCCAGCGCCTGGCGACACATGGGGAACAGCGCGCCTCAAACTGTGCAGTATATGTGGAACACGCATGCAGTGTGGAGACCGCAGTGGGAATGAGCAGGGTGGCAGCAGCGCAGCTTGGCAAACTCAGAAATCGCCGAGTCAGAGAACTTGCCAGCCTGTTACCGCTCAGATGTCGATTTGATAGCTTCTGAATCGCACAGTGACGCACCTGTGTCCAGGATCATGAAGCCGACTTCCTGGCCATCCACCAGCGGCTTGACCAGGATGTGCCCGCCGGACGTCTTCCACGCCTGGAGATGCACAAGCGCAAAGGACATCAGTGAACGCAGGCACATGACAGTATATCGCCGAAGAAACAAGACACATATGTGACCAGAAAGTGCCCGCCAGAGGTCTTCCACGGCCGGAGATGCACAGCAGCTGTCCAGACAGCCGGTCAGAGTCGAAGGTGATGGGTGCTGCCTGCATCAGGCGTTTGCAAGAGATCGGTGACGGAATGCCGAGCTGCACCCACCTTCGTCTCCGGCGGCAGCGACGCGTCAAAGTGCGTGCCAGGCGGCAGCACAGGCCAGGGAGGTGCCCAGTATGCTGCCTGTCTGTCTGAAATGCTTCCTGACGTACTGCCACCGCTGCTGCTGCTAAGCAATGCCGCGTTGCCGCTGCCTTCCCTGCTGGTGGCGCCGGCTGCACTGCTGCCGCAGCCGCTGCCCGCTGTGCCGGCATCGCCACGGTTGCCCCAGCCGCTGCAGCTGGCGGCGGCAGCGGGGGCGGCAGCGGCAGCGGCGGCACAGGGACTGGAGCTGGCTCCGCCGCCGCTGCTGTTGCTGCTGCCGCCGCCGCTGAGGGGGCGCACCACCGTGGCGGCTACTCGGAAGGTGTTGTCGCCTCCGCCGGCTGCCGAGTGCGCCACCACCTCCGGCAGCAGCACCCTGCAAGAAGCGAAGGTTAATACTTGGACCGCGCACGCGCACCATGCTGAGGCCAGAGCAGGCTTGCCGGCATGGTCTGATCGTCCTGAAAGTGAGGCGCCTGTGCTGTCGCAGTTCTTGCTGCGGGCCTCGAAATTTCTGGTTCCATGCGCCGTTCGTCATCGTGGGAAGGGCAGCCTCCGCCTTTCGCCTGAGGATGCGACTGGCAGCAAACTCTACGGACAACCTTTCGACTCACCCGGGCGCCGACGGCTGCTGCGGCCAGTGGAAGTGCCAGGTCTCCAGGTCCCCGCAAAGCTGCAGCGACAGCGCCTTTGGCCGCCAGGAGCGACCGCATACCCGCAGCTTTGCCACGACCTGCATGCCACATGACTGACTGACGATTGTGTAGTGGACACAGCTGACCATGAAGGCGATTGTGATGACACTTGCGCCCTTGCCAGTCCATGATCTGGCACCCCCATCTAGGATCACGGCAGCCTCTGCCTAGGGCGGCATGGCAGTGCAGCCAACTGAATGATCAACACAGAAGCCCTGCGTGGTGTCTTGCTGCTGCTTCGCAACCTTTCTCTGACATGCGCATGTAGTAGCCCCTGGATCCCTGTCGCCAGCTAGAGATGAGCACCAAGATGCAGGGTCCTCACCCGAGCATCCAGCAGACTAACGGCCAAAAAGGCATCCTCGAGGTCGCCCGCACGCCATGCCGGCAAGGCCACGCCGGGCCTCGCCGGCGCTTCCGATGTGCCGCTGCTGGCGCTGCTGCCGCTGCTTCCGGGCAGGCCCGCCCACTGCTGCGGCATCGAGTGCGTCGCCACCGTCTTCTCCTGGGCGGAAAATGTCTCGCTGCTGCCGCCGCCGCCGTCGCCGCTGTCGCAGCCCCTGCTGGCCCACGCAGCGGCGGCGGAGCTGCCCCACTGTGCATGGTCCGCGGCTTCGGCGGAGCTCAGCCGCCGCACTCGCAGCCGCCGCAGCAGCGGCGGGCTGAGCCACAGCCCGGTACGCACCCAGGTCGTCAGCAGCGCCGCCTGCCAATGCGCTGCCTCTCAGTGCCAGCTTGAAAAAGTATGTCGACCATACCGCTGGATGCTGCTGTCTTCGCGCTGCCCTGTGTGTGCGCTCGCCTTGCTTGATTGCTCTGAGTGCATGGCAGGCACTATGCCTCTGATGGACGTCGATGCTGCTGTGCTGGCGGTCGATGATGCCATGATTCAAATGCCGTAGAGAACAGATGCGTGTTTTTGACAGGAGGTTGGAAGAATCACCTCAAAATCGTCCAGTTCCTGGGGCCTCGCCACACCGCTGTAGTCCACCTGCCGAAAATGATGCCCAAGCTAGTACAAGGACCGCGACTTCTCTGGGAGTTTCCTCTGCCAAGCACAGATGCAGCATGTGCGCTCTATCACGCTACCCTGCTATCTTCGGGCAGGCAGCCGCAGGCGACAGGAACTGATGGATGCAGTGCGGGGGCGGCGCAAAGTCCCACCTCCCACGCCTCGGCTCGCGACTCGCCGTCATAGCCGCCGCGGTGCACGATGTCTGCCGAGGCATACTCCTCGTGGAAGGCGCCGTTGGCCTGCTGCCACACAAATATCAACGTTGAATTCATGTTTTCACAAGACGGCCCCTGCTGTTTGCCGCTGACCGATGCGTGAACACATCCGCTGTGCAGGCGGCGTTTCAGAATTCTATGGGAGCCTCATCCACGGGTTGAAGCATGGATGAGACCTGTTGATAACAAACCTGTTGATGGCACTGATGCTGTCACAGAATGACGTTCCATTCTTACCTGTACGCAGAGGCGCCACTGGATCGCCATCCCCAGGTAGGTGCCGTCGCCCGACTGGCACACCTCGCAGCCCGCCGGGATCTGCAGCCCGCTAGCGTCTCGAATGCGCTGCAGCATCTGCGGCAGCGATTCAGGAGCCTCGACACCGGCCGATGCGCCGGCGCTGCCGATCTGCTCGGCGGGTCCCGCTGCCGCCGTCGAGGCTGCGCTGGCGGCATTTCTGCCGAGGCTGTGGCACGCTACCAGGGACCTTAGCGTCCTGAGGCTTTCCAGGTGCGGCTGCGTGCGGCTCTGGAGGCCGCTACTCCGCTGAGATTCTACTTGGTGACATGTGCACTGCGGAAGCGAGCGGGCGTGCAGCGCGCATGGGGCAGCCAGGTGCTGTGCCGCTGGCGCATGGTGGACCTGGGGCCCCCCGTTATGCTGCAGCCGCATCCAGGCTTTGGATGCGGCCAGCCGGCGCAGCGCAATGATGTTGGTGTACGACCGATGCCCTCAGGATTCAAGCGCTGGTGGCAACCAACAGTGGGCTGGCAAGCCGTTCGCGATCAGTGCGCAGACTATGGGAAACCACAGCTGAGGTGCAATGTGGTTGCAAAGCAGGGTTGGACGTTTTACGGCACTTGCGCGTGCTTTGCCGGCAGCATCCTGAATCTGACCGGATCAGCTTGACAATCTTCTGCTCGCTTCGCCATTGCAAACTTTTCAACGTTGTCTCTTGCTAGCGCTACAGAAGCCATACATATTGCCGCTCGCTCGCGCGTCACTGAGCACCTACCTTGGCCACCAATCTCGAAGAAAGCTTTACATCCTGAGAGTACCGCCACGGACCTCAGACCGTCTGCTCTGCGCTATGGAGGACAGTTTCACATAGTATATGGGCGGATCCATTATCAGCAGGTATCGATCCGCAGCCATGGGCGCCACGTTCAAGCTGCTGCGGCTCGCGCGGTACCCAATCTTCAAGCAGCTGCAGTTGGAGCAGGCGCTGCTGCGCTGCACCGATAGCAGCTGGCTGCTGGTCAATGATGGCACGCCGGATCCCGCCATCGTGATGGGCATCTCCGGGTAAGGATGTTTACAGTATGCCGTATGCTTACAGTATGCTCGCACCGCCCTGCTGCTGGGAGCGCAATTGCTGCTAGCGAGTGGGCATCTGCCTGTCTCGATCCCGAGCTGGATAGCTACAGTGTGCTCATGTGAGCCTGGCATGCAGAACATACTATTCCACGATGCTGCGCCTGCACGGCTCGGGAGGACTCAGCAGCGGCGGGATGCCCAACGAAACATTGCATTGACTCACGATTGCTTTCTCAATTTCCTCAAATTCCCGCAGGAGGCTGCACGAGCTCGTGCACGCGGAGGACGCCAAGGCCGCTGGCGTGACAGTCATCCGGCCCTTAAGCGGCGGCGAACAGTCCGCCGCCGCTTAAGGGCCGGATGACTGTTTCGATTCCTACATCAAGCTTCTCTTGGCTTCATGGTCTCTGCCCCTTTCACAGGAAGCTGCACGAGCTGGTGCACGCCGAGGACGCCAAGGCCGCCGGCGTGACCGTCATCCGACGCTTCAGCGGCGGCGGCACCGTCGCGGTGGACTCGGATACCGTGTTCGCGACGCTCATCTCGGATGACCAAGCGCTGCCAGAGGTGCGCCTTCTGGCAAAAATAAACAAGTACGTAGATGATCATTCTGGCATAAGACTACCTTGCCTAGATGCAGTCTTTGCGCGCTCACTTCAGACGACCAGGCACAGCCAGAAATGAGCTTTGTGGTAAGACCTTGGGTGCTGTCTTCGCGACGTTCATCTTGCACGACCAGACGCTTCCGGAGGTGAGCAGCCTGGCCCGCGAATTGGATTTGTCTGGGTTCATCGATTGGAATCCGCTGAGCTCGTCGTCTATATATGGTTTGCAAAAGCAGCGCTCTGGTAGGTGCAGGAGTGCTGCGACGGGAGCCCTTCTGATCTGCACGCGGAGGCCATACTGCCCGTGCCGCATGCGCAAGAGGAGGAGGTGTCTCTGCGGCTGCTCATGCACTTCACAGAAGCAACAGCAAACAACGTCAGGCGCCCTCATTCTTCGTGCGCAGGTGGAGGTCTACCCGCGGCCGCTCATGCGGTACACAGAGGAGCTGTACCGGCATGCCTTTGGTCGGTATGGCGACTTCCGGCTCAGAGAAAACGGTGCGCCTGCTGTGTTTTTTGTTGCATTGCAGATTCAGCCTGCTGCTGTGTTCACTCCCTGCTCATATGATGGTTCTGCTCTTCAGGCTCATGCGTGGGCATCTGATAGACTCCCACTGAAGCTTGCATCCTGTAAGCTTGCATCCCAATACCATGCTGGTTTGGCAGCACTGGCGATGATGTTCCACCCTACGCTCAACGAACTTCACACTTCGAGACCAAATCGTGCTCACCTTCCCATTGCAGACTACTGCTTTGGCGAGAAAAAATTCGGCGGCAACGCGCAGGCAATCACGCGGAAGCGGTGGCTGCACCACACCACCTTCCTGTGGGACTTTGACGCTTCCCGCATGGAGTTGCTCAAGCACCCGGTCAACGCGCCAGACTACCGAGAAGTGCGACCTGGCGTCCCTTTGCTGCGGTTGATGATCGCTTGGTACTCAACTTCGATTGAATACACAGCATCAGTGCTTTAACGGGAAAGACAATGTGCAAGTTCCCAGTACTGCGCGCGAGTCTCGTTCTGCTTGTAATCGACCAGCAGCATGCAAAAAGAATGATTCAATCAGCACTTGTCGTCTAGGGCGTGTCTGACACCTTGCAACATGCTGCCGCAGGGACGCGGCCACCTGGAGTTTGTGTGCCGGCTGCAGGAGCGACTGCCGACGCGGCGCCACCTGCTGGAGGCCCTGCCGCAGGCACTGCGGGACGCTGGTTACGAGCTGCAGGCAGGAGTTTCACCCTGTCGGGGGCTCTTCTTCGAAGGGCAAATGAAACCAGAATCGCATGGCTGGTTCAATGCTGGAGGCGCTGCTGTGACGGGTGTTGCAGCATCAGCGGGTCATATTGCCCTGCAGCATCCTCACTTGATGTTCAATGCAGAGCTTCTGCTGTTTCAAAACGTAGGAGGCTTGCCTGGAGGCGCAGGAGGTGCTGCAGCACATGTGCATGCGACACATGTACAATTTGGCCCTAGCAATCAGCAACATGGTTCTGCCGTCCCAAAAGGCAATGTCGTTTCTAATTGCAGGAAGCGAGCCTGGAGGAGGCGCAGGAAGCGCTGCGCATGAGCACGTGCAGGAGGCAAGTAGAGTGCGCACGCATCACAGGCAATGCATCACCCATTTATGCTGCTTCCAACTGCAGGAGGCCAGCCTTGAGGAAGCGGAGGAGGCGCTGCAGCATGAGCACCTGAAGACGACGCGCCTCGTGGACCTCTGAGCAGGGCAGGGCACCGCGAGGCTGTGACCAAGGGTCCGTCAGGAAGACTGGCCCCGCATGGATCATGGATTATCAGGAGTGCTGTCGGCGTCGCACGGCACTCCGACAGCTAGGCTCACAAGCGGCCGTCTCCTGTCACGTCCAAGCTGCTCTCGGCTGCGACAGAAAGGTGACTCTTTCCAATCAAGCGTCTTAGTTGATGCTGATGTTGCACGATCGGAAAAGTTCTGTCGCCCCTCGTGGCCTGCTGTCGCGCAGACGCAACCTTGCTGGATACAGATCCCGATGTGGTAGCTGCTCAGCACGGTGTTTGTGGTCATGCACACAGGCGGTCAAGACGACGGGTGAAACGCCGCTGCCGCCGCCGCCATAGTCATGCCGGAGGTCACAGCGCATGCCGGTCCTTGACTATCGTGGCGTTGTTAAGCTGTGCACAGTAGAAATCGCTCCTCTGCTTCAATCATTTCCGGGCGAATCGCCCGCTAAGCCTGCGATGATATGGCACAAGGATGACCCCAAAATTGACAGCGGGGACATTAGTTTGGGGCAGAATCGTTAGGCTTTGCTTTGGCAGTCTAGGCCACGCCTTGAAAGGAGCTGCTGGGTTTGCTTACTGCCAAAATCAAAGGCGCAAAGCAGGTACCGCATTTTAGGCAGCATGCATGGCGGCACCAATGGATGGTGGTCTGACGACAGCAGCCAGTCCGGGTGGTCCTGTGAGCCCTGCAGCAGCACATGGCCTGGTGGTGCAGCGCCGGACTGGCACGCCCTGCTGGCTGCCAGCCAGGACCTTTTGATGGTCTCGGCGACAGTATTCACTATGATCCTTCCATTCACATGGCGGCTCTGCTGCGCGTCTGGCAACAGGTTGACAGGATCGAGCAGTGCAGCCGCGAGCTGTTGCAGAAAGGCGCTGCCAGCAGTGTCAGTGACCTTCGTTGTTTGTGCTTCAAGACGCGACAACATGGATGCACCTGTGCATAAAACAATTACCGTTGAGGACGTGTGGTCGCATGCGCGGAATGCACTGTCAGGCAAATTGCATGGCCAGTAAATCTGACATTACAATAGTATTGGGTCGCTGATCAGCCTGAGTGAGGCTGGAACAGTGTAATACCTCCTCTCCCTTGGGTTACTCTGTCGTGTATGCGATCATTCACGCCCCAGCTGGACCCCGAGCGACATCCCCAGCTGTACTTTTATTCGTGTAACAGTCATGCTGGTCAACTCCGCCACGCGGACTTGGCTTTACATCGCAACTGCTTACTTTCACACCTTTCTTTATTGAGTTCCATATCATAAATCACCATCTGTTGCTGATCCGTTAGCCACATCCGCTGGCGACAATGGCGCTGCACTGGAGCTCACCAAGCATCTTGCCAAGCATCTTGCAGCGGCCGCGCCCACGAACAATTGGCCAGAAACGCCACGGGATCTGTGGGCGATGAGGACAAGGATGTCGTATCACTGCTGTCGCAATATGAGGACATCGAGTATCCCAGCGCTGTGCCGGAGGAGGGCATGCGCCAGGCGGCGCTGTTCCTGGGCATCGATCATCCTCATCAACGGAAGTCGTGTGATTGTCCCAAGTGAACTGGATTCGCTGCCACATCACACGCGGACACCTGCCGTGCTCCGCCACTGCACGGTCGCATGCGCATGTAACCCATGGACGATCCTCCAGGAAGTGCGCCACAATAGATCTAGAAGGTTGTAAAGCGTTGTGCAATAGTCATATGACACACTCAAGGCAATTGACTGTTGCTTTCATTTGTGTTCAGGTCGATTCTGGCTGGAGTCCCGACGCCCAACTTCCTGCACCGCAGCTGCCGATGAAGTGAGCTGGAAACGACACCGTGTCACAGTAGACGGCCGGGAACGTCTGATCGCATGGCTGGCGTGCTCCTGATGCCAGTCGTCAATTATGGCGCATGCCAGCAGCTGAGACTTCGAAGTGTGTAGAATAGATCAATGTTTTGCCACCGAGACTGTCGCAGCCTGCATTGGCATAGGAGGCGAAGGTGGTTCGCTTTGCTGCGATTAATAGATACCCGTGTAATTATGGCAATTTCGTGCTGGCAAGGCCCAGGCAGGTGCTTCAAGGCCACAGCCCCTTTGAGCTGTGAGCTACCTGACAGCTGGCACATTTAAATGCTGACTGCCAAATTTGGCAGTCATCACAGATGTCGAGGTGCCCACGACTGCACTGTTTTGCCTGACGCTGGCAATGCCAAACGTCTGTCTACGTCCCAGCCAGCGCGTCAGTGCGAGATGTCGCTTTCTATGCCAGTCGCCGGCGCGGCAGCGGCTTGCTGCGGCGCACATTCTCCGCCTCGGACTCTGTCAACGAGCGCGACTTGCCCGACGGCTCGGCCGCGTAGGCGCCGCCCCCGCCCTGCACAGCATGCCATGGCAAGCGTCAGAATCCACGAGCACGCTGTGGGTTTGACAAGTGCGCGCCTAAAGGAAAGAATCCTGCTGTCCCTAAAAGTAAGCAGATCCAGACAAGGAGCGAGGTACTGCTTTCCACGCTGGCGCCGTCCTCTCCCCGTCCTCTCCCTGGACAGCTGTGAAGCCAGTGCAAGTGCCTGCAAGCTGCGCGCAGCTTGTCCTCCTGGCGGGACAGCGGCTGCGCCACTAGCAGACCAGTACCATTGCATAAAGCAGTTGCATGAGCAGTTGTGAGGCAGATCACACAGCAGCACTGTGAAGTCAATATGCCCACCTTTCTAGTCTGGCAGCACTGCCGCTGCACCACCAGCACCCAGCCCTCCTCCGGGTGCTATAATGAAATATTTGATGCTGCGTCTCATTCTTTTTATTTGTGCGACGCTCACCTTGCCCTTCTGGCGCGACAGCGGCTGCACCACCAGCGTCCAGCCCCCCTTGGGCCGCAGCGGCGGCTTGGTCATGCGGCTGTCTCGCCGCATGTCCGGCGCCGTCTGCGCAGCAGGTACAGACATACAATTAGGTGTGGAAAGCAGCAGCAGCGCAGGATGTGGCCACTAAAATTGCGCACACTGTCGTGATTGGAGGTGAGCATGTGCTGCGACATTTCTTGATCGTATGCGCCTCCTGACTCTTTATAAGTAGAACCTTGCAACCAGAGGCGTCTTCAGAAACTGGACATAATCAGCTACTCTCGCCTCGCCCATGCCTCGAAAGCGTGCGCCAGATTCAGCTAGTCTTCAGAAAGCAAATTTTATCGAGAGCCTTTTCGATGCAGCTCCAGGTGGGCTTGATAGCACCTGAAGAGTGTCAGACTATCGCCCATGTCGAAGGTGAGGCCCGCAGCGAATTCTTTCACCGCATGCGCCCCCTAGACCTGATGAATCTAATCCCAGATTGAACAGTTCTGTCCGCACCTCGCCCATGTTGTAGGCCAGGCGCGCGGCGAACTCTTTGACCGCGTGCGCCTCCTCCTCCTCCGCCTGCGCCTCAGCTAGCAGCTCCAGCTGCTGCTCTGTCAGCCCATCGTGCACCAGCCGCCCGTCCTCACCCTCCTGTACGAGTTTATAGAGGGGATTCGGGTGGTCAGATGTCTGCTGATACCCGACCAAATGGCCTCTCCTCTGCCTGCGCCTCTGTCAGCAGCTCCAGCTGCTGCTTAGTCATGGATCAGTCTGCTGTCCTCGCCCTGTCGAGACGCGACGGAGAAAGAGGGTGTTTAGGTGTGTGCTGACACCCAGTAACGAAACCACTCCTCCGCCTGCGGCCCTGCCAGCGCTCCGTCAGCGCCACCAAACGCACCAATCCCCGGCCCCCTATTGGCCAGCATCAAATGATTGCTCATGACTCTGTCTGGGTGCAGACTGGATGCCTTTTGGATGATGCCTTTGGGGTGACGTCAGGCCTGGCAGCTCTGCCAACACCAACCCTGTGTCTGCGCTGTTTGTCAAGGCAGACGGCAGTGACCTCCGAACTCACCTCTCTCCCGAATGGGGTGCGAGGGGCAGCAGCTTGATGCGTCGCTCGCTGCTACACCCGTCGAACTATCACAAGCAGCTGTGAAGGGCAAGGAAAAACAAACCTTGAAGTGGGGGATGGAGGGCAGCAGCTTGATGTGCCGCTCGTCGGTGCCCTCCGCGTAGACCGCCTCCCAGATGTCGTGCTCCACAATGTCCTGCACCTGCACGTATTTGCACAAGACATTGAGAGGAGCGTGTATGCAAAAGTGCCACGAAAACATTAAGGCAGGTGCGGGACTCTCCGCGTAGACGGCCTCTCAGATCTTGTGCTCCACGATGCGGGAAAAATCAAGGAAAATGATGAGAGAAGCATCATGCGAGAGGCAACGCGTCAAAACTGTCTGAGGTTCTATCGAGTGGTGCTCGGTACGCGAACGATGCCCTGCACCTGTGACGAGAAAACACAGGTCTCCTGCGAGATTACTGTGAGCACGCACCTTGCTCCAGAAGCTTAGCTGACAGCTTCTGGAGTCAAGAAACGTCGTCAGAGAACCCCGTCAGAGATTTCGGAAGCCTTCCAGTAGCGCTTCATTCGAGAGATACAGCTTGCATGTTCGAGTCCATACCTCTGCAAGGACATCCAGCGGGTGCATGTCTTTGATGAATTCCTCGAGCTCCTCCTCATTCTGGAAGTCCTCCATTGCCATCTCCCGCCCCCGCGGCTGCTCCTCCCTGTCCCGCGCCCCCACTGCTGGTTCCGCGGTTGCTTCCCCTGCTGGCCCCCTGGCCTCCGCCGCTTCTCCTGCCGCCTTCGCGGCGGGAGCGGCCGCGTCGGCGTCGCCGGGGGGCGACGCGACGGTATCCGCCGCTGCGCCGCCCTCCGCCGCTGTGATTGCAGCGCTGTCGCCTGCGTTGATGCCGCCGGCGGCCGCCTCGCTTTCTGCCGCCGCCGCCTTTTCCGCCTCCGCCTTTTCCGCTGCCTCCAACTCCGCCGCCTCCTCAGCCCACCGCTCGCCTTCCGCCTCTGCTTCCAGCTTCTTCAGGGCCAGGATGGCCATGACGCGCTGCTGCCGGATGCGGAACAGCTGCGCCAGGAAGGCCGGCGTGCACCTGCGTAATATTGGAAGAAAGCAAGCTTGAGGAGATCCAGCCATACGCGACTGACAGATCACTGCTGCCGAATGCGAAACAGCTGTGCCGGGAACTCCGGCGTGCACCTGCGCAATGAAAACAGAATGAATTCTGCAGTTGGATCAACATTAGACGTGATACGGCACTGCCAGATGCGGGAGCGCTGCGTCAGAACCTCCGGCATGCACCTGTGCGCAGTCGAACAGCTTTTGTCACGCAGTCCCTGGCTTCGTCCAATAGCACCGCTTTCTGCTCGTTGTTGGGCACGCGCCCGGCAGCGACTTGTGGACACTTTCGCGTTGGTTTTATTCCAAGCTTGGCGCTCAAATCGTCAGAAAAACTCACTTGTCCGGGAACTCGTGCGCAAGGTACGCCATGAAGTCCTTGGCCTCGTCTGACAGCAGCGCGTTCTGCTCGTTGTTGGGCACGCGCCCGCCGGTCAGGTCCAGGCCCAGGATGGGCATGCAGTTTTCCTCGTCGACCCCCAGGATGTCCCAGCCGCTGCGGCCGACGCCGGCCAGGTTCGGGATCGGCGGCGCCCTCTCCGGCCCTGAGAAGAGCAAGGACATATACAAGGTTGAAGATTTGATCGAGCTGAAGATTTTGTTGAGCTGATGTGTTTACGTCCACGCCGAGGATGCCCCAGCCGCTGCGGCCGATGGCAGCCAGATTCGGAGTTGGTGGCGCCTATGCCGGCCCTGCACAAAGTAGTACAAATGTGTTCTAGACACCATCTTCCTGCATTCCCTTCATCGAACCCCAAAGCATCCCAGCCGCTGCGAATGACGCTCGCGAGTTTCATTCGGTGGCGCTCGCATCTGTTATCCAAACCGTCCAGGCCCGGAGTGGGCGCCGGGCCTGGACGCTTTGGATAACAGATGCGTGATGGTAGGCTTGGTTTCGATGCCGAAAGGGCAACACCCTCCAGTCCGGCGACTAGTGCCGCAAAGGTCCAAGCTTGTCCTGAGTTCAATGCGTGTTCACGGAAATGCCCGCAGACAGCTGCTGCTCTGCTTCAACTGCTACAGTGAAAGGAGCGCAGCAGCCCAGCAGAACGGAAGACAATGCCAAAGCAAAGGCGGCTCGTGTGGCCGAGCCACCGCGTCTGCACCTTGTCACACTGCTCTTGCAGCTTCACCGCGCCACCCGGCCCCGGCGGCGTTTATATCTCCTCAAAACGTTGACACTTCCATCTCGTTGGTACCTTCAACCAGGCAGCACAGGACGGCCGACTCACGTGGGCCCAGCCACCACTTCTGCGCCTCGTCGAATTCCGCGCGCAGCTCCGCCGCGTCGTCCGCCCC
>JAABUM010001780.1_pt1 | contig 30890 bp, 31 predicted proteins | sample 5559161 | NCBI WGS metagenome assembly JAABUM01 (sample SAMN10711868, study PRJNA513369) | rock metagenome | isolation source: Antarctica rocks | place: Antarctica: Victoria Land, Siegfried Peak nord
TCCTTCTTGCTCGATGGTTGGGAGGGCACCACCGGCCGGGACGGTCGGACAGGACACTCAGGGTGGCTGCTCAAGGCTCCTATCAGGTCACGTCCGACCCGACTGGCTGGTGCGCGCCCCCGGCCCGGACCAGGTCGACAGATCAGCAGCAAGACACCAACACGTCAGTCATACCCAGGGTCAGACCCGGACCCAGCCGGGGACCCCACCATTCTGAGTGTCGTACCCCCTGGGCATGATGGGGCAATGCGGTCCACGACTCCTCCACCGTCTACGGTTGGCCGGTCCAATCGACGCCCTGCCCCGACCGTCGGGGCCCCGTTGTACGCAGCCGCGGGTCCACAGGGAGGTGATGCTCGCCATGCGGGCTTATGAACTGATGATCATCGTTGACGGTGATCTAGACGAGTCGGCGGTAGCCGCAGAGATCAACCAGGTGCACGCCCAGGTCGAGGCGGCCGGCGGCACCACCGCCACCACCGACAAGTGGGGCAAGCGGCGCTTCGCCTACGAGATCAACCACAAGAACGAAGGCTCCTACGTGGTCTTCGAGATCCTGGCCGAACCCGGTTCTCTTGACGGGCTCGACCGGAACCTCCGGCTTGCGGACCCGATCGTCCGCCACAAGTTGCTCCGCCTGCCCGATGCCGAAGCGACCCGCCGTGGGTTGTTCGGTGAGCAGGCCACCCCGGCGAGCGCCGGGTAACCGCCTAGGAGGACCCATGCCAGACAACACCGTCACCGTCGTCGGGAACGTCACCCGCGACCCCGAGCTCCGCTTCACCAACACCGGTCAGGCCGTGGCCAGCTTCGGCTTGGCCGTCAACCGGCGCTGGCAGAACCGCGCCACCAACGACTGGGAGGAACAGACCTCCTTCTTCGACATCACCTGCTGGGCCAAGATGGCCGAAAACGTGGGCGAATCGATCCACAAGGGCGCCCGGGTCCTGGTATCCGGCCGCCTAGAACAGCGCTCATGGCAGACCGAGCAGGGCGACAAGCGCTCCAAGATCGAGATCGTGGCCGACGAGATCGGCCCCAGTCTGCGCTGGGCCACCGCCAGCGTCCGCAAGAACGACCGCGGCGAGGGCGGCGGTTCCGGTTCCAGCGACGGCGGTGCCAACCGCCCCGTATCCAACGAAGCCCCCGCCGGTGGGGGCAGCTACAGCGACGACGAGGAGCCCTTCTAGATGGCACCCAAGCCCAAGCGCGGCAAGAACAAGGACAACGCGCGCCGCGCCAAGAAGAAGATCAGCGTCCTCATCCAGGATCGCGTCGAATACGTCGACTACAAGGACGTCAACCTGCTGCGCCGCTTCATCTCCGACCGGGCCAAGATCCGCGCCCGCCGCGTCACCGGCAACACCGCGCAGCAGCAGTCCACGGTCGCCATGGCCATCAAGAACGCCCGCGAGATGGCCCTGATCCCCTACTCCACGCGGGTTACCCAGCAGCGAGGCGGCCGGGACCGAGGCGGCGATCGCCAAGGCATCCGCGCCGACGGCCCGCCCCCCCGTCCCACCGCGCCGCCGCCCGTCGGCGGGTCCGATGACCCCTTGGCCAACGGTGACGGTGACATCGACGAGGTCATGGTGGGTGCCGACGAGGCAGGCGAAGAATGATGCGGGTCATCCTGCGCGCCGATCTCGACAATGTGGGCAAGCGTGGCGACGTGGTCGACGTGTCCGACGGGTACGCCCGCAACTACCTGCTGCCCAAGGGCTTTGCCCTCAAGGCGAGCGCCGGCGCCGAGGCGCAGGCTCAGGGCATGCGGCGGGCGCGCGACGTCAAGGACGCGGCGGCCCGAGCCGCGGCCGAGGATGTGGCCAAGACCCTGGTTCCGGCGACCATCACCGTCAGCGCCAAGGCCGGTTCGGGTGGCCGGCTGTTCGGTTCGGTGACCTCCACCGAGGTCGCCGAGGCGATCAAGGCCCAGACCGGCCTCGAGGTCAATCGCAAGGACCTACACCTACCCGAGCCGATCAAGACCGCCGGCTTGCACGAGGTCCAGGCCAAGCTCCACTCCGACGTGCAGTTCCAAGTCACGCTCGAGGTCGTCGCCGACTAGTCGGACCGACTCCCGGGTGCCCGACCCGGGCACCTGTCCACAAGCGTCCACAGACAGATCCACAGGATCTGCTTCTGGTCGCGCACAGCCATCCTGCGGGAAGGTGAGCACCGATGGCCATAACCGCGTTTCCCGATGACCAGACCGAGTCCTACGAGCGTCAGGTGGCCAGCCGACGCGCCGCCTCGTCTTCGTCACCGGGCCGGGTGCCACCCCACAACCTCCAGGCCGAGGAGTCGCTGTTGGGGGCCATGTTGCTGTCGCGCGACGCCGTGTCGGCAGCGTCGGAGATCATCGACGGCAAGCACTTCTACAAGCCTGCCCACGCCCACGTCTACGAGGCCATCACCGCCGTCCTCTCCCGGGGCGAACCGGTCGATCCGGTCACCGTCGCCGAGGAGCTGCGCCGTCGTGACCTGCTCGATGCGGTCGGGGGCCCCCAGGTCCTGTTGTCGCTGCAGGCCGGCACGCCGGCGACCAGCAACGCCGCCCGCTACGCCAGGATCGTCGAGGAGCACGCGCTGCTGCGGGGGCTCATCGGTGTGGCCGGTGACATCGCCGAACTCGGCTACGAGATGCCTGACGACGTGTCCGCCGCCATCGACCGGGCCGAGTCGATGGTGTTCGAGGTCGCCCAGCACCGGGTCACCGACTCCACCACCAAGCTCTACGACCTGGTGTACAGCGCCATCGACCGTCTGGAAGCGCTCTACACCCGTGGTGACGCCATCACCGGCATTCCCACAGGATTCACCGACTTCGACGAGCTGACCGCCGGCCTGCAGCCCAGCGCCCTGATCGTGGTCGGCGCCCGACCCGGCATGGGCAAGACCAGCTTCGCCCTGGGCTGCGCCCTCCACGGCGCCATGCGAGCCGGGCGACCGGTGCTGTTCTTCTCCTTGGAGATGAGCCGCGTCGAGCTGAGCCAACGGCTGCTGTGCGGCGAGGCCAGGGTCGACTCCACCAAGGTCCGCAACGGCAAGCTGGCCGACGAGGACTGGCGGCGCATCATCTCCGCCACCGATCGCCTGGCCGACGCCAAGCTCTGGATCGACGACAACCCCAACGTGAACGTCATGGAGATGCGGGCCAAGGCGCGCCGCCTCAAGAGCCGCGAGGGTGACCTGGGACTGGTGGTCGTCGACTACGTCCAGCTCATGACCGGCCGCACCAAGGCCGAGAGCCGCCAGGTCGAGGTGTCCGAGATCAGTCGTAGCCTCAAGATCCTGGCCCGCGAACTGGAGTGCCCGGTCATGGCGCTGGCCCAGCTCAACCGCGGTCTCGAGCAGCGAGCCGACAAGCGGCCCCTGCTGTCCGACCTCAGAGAGAGCGGCAGCCTCGAACAGGACGCCGACGTGGTGGCCTTCATCTACCGCGACGAGCTCTACAACTCCGAGTCCCCCGACGTCGGGACCGCCGAGGTCATCGTGGCCAAGCACCGCTCCGGCCCCACCGACAAGGTTCGCCTCGCCTTCCTGAGCCACTACACCTTGTTCGCCAACATGGCCCGGACCGGCTAAGGACGACAGGCGCATGACCAAGGTTGACCGGGCGCAGGTGCTGGCCTACCGGGCCAGCCGGCACCAGTTCGACCGGACCGTCGGCGCGCCGGTAGATCTGGCCGTGTTGGATCTCGGCGTCCAGTTCGCCAGCCCAGAGGGGGGAGCCGTCTCGCTGGCCGCTCGCCTCGAACCCGGCTTCGATCCGTCGGGCCTCCGGGCGGCCTGGACGCACCGCGGTGCACCCCACTGGCATCGACCCGGTGAACTGCTCGACCTGGCCAACGCGTTGTGGCCGCTCTCCGATGACGACGCCGGCAACCGTCTCGCCGCCCTCGGATCCAAGCTCCGCAAGGCCGCCTTCTCGGCGACCGACGCCATGAGGGTGACCGCCGAAGCGGTCGCCGACGCGTTGAGCGACGTCGACGAAGACGGGATCACCAAGGGCGAGTTGAGCACGGCGGTCACCGCCGAGCTCCCCGACCTGCTGACACCTTGGTGCGGGCCCTGCGGCGTCGCCCATGTCAACGAGCAGCTCCTCCGCTTGGCCACACTGCCCGGCGGCGGGTGCATCGTCCCGGGCCCGCCGCCCGTTCGCTTCACGCGCCTAGAGCGGTGGCGGGCCGTCCCGAAGAAGGCCGCCGGCACCAGGTCGGTCGTGTGCTCCTACCTTCACCTGCACGGCCCCGCCCAGCGGTCCGACGTCGCGAGGTTCGTCGGGACCACCGCCCGGGCGCTGGAACCCGTGTGGCCCGGCAACCTCGTCGAGGTCACCTACGACGGGCGCAACGGCTACCTGGCCGAGGCGGACCTGGGTGACCTCAAAGCGGCAGAAGCACCCGACGGCGTCCGTCTGCTCCCGCCTTGGGATCCTTACTTGCAGGCGCGCGACCGCGATCTGCTGGTTCCGGACCGGGCCCAGCAGAAGGAGATCTGGAAGATCATCGGCAACCCCGGCGCCATCCTGGTGGGCGCCGAGGTGGCCGGCACTTGGCGAGCCAAGAAGGCCTCCAAGAAGCTCAAGGTCAACCTGGCCCCGTTCGCCAAGCTCACCAAGAAGGTGCTCGCCGTCATCACCGACGAGGCTGAGCTCATGGGCGCGATCCGAGGATGCCCATCCACTGACGTCGTCGTGGCTTGAAGCCGGGACGAAGCGGTCATCACCCAGCCATCCGCTGCCGGAGGGCATCGAGCGGCGAGCCGGGGTCGAAGCCGTGCTCGACCAGCCACGGCACCTCGCCCAACAGGCGGAGGAGCTGGTAGGCGTCGACCACCCGGGCGAGGTGGGAGTGGAACACACCGCCGGGTTGGTAACCGGCCACCACGTCGTCCAGGCGCTGCCGCTGATAGAGGGTGAGGATCGCCAGATCCCAGGCCGGATCCCCGCAGCCGGCGTCACCAAAGTCGATGAGCCCGTTCACCGTGCGGCGGTCGCCGGCGAGCACAACGTGAACCGGCTGGCAGTCGCCGTGCACGACGGCCCGGGTATCGGCCGGCTCGGCGTTGGCCAGACCACTTTCGACCAGGTCAAGGGCTCGATCGACCAGGAGGTCACCGAGCTCGTGTCGGGCGCGGTCTGACCTGGCCCGCTCCATGTCGAGCTGACGCCGCAACGCCGTGGCCCACGGTGTCCCCCTACGCCCATAGGTGTCGAGCCCGGCCGGCGGAGCGGCGGTGTGCAGGCGCGCCACCACCTCTCCGGCGCTGGCCCAAGCCGCGCCGGAGTCCTCGACCCCCAAGGCGGTGCCGGTGACGAAACCCAGCACCATGACCACCGGCTGGCCGGGTAAGAAGACCAGAACCGGCGGGACGGCGACTCCTCCTGATCGGGCGGCGTCCAGGGCAAGTCGCTCCTGCTCTGCCTGGTAGGGATCGGCCGACGCCTTGACGACCGCCGGCTGCCCGTCGGGTGTCACGACGTCGAAGACCGCCCGAGCTTGGTGATGCAGCCGGACCCGGCCGGCGGTCACCTCGGTTGACCACTCCTCGCCCAAGCGGCGCAGGCCGGATGCGACCAGGTCAGCGGTGGGGCCGGCCAGGGGACCTACTCCAGGACCGGTTCGGATCGGGGCGTGAACGGTCCAAAGCTGAACATCGGCAGCCACGGCGACGGATCGGCGCCGCCCCAGTCGTAAGCCTTCACCTGCTCCAGTGAGCGACGCCCCGTGAACGAGCGCATCAGCTCGAACGGTTCCACGGTCAGGGTCGCCTGCGGCTCGCCATCGCCGATAAGACGCTGGTAGGGACCGCTGATCACCTTCACCGGCGGCAGCTCGGTCGATCCGCCGGCGCCGGCCAAGCTGTCGAACAGGAAGCGAAGCCCGGCCAGGAGGGCGGGATCATCCCGGTAGCCAGGCTCGTCGAAGGCACCCCGCAGGTCCTGCTCGTGGGTGACCGTGTCGGCCAGGAGCTGGTCGGGCAGGTGACCGCCGGCCAGCGCCGCCTCGACCTTGGGGCCGAGCTGTTCCCACTCGACCAGCACCTCCTCGAGCGACCGGCCCCGCCGGATGTCGACCTGCTCCTGCGTCCACGGGTCAGTCCCTGCGGCGGCGATGTTGCCGGCCAGGATGTCGGCGCACACGCCGGTGGTGTGAGCCACCACATCGGTGACGGTCCAGTCCGGGCAGCACGGCACCCGGCCGGACCCGTCACCGCCGAAGGTCCGGCACAGCTGGGTCGTCCGCACTCTCGCGTTGCGGTACAGCTCCGTGTTGTCGATCGCTTCTTCCACGTTCTCTCCCAGAGGTCGGCGGGCTCCGATCCTTGCACCGCCAACGCCGGCGGCCAGACCCTCTAACTTGATCGGCCGTGCCCGGACGACCGAAGCGACGCGCCGGCGCCGCCGCCGCCATAGGCGGGATCGCTCTGCTCGCCGTGGCGGTGGCCCGCCGCCGGCGCCATCGATCGCCCGTCAGGCACCATGACCTGGCGCTGGCCAGCAGCGGCCGCTGGGCCCGCAACGCCGCCCTGGCCAGCGTCGGTTCGAAGGCAGGCGGCACCTACGCCCTGCACCGGGCCCGCCGGCTCTTCGCCGCCGCCGAACGGCGGGGGGCCCTCGATGCCACCTACCAGCTGAAGACGGCCGAACAGGTGGCGGAGACCCTGGGCAACCTGAAAGGCGCGGTCATGAAGCTCGGCCAGATGGCCAGCTACCTGGACCAGGGCCTGCCCGAACCCGTGCGCCAGGCGCTGGCCGAGCTGCAGCAGGACGCCCCACCCATGAGCGCCGAACTGGCCGCCGGCGTAGTGCGAGACGAACTGGGACGACCGCCCGGAAAGCTGTTCGCGGAGTGGGACGGCGTACCCATCGCGTCGGCGTCGATCGGCCAGGTGCACCGAGCCCTCACCCACGATGGACGGGCGGTGGCGGTCAAGGTGCAGTACCCGGGCATCGCCGAAGCGATCAAGGGTGACCTCGACAACGCTGGCGTCCTCTTCTCGGCGATGGGCCTCATGTTCCCGGGCCTCGAACCCGGCCCGCTGGTGGAAGAGCTGCGCACCCGCGTCATCGAGGAGCTCGACTACCGGCTGGAGGCCGACAACCAACGCCTGTTCGCCGACTACTACTGCGGCCACCCGTTCATCCGGGTTCCGGGAGTAGTCGATGAGCTGAGCGCTGACCGGGTGCTGACCACCGAGCTCGCCGTCGGCGCCCGTTTCGACGAGGTGTTGACGTGGAGCCAGGACGAGCGGGACAGGGTCGGCGAGATCATCTACCGGTTCGTGTTCCGCAGCCTGTACGACCTGCTGGCCTTCAACGGCGACCCCCACCCCGGCAACTACCTGTTCGGCCAAGACGGCACCGTGACCTTCCTGGACTTCGGTCTGGTGAAGCGCTTCCAACCGGGCGAGCTAGCGGTGTTCGAGGACATGGTCAGGGCCATGGTCCTCGACCACGACACCAAGGCCTTTCGGAAGGTGATCGAGGGTGTCGGCCTGCTGAAGGCCGGCCAGCCGTTCCCCGACGCCCAGGTGGAGGAGTACTTCGGCGCCTTCTACGACGTCGTCCGCGAACACTCCCGGGTGACCCTCGACGCCGATTACTCCAGCCGCCTGGTGCGGCGGATATTCGATGCGTCCGGTCCCTACGGCGAGATCATGAAGGCGGCGAACGTCCCACCTAGTTTTGTGATCATCCAGCGCATCAACCTCGGCCTCTACGCGGTGCTCGGCCAGCTGCACGCCACCGCCGACTGGCGCAGCATCGCTGATGAGTTGTGGCCCTTCGTCAACGGGCCACCCTCGACCGAACTGGGCCGAGCGGAAGCGGCCTGGATCAAGAGCAGGTCACTGGCCGACCGGTAGGTCCTCGCGGACCACCTTGCTGCGCACCGGTAGTTCGAACCGGGCGAAGACCGCCACCAGGCCGGCCAGCACCATTCCGGGAGCCAGCAACCACAACGGCCGCTGCAGCCACCACCAGCCGGTCGGACGGTCGAGCAACTCGTGGCCCGTCGCCCGGTAGATGCCGATCACCGCCACCAACGCCGTCATGTGCCAGGCGAAGAGCGTCATGGCCACGGCGTTCACTGAGACCGTGAGCTTCCACGCCCGCCGCCGCTGAAGCAGCCGGTTGGCAGCGGGCCGCAGCAGCATGGCCACACCGATCTGGAACAGGGCAAGGGCGGCGATGCAGGCAGTGGTGGGGAACATGTTGGAGATGGCGTCGCGGGGCACCGACACCATCGACTTGGGGTACACGCCCATGTTGGTGATGACCACCAGCAGGCTGAACCCGCCCAGCGTCAAGGCCCACAAGGTGCGCCGCGGCCAGCGGGTAAAGGTGCCGTCGCGCCAGAAGTAGCCGAGCTGATGAGCGAACAGGAACACGAGGCAGGAGTTCACGTAGCTCAGCGATTCGACGTCGAAGTGGAACCGCCCCAGGTCGGCCAGGGCGATGGCCGATCCCATGGCGACGACGGTGAGCTCCCGGCCCCACCGGTGCAGCCTGGCGGTGAGCGGCGCCAGCAACACGACCAGGGTGTACATGCCGATGAACCACAGCGGCACGAACACCACCACGCCCCAGTGCAGGATGCCCCGGTAGCTCGGGTCCAGGCCGCGGGCGACGGTGTCACCGACCAGCCACGCCGCCAGGAACACCCCGATCGGTGTGAGCAGCCGGCCCAGCCGCTTGCGGGTGAAGGCCCACCAGCCCCCGCCGTGGCGTTCGACGCCCTCCAGTGCCGCCAAGTTGGCGAACCCTCCGACGAAGAAGAACAGCGGCATGATCTGCAGCAACCAGGTAGCCGACCACAGCAGGGGCACGTCGCCGACGGGGTTGGGCATGGTCAGCGCGCCGTGGCGGTTCAGGTGGGTCACGGAGAAGACCCAGTGCCACATGATGACCACCACGATGCTCATGGCGCGCAGCAGGTCGACGTAGCGGTCGCGGTCGGGCGGCGTGGTGTCGACCAGCGAGTCGAGGGACGGGCTCGTCTCGGGTGGTGGCGAGACGGGTTCGGAGGCAGGGCGCGGAGCTCGGAGGGACGTCGTGTCGGTCATGTCCATGACGTTGGCCACCGCCTGGGACCAGTGCGCCGGCAGCTTCCCTCAGACAGGGCTGGGTGTTCCCCCAAGGTTGGGTGGGACAGGGGCGGCGGCCACCGGATCGGCGTGGCGGCGCCAACCAGCCGACCGGGCCCGGCTGCGCCCCAGGTAGGCCAGGAAGAAGGACACTATCGACAGTACCAGGGTGGCGAGGCTCAAGAGGCCGGCAGGGACGAGCCGGGCGGCGACGCGGCCAGTGCAGGGATGGGCGTTCGCCTCCTTCTCCCGGGCCCGCTCCAGGGCGGTCTTACCGCCTCCATAAGTCGGCTGCGTGCGCCCCTGCACCACAAACGCTAAAGGACCCCCACAGTCCTGCAAGGTGGTGGACCCGTCGCGGAACACGTACACCGACTTCTGACCGGACTCCGCCCGTTTGGCCTCGGTGGCAGCCCGGTAGACCTCGGGTCGCTTGTCCCGGACCGGCAGCACGGCCAGAACGACGGCCAGCAGGAACGTGAGCACGCCGAGCCAGCCCAGTAGGGCGCTCACCCGTACCAGCGCCCGGCCGGCCGGCTTGGCCTGCCCCGGCGTGGGTCGCGGCTCGGGCGGCACCTCGGCCTGCGGACCGCCATCAGCAGAGGTGAGGTCAGCGGTCGCCACAGGCGCGCCAGCGTGGCACACGCCGGCAGGGAGGTTCACCACGCACCGGAGCAGCCCAACCGGATTGACCCCGAGTGCTGTCTGTTGAACCCGGTTCCCGGTGGTTTGGCCGGATGATCGCCGGCGGGGGCATCCTGGTGGGAGCGTCGCGGCGACGGCCGAGACCGACGGAGGTGATGGATGGTGCTGGGTGATTCGGGTTCGGGTGCCTTCTTGGGCAACGACCTCCTCGCCTACCTGGTGTTGGCCCTGGGCGGGGCGCTGCTGGTTGGCAACTTGGCGGCATTGCTGCGGCCGCCGCCGGCCGGTCGGTCCCGGGACGGTGACCTGAAGCAGGCGCCGCGGGCGCGCAGCCTGACCATGGCTGCGGTGGGTCTGGTCGCCGCCATCTGGGCCCTGGCCAGCCTGGTGACCCAGTAAGGATCTGCGCGGTCCCGTCGTCGGGTCAGTTGGGGGTCAATTAGACACGGCCGCGGTCGGCGCAATTCATGCGCCGACCAAGCGGAGGAGGATGGGGTTGGGGCCCCATCCGGGTCAGAGATTGGTGCGGGGACGGGTCGCAAGGGACCGGCTCGGATGGCGCCGGCGGCTGCTCCACCACAGGTATGCCGCCCCGCCCAGCACGGCGACGAACAAGGTGCCTGCCAGCGCGTACTGCAACCAGCCGCCGCGCTCGCCGGCGTCGGTGGGTTTGCGGCCCCCCTCACCCGGCAACGGGATGATGTGAGGTTTGGCGGCGGTGGCCGTGTCGGTGGTGCCCTGCTGGCGTACCAGCCCCGTGTCCTGGCGGGGGCCCTTCTCGACAAAGGTGGAGATGACTCCCAGCAGGGCCACGATCCCAAGGATCACGGCACCGGCGACCACGAAGGATTTCCGGTCCTGGGGTGGTGCACCAGGGCGTTCCGGTTCGACGCGCGGCGGCTCAGACGGACTGGCGCTTGGAGTCAACGGCGCTCACCTCCGGGCTGGCCGCCGACACTTGGCTTGATCGAACCGAGCGGGACCGCCGCGAAGGATCGGGGTTCACCGCCGCCGTGTCATAACCGCGGAGCACCGCCTCCCAATCGGTGTCCTCGTGGAGCGCCGACGCGCCGCCCCGCAGCCCGAAGAGGCGCTTCGACCACACCAGCCAGACCAGTACGGCCAGGTTCACCACCAGTGCCAGCACCCGCAGGACGCTGACCCGCTTCGCCAGTTCGTGGATCTCCAACGGCAGGAACCCGGCGGTGGCGATGACCGTGAGGTACTCCGCCCACCGCCGCTCGCGCCACAGCCCGTAGGCCTCGGTTCCCTCGACCACCGCATAGGCGACAGCGACGGCGAACACGTCACGGAGCGCGCCGGACTCGAGGCGCGCCAACCGCGGCAGCTCCCGGTCGAGCCACGAACCGCCCGGTCCGCGGCTGGTCACGCCGGCGGAGTCGTTCAGGTTGCGGATCAACGTGGTGGCGAACCCGTGGACAGCACTGAGTTTGGCCATGAGCAGGCCCACCGCGACCGCGATGAGGGTGAAAGCAACGGCGTGCACGGCACGGTCGATGGCCACCACCCTGAGCAGGATGGCGTCGTGCAGCGGCTTGCCCCGACGAGGCTTCGGTAGCTCGTCCAGCCCGGGGAGTTGGTCCCAGCGGGCAACTGCGCGGTCGGGCACCGCCGTGCGCACCCACATGTCGCAGCGCAGGCACCGGGCCAACCGCCAGCCGTCAGGGACGTCGACGCCGAGGTCGTCGTCCTCAGCGCTCAGGCGGGCGGTCTGTGCGGCAGGCGCCACGTGCCCGCGCATGGAGCACACCCACGTCTCGGGGTGCCATTGCCTGGGCCAGATGCGCACGGCCCCAGGATGGCATCCCGAGGGGTGGGGCTACGAGGCGTCGGGCGGCACGTCGGCGCGATCCGTTGGTGGGGTGTCCTCGGCCAGGATGGCGTAGAGCTGGCGGCGCCCCTCGTTGAGCAGCTTCACCGCCCGGTCGCGCTGGTCGTCGGTGCCGACCGTCGAGATCTGCTTGATGGCCATGATCCAGGCGGCCATGGCGTGGCGAAGGTCCATGACGCCAGGATCGAGCCCTTTGGTGATGTGGTCCCAGGGCGTAAGGCCCTGGCGGGCGGCGACTGCTTCACGGCCAGCATCGGTCAGGGTGAACCGGCGCTTGCCGTCAGCTTCTTCACCGGTGATGAGGCCCTCATCTTCGAGGAGTTGCAGGGTGGGGTACACCGAGCCGGGGCTCGGCTGCCACATGCCCTTCGTCCGCTCGGAGAGCTCTTGGATGATCTCGTAGCCGTGCATGGGCCGCTCGAGCAGTAGGGCCAGCAGCGCGGCGCGGACATCACCCCTGCGGGCTCGTCCCCGGCCGCCCCGGCCGCGGGGTCCGCCCCGGCCGCGGCCGCGGCCGAGGTCGAAGCCATCGCCCCACTCGGCAAAGGCGGCCCGGCGCCGCCGGGTACCAGGTTCATGGTCCTGATGGTGGTCGTGCATGGAAGTGCCTCCTCTGCTTTGGGCAGCTAAAGATATATCGTTGATCTAACGGAATGCGACGTTCGAGCGGTTCAGCCGGTGGGACCAGCGGAGGGGCAGGTGGAAGCGGCCCGCTTGCCATCGAAGCGATCGGCGAGCCACGCCAACGCGTCGCGGTAGGCGTCGGGCGCCGCCTGCACGTGGCTCTGGCCCTTGTCGTAGATGCGCCGCTCGACGACCTGGCCCAACCCGCACATGCGGTTGAAGAGGATCTCGCTGAGCGCCACCGGCACCGTGCTGTCTTGCTTGCTGTGGATGATCAGGATGGGATCGGCTGTCTTGACCTGGCCTGGGTTGTTCTGCTTGAACAAGGTGGCCCACGGTTCAACGGTGCCTGCGTCGGGTTGGACCAACGGACCGGCGGGCGTCGGTGTGGCGGCTGGCGTCTTGTCCTGCTTGCAGCCGTTGCGATCAGCGTCCTCGGCCCGGGCGATACCGGCCGGAGCCAGCACCTGTTCGATCCTGGTCTGTGGGTAGGCCTGGTGATAGCCGGCGGCGATGAGGACGAAGAACCCCGAAGCACCGGCGAAGGTGGGGGCGGCCTTGGCGATGAGGTCCAGCTCAGTGGCCGGCGCCCCAGCGAAGGTACCGACGATGTGCAGGTCCGGCGCCCACTTGGAGGCAACCTGGTTGGCCCACAGGGCACCGTGGCCGCCCTGGGAGTAGCCGGCGATGGCCACCTCCTTGCCGGCCTCGGCGCCGGGGAGCTGGCTGGCGGCTGGGACGGCATCGATCACGCTCCGCCCCTCGCTCTCACCCACCAGGTAAGGGTGGACCCCGGGCGTGCCCAGTCCCTCATAGTCGGTGCCCACCAGCAGGTAGCCCGCGCTCACGGCGGCGGGGCCGAGCAGCGATAGCTCGGTGCCCAGCTTGTCGCTCTTGGATGGGGCGCAGGCGTCACCTATGCCCGTCGTCCCGTGGGCGGTGGTCAGCACCCTTCGACCGCCGGCAGGGGCCTTGGCCTTGGGGATCACGGCCCCGCCGGTGACGGCGATGGGTTCTCCCCCGACAGACCTGGACAGATACATGATGCGGTAGGCATCGGCGCCGCCGGGGGCGGTGACGGGCTGGTAGCGGAGCAACGTGCCGTGAGGTGCTTTGGGCAACGGGTTAGGAACGGCGTAGAAGTCGCCGCCCGAATACGGGGTGGTCGGTGCGACGCCCCCGGGGTGTGTCGAACCGTCGGAGGTCCCGACCGAGTCGACGCCCGGCGACGCTCCGGATCTAGTCGAGGTTGCGGAGGAGTCGGCTTGCTTAGTGCCGCTACCGCTGGAGCATCCGCCGAGGAGCACGACGACCATCACCACGATGCATGCCTTTGTTCTCATGGACGTCCCTGCTCCCGAGTGGTTGTCGAACGGCCCACACTCGCGGTCGTGTCCACTCCATGGTGAAGCTCTCGCCACTGCGGCTGGGACGACACACGGTAGGGCAGGCGCCCAACCGGCTGGCCGGCAGTCACCGGTGGCGCGTTAGCGGCTGGGCTCGCGGTAACGTTCTCTTGTGCGTCCCGCCCACCAGGGCGGTGGAACAGGTCGGTCCGAGGCCGTTCCGGAGGCAGGAGACACGGACGAGGCCGGTTGCCGCGACCGGCATCTCGTAAGGCGCAGGGAGCGCCACACCCAACGTATGTACGACGATTCACGATCTCTCGAGGCAGCGGCCTGGGCGGCTGCTGAAGGCACCGCAACCGATGAACAACTGGCGCGGCTCGAGGCCGACCCAGCCGGTTGGCGGCGCGCCTTGGAAGTGCTGCTCGACGACACCGAGGACGGCTTGGAGGCGGTCCGCCACCTGCCGGGGCCGGAGCGCTCGCAGGTCGTCGCCGACTTCGAGGCCGAGCTGAACCGGCTCGATGCCGCCTACGATTTGTTGACCCACGCACCGGATCCCAGCGCGGCGGTGGTGATCGCCGATCCCGACGGCGAGGTCCGTCTCCAGGCGTCTTGGTCGGCGGGGCAGGTGGTGGTGTGGGCGGCGGGGCCAGGCACGGCGCCGGGCGACAATGACGAGCTGGCCGACCGGCTCGAGGCCATCGGCGGTCCGCCGGTCGGTTGGATCAACCACCCCGGCGTGGTGCTGCCGATCGGCACCAAGGCGCCGGCCCTGGCCATACCGGTCGAGGAGTCCCTGGGCTGGCTGGTGTCGGTCGCCGGCGGCCTCGGGCGCGAGGGTGTCGGCGCCAGCGTGACGTGGCTCGGCCAGGTCGCCGCCTACGCCGTGCGGCTGGTGGCCCAGGGTGCTGTGGTCCCAACGTTGCGCAGCACCAAGCGCCGGCAGGGAAAGGCGCTGGAGCTCTCGGTGCGCTGGCTCCCGGCGCTGGTAGCGGACGCTGACCTAGACCGCTTCGCCGCCGCCATGCCGGGCCCGGTGGTGGCGCTGGCCGGAGCCGAACCACGCGCCGTCACCTTGGAGGTGTTGGGGGCGGTCGTCACCGCCATCGTCGGCGAAGCCACCAGCCGGTTGGAGCTGCCCGCTCCCCCGCCGGTCACCAACTCGACCTCAGCGGTGGCCGAGGCCTTCATGACCCGCCTCGACGGGTCGACCTTCGAGTCGCCGGTGGCGCCGGGAGCCGAGGTGTCCAAGCGGCTCGACCGCTGGGCCAAACCCGTGCTCGACCGACGCCGGCCCCAACTGGTCGCGCAACTCGACCCTCCTGACGGGGGTGACGCCTGGTTCCTGCGGGTGCTCGGCCGGGGGGCCGAAGGTGGGCTCATGCCGGTCGAGCTGGCGCTGGGTGACAGCGAGGGCACCAAGCCGCTGGCCGACGAACTGGCCCGGCTCGAACGCATCTACCCGGTGCTGCTGCGCCCGGGTGAGCTCCGCCGAGGCCAGGTGTACCTGAGCCAACCAGAGGCATGGGAGCTCATGACCGTGACGGGGGCACAGCTGGCGGCGGCCGGCTTCGACGTGCGGGTGCCGTCCCTGTCGCGGCGCAAGCCCAAGCCGGGTCTCCGGTTGTTCACCGAGCCCACCGGCGATTCGGTCGTCGGCGCCCATCAGCTCAGCAACGTGCGATGGTCGGCGGTGTTCGGTGACGTCGAACTGACCGCCGCCGAAGTCGCCAGGCTGGCGGCGGAAGCCAAACCGCTGGTCCGTTCCGGTGGCCGCTGGATCGAGCTCGACCGGGCCGACCTCAAGGAGGCAGCGGCGGCGTTGGCCGAACGGGCGTCCACCAAACAGCTCACTGGCGCCGAGATCCTGCGGCAGTCCGTCGGACTCGAAGGCTCGCCGCTGGCCGGCGGTCTGAGCGTCGAAGGCGCCGGCTGGGCCACCGACCTGCTCCGCAAGGCCCAAGAAGCTCCCACCGAGGCGGTCACCCGGCCCGAAGGCTTCCACGGTGAGTTGCGCGGCTACCAGGCCGAAGCGCTGGCGTGGCTCGGGTTCCTCGACACCGTCGGCCTGGGTGGGTGCCTGGCGCTCGACATGGGTCTGGGCAAGACCCCCACGGTGCTCGCCCACCTGGCCCGCAGCACCGGCGACGGGTCGGCGCTGGTCATCGCCCCGCCGGCGGTGGTCGGCAACTGGGCGGCGGAGACGGCCCGGTTCGCGCCGCAGCTCCGGGTGGTGGTGCACCACGGGCAGTCGCGGGCCTCAGCCGACGAGTTCGAGGCTGAGGTGCTTGGTGCCGACGTCGTGATCACGACCTACGGCACCGCCGTGCGCGACGTCGAGGTGCTGTCCCAACACACCTGGACCCGGGTGATCCTCGACGAAGCCCAGGCCATCAAGAACACGGCCAACGAGACCGCCCAGCAACTCCGTCGCATCCCCGCCGGCACCCGCATAGCCCTGACCGGAACGCCGATCGAGAACGGGCTCGGCGACCTCTGGTCGATCCTGGACTTCACCAACCCGGGCCTGGTCGGCAACCGCTCGACGTTCATCGCCCAGCTGTCGGGTGAGGGCGAGGCCGCCCTGCGGGCGCTCAACGGGCTGCTGGTCTTCCGCCGCACCAAGAGCGAGCCGATCGTGGCCGCCGAGCTGCCCGACCGCATCGACCAGCTCGACCACTGCACCATGACCCCCGAGCAGATCGGCCTCTACCAAGCCGTGCTCAACAGCCTGGTGAGCGGCACCTCCACCGGCGACCAGCCCAAGCAAGGAGCGATCCTGGCGGCCATCACCGCTCTCAAGCAGATCTGCAACCACCCGGCCAACTACCAGGATGACGGCCGACCGCTGGCCGGACGTTCCGGCAAGCTGTCCCGCCTCGAGGAGATCGTGGCGTCGGTCTTCAGCAGCGGCGAACGCATCCTGGTGTTCACCCACTTTGCCGAGTGGGGCAAGAAGCTGGCTGATCATCTCACTGCTACAACGGGCGTGCCCATCTCCTGCTACCACGGCGGTCTGGCCCGTGGCGCCCGGGACAAGCTCATCGCCGAGTTCCAGGAAGGCACCGGCCCCGGCGCCTTGGTCCTGTCGCTCAAAGCAGGCGGCACCGGCCTCAACCTCACCGCCGCCAGCCACGTCGTGCTGTACGACCGCTGGTGGAACCCGGCGGTCGAGGACCAGGCGCGGGACCGGGCATGGCGCATCGGCCAGACCCGCACCGTGGTCTCCCACCGCCTGGTGTGCCCGGGCACGGTCGACGAGCGGGTCGAAGAGGTCGTGGCCGGCAAGCGCCACGTGGCCGACCTTGTGCTACCCAGGTCGAGCTCGCTGTCGGACCTGGACGCCAACCAGCTCAAGATCGCACTCGGGCTGCGCCCCGACACCTTGCTCACCGAAGACGCCGACGCCCAGGAACTGGGCGTAGCCGACGAAGAGGTAGCCGTCTGATGGCTGACCAGCCGCCGCTGGCGAACCGGCAATCGAACAACAACGGCAGCGGCGGCGGCAAGGTGCAGCAGGGCCAAGGACGCAAGAAGCAACAGGGACGCCGGCGCCGAGGCCCGAAGAAGCCCGCTGATCTCTGGCGCCCGGTGCCCAAGCTTCCCGACGTCGAGCCGATCGAGCCGTCGACGGACCCGACCATGCTCCTGCAATCTCTGTGCGACCCCCCGCTGCAGTCGCACAGCACCGCCGCCGCCCACTACCTGGCGGCGGCGGTCGAGCGTGCTGCCGGCATGGCCACCGCACTGGCCGCGGCCGGCGGCCTACTGGTCGAACCCGACGATGGCGACCCGCTTTAGCCAGCTGCCCAATGAATCGGTGTTTCCGGCGGCTTGCGCTCCATGACTGCTGGCGTATAGCCACGTTCGCCGATGAACCAGATCGAACGTCTGCTCGACGCCAACGAGGCCTACGCCGCCGCCCGCGTCCACGTCACCGCGGCCCCGCCCGGTCGGCGCCTGGCGGTGGTGACATGCATGGACGCCCGCATCGACGTCCTCGCCGCGCTGGGCCTGCACCTCGGAGAGGCCCACGTCATCCGCAACGCCGGCGGCCGGGTGACCAACGACGTGCTCCGCAGCCTCGCCCTCTCGAGCCACAAGCTGGGTGTCGATACGGTCATCCTGATGCAGCACACCGGCTGCGGCCTGACCGGCGTGACCGACGACGAGCTGCGCCGCCTCACCGGTGCAAACATGAGCTTCCTCCCCATCGACGACCACACGGCCGCGCTGCGCGAAGACGCCGACGTGCTGGCCGCCACCGACTATCTCGGGCCGATCAAGCTGATCGCCGGGTTCGTCTACAACGTGGAGACCGGCGAGATAGACGACGCCCTGCGCTGGGAGCGACCCGATCTAGGCGACGCCTCCTCATAACAGGCCGGCTCAGTGGGGGTCTACGCGAGCGGAACCTCTCACAGCGCCATGAATCAGAGCCTCTAGCTTGCCAGATTCGAGCACGAGCAGCGCATGGTTCAGCTGCGATACTTGGATATGCCGACTGAGTTAGAGCTGAGCCTCCGCATTGCTGTCGGGTTCGTCTTAGCCTTTGTCGTTGGGTTCGAGCGGGAGCTACGCGGATCCCCAGCGGGTGATCGCACCTTCTCGTTGGTAGGTGGTGCGGCGGCCGCTGTCACTGCGGTGGCGTTCAAGTCATCTCCCCAGACCGTCGCCGGAGTCATCACCGGAGTGGGATTCATCGGCGGTGGCGTGGTCTTTCACGGCGAGGGCGGACTCATAAAGGGGATTACAACCGCTGGTGCCGTGTTCGCCATCGCCTCGATCGGGATCGTCGTGGGCACGGGCCACTTGGGCCTCGGTATTTTGACTGCGGCCCTCGTCCTTCTCAGCCTGGAACTACGAAACCTCCCTGGTCTGCGTCGCCTTGACGCCCGCCGCTACCAAGCACGATTCCGCGATGACTACCAAGCACCTAGCGCCTCAGGTCCGAGCGCTCGCCCCGGCCGGGGCAGGACAAGCCATGAAATTTCGGTAACCCGGCTCCCCATTGCTGCGCCGCGTACTGTGCTCACCGACCTTCCGCTGGCGCATCGAGAGCGGGTGACGGGAATCGAACCCGCGTTCTCAGCTTGGGAAACGATCCGGCTGGATTCGCTGACCTGCGAATTCGGCGAATCCCCAGGTCACAGGGGTTTTTCTAGGTACCGGGGCGTCCGCCGAATATCATCCAATACGACCCCGGTGTGGCACGAATGTGGCACGCCGAAGGGTTCGCGGAGCCGCTCGGGCCCGCCCTTCTCATGTCGTCAGGGCTGTGGGTTGGAGGTCCTCGAGGTCATCGGCGAAGTCGGCCATCGTCGCGGCCACGTCCGATGACCCGATCGGCGTACCTGCGGCCGTGCCCATCGCGGCCGCCGCTCCGCTCGGGTTGATCAGGAACTCCTTACGGACGACGGCAGCGATCACCGTTACCAGCTCGCCCGGAGCGCGTTGGAGTTCGGGGACCAGCTCGCCTGTCGGGTGGTACCGGTCGACGAGGCGGTAGACGTCGAGGAGATCGGCGGCGTGCTTGGTGGCGCGCCGCTGGGAACGGGCGAAGCCCACGGCGTGGCACTTCGCAGCGACGAGCGCAGCGGGTGTGGCCAACCGCAGGGCGACGGTGATAGGACCCTCGTCGACGGTGCAGGTCATCGTCACGGGTTCGGCCGTGTCGAGCGCCCATCGGTGGCTGGCGACGAAGAGCCGGGGTCCGTCGTCGATGCCATCGAGGTCGGCCTCGGAGACGTCGTAGGTAGGGATGACGTCGACCTTGATCCCGTCGATCACGATCGGCTCGGGGGTTTCGTGGCGTGCGGTGAGGATCTCGATGAGTGTCGGTGTGGCGTCATCGTTCGTGACGAAGTCGATGTCGGCCGTGGATCGATACGAGACCTGGGGTGAGGTCGTTACCCTGGCGGTCACGGCGAGTCCGCTGATGAGCGCAGAGTCGGGAACGTCACCTTGCAGAACGGTGCGCACGACGGCCAGCAGGGGGGCGCTCTCGAGCGGAAGCTCGATCGGGGTCATTCGGCTGGAGCCCAGGGTCGGGGGTTGGGGATCGGGGGTTGCCAGCCCTCCAGGATCTCGTGGCCCCGAGCTCGGTCCTGGGCCAGGTCGAGGGCCAGGTAGAGGGGGTGCAGCGTCGGCCAGTCGAGGGTGCCGGACGGCGCCTGCTGGCGCGCCATGCACGCAAGCGGCGTGGGTGGGACGACGATCACCGCAGCGTGGTCCACCCACGAAGCGGCGCCGAGAGCCCGCTCCGTGCGTCGAGCGACGATCTGATTCGGCACCCAGATCCAGGGCCGGGTGCCGAGAGCGAACATCGGCGCACCCCAAGCCAGCGCGGCAGCGTCACCGCCCTGCGCCCACCCTTCGACGTCGAGGTCGTCCTCGTTGGGCGACTGGCGTTCGAACGCAGCTGGCGTGGGGACCGTGGCAACGGGGTTGGCGCGGAGGGGCCGCCACACAGCGGCCAGGGCCCAGAACAAGTCGGGGATCGATGGAGCCCCGCTCGGGAGGATCAGGCCGGCTTCACGGAGGTGGCTGACCGCCTCGCTGAACGTGGATGCGGCCATGCCCACCTTCCGGGCGACCGAGCGGATCGATGGTGGGCCGGCGGTGTCCTGCAAGAGCAGCGCGGCGGCGTAACTAATGCCGGCTCGACCGCGAATAGGCCCGTCGCTCGCCGGTGCGGCAGCGCCAATCCGGGGGCCGACCGCGAGGCGTCGTCCCTGGGTGGGAGACGGATCTCCAGATCGGCCATGCCGTGCCGAAGCCGCAGCTCGTTCCGACGGTCGAGCCACCCCCAGTTGCGGACCGTGGCGAGGTACTCCTTCGCCTCTGCCGATATCTGGTCGGCGACCACGACGTGCGCACCCTGCGGCTCACCGCTGACTAGGGCTCGAGCCTCCCGAGGAGACATGGACGAACGCGCGTGAACCCTGGCGGCCCACGGCTTGTGACCGATCCCGTTGATGGTCACCCAGTCGCCCGGCTCGATGAGGTCGATCGAAACGCCAGCGCTACCTTCGGCGATCGAGGCGAGATCATCGAGGGCGAGCGCTACTTGCTCGCACTCGCTAGTGCGGATACCTGGCATGGCTGCTCCTCTCATGCAACGCCGACTCCCGCACTGTAGGCCGTTCGGTGATCGGTAGCTACCGATCACCGATCCGGAGCGAGACTTAGATTCCCGGCAGCGGCTCGACGAATCAGAGCTCGAGGGCGGCCAGGTCGTCAGCGGTGTTCCATTCGCCAAGGAGCCTCACGTCGAGGACGGCACCTGCGAGATTCTCGGGGAAGACCGCCAAGACGTGGTCGATCCCGGTGGCAGACGGCGAGCGGATCGCTTGGAAGGCCTGCTCATGGGCGGCCTCGCCGAGTTCCCGCGTGAACCGGTGGTCTTCTCGAACGAGGTCGGGCGGAGCGATCCCGAGCGCATCCAGGGTCTCGGCGTCGGTGAGATCGAGCACCTTGTCGAGATCGGCGCTGATCTCGAACAGCTCGCGCGGCAGCAGAGCCTCGACCTGGAGCCCCTGTCGCGCTGCTTGTCCGGTCAGTTCTGCGACAACACATGGTCGTGTCAGGCAGAGGTAGAGCACCGGGAGGCTGTGGCGCGGGTTGAACCGCCCGCCGAGTCGACGAGCGCCGTTCCCGCTCCGAGGATCGAAGCCTCTCGCCTGGTTCCGGTAAGCGACGATGGCGAGCATGGCGCCGCTGATCTGGCCGAGTGCCCCAGGGTCGAACGACGGCATCTCAGGCGGTCACACCCTCTGCCAATGCCAACAGGAGGTCGACCACCCGCTGGTACCGACCGGCGGCAATGAGGTCGAGAGGCTTCTCGTAGCCGAGATCGGGGTTTGGCGAGCGCATCCAGAACCGGGCTGCGTCATCGCGCATGACCCGCCGAGCGAGATCGACGACTGCGCGGAGCTCGAGCAGGCGCTCCTCTGCCTCCCTCCGTGGGGTCGCGGCCTCGGACTTCCATCGGGCGACGCTTCGAGGGTTGGTGTCGCTCACTCTCGCCAGGTCAGAGGTGTCGACCACGTCGCCCTCGTAGAGGTGGTCCAGCAGGGAGTTAAGTGTCGTCATAGCAATTCGTCACCCTAACGTGTAGCGTAACGTCGCGCGTATGTCATAGTATACGTCGCGCACTCGATAGGAGACAAACCAGTGGACCTCGACTTCGGCCACGGCTTCATCCCCCGCATCGGCGAAGAGAACTACAAGGCGGTCGACCGCTGCGTCGGGCCGACGGATCTGTTCTCCTTCTCGCTCGACCTTCCCTGGGCGATCGTCGACGGTGCATGGGCGGAGCGGAAGCCTGACCTTCTCGCCACGATGCGCGAACACGGCACCAAAGTCCTGGTCGACACACACGGTTGGCGCTATCGGTACGACTCAGCGCTCGGGGTCGAGAAGCTGCGGTCTGCAAGCTGGGCACCGTCCTCCGCCGTGTCGCCGGGGGGCAGCTTGCGGACGCTGCCCCACGAGGCCTTAGCCGACGTCACGACGGAACCGACGCACCCGGACGGCCGGCGGTGCCCGCAGGGAACCACGGGTGTCTCGACTCAGCCCCGCCTGTCGAGGCAACTCACCTTCGTAGGGTCGAACCACATGGCTGAAAGTGTGTCACGCCATAACCAGTGTGGCACGTGGGTGGCACGCCGACCCTGAGAAGGACGAAACCCGCCGGCCAGACTCCTCCGAAAAGTGTCTCTGACCTGCGGGTTTGCTGGGAGCGGGTGACGGGAATCGAACCCGCGTTCTCAGCTTGGGAAGCTGATGTTCTGCCTCTGAACTACACCCGCTGGGTAACCTGACACTACCGGTCCGGCTGGCGCAGTCAGGAGGTGTTGGGTGGAGTGCCGCACCGGCCCCGAGGTAGTAGCGGGTCGGGCCAGTCGCACGACTCGGAGAAGAAAGGGGGCCGCCGGCTGGGGATCGGCGGCCCCCCTGCGGCGAGAGTAGCGGCAGTGCGCTCCTGTACTTCGAGCGGAACCCCACTTCGGGCCGGGCGTTCAACCGCGGCGGGCCGCCTCATGGGCCTTGGCCCGAAAATCGGCTCGCTCGTCATCCGGACGGGCCAGCGCGTCGGCCACCAGCCGAGCCAGGTCGTCGGCGCGGATCGGCCTGTCGAGAAAGCCGTCGGCACCGGCACCCCACGCCAAGACCTCGGAGCCGGGCTGCGTGCCGATCAGCACGGCCCGGAAATCACGGACTTCCGGAGCCTGGTGCTGGCGCAACTCCTCGAGCAACCCCACCCCCCGATTGCTGGCGTCACCGTCGACATCGAGGACGACCAGCGCCGGGGGGTCGGAGATGACCGGCGAAATGCTGGGGGCCTGGTCAAAGGCACGCACGACATCGTGGCCTTCGGCTTCCAGGACGCGCGCCACGACTTCGCCGGAATCAGCGTCGCTGTTGACCACCGTGACCTTGGCCGGCCCTTCCGGCGCCTGGTTGTCCTTGCCCGTGACGGCCACGCCCTTCTCTCCTTCAGTCCTCGACGGTCTCCATGAGCTCGGCGGTGGACCGGGACTCGCCGTGCTCGATCGCTTCGAGCAGGTGCATGGCGATGTCGGCAACCTTGACCTGGTCCTCTCCCTTGCCCAGACCCTTCACGCCGTCGTCGATCATGATGTAACAGAAGGGGCAAGCGGTGGCGACCCTGCTGGCACCGGTCTCGACCAGTTCGGCGGAGCGGGCGTCGTTGACCTTGGTACCGGTGGTCTCCTCCATCCACATGCGGGCGCCGCCGGCACCGCAGCACATGCCCTTGGTGCCGTTGCGGCCGGCCTCCACGATGTCGATGCCGCCCAGCTTGCCGATGACGTTGCGGGGCGCCATGTACACGTCGTTGTGCCGACCCAGGTAGCAGGAGTCGTGGTAGACGACCCGCTCCTCGAGCCGGGCCTCGGTCAGATCGAGCTTTCCCTGGTCGATCAGCCACTCCAGGAACTGGCTGTGGTGCACGACCTCGTAGCGGCCACCGAGCTGGGGGTACTCGTTCATCAGCGTGTTGAAGCAGTGGGGGCACTGGGTGATGATCTTGCGCACGCCCATGCCGTTGAGCGTCTCCACGTTCTGCATGGCCAGCATCTGGAAGATGTACTCGTTGCCGGACCGGCGGGCCGGGTCTCCGGTGCAGTTCTCGGCCGGCCCCAGGATGGCGAAGTCGATGCCGGCCCGCTGCAGCAGCTTGGCCATGGCCTGAGTGACCTTCTGGTTCTTGTCGTCGAAGGAACCGGCGCAGCCCACCCAGTACAGGTACTCGTGGTCGAGCTCAGCGGTCCCGTCGACGATGTCGATTCCGTCGAGCTTGTCGGCCCAGGCCGCCCGGTCTGTCTGGCTCATGCCCCAAGGGTTCGAGCTGTTCTCCATCGACCGGTAGGCGTTGCCCAGCTCGGTCGGGAAGTTCGACTCCATCAGCGACAGGTAACGCCGCATGTCGAGGATCTTGTCCAGGATCTCGATGTTGACCGGGCAAATCTCGTCGCACGCCTTGCACGAGGTGCACGCCCAGATCTCTTCGGGGGTGATGCGTTCGAAAACGGAGTCGGTGGGGATGGTGATGTCCGGCACGGTGCCGATGGGCGGGCTGACCTGAGGGGTGCCGGTGGCGGCCATGACCTCGCCGGTCTTGAGCACGATCTCGCGGGGATCCAGTGACTTGCCGGTGGCGTGGGCCGGGCAGACGCTGGTGCAGCGCCCGCACATGGTGCAGGCGTCGGTGTCGAGCAGCTGCTTCCAGGTGAAGTCAGGGACGGTGGAGGCGCCGAAGCTCTCCAGCTCGGTCTCCATGAGGTTGGGCATGGGCTTCATGGCGCCCTTCGGGCGCTCGCGGTCGCGCAGGTACATGTTCAGCGGCGAGGTGAACATGTGGCGCAGCATGGTGACGGGCAGCATCACCAAGAACACGATGAAGGCGGCGACATGGACCACCCACCAGATCTGATGACCCCCGACCAACGTGCCCATGTCCTTGATCGGAGCGGAGAGCGCCCAGCTGACGAAGCTCCACTTCTCGAACTGCGGTCGGCCTTGGGCGGCGATGCGCCAGGCTTCGGTACCGAACCCCGTGACCGCGATTACCAGGAACGTGCCCAGGATCAGGGCGTGCTCGGGCTTGGTCTTGATGCGGATGCGGTAGGGCCGCTGGATGTAACGGCGGCCGATGGCCCACAGCACCCCGACCAGCAACATCAGGCCGGCGGCATCACCCACGAAGGAGTACGCCTCGTAGACCCGGCCGTGCAGGAACTTGGCGTCGCTGGGCAGTTGGTGGTCGATCTCCAGGGTGGTGGTGACGGCCAGCAGGATCAGGAAGCCGAAGTAGATCAGCGAGTGCATGATGCCGGCGGCCGGGTCGCGCAGCAGGGTCTGCATGTACACACCGGCGCGGAAGTCGCCGAGGCGTCTCTTGGCGTTGCTGGCGGTGGTGGACCGGTTGTCGGGCTGGCCTCGTTCCCAGTTCTTGACCCGTTGGGAGAACATCCAGCCGCCGTAGACGATGACCACCGGCGTGATCACGTAGAAGAGCAGCTGGAGCGGCCCGGGAACCCCGGTGAAGACCTCGCGTTGAACGCCGCTGTCGTCGTGGGTGCTGACGAAGACGGGGATGAGGCCCGAAATGGCGGTGATCGCGGCGAACAAGACACCGAGTCCAAGAGCGATGTGGCGGGGACGAACCCGGCTTGCGCCGGTGTCTGCTGCCTGTTCGGAGGTTTCCGCATCGGTCGCCATAGCGCGCCGCACGCTACTCGTACCCGGGAGCCGGATTGGAACTGCCCGGCACTGTGCGGTCTGTCACTCACGACTCGTTCACAGCGACGAAACGAAGGCGAAACGTTGTCTCCGTAGGGTCCGCCGGTGATGGTGACTGTCACCGATGTGGACGTCGAACTGATCCGCTGGCCCGCCGACGAACGACGTCGCTCCGAGCTCCGCGCCGCCGGACGGGCCCGCCTGTTGCTGGTCGAGGACGGCGCGCCGGCGCCCGTCGTCTCCTCACTCGACGAGGACTGGATTCGAGTTCCCGCCGGCGAGTCGGACCTGCAGGCCCGCATCGCCGGCCTGTCCAGACGGGTTGGCGAGGATGCTTCGGCAATCCCCGAGCTCGACGGCGACGGCCTGCTCCACCGCGGCGGCCACTGGGTGTCGCTACCGCCGGTCGAGGCTCGCCTCACCGCCGCCCTGGTTGACCGGTTCGGCTTGGTCGTCAGCCGCGACGCGTTGGCGCGCGCCGGCTGGCCCGACGGCGCTCCCGGCCGCAACGCCCTCGACGTCCATATGCTCCGCCTCCGCCGGCGGGTCGACCCGCTGGGCCTGGCCATCCGGACGGTCCGCTCCCGCGGCTACCTCCTGGAGCCCACATAGCTGCCGCTGGCTCGGGAGTCACCCGAGCCGTTCGAGGCGCACCGTCCACTCCGGTCCGTCGAAGCGGGAGAGCTCCGCGAGACGGTCGAGTTCGGCCGCGGTGAGCCCCTTGGGCGGTTTGATCAGGCCGTTACCGACCACGTCCGCGAAGTTGGGAGCCGACGAGGAACCGGTGCCGATAGACAGGATCTGACGAATGCTGCGTCCGGCCGTTCCGCGAAGTTGCGCCCGGCCGCGGGGCGTGAGCTGCAGCTCGCCGTCGACGGTGACGCCGGTCTTGAACCTGGCCCGCAGCAGGCGCAGTTCGGCTCGCTGGTCATCGTTAAGACCGGTGGCGGTAGCCACGACACGACCCCTGGTGGGAGCGCTGCCGCTCACGACCAGCAACTCCCCCTTCACCCGCTGACCGCGGTCGGCGCGCTGAGAGCCGAACAGGTCGGCGTTGGTGCCCGGTTCGGCGACCACCGTGCTGACACCGGCACGTTCCAGGGCGACTATGACTGCGGGGCCGGTCTCGAAGCGTGCGGTCCCGCCTTCGAGCTGCACCCGATACCGACCGATGGGGATCGAATCCACTCTCGCCGAGAGCTGCCGCACAAGGTGTTGGTGAACCTCTTCTCCAAAGGACGGCGCGGGACGCGGCCACACACCGATGGCGAGAAGCAGGAGCATCAACGTTCCCAGAGCGCCCATCCGGATCGGCTTCAGCGACCGGTGCGCTGACGCGGCTGAGGCCCGATCGACCCGCTTAGCCACCAGCGGACCCACCAGACCAGCGACGACGCCAACGACCTCCATCCACAACACCGCGGCGAGAGGCCACAGAGCCCGGATGTTGTACGTGAAGACCTGGTGGGCGCCCACCGGAGCGCGGGCGGCGGTGGCAAAACCGGCGGCCGCCAGAGCCGCCGCCACTACCAAGGAACGAGCCTCCGGCCAACGGCGGCGGCTCCAGACAAGGAGCCCGAGCCCCGCCAACACCACCACCGGTAACAGGGCCCGCACGATGTCGAAGAGGCTCGGGGAGAGTACCGGGAAGCTGGCCGACGAATAGGCAGTTCCAAACGGCGGTGGGAGGCCCACCACCGACGCGAAGGCACGGGTTGCGAACCCGGGTCCGGCGGCCGGGAACCGCGACGTGCTGAGCCCGTCCAGGACGTTCGTCATGTTTCCGGGATGGCCTCGTACCTCCTGGACCAGAGGTCCGATCCACGCCACGATCCCCAGTGCCACCGACCCCCCGACCAGGAGCCAGGTTCGGCGGCGAACCGCCGGCGTTCGCCCAAACGATCGACGCTGCTGGGCCAGCCAACCGACGGTTCCGATCGCCAGCAAGGTGACGGCGGCGAGAACCACCGCCAGGTAACTGAGGTGGGCTTGGCCGGCGAAGCTGCCGGCCAAGACAGTGACCGGCAGTACCCCGAGGTCGCCGCGTGCGACCACCGCCACCGTACCGGCGAGCAGCAAGGTGAGAGGAAGGATGGCGTTGGTGGCGTTCCACGGCTCGAACAGCGGCGTCGCCCCGAGCCCCAGGATCATCGCCGCCAGCACCACCAGTTGCCCGGCAACCACCATCGTCGACCCCGAGCGACGGAGCACCCACCAGATGCCCGCTACGGACCCGGCGTTGACCAATGCCTCGCCAACGACCAACCCGACCGGTGACCAGCCGCTCACCCAGTAAGGGATGGCCAGCGCCCAGAAGCCCAACGGGCCTGGGTGGTACGTGACCTTGGCGTCCACATAAGCGGCCAGCGTGGTGGGCATGCCCACCGTGGGCGGGTGGGCGCTGAGCGAGTCCCGCACCCGGGCGGCGATGATGGCGTTGTCGGAGAACGGCATCCAGTGGCGGGTGATGGCGAGAGTGGCAGCGATGGCCACGGGCAGGCACGCCAGAGCGAGGAGCACCACGTCGGCGCCGAGCGCTGGGCGGTCGGCGGCCGGCGCCTGCTCGGCGATCGGAGCCGCTGGCCTCAAGCCTTGGCCTGGTTCTTGACCGCTTCGGCGGCGGCCTTGATGGCGGCGGCGTCACCGAGGGAGCGGTCGAGCACGGGCACGATCTTCGTCGGGCGGAAGTCGTCACCCAGCTCGTAGACCAAGGGAACACCGGTGGGGATGTCGACGGTGGGGATGTCGTCGTCGGCTATCTCGTCCAGGTGCTTGACCAGCGCCCGCAAGCTGTTTCCGTGGGCCGCGACGAGCACTACCTTGCCGGCGGCCAGGTCGGGCACCAGGGCGTCGAACCAGTAGGGCAACATCCGGGCCACCACGTCGGCCAGGCACTCCGAGGCGGGCAGGACATCGGGGGCCAGATGGCGGTAGCGGGGGTCGGCGTTGGCGTCGAACCGGTTCTCAGGTGAGGTCGGCGGCGGCGGCACCTCGTAGCTGCGCCGCCAGGTGAAGACCTGCGCCTCGCCGTACTCGGCGGTCGCTTCGGCCTTATCCCGGCCGGTCAGGTCGCCGTAGTGACGTTCGTTCAGCCGCCAGCTCCGCCCGGTCGGAAGCCATAACAACCCCATCGCGTCGAGGCACAGGTTGGCGGTGCGGATGGCCCTGGTCTGAAGGGAGGTGTGGACCACGTCGGGCCGGATGCCGGCCTCCTCCATTAGGGGTCCTGCCGCCGCCGCTTCAGCCCTGCCCTTGTCCGAGAGGTCGGCGTCCCACCATCCGGTGAACAAGTTCTCGGCGTTCCAAGTGCTCTGGCCGTGCCGCAGCAGAACGAGGATCGACGTCATGGCGCCAGACGGTAGTTAACCGGGGCGGTTATGCGGCTCTTCGCGTTTCAGCGGGGTTCGGTGCCTAGGAGGGTCTAGTTGCAGCCGCCGATACTGGCCCTGAGAGACGTGGCCGCCCTCAACCACCTTTCCGAAACCGCATCGACGACGGCACCAGTGACCGGCTCGACCGGCAAAGCCCCCGGCGGCCACCACTACGCAGCCGGGGTCAAGTCGTCACCGTCGCCCCCGGGTCAGCGGACCGGGGAGCTCACAGGAGGTCCCCGGTGAGTCGAGAACCGAATCGGGCACCTTGTAGAGCAACTCGTCTCTGGATCTTTCGATTAGGAGGAGAGGCGCCGCTTGGGCGGGGTTGACCAGCTGTGAGACCGGCAACGACAACCGAACGTCGCGTGTGACGACCACGTAACGAGTGTGAGTTGCGGCCAGGCATGCCAGGGCGCGAGGTGCTGGCAGTGAATCGAATCGGGTGGTCAACACCTCAGCCGATTTTGGAAAGAAGCCGGAGTAGCCATCGAGGATCGGGTGGTCGTGGGCCATGGAGCGAGCGACGATGTCTGCGCTCGCTTGGACGAGCAAGAGGTTCGAATTGCCCATTGGGAGGTAGAGGACTGCACCGTCATCGGTGCGGTCCGCCAGTGCTCGGTCGATATGCGTGGGGCGCATGTCGCCTGGAGGCCAGGGGGTGGCCAGGCCTTCGATGACGAGGGCCACCAGCGCGACCAGCCCCACGGCGGCCGCAGCCGGGACCCGGCGTCGATCGGCGGTCCGCAGCCGGCTGGCCAACCGGTCGGCGGAGCGCAATCGGCCGGCAAGCGCATCGGCCAGTCTCGACGCCCCGAGTCCGGCGAGCATTGCTAGGCCGACGAGGCCCAGGGCCCAGAACCGGCCGGGGGCCCGGATCACGCTGAAGCCGGGGACGAGCTGGAATAGCGTGCCGAACGGCGTCCAGCGGGCGATCCCTCCGGTGCCGGATCCTAGGGCCAGCACCCCGCTCACTCCCACGATCACGAGGCCCAGCCGGCCCGCTGCCCAGCTGCGCCGGCCGTCGGGACGTCGGCGACCTCGCCACGCGGTCGCCACCCCGAGGACGGCCAGCAACCAGACGGTCACCCCGGCGAAGACGGGCAGGCCGTGGTTAGTGAGGTAGCCCTCGCTTGGCAGGATGTTGCCCCACACACTGTTCGTCGACTCGGCAGCGAAGAGCCTGCCCCGGTAAAGAGTGGTGTCGGAGAGCGTCCGCTTGAACCCCGGCTGGTCGCGGGCGTTGGCCAGGTAAGGCGGCAAGGTCCACGCGACCCCGGCCGCCCCGGCTACGACGGCAGCGGCGATGCGAACTAGGCCCCTCCAACCGACGTCGCGTGCTCGAACGACCACCGCCAGGACTGTTGCCATCCCGACGAAGACGGCGGAATAGAAGGACACGAGGCCTTGCCACCCGATCACGAGCGCGAGCGCGATGCCAAGGACCCGGTCCGATGGCAGCGCCGACCAAGTCCGGTCCCCGGACCGGCGGTCGGCGAGGATCCAGACGAATGCCATGGCGAGAGGAACTCCAGGCCGCCAGAGCATGTGCACGTGGAAGCTGAGGACGTGAGGCAATGGCCCCACCGAATAGGCCACCGCAGCGACGATTGCAGCTAGGCGTCCGCCGTGCACGACCCGGCCCAACACGTAGGCGGCCAGGGCATTGAGCACCGTGCCAAGGACGATGGCCACGTTGAGCTGCGCTGCGGCCCCGACGCCGAGCGCTCGCAGCGGGAGCAACACGACGGCGACGCCGATCAGGTGATCCGAAAAAGCCAACGATCGAGGCGCCGGCACGAAAATGGACGCGTTCCAGAGGGCATGCTTGCCAAGGAGCGCGCCCTGGACCCAGTCGATGGTCCAAGCCTGGAACTGACCATCGCCGGGCGCGTAGGCCCGACCGCCCCAATCCCCCAGGACGGCCCGTAGCCACCCCATCGCGGAGCCGGTGGCAACCGCCACGACCACGCCAACATCGAGCCAGTTGGCGCCCCGCCGGCGCGCTCGTCGCTTCGCCAGTGGCATCCCGCGACGACTCGCCGTTGGCACACCGTTCGCCGTTGGCACACCGTGACGCTAAACCGGGTTGGGACCCGGCACCGATCCGACAACCCGAAGGGGGGCCCTCGCCACCGCCTCGGTCTCTGCGCCTTCATCTGGGTCGCCCGGCCCCTGTACAGGGAC
>JAABUM010001781.1_pt1 | contig 30864 bp, 27 predicted proteins | sample 5559161 | NCBI WGS metagenome assembly JAABUM01 (sample SAMN10711868, study PRJNA513369) | rock metagenome | isolation source: Antarctica rocks | place: Antarctica: Victoria Land, Siegfried Peak nord
AGGGAAGGCCGCGCACGCCGAGCGCACGCCAGCCACAAGGGTGTCCAGAAGCTCCATCCAGGACGTGGACCACACTGCCAGAGACAACGAAACCCACAACCGTCAGCAGCCACTTAGAATCGCTGGTGGTGGGTCGACGCATGGTGCCGGGCCGCGGCTGACCCGTCAGCTGGTTTACCGCGGCGGGCTAGGTTGCACGCTGTTGCCGGGCTGGTTCCATACCGTGCGCCGGAGCTGGTCGCAGGCGGCGGGCAGGCCCTGGGTTTCGCCCGCAGAGCTGGCCTGCGGCACCCGCTCGCACCGCTCCAACTGCGCCCGCAGACTCGGGGCATCGCCGTCCGGGGCGTAGGCCGACACGGCCGGCGTCCCGAAGCCAAGCATCCCCGCAGGCTTCTGCGATGGCGCCGCGTTACATGCGGCAAGGCCCAGGACGGCGGGCAGCAATGAGAGGAATTGGAAACGACGCATGAGCTGGCTCCATGAGGTGGGAGGAGGGCGGCCGTCATCCGGCCACCAGCCCGAGATCGGGTTCAGCCAGGCCGGGATCGCTGGCCGGGGGCGGAGGGCCGCCAGCAACTCGCGACGCGCTTCCGACGCGTATTGCGGCCAGAGATCGGAATGCTGAATGCAGCCCTTCGGTGGCACCCGGTTCCTGACCGACGCATTCAGGGCTGTGACGACAGTGCGAGCATCCATCAATCGGCTGATCGCGTAGCCGACGGCCTTGTCCATCAGGTGGTCCCCCGCTTGCCAACGCCCGGGCGTCCGTGCGCGCCCAGGGCGTTCAACGCCGCCTGGGCCAAGAAGTGCCGGCTGGGCCGCACCGCATCGCCTGCGCCGGACACGAAGGCTTACGCGGAACTCTGTCTCTCGCTACAGCCGTCCGGACATCAACGCCGATAGGGGCTGAACACTGGCAACTCGGATATTGCGATGGGGCCTGGGTGTCGCGGCCGCGGTCCTGGGCGGCGCAGGGTCGGCCGCGGCAGAGGAGGCGCAGCATCTCGACGGAGCCACCCTGAGCCTCTGGTGGGCGGTGCCCTTCGCAGGGCTGCTGCTCTCGGTCGCGGCGGTGCCGCAGCTCTCGCCGCACTTCTGGCACAAGCACTTCGGCAAGGTCACGGTAGCCTGGGCGTTGCTGTTCCTGCTGCCCTTCGCCGCCACCCAAGGTGTCGCGCTCGCGGCCGGCGAGGTGCTGCACACCGCGCTGGGAGAGTACCTGCCCTTCGTCATCCTGCTGTTCGCATTGTTCGTCATCTCCGGCGGCATCCGCGTTCGCAGCAACATGGTCGGCACCCCCGCCATCAATACGGGAATACTCGCGTTCGGCGCAGCACTCGCCAGCGTCACCGGCACGACCGGCGCCGCCATGCTGCTGGTCCGGCCCCTCATCCAGGCCAACCTCAAGCGCCGCCACAACGCCCACGTGCTGGTGTTCTTCATCTTCCTGGTCGCCAACATCGGCGGCTCGCTCACGCCGCTGGGCGACCCGCCGCTGTTCCTCGGCTTCCTGCAAGGCGTCGCGTTCGGCTGGCCGTTCACGCACATAATCGGCCCCATGCTGCTGGGCAGCGCCGTCCTGCTCGGCACCTTCTACCTGATCGACCGCCGGGTGTGGGCGCGGGACGGCGGCCCGCGCCAGGTCGGGCCGCTGCGGGTCGGCTTCCGGAGCCTGCACAACCTGTTCTACCTCGCCACGGCCGTGGGGGCCGTGCTGCTGAGCGGGGTGTGGAAGCCTGGCATCGAGCTGCACGTGTGGCACGTCGCCGTGCCGCTGCAGGGCCTGGTGCGGGACGGGCTGCTGCTGGCGCTGGCCGGCCTGTCTTGGGCCACGACGGCGCGGCGGGTGCGGATCGAGAACGCCTTCACCTGGGACCCTATCCTGGAGGTGGTTTACCTGTTCGCGGGCATCTTCCTGACCATCCTGCCGGTGCTCGCCATACTCAGGGCCGGCAGCGCGGGCGCGCTCGCACCCATCGTGGCGCTGGCCACCGGGGCGGACGGGCTGCCGGACAACACCGCCTACTTCTGGATGACGGGGCTGCTGTCGTCGTTCCTGGACAACGCGCCGACCTACCTCGTGTTCTTCAACATGGCCGGCGGCGACCCGCAGGCGCTCATGGGGCCGCTGTGGCACACGCTGCTCGCGATCTCGGCCGGCTCGGTGTTCATGGGCGCCATGACCTACATCGGCAACGCGCCCAACTTCATGGTCCGCTCCATCGCCAGCGAACGCGGCATCCGCATGCCGTCCTTCCTCGGCTACATGGGCTGGTCCTGCGCCGTGCTGCTGCCGGTGTTCGCGCTCGTCACCTTGGTGTTCTTCGTCCGGTGGTGAGCCGCATAGCCCGCCCATTGAGGCATGTGGTGTCGCCCATCACGCCGGGACCAAAGCGGCGGGCCGCACAACCAGGCCTTCTCGTGGCAACAGGCATGCCGTAGCCGGCGTTACCGGCGTCTGCTGCAATGCATATGGGACGCCCACACGCCTTTCCGGCTTGCACGGACTTGCCATCGAGGAGAGCTATATTGCCGTTGCATGAGTCGTCTTCCCTCCCGGACGCAGGCAGCAGGCCCATGTGCCCCGCCTGTCTTGCAATGCGGCGCCCGCCTCCCGCGCAAGTCCTCGGCCTGCGCCCATGAACTTCGACATGTCTACAGCCCTGGCGTCGCTGCGGGGCATGGCGGTCGGCTTCCTCCAGCAGCTTCCCTACATCGTCATCGCGATCCTGGTCTTTGCGGTGTTCTACATGGGCGCCCGCCTGACCCGCAGAGTGATCCGCCACTTCACCGAGAAGCGGCGCAAGCACCGCAACGTCGGCCTCGTGCTCGGACGGCTGGCCGAGGGCGCGCTGCTGCTGGTCGGCGCGCTGGTTGCGCTCGTCATCGCCGTGCCGTCGTTCCAGCCGGCGCAGTTGATCCAGATCCTGGGCATCAGCGGCGTCGCCATCGGCTTCGCCTTCCGCGACATCCTGCAGAACTTCCTTGCCGGCATCCTGCTGCTGCTGACCGAGCCGTTCCGCCTCGGCGACCAGATCGTCGTCGGCAACTTCGAGGGGACGGTGGAGGAGATCCAGACGCGCGCGACCTCGATCCGCACCTATGATGGCCGCCGGGTCGTGATCCCGAACTCGGACTTGTTCACGCAGTCGGTCACGGTGAACACCGCCTTCTCGGCGCGGCGCCTCCAGTACGACATCGGCATCGGCTACGGCGACGACATCGGCAAGGCGAAGGAAGTGATCCTGGACGCGCTCCGCCGCGTCCACGGCGTCGTCCAGGACCCGGCGCCGGAGGCGCTGGTCGTGGACCTGGCCGGCAGCTCGGTGAACATCCGGGCGCGCTGGTGGATCGACCCGCCGCTCCGCACCGATGTCGTATCCAGCATGGACGAGGCCCTGCACGCCATCAAGGAGGCGCTGGTGGCGGAGGGCATTGACCTGCCGTTCCCAACCCGGCAGGTGCTGTTCCACGACCAGACCGAGAAGACGGACGGCGACCGTGCGGCGCAGCGCGAGGGATGGCCGGCCGGCAAGGGCAAGGTGCCGGGGCCGCGCTCCATCGCTGGCGCTCTGCAGCGACGCTGCGAGGAGGCCTCGGCGCCGCATGGTTAGCCCGCCCGCCCACCCCACGGCGCCGTGCCGGCGGATGCCGTGACCGGGCCTATCCTGCAGATGCTGTTCCGCTTCCTTCTTTGGGTAGCCGCCCTGGCAGGGGTGGCGGTCACGGTCCTTCCCGCCCTGTCCGGGGACACTTGGTGGATACGCGCCCTGGACTTCCCTCGCCTGCAGTTCCTCCTGGCAATGCTGGCCTCCGTGCTGCTGCTGCTGTTCCTCCCGGGCAAGGGGTGGACGGGGTGGACGCTGCTGGCGGCCCTGTCGGCAGCCTGCGCCTATGACGCAAGCGTGCTGGCCCGCTACGCCCCTCCGGTCGAAGGCGGGCAGGTTTCCGCAGCCTGCCCAGCGGACGCCCGCCTGCGCGTGCTTGAGGCCAATGTGCAGATGACCAACCGGCGCGACGGCCGGCTGCTCAGGATGGTGCAGGAAGCGGACCCCGACCTGGCATGGTTCTAGGAAACCGACCGCTGGTGGGAGCAGGCGCTTGCGCCGCTGTCGCAGTCAATGCCGTTCGAGGCAGCGCAGCCGCAATCCAACTATTATGGTGTGCTGCTGCTGTCGAAGCTGCGCCTGGACGGCCTGCAGGTGCAGGACCTGACCGGCTCGCACAACCCTGCGGTGTTCACGGGTGCCGTCATGCCGTCAGGGCAGTCCATCCGTCTCTACGCCATGCACCCCCTTCCGCCGCAGGTGGGCCAAAGCACGGCGGAGCGCGACGCGCAGCTCATGGCGGCGGCACTGGCGGCGCGGGACGACGCGGAGCCGCACATCATCATGGGCGACCTGAATGCCGTCCCCTGGGAGACCGTGACCCGGCTGCTGTACCGCGTCGGCCGCGTGCTGGACCCGCGTGAGGGCCGGGGCCTCCATACCACTTGGAAGGCCGGCAACCCCGTGCTGCGGTGGCCGCTCGACCACATCCTGGCAGGTCCGGAGTTCCGGGTGCTGTCCCTGCATGTGCTGCCCGGATTCGGGTCCGACCACCAACCCTACCTAGCCGAGCTTTGCCTGGACCCGGTGGGTGCATCCGGCCAGGCCGCGCCCAAGCTCCGCCCCGGCGACCTCGCAGCCGCACAGGCGGCGGTCCGGAAGGGCATGGCCCGCTCCGCCGGAACGGAAAGGTGATGCCGGGCACAACCCCGCCAGCCCCGGACACCCCTGGGATGCCGCACAGGCACGGCACCGGGTGCGTCCGCGGCGACGGCTGCCCGTCCCCGTCAGGCCTAATCCGGAGGGGTCCCAGATGGAACGGCGCCGGGCGGTCTGAACCCCTGCGGCACCGTGTCCTTCAGGACGCTGAACGAGCCATCGGTTTCCAGCACGACCGCAGCGGCGTCCTCGGCCCTCGCCACGTTGCTGCCGCGCAGGACAGCGAGCATCTCCGTGGGCGTCACCCGCTGCGCCGCCATGGCGCCGTCCAGGAACCGCTCCTGATGCAGCAGCAGGGTCGGCTCGGACTTCACGGCGTCCTCGACACGGCGGAACCGGACCGAGGACCAGGTGATCGCAAACTGCAGGCCGGCCAGCAGGCCCAACGCAAGCACGCCTTCCGCCAGGGCGACGTCCTTGCTCAGAACGATGGTGGCCAGCGTCGAGCCGAGCGCCACCGTGATGACCAGGTCGAATGCGTTCAGCTTCGTCAGCGTCCGCTTGCCGGACACCCGGAGCAGCACCGTCAAGGCACCGTAGGCGAGCGGACCGACGAGCAGGATGCGGCCCAGCCCCGCCCAAGTATCGAACAGCATGTCCCGGCCTCCCCGCCCCGATGCAGCCCCTTCATAGCTGGAGTCCGCGTCTTGCGTTCCATGCCGGCCCCAAATTCGCCCCTGACGACCCGCGCACGCCGCACAGCCCGTCCAGCAGCGGACGGCGCCGCCGGCGCGCCCGTGGTCCCAGCCGGGGTCGTCCGATGATCCCCGATCCCTGGCTCCTGGTGTTCTGCATCTTCGTGCTGCTGGTTGCGCTCGGCGCGACGACAGGCTTCGTCAACGAGCGGCTCTGGGTGTCCGAGCCGCTGGCATGCACGCTCGCCGGCGTCGCCCTTGGCCCGGCAGCCCTGGGGCTGCTCAACCTTGGTCCCGGCGCCGACGCCTGGCACGCCACGGTGCTGCACGAGGCAGCCCGGGTCACGCTGGCCATCGCCGTGACCGGCGCCGCCATGCGGCTGCCGGCCCGCTGGCTGCGGGCGAACTGGAAGGGCCTTGCCGTCGCGCTCGGCCCTGGCATGGTCCTGATGTGGGCCGCGGGCGCCGCAGTGGCCGGGGCGGTGCTCGGCTTGCCGCTGCTCGTGTGCCTGCTGATCGGCGCCGCCGTCGCGCCCACCGACCCCGTGCTGTCCGCGCCCATCCTGACCGGACGCTTGGCCCGCGCCGCCGTGCCGGACGGCCTGCGCCATACGCTGACGGCGGAAAGCGCGATCAACGACGGCCTGGCGCTGCCCCTGGTCATGCTGCCGGTCCTGCTGCTCCGGCACCCGCCGGCCGAGGCATGGACGGAGTGGTTGGTCCACGTCCTGCTATGGGAGATCGGCGCGGCCGTGCTGGCCGGCCTTGCCGCGGGATGGTTTGTCGGCCACGGCCTGCGCTGGGCGCGGCGCCGTCCGGAGGCGGAGAAGGCGTCGCTGCTGACGGTGACGCTGGCCCTGGCGATGGCGTCGCTGGCTGGGGTGCGCGTGCTGGGCGGCGACGGCATCTTGGCTGCCTTCGTCGCAGGCGCGGTGCTGAACAACAGCCACCGGGACGACAACGTGGAGGAGCACCACGAGCGGTTCAGCGAGGCGCTGGGCCGGTTTTTCGACCTTCCCGTGATGATCCTGTTCGGGGCGGCGCTGCCATGGGCGGCGTGGGCCGGGCTGGGATGGCGGGGCGTGCTGTTCGCAGCGGCGATCCTGGTGCTGCGCCGTCCGCCGGCCTGGCTGCTGCTGGGCCGGTTCATGCCATGGACACGCTCAACATCGGCGGCGCTGTTCGCCGGGTGGTTCGGCCCGGTCGGCGCTGCAGCCGTGTTCTACGCGCTCAGCATCCAGATGGACACCGGGATCGCCGAGGTGTGGCCGGCGGTGAGCCTGGCCGTTGCCGCCTCCGTGCTCGCGCATGGGGTGAGCGGCACGCCGCTGACCCATGCGTTCGGCCGCACGGCGTCGCCAGGCTTCCGCGAGCGTTACGAGTCCGGCAAGGACCCGGCGGATGCGGCGGAGGAGGCCGGCTGAACCATCGGCGTGCCCGGCGTTACGGCCCTGGCAGCCGGACCCTGCCCCCGAACGAACCGCGGCCTTCGCCGTTAGACGCTGGATAGGAGTCCTGCCATGTCCCAAATCATCCCCAACAATGCGCTGGTCGTCGTTGCAGACGGCGGCAAGGCCCGGCTGTTCCGCAATGCCGGGCACGGGCAGGAGGTCCGGCTGCACGAGGACGCCCACCTCACGCTCAAGGATTTTGCGGACGACGGCCCGTCCGGCTCCCGCCCGGAGGAGCAAACGCCGCGGCAGACCGGTGAGGCGACGTTCGCCAAGCAACTGGTCCGCCGCCTCGACGCCATGCGGCAGCAGGGGGCCTATGACCACCTTGTGTTGGCGGCGGACCCGCAGACGCTGGGCCAGATGCGGGACGCGATGTCCAAGGCGGTCGCGGACAGCATCGTGTTCAGCGTGGCCAAGGACTTGACCAACCATCCGGCGCAGGACGTCGCAGATGCCCTCGGCTGAGCCGCCAAGCCCCGGCAAGGCTGGCTCCGCAAGCCAGAACCCGCCGCAACGCGCATCGCGGCGCACGCCCTGGCTGCTGCTGGGCCTGCTTGCCGCTGCTGTGACCGTGGCCGCAGTTGCCATGCTCGGCTGGAACTCGGCCATCACGCGCGCCGACCAGCAGACCTCGAAGGCGGCCGCGGCGCAGGCCGCTGCGGCGCAGGCGGCGGGGCTTCAGCAGCAAGTGACCGCGCTCCAGCGGGAGGTGGCATCCAGCAAGGAGCGCGAGCAGGCGTTGCAGGGCCAAGCTGCTGCAGCAGCGTCTGAGCTGGCGCAGGCACACTCCAGGGCAGGGGGGTTCAATCAGGCGGAAGCACGCGCTGCGGCGGCCGAGAAGGCGGCGGCGGAGGCCGAGCGCAGCCGGGTCGAAGCGCAGGCCAGGGTGGACGCGCTTGAGCTTGCCGCACGGACCGCGGACCGGCGTTCGCCTGCCGGCGCTGTCTCGGCAGCCCCCGCATCCACCCCGCCCGCCGCCCCGCTTGCCGCAGCCCCCGCCGGGGCGTCGCCTGCGCTGCCGCTGCCCGGCCTGCCCGCGGACGCGACGGCGCGGGACTACCTCGTGGCGGCCCGCCAGGCCATCCAGGCCGGGAATGCCGGCGAGGCGCAGGCGTCGCTGGAGCGCGCGGAAACCCGGTTGCTTAACCGGGCCTCCCTGGCAGCCGGACCGAACCGTCCCCTTCGCCACCCAGGCGTCACGGAGATCGAGCAGGCCCTGGACCAACTTGGTGCAAACGACACCGCAGGTGCGCTTGCGACCATAGATCGGCTGCTGGCGCAGCAATGAGCGCCGGGGGCGGTTTCCAGCCGTGACGATGCGGATGATCCGCTACGCCCTGCTCGCGCTGGTGCCAGTGGCGCCGGTCCTGCACTACGCGTTCGGCCTGCCGGCACTCTGGGTGTTCGCCGCCGGCATCCTCGGCGTGGGGGTGCTGGCCGAGTGGATCAGGGCCGCGACGGATCAGCTCGCGCTGCGCACCGGTCCGGCCATCGGTGGCCTGCTGACGATCAGCCTGGGCAGCCTGGCGGAGCTGATCCTGGCCTTGTTCGTGCTGGCAGGCGGCGAGATAGAGGTGGTCCACGCGCAGATCACCGGCTCCATCCTCGGCACCAGCCTGCTGGGCCTCGGCTTGGCCATCGTCGTGGGAGGCGCCGGGCGGGAGCGGCAGACATTCAAGCGGGAACGCGCGGGCCTGCTCTCGAGCCTGCTGATCCTCTCCGTGATCGCGCTGCTGCTGCCGGCCGTGTTCGACTTCACCGCACGGAACGTGACCCACTCGAACCAGCTCGCGGTGTCGGACGAGGCATTGAGCCTGGCGGTGTCCGCCGTCCTGCTCCTGCTCTATGGCGGCAACCTGGCCTACACCCTGGTCACGCACCGCGACGTGTTCGCAAGCGGCGAGGAGAAAGAAGGGGACGATGGCCGGGCGCCGTGGCCCGCCTGGGTCAGCCTTGCCGTGCTCGCTGCGGCAACAGCCGCCGCGGCGCTGGAAGCCGAGCTGATCTCAGGTGCGCTAACGCAGACAGCCGACACCCTGAACATGTCAACGACGTTTCTCGGCGTGATCGTCCTGGCCTTGGTGGGTACCGTCGCCGACCTGTTCGCGGCAGTCTGGTTTGCCAGGCAGGACCGCATGGGCCTGGTGATGAACATCTGCATCGGCTCCGCCATCCAGGTCGCGCTGGTGGTTGCGCCGTTGCTCGTGATCCTATCTTGGCTGATCGGCAGCTCGATGACCCTGGTATTCAAGAACCCGCTGGACCTGTTCGCCATCGCGGGCACGGCCCTGATCGTCAACGCGATCACTGGCGACGGCGAGACGACCTGGTTCGAGGGCATGATGCTGATCGGCGTCTATGCCGTGCTCGGCGTGGCCTACTTCTACGCCTGATGCTGATCGGCCCCAAGTTGGCGCACCTACTTCGGACAGTATCGGAACGGCTGCGGGCCTAGGTATCCGGCCCGCCCGCTATCAAAGCATCCTGACGCCGAAGCGCCCTGCGAGGCCATGGCAGCGCCCGCATCGAGCGCTGCCCGCTTCACCCAGCCCACGGCGCGCCCGCGCTGCACCTGTCACCACTCGCCGGCGCACTCCTTAACATCGAGCGACGTGCCCCGCAGCAACTCCTCCAACACACAATACCGGTCGCCCGGCCCAGTGCGGAAGTAGGTCGGCCAGCCGACCCTGCCCTCGGCCGCCAGGGCGTAGGACATGGGCTGGCCGGGGACGGCTTGCCGCCTTCCCCGGCAAAACGCGCGGTCAGCGCGGCTGCTGGCCCGGGGGCGACCCAGGTGCCGATCCGTTCGGCTGTCCCGCCGGCACCTGGTCCGGCAGGTCCACCGGCTTGTTGTCGTTCAGGTCCCAGCCGGTGTTCTTGTCCGTGGGCGTCGCCTGCACCATGGCGCGGAAGAACCACTGATACTCGTCGATCCCCTGCTCGACCGATTGCAGCAGGTTGCTGGTCGTGGGGTCCGGCTCGCTGGTGTCGCGGATGGCCTGCCTGATCTCGTCGCCCACGACCTTGTAGGTGCTGGTCCACCAGACGATCAGTTGCGCGTCGTCCAGGAAGCCGCCGGGCATCTCGGGGATGGCGGAGGTCTGCACGATGGTGGTGGCCCTGCCGTCAGACGACGACCCGATGGTCAGCAGGCGCTGCGCCACCATGTCGGCATATTTGGACACGCCCTCATAGTGTTGCTGGAACAGCAGGTGCAGCGGGTAGAACAGGGTGCCCGACACGTTCCAGTGCGACTGCTTCAACTGTAACTGGAGCTGCTGCAGCTCGGTCAGCGTCTTCTGCAGGGCGGCGACGGTCTTCTTGTAGCCCTCGCGGCCCTGCTGCGGGCCGACGAAGGGGCGATTGGTGACCGTGTTGGTCGGGAAGGTGCCGAGCGACTGGAACATCTTGATGGCCGAGTTCGGCGAGATGCTGCGGGCCGCCGGCGCCTGGTTCGGCTGCGCGCCGGTGCCGCCGGCTGATTGCGCGAAGGCCGGACCTGCAAGCATGGTCGCCGCGAGAAGGGCTGTTATGAGACGCATCGAACAATCCTTGTTCCATATGGACCTATAGGAAACGCAGTGCAGGTGGGAATTGGCATCCCGTCCAAACCGCCGTAACATCAATTTTACGACCGCAGCCTCATGCCGACCGGACTTGGAGCGGTCGCTCGCTCGACGGACTGTGCGAACGGATGCCTGGGTGACAGTTTGGACCGGTTGCCTGGGTGACACTTCCTGGATGGCATTGCTCATTCCTTTCTGGTTACTGTGGGGTTGTGGGGAGCGCGCTTGCGCCCTCCAGCAAATCCACAGGTCGGCTGCGCCATCCCAGCGGGCGCCGCGTCAGCCGCCGCCGTACAGCGTCGATGTAGCCCAGTTCCACTCCTGCGAACCGCACCAGCCAATCGCCGTGCTCGGTCTCGGACACGCCCACCAGCTCGCCGACCAGCGCCTCGCCGACGAACACCATCCCGCCCGCCCACTTGATCTGGCCGTTGCTGCGCACCCGGCGCACCGCCTGCTCCGCATCATAGGACACCTCCGGCAGGCGCTCAGGGTAGCGCCGGCTCGATGCAACATAGGCCGACGCCGGCACGCGCTGGCCCAAAGCCTCGTGCGGGCGCTCCTCGTTGAACTCCCGCCGGAACACGTCAAACCGCACCTGCTGCTGAGCCAGGTCCGCGCACGGCGGCGACGCCGTCTCCGCCTTCAGCGTCCGGTGCATCCGCTCGTGCCGCCCGTTCTGCTGCGGGCAGCCCGGCGCAATCCGCTCCACTGCGATGCCCAGCCGCAGCCACCACACCGACAAGCGCGACAGCCCGCCCACGCCCGTCGTGGCAAACGGCACCCCGTTGTCAGACCGCATGGCGCCGGGCAGCCCAAACACGCGGAACGCGCGCTCGAACACCACGCGCGCGCTCGCCTCGTCCTGCCCGCCCACGCCCTCGCAGCACAGCAGCGAGCGGCTGTGCGCGTCCGTCACCGTCAACGGGTCGCACCGCGCCCCGTCGCCCGTCGTGAACCAGCCCTTGTAGTCCGCGCACCACAGGTCGTTGGCAGCCCCCACCGCCGCAAACGGCAGCCCATACGGCGGAGTGCGCCGGTGACGGGCCTGCGGCGCAGACAGCCCCTCGCGTCGGAGCCAGTCGCCAACCGTGCTCGCCGCCGGCACCACAAGCCCGGGATGCAGCACCGCAAGCTTGGCCCGCAGCTTGCGCGGACCCCACCGCGGCCAGCGCTCGCGCAGCGCCAGCACCGCCGACACAACCTCCGCCGCCAGCGCACGCCCGTGATGGCGCGCAACCGGCACACGCGCCGCCAAACCCGCAGCACCCTCAGCATGGTAGCGCGCCAGCCACTTGTAGCCTGTCTTGCGGCTGATCCCGTGCCGCAGGCACACACCCGTCATCGTCTCGTCCCCAGCCAACACAGACGCGACAAAACCAACCCGCGCATCCAACGCACTCTGCTCTCTAAAGGCCATCGACAGGTCACCCCCTGCCATGCCCATAAACCGTCACCCACCCAACCGGTCCAAACCGTCACCAAGGTAACCGGTCCGAACAGGACGCCGATCCCTGCCCCCTGTGCCTGCCGCACCCAACCGCACGACATCATGCGGGCCAGCGCCCTGATGGTAGAGAGTGCGCGGTGCATCAGCGACGCCCTCGCGTGCGGCGCGGCCGGACGGGATGGCCCGGTGACCGCCGGCCCGGGCAGCGAGGCGGAGCCAAGACTGATGAGTCCGTGCTGGCGGCCGACCAGAAAGCTACGGCCCACCGCCAGGCTGGCTGCTGCTGCCCCTGCGGACGGCTGCCTTGTCGATCTCCAATTGCAGAAGGTAGTTGAGCGCCGTCCGCACCGCCGCGATTGCGGCGAGTTGCCCGATCTCTGACCACGTGGGTGCGATGGCGGTGCGCAGGATGTCCGCGCCTAGCTCGAACTCCAGCGCCAGCGCCAGCCACCGGCCCAGCCGCAGGCGCACGTCCTCCTTCGCCTCGTGCGACCGGCTGGGGTTGGCGGCCCAGAACGACGAAACGGCGATTGGCACCGTGCGGATCGTCGCTTCGACCACAGCGACGGCGATCAGGGCGCCAGCCACCGCCTCGGTGCCGGTCGCCAGCCACAGCGTGTAGCCCTTGATGGCGTCCGTCAGCACCTCAGCACTCCTAGGCTCCAGCACCAGCCAGCGCGGGCGCACACCTACGGCAAGGCCACGTGGCCGTCCGGCCCAAGCAGGTCCGTCATCGCCGCGCCTCGCACCCTGCCGTCATCCCCGCTTGTTCCCCGGACCGCCGCGCCGCGCGGCATCGGGTGAACGCATGCGGTGGGGCCGGGATGCAGGATTCCAGCCTGGCCCGGCGGTGGCGCCCCTACGGCTGCCCCGGCCGGCCGGCCGCCGAAGGGGCTTTGTGGCTAGGCCCGTCCGCCGCAGCCACGAAGGCGTGCGCCAGGGCGTGATACACCCCCTCCGGGCACACCAGCCGGGACGCCGCATAGGCGATCACCGATGTCAGCATGAGCGGGAGAACCAGCGCGTGGTCATTGGTCATCTCGGTGACGATGACGAACGCCGTGACCGGCGCCTGCACCACGCCGGCGAAGTAGGCGACCATGCCCAGCAGCACCAAGGCCGACGCCGGGGCGCCCGGCAGCAGCGCCGCCACGTTCGCGCCCAGCCCGGCGCCGACGGCCAGCGACGGCGCGAAGATGCCGCCCGGGATGCCGCTGACCGAGGACGCCGCCGTCGCCAGCAGCTTCAACGCCCCGAACGCCGCGGGCGTGCCAGTGCCGTCCTGCACCAGCGCCCGGGCCTGCGCGTAGCCCGTGCCGAACGCCGCGCCGTCCGACAGCAGCCCGCAGCCGGCGACCACCAGCCCGCAGAGGCCGGCGAACAGGACGTGGTGCCGCTTGACCGCCGCACCCAGCCGTCCCGGAAGCCCGCCGCCGAACAGGATGAGCACGCGGCTGAACCCGCCGCCCAGCAGCCCGCCGAGCACGCCGAGGATGGGCACCGCAAGCCACCCCTGCAACCCGTCCAGCACGGCATGGGTGGTGCCGAAATAGGTGTAGTCCCCTTGCAGCGCGAGGGAGGTCACGCCCGCCGCGATGACGGCGCCCAGGACGATGCCGTTGGTCCGCGCCTCGAACGAGCGGCTCATCTCCTCGATGCCGAACACGATGCCGGCCAGGGGCGTGTTGAACGCCGCGGCGACGCCTGCACTGGCGCCGGCCAGGATCAGCCCGGGTTGCCGCCGCGGGGACAGGCGGCCCAGCGCGAACATGATGGCGGCGCCGACCTGCACCGTCGGGCCTTCGCGCCCGATGGAGGCGCCGCACAGCAGCCCGAGCAGCAGCAGCGCCATCTTGCCCAGCGTCGTCCTGACCGAGACCAGCCTCGCCCGCGCCGCGGTCCCATGGAGCTGGCGCGCGGCGATGGCCTGCGGGATGCCGCTGCCACCGGAGTTCGGGAAGTAGCGCCGGGCCAGCCAGCTCGACGCGGCGAAGCCTGCGGGGGTTAACAAAAGGGCCGCCAGCGGCTGCCATGCCAGCACCGCCTGGAACAGCGTGCCCGCACGGTCTGCGGCAAGAGCCAGCCCGACGGCCGCCAGGCCCACCACGATGCCGCCCAGGACGAACAGCGCCCGGCGCTGCCAACGCAGCGACAGTAGCCGCCTGTGGCGCGCGCTGACCGGGAACCGGAGAGGGCTTGGCATCAAGGTTCCTTAACGCGCAGCGCGGCGGCATGCCAGGGGGTGGACGGGCCGGGCCGATTGCCGCCATGCGGGGCTGGTCTCGCCCGCCTGCCCGTCACGGGCAGGGCAGGTCCGTGGCGTCGTGTCCCGGACCCCGTTCCAGCACGTCCTCCACATAGGCCATGCGTATGAGCACCAGCAACGCGGCCATGACGGGTGTCGCCAGGATCAGGCCCAGCATGCCGAACAAGGTGCCGAGGATCGTCTGGGAGAAGATGGTCAGCGCGGGCGGCAGGGCGACGGTCCGCTTCTGGATCAGCGGCGCGATAACGTTGCCTTCCAGCATCTGCACCGCCGCGAACAGCGCCGCGACCCACAGCGCCTGGGTGGACGACTGCCCGGACGCGACCAGGACGGCAGGCACCGCGCCGGCCAGGGCTCCGATGAAGGGAACGAAGTTGAGCAATCCCGCGAACAACGCCAGCGTAAGGGCCAGCGGCACGCCGAGCGCCGCCAGCCCGGCGCCGATCAGGACCGCCACGACCAGCATGTCCACAAGCTGCCCCAGGAACCAGTACTGCAGGGTGGTCCCAATAGCTTCCAGGATGGTGCGCGCCCGCTCCCGCCAGCGCAGCGACATTAGGCACACTAGGCCGTGGCGGTAGGTGGCGGGCGAAGCGGCAAGGAACAGCGCGGCAGAAACGATCAGAACAAGGCCTCCGCCGACGCCAAGCGTCGAGGCCGTTATGCTGCTGAGGTATCCGCCGAGGTCGCCGAGCGACGATGGCATTGCGCTCCGCAATGCCCCGCGCGCCTGCGGCCACCAACTGGCGTCGCCAAGCTGGTCCCAGATGCGCTGCAACGACACCCTGAGCTGGACGGCAAGGCTGGCCGCCTCGTGCGCCACGACCGGGCCGCGCCACCAAGCAAGGCCGCCGGCGACGGCCGTGATAAGTGCGGCGACGATGAGCAGGGACAGCCCGGGACCGGTCCCGGCCACCCGGCTGAACCAGTCGCTCGCGAGGCGGAGCGCGCAGGCCAGCAGGACGGAGGCGAACACCAGGAGCAGGACGTCCCGCAGCAGCCAAGCCGCAAGTAGGAGCGCCGACGTCACCGCCGTCGCGCGCAGGGTGCGGTCGATGCTGCGAAGGTGGTCAAGGCTACCCACGGCATACCTCGTCGGATGTGCATCGCCTCGTGCAGGGATGCTGCCATGTCCTGCGACGGCGCCCGGCTGACACGGGCAGCCCAGGTTTGAGGGATTTCAGGACGGCGCACCAGGGCCATGCCGGCATTTGTGATCCGTGCGCCGGCTTGATGCGGGCGCCGCCAGCGAACCAAACCTGGCCCTAGCCGATGAAGAGTGGCTGCAAAGGAGCGCCCCGATGCCCCTGCCTGGCTGGACACCTTGGCCGCGGCCTGCTTTCCGCTGTCAATCGCGGGTGCATCGGCCGCGCTGGCTGGCATCCTCCTGCTCGGCCGGCGTCGGCGCATGGGTATTATGGAGGCGGTGTGGCCGTTGGCGATGCTGTACCCCGGACTTGCGGCACACGTCTGGCTCAAACGGGCAGGGGCGCCGCACGATGGCCGCCACGGTGCACGCGAGGACAGGCCGATGCGGCAGGCCACCTTCGTCGGCACCACGCATTGGGAGCATCCATGAGCACCGGCCACTACGACATCATCGTCATCGGCAGCGGCCCGGGCGGCGCGTCGCTAGCGCACCGCCTGGCGCCCACGGGCAAGCGCATCCTGATGCTGGAGCGCGGCGGCTACCTGCCGCGGTCGCGCGCCAACTGGGACTCCAAGACCGTGTTCGTGGACGGCGCCTACCAGGCACCCGAGACCTGGCACGGCGCGGACGGCAGCACGTTCCACCCGGGGCTGCACTACTGGGTCGGCGGCAACTCCAAGGTGTACGGCGCCGCCCTGTTCCGCCTGCGCGAACGCGACTTCGGCGAGTTGCGCCACAAGGACGGCGTCTCGCCTGCCTGGCCGCTCGGCTACGACGTGTTCGAGCCGTACTACATGCAGGCCGAGGAGCTGTACCACGTCCATGGCCGGCGCGGCGAAGACCCGACGGAGCCGTGGAGCAGCACCCCCTACGCCTATCCGCCGGTGCTGCACGAGCCGCGCATCCAGGAACTGAGCGACATCCTGACGCGGGAAGGGCTGCACCCCTTCCACCTGCCGCTTGGCATCAAGCTCGACCAGAACCCTGACGGGTCGGCCACCACGTACAGCCCCTGCATCCGCTGCGACGCCTTCGACGGCTTCCCCTGCGCCATCAACGCCAAGGCCGACGCGCAGGTGATCTGCGTGGACCCAACGCGCGGGGCGCACCCGAACTTTACCCTGCTGACCGGCGCCTACGTGGACCGGCTGGAAACCGGCCCCTCGGGCCGCAGCGTCAGCCGGGTCCACGTGGTCCGGAACGGCCAGCCCGAGCAGTACTCCGCCGACATCGTGGTGGTGGCCTGCGGCGCGCTCAGCTCCGCCCTGCTGATGCTGCGCTCGGCCAGCGACGCGCACCCGCGGGGCCTGGCCAACCGGTCGGACCAAGTGGGCCGGAACTACATGCGGCACACGATGTCGGTCGTCATGGCGCTGCTGCGCGAGCCCAACCGCACGGTGTTCCAGAAGACCCTGGCGCTCAGCGATTACTACTTCGGGGCGCCGGACTGGGACTATCCGCTGGGCCTGATCCAGATGTGCGCCGCCTCGCACGGGGATCAGATCCGGGGCGAGGCGCCGTTGCCCAACTTGATGTCGCTGGTGCCCGAGCTGCCGTTCGACAAGATGGCCGAGCACTCCATAGATTTCTGGCTGCAAACCGAGGACCTACCCAGCCCTGGGAACCGCATCCGCTACGACGGAGACCGGGTGGTGCTGGAGGTGGAAGAGAGCAACCTTGAGGCGGCGGCCCGGCTGAAGGGCAAGCTGCGGGACATGCTGGTGCCGATGCGCGCCTGGCCGGCGCTGCTTGAGCGCCGCCTGTATCTCGGCAAGGACATCCCGATTAACGGCACCGCGCACCAGGCCGGCACCATGCGCTTCGGCATCGATCCGGCCAGTTCCGTGCTGGACCTGGACTGCAAGGCGCATGAGCTGGACAACTTGTATGTCGCCGACGCCAGCTTCTTCCCGTCCATTGGCGCGGTGAACCCGACGCTGACCATCATCGCCAACGCGCTGCGGGTGGCGGACGGGATCAAGGCACGGTTGGGGGCATGACTCGCCGCGGCCCGGTGGCCACCGGCATTGCCCGCATCAGCCGCGTGGTCGCGGACTTTGGCCGGGCAGAGGCATTCTACTGCGAGGGGCTGGGATTCCGTCCCGTGCCGGACGCGCCGCGCGGACCGGACCTGCCCGCGCTGCTGGGCCTGCCCGGTACGACTGTCACGCAACGGGTCCTGCGGCTCGGTGACGAGGACGTCGCCCTGGTGTGCTTCGACCCGCCCGGCCCGGCCTATCCCGCCGGCAGCCGCAGCAACGACTTGTGGTTCCAGCACCTGGCGGTGGTCGTGGGCGACATGGCGGCGGCTTACAGGCAGGTATCGGTACTGCATCCTACCGCGATCTCCGCCAACGGGCCGGAGCGCCTGCCGCCGCGCAACGGCGGCGTGTCCGCGTTCAAGTTCCGCGACCCGGACGGCCATCCGCTGGAGCTGATCCATTTTCCACCGGGCCAAGGGCGTGCGGTCTGGCAGGCGGCCCGGCACAACGGCCAGGCTGGGCCGTTCCTGGGCGTTGACCATAGCGCGCTGTCGGTGTCGGGCACGGCGCGCAGCCTGCGCTTTTACCGCCGCCTCGGCTTCCGTCCCGCGTCCCGCTCCTGGAACCGCGGCCCGGCGCAGGCGCGGCTGGACGGGCTGCCGGGCACCCGCCTGCGCGTGACGGGTCTGCGTCTGCCGGGCACCAGCGGTCCCGGCCTGGAGTTGCTGGCCTACTACCCGCCGGGCCGCCCCATGTCGACGCATGGAGCTGATGCGGCCTGGGTGGACTGGGTGACGCTGCTGTGCCCGGGCCTGCCGTCGCCGCGGCTGGTGCGGGACCCCGACGGCCACCGCCTCCTGCTGACAGGCACCAGCTATGGAGCAGGTGCCCCGGCCTCGGAACCGCTGACGTAGGTCGAGGCGAGCGGGTGCTGGACGACCGTGCTGAGCGGCAGTGTGCGAGGCGCCAGCATCACCAGGCCCAGCCCGCCCACCAGGCCGAAGTTCTTGAGGAACTCCCAGAAGTGCTGCAGGCCCTCGCCCTCCCGGAAGCGCCAGAAGTCCGGGTAGCGCCAGAACTGATGGTAGAGCACTGCCGTGACCGCGCAGAACCCGGCCAATACGAAGGCCGCCAGCAGGTCGTGCCAGCCAAGCACGATGCAGGCCGGGCAGACGGCCTCCACGGCGATGGCCGCCACCAGCATGGCCGGGGCGAGGGCGCCGTTCCCGGCCTGCTTCATGGCCGACTTCCAGTTCACGATCTTGTCCAGCGCGCTGAACGGGAACAGCGCCACCAGGCAGATACGCAGCAGCAGCGGCAAGTAGTCGTTGATCAGCGTCATGGCGGGACCTTCGGGCGTAAATCAACCGTGTTTCATCGGGGATGGAACAGCTGTGCCGGCCACAAGTTTAGCGCACATGACCGACGCATCCGGCCCGAGGCCCCGCATCCCCTATTGGCACCTCTGGACCGATGCAGCCGGGGTCAGCCACCAGCAGCAGTGCTGGCTGTCAGAGTTTGAGTTGAAAGGCGTCGGCGACGCCGCCCCGCAGTGGAACAACAAGCACCCGCGCAGCGAAGCCACGGTGGTCGTGACCGTCCAGCCCGCCGGCTGGGTCGGCGAGTGGCACGAGAACCCGGCGCCGCAGTGGATCGTCGTCCTGTCCGGGCGCTGGTGGATCGAGAGCATGGACGGAACCCGCATCGAGCAGGGGCCGGGCGAGTTCTCGCTCGGCGAGGACCAGGGATGCACGGAGACGGACGGCAAGAAGGGCCACCGCTCCGGCACGGTGGGCGACGAGCCGGCGGTGCTGATGACCGTGCAGCTTCACGTCCTGCCGCAGCCCACGCCCTGTCATGCGGTGTAGTGGAACGGGGATCCGGCATGGACGGCTTCGACATCCACGACCCGGAGTTCCGCCGCCTGGTGCTGTCGAATGCGCCGTTGGTGAAGCTCGGCGACGGCTTCGCGTGGCTGGAAGGACCGGCGTGGTTCGCCGACCAGGGCTGCCTCCTAGTCAGCGACTTGCCTAATGACCGCATCCTGCGTTGGAGCGAGGGCGGCGGCATCTCGGTGTTCCGCCAGCCCTCGGGCTTTGCCAACGGGCACACGCGGGATCAGCAAGGGCGGCTGCTCGGCTGCTCCCACCAGCACCGCTGCATCACCCGCACCGAGTTGGACGGCGACATCACTGTGCTGGCCGACCGTTACGAAGGGCGGCCTTTGAATGGCCCCAACGACATCGTCTGCCGGTCGGACGGCACGGTCTGGTTCAGTGACCCGCACTACGGCGGCAACACGGACTACGAGGGCGGCAAGCACCGCTGTGAGCTGCCGCCCGCGCTGTACCGTCTGGACCCACGCAACGGCAGTTTGCAGGTGGTGGCGGACGACTTCGAGGGGCCGAACGGCCTTTGCTTTTCGCCTGACGAGCACCTGCTGTACGTCGCCGAGACCGGCCATCAATTTGCAGCGAACCCGGTGCAGCACATCCGCGTGTTCGACGTCGTGGATGACGGCGCCCGCCTGTCCGGGAGCCGGGTGTTTCACAAAGTGTCGCCGGGCTACGCCGACGGGTTCCGCTGCGACGTAGACGGGCGCATCTGGAGCAGCGCCGAGGACGGCATCCACTGCATCGCCTCGGACGGGCGCCTGCTGGGCCGCATCAAGGTACCGTTCCGGGTGTCCAACTTGGAGTTCGGTGGACGTAACCTGTCCCGGCTGTTCATCTGCGCTTCGCACACGTTGTATGCCATCTATACCAACACGCAGGGCGCTAAGCGGCTGCCACAACCGGGGCGCGACACCGGGCCGCCACCCAGAACGGGAGAGTAGAATGACCCATACCGCTGCGAGGCCACTGCTATTCGCCTTGGCCGGGGCGGCAACGGTCGGGCTGCTGGTCAGCCGTGGGGCGCCGCAGGCAAGGTCGGGGCCAGCAGGGAGCCGGGCGAGGAGCCGGGCAAGGCGCGTTCGGGGGCCTGACTGCCGCGTTGTCGTGCTCGGCGCCGGATTCGGCGGCTTGGCGGCTGCGTCCCGGCTGGCGGGCCGGCCGGGCATCCACCTCACCCTGATTGATGTCCACAACCACCACTTGTTCCAGCCGCTGCTCTATCAGGTCGCCACTGCAGCCTTGTCGCCCGGCGACATCGCATCATCCGTCCGCAGCATGTTTCCCGAATCGCCCAGCGTGAAAGTCTTGATGGACCAGGTCACCGGCGTGGACACGGACGCACGGCTTGTCCTGTGCGGCGGCCAGGCCGTGCCGTATGACGAGCTGATCATCGCCACGGGCTCGCAGCCCAGCTATTTCGGCCATGCTGGCTGGGCCGGCCTCGCCCCCAGCCTCAAGACGCTCGACGATGCGCTCGCCCTCCGCCAGCACATCCTCGACGTGTTCGAGCAGGCATCGGCCGCCAGCCCTGCGGACCGGACGCGCCTGCTGACCTTCGTGCTGATCGGCGGCGGGCCGACTGGGGTCGAGATGGCAGGTTCCATCGCCGAGCTGGCCCGCGACGCGCTGCCGCGCGACTTTGGCCTGGCCGGCGCGCAGGCGACGATCATCCTGGTGGAAGCCGGAGAGCGCATTCTTTCGGCCTTCACGCCTGACCTGTCGGACTATGCCGCTGCGGCGCTGCGGGGGATGGGTGTCCAGGTCAGGACGGGCGTCAGCGTCACCGCAATCGAACCCGGCACGGTGCATCTGGGTGGCCAGGCGGTCGCCGCCGGCACCGTGATCTGGACGGCGGGCACCGAGGCCACCCCGGTCGCCAAGTGGCTGGGCGTCACACCGGCGCACGGCGGCAGGGTCGCGGTCGGCTCTGACCTCCGTATCCCTGGTCACCCCGATGTGGCGGTCATCGGTGACGCCGCCCTGGCGCGGGACGGCGGCGGCAAGCCGCTGCCCGGCCTGGCGCCCGTCGCCAAGCAGCAGGGCGCCTTCGTGGCGCGCACGATCCTGCGCCGCTTGCACGGGCAGCGCGCGCCGGGCGCGTTCAAGTACCGGGACTACGGCACGCTGGCGACGATCGGGCGGAACAAGGCGGTCGCGGAGTTCGGGGCCATGCATGTGACCGGCTTCCCCGCCTGGATCACCTGGGCCGTCGCGCACATCTTCTTCCTGATCGGCTTCCGCAACCGGGTGCTGGTCAGCGCGCAGTGGGCGTTCGCCTACCTGACGCACGAGCGCGGCGATCGCCTGCTCATCGGGCACAAAGCCAGCCCGTAAGCCCGCCGCATCAGGCCAGCGCGCACGCTCGCCACGAGCCCGTACCCGGTCCAGCGTCTTGCCGCATTGTCTGACCGCCGCGTTATCTGACGATGGAGCGCCTATGGCCCCGCTGATCGAGGACTACGCGCTGATCGGTAACTGCGAGACCGCGGCCCTGGTGAGCCGCCGCGGTTCCCTGGACTGGCTGGGGCTGCCCCGGTTCGACAGCCCCGCCTGCTTCGCCGCCCTGCTGGGGTCGCCCGGGAACGGGCGCTGGCTGGTTGCCCCTGCGGACGCCGCGGCCCGGTCTTCGCGTCAGTACCGGGGCGACACGATGATCCTGGAGACCACGTTCGAGACAGGGACCGGCGCCGTACGTATCGTGGACTTCATGGCGCGGCGGGACGGCGCATCCGATGTCGTGCGCCTGGTCCAAGGTATCCGCGGGACGGTTGCGATGCACACCGAGCTGATCGTGCGGTTCGATTACGGTTCTGTCGTGCCCTGGGTGTCGCGGCACCCGGGGCACCCGCTCGAGCTGACCGCGGGGCCGGACCGCCTTGTCCTCGACACCAAGGTCCCCCTGCGTGGCGAGGACATGCGGACCGTGGGAAGGTTCGAGGTGAGCGAGGGCGAGGAGGTCAGCTTCGTCCTGACCTGGACGCCATCGTTCGGTTCCCGCCCGGCTGCATTGGACCCGAACGCCGCCCTGCGTGAGGCCGAGGGGTTTTGGCACGGCTGGAGGGCGCGGTACAAGTCTCAGGGCGAATACGACGGTGTCATGCTGCGCTCCCTCCTGACGCTCAAGGCCCTGGCGCATTTCGAGACCGGCGGGATCGTTGCCGCCCCCACCACCTCGCTGCCGGAGCAGATCGGTGGCCCCGGCAACTGGGACTACCGCTACTGCTGGCTGCGGGACGCGACGCTCACGCTCTACGCCCTCATGCGGTCCGGCTTCCTGGAGGAGGCAGCAGCCTGGCGGACGTGGCTGCTGCGTGCGGTCGCAGGCAGCCCGGATAAGCTGCAAATCATGTATGGCGTTGCAGGCGAGCGCCGCCTGACCGAGTACGAAGTGCCGTGGCTCGCCGGCTACGAAGGCTCCGCTCCGGTCCGGGTCGGCAACGCCGCGCACGGGCAGCGGCAGCTTGATGTCTATGGCGAGGTGCTCGACGCCCTTTACACCGGGCGGCGCCTCGGCCTCGCGGCGGACGCAACGGGTTGGAGCCTGGAATGCCAACTGGTCGCGCACCTGGAAACCATCTGGGATCAGCCTGACGACGGTATCTGGGAGGTCCGCGGACCCCGCCGACACTTCACGCATTCCAAGGTGATGGCTTGGGTCGCCCTCGATCGCATCATCCGGTCGGCGCAGGAGTTCGGGCTGGATGGCCCGGTCGCGCACTGGATCGAGGTTTGCAACCGCATCCACGACGACGTCTGCCGGCACGGGTTCGATGCGAAGCTGAACTCCTTCGTGCAGTCCTACGGCTCGGGCCAGCTCGACGCCAGCTTGCTGATGATCGCGACCGTGGGCTTCCTCCCGGCTTCGGACCCGCGGGTAGCAGGCACCGTGGCCGCAATCGAGCGGACGCTGCTGCGGGACGGCTTCGTGCTCCGCTACGACACCGGATCCGGCACCGACGGGCTGCCGCCGGGTGAAGGCGCCTTCCTGGCGTGCAGCTCGGCCTGTGCAACGATGTCGGGCTGCTGGCGGAGGAGTACGACCACGGGCGCAAGCGGCAGGTCGGCAACTTCCCGCAGGCGTTCTCGCACCTCGCGCTGGTCGGCACCGCGCACAACCTGCTCGACGCCAATGGCCCGGCGCACCAGCGGTCTGCAAAGACGGCCGCCACGGCCTGATCCGACGAACCGAAGGAGCTTTTCAGCATGACCGACCCCGCCGCCGCTTCCCAGGACCCCACAGCCCCGGCATTGCCGGACAGCAGCCGACTGCCGCACGCCCCCTACCACCCCGTGCTTGCCGGGCAGCCTGCGCTGGTGACGGGCGCCAACTCCGGCATCGGCAAGGCAGTCGCGCTCGGCCTGGCCCGGGCCGGGGCCGACGTGGCGGTGAACTACGTCGTGCAGCCGGAGGCCGCCGACGAGGTGGTGCGCGAGATCCAGGCGATGGGCCGGCGGGCGGTGTCCCTGCAGGCTGACGTCAGCAAGGAGGATGAGGTCGAGCGCATGTTCGCCGCGGCCGTCGAACAGTTCGGCACGCTACACATCGTGGTCAGCAACGCCGGGTTGCAGCGGGATTCGGCATTCGACGAGATGACGCTGGCGCAGTGGGACAAGGTGATCGGGGTGAACCTGACGGGCCAGTTCCTGTGCACGCGCGCCGCGGCCCGCGAGTTCAAGCGAAGAGGCGTCGTATCGTCGGTGTCGCAGGCAGCGGGAAAAATTATCTGCATGAGTTCGGTGCATCAGGTCATCCCCTGGGCCGGGCACGCCAACTACGCGGCGTCGAAGGGCGGCGTGGACATGCTGATGCGGAGCATCGCGCAGGAGCTGGCGCCGCACTTCATCCGGGTGAACAGCATCGCCCCGGGCGCCATCCGCACGCCCATCAACACCGCCGCCTGGAACACGCCTGCAGCCTATGCCGACCTCATCCCTGGTGCCCTACAAGCGCATCGGCGAGCCGGACGACATCGCACAGGCCGCCGTTTGGCTGGCGTCCGACGCTGCCGACTACGTCACTGGCGCGACCCTGTTCGTGGACGGAGGGATGACGCTCTATCCTGGCTTTGCCACCGGGGGATGATGCCGGATGATCGAAGCCGCTCCCTACCTGCCGAAAACGTATATGGGACGAGGGCAGGCACGAGGCTGATTAGTCCAATTCAGATGGCGGTATGGCCCTTGTGCGCGTTTGGTACACCGATGCCGCGCAAGAGCCGTCCACCGCATCAGGTTGGCGGAGCTGGCCGGGCCATAGCGGCATGCCAAGCATAACGACCTGGACGGCGCCCAGGCGCCTAATGGCCCGCACCGACGTGCCCTTCCGGTGTTCAATCCGGAAGTCGGCGGGGGCAACTTGTAGTGGCTGTTCATCTGCATATCGGGCACGCCGTATGGTAAGACGGCTGGGACATGCGGCCTCGTCCGCGTACCTGGGGCAGAGGCATGAAGGCGCAGTTCCAGAAGCTGCTGAGCGACGTGGCCGACACGTTCTGGCTTGTTCCGGGCCTCATGGTCCTGGCTGCGGTGCTGGCCGCCGTCGGGCTGGTCCATTTCGACCGCTACCAGCTCATACCGCAGCACCTGCTCGACAACCCTTGGCTCTACAACGGCGGCGGCACCGGCGCGCGCACGTTGCTAGGCGCGATTGCGTCGTCGTCCATCGGGGTCGCGGGCACGGTGTTCTCCATCACCATCGCGGCGCTGTCGCTGGCCGCCGGGCAGATGGGGCCGCGGCTGCTGCGGAACTTCACGAGCGACCGCGGGAACCAGGTCACGCTGGGCGCCTTCCTCGCGACGTTCTCCTATGCGCTGATGGTGCTTCGCAGCATCCGCACGCAGGAGGAGGGCGCCTTCGTGCCCTACCTGTCGCTCAACGTCGGCATCCTGCTGGCGTTCGTCTGTGTCGGCACGCTGGTCTATTTCGTCGGCCACATGGCGGGCCGGATCAACGTGGACACGGTGATCGAGCTGGTCAGCCAGGAAGTCCGGGATGCAATCGCCCGGCTGACGGCGGACAGCGAGGAAGCGGCCCCGCCGCCGGCCGCGTTCTGGCACGGCGCGTCGGTCGTGGCGGACCCGCGCAGCGGCTACTTGCAGCATCTCGACGAGGGCAGCCTTGCCGACTGGGCCGCCGAGCATGGGACGTGCATCCGGTTGCTGATCAGGCCCGGCAAGTACCTGTTCCCCGGCACCCCGGTCGCAGTGGCGACCCGGCACGCCGATGGACTGGAGGAGGCCATCCGGAATGCGACGGCGCTAGGCCCGCACCGCGTTGGCTCCTTAGACCTGGAGTTCGCGGTCCGGCAGCTCGTCGAGGTCGCTGTCCGTGCCTTGTCGCCGGGGATCAACGACCCGAACACGGCGTTGAGCGTGCTGGACCGGCTAGGGGCGGCGCTGTGCGACCTGGCGCCGCTGCACCTCGCGTCCGGCGTGACGTTGCGGGACGGCAAGCCGGCCCTGGTCGTGCCTGCGGTGGACTACGACGGGTTGGCCGACGCCATGCTCCACATGATCCGCCAGAACGCCAGCGGCTGCACGGCCGTCCTGCTGCGGCTCATCGAGGTGCTCACAGCCGTCGCAAGCTGCGAGCGCGACCCGGCGCGGGCACGGTCCCTGCAACGCCATGCTGGCTTGGTGCTGGCGGATGCGGAGCGGAGCATCACGACGCCGGAGGACTTGGACGACGTGCGGCAGCGCCACGCCGCGTTCACCACCATGCGGCAGTTCGGTCCCGCCCAAGCCGTGGGCGCCGGCGGCGGGATGCCAGCAACTGGGATTGGGACTGACCCGGTTCGGTGGGCACCCTGAACCTGACCCGGCGCGCCGGCCCGGCAGAACACCGCGGCACCGACGCCGCGCCGGCGGACGCGGCCTGGCCGGAGCCGGCATCGCGTGGCTGGTGACCCCGGCAGGGGACCCATGACCGGGGCCAAATTGCGCTACCCCCCGTCTGGCTGCCCGGCTCGGAACAAGGCGGGGGAGGGGCCTCCCCCGCCGGCGTTGCCCGCAGCGCCAGTGACAGAGTCCATGCGGCAGCGCGGCGCGAAGCGCTATTCCACGGGGCGGCGGTCGCTCAGCAAGTCGTTCTGGTTGCCCGATGCCCGCTCCTCGTCTACCAGCTTTTCCACATGGCTGTCGGGAGCGGTGTCCAGGGCAACGTTCGGCGGTGCAGACGGCTTGGCCGCTTTGGGCACGGAACGGGCTGGTTCGGCTTGTCTGTGCTGATCCGGCAACGGCGAAGCCCCGTCGAAGCGCAGCCGGTAGATCGGCTCGGGAAGGGCGAACCCGGCGGCTTCGAGTGCAGCCTTCGCGGCTTGGATGGCCAGGCTGCGCCCCTTGAGGAAATCCGTCTTGGTTTGATCAACCCAGCCATAGAACCGGAGCACGATGTTGGAATCGCCCACGTCCCGGATGACGGCACTGGCCTTCGGCGTGTCCAGCACGAAGGGCAGCGCGTTTACGGCAGACAACCCGACGTCCATGCCGTCCACCGGGTTGTCGCTCGCGTCAACGCCGAGGTCGAACTCGAACCGCCGTTGCGGGTTGCGGCTGAAATTCAGGATAATGGCGTTGAAAACAGTCGCGTTCGGGATTTGCACGTGGTTCCCGTCGAGCGTCAGCAGGATCGTGGCGCGCGAGGTCAGCCGGACGACCCGGCCTTCATACGTTTCTATGACCACGTGGTCGTTTGCACGGAACGGCTGGCGGAGGCTCAGCATGATGCTGGCGACGTAGTTCGTGACGGTGTCGCGCACCGCGAAGCCGAGCGCGATGCCAACGACGCCGGCGCCGCCGAGGACGCCGCCGAGGAGCGCGGTGGCGCCGAGCACCTCCAGCACCGCGACCAGGCCGAGGATGACGAACGTGATGCGGATCGACGTTGCCAGAAGCTCGGCCAGGAAGACGTTGGGGGCGATCCAGCGCAGCAGGCGCGTGCGGGACGCGATCCAGTAGCCCAGCAGCGTGACCAGCGCGCCCCCCAGGAGCGCCACGCCGAACAGCGGCAGCCCCCGGACAAAGCCGCGGAGTTCGTCGGTGAACTGCCCAATCGCCGGGGCTACCTTGGTGCCGACATCGAGGTTGCGGACGACGTTGTTCTGCACCGTGACCACCCCCGCGACGCGGGCCGCGATCGCTTCGGCCCGGCCCTTGTCCTCGGCAGCCGGGACGGTTCCGGTCAGCGTCACGACGCCGGCCGACACCCGGACGCGGATGTCGTTCAGGGCAGCGATCTCCCCGAAGATGCTGCGTATCCTGGCCGCTATGTCGGCGTCCTCGGATGTATCGGCCTTCGTGGCGATCGAAGCGGCCGGCGGCTGCTCCGGCGTGTCAGGCTTGGTGGCCGCAAAAGAAGGGGCGGATGCCGCCAGGAACCCCAAGGCGGCCAGCAGCACAGGAAGTCGCCTCATTACCCAGGTTCCCCATCGTGTAATCCGTCTTGGCGCAGCGCCGCAGGGGTCCTGGGTCAGCGGACGCAAGCCTCGGACAGACTTGTGGCGAGTGGGGGGCCAGTTGCAAGCGGCACCGTGCCCGGCGGGCATCGCCAACCCTGTAAGTCAGCGGTGGGTCTCGACGCTGATCAACGCTGCAACACACTGAATACTCACATTTTCCCTGGGTCCAGTACTTTCGCTGATTAACAGGCCGCGGTTTAAATGTGCCCATTTAAGCCGTTTACCGACCTCAACGAGCTTCTGCAAAGCAAACTTAGGTCGTAAGCGAGATCCGAGAGTCAACTGAAGGTAATGTCTATGTAGTGGTTTGGCTCGTCGATGGCCATTTAGCTTGTGTGTCCGGAGGCGATGGCGAACAGGCCGGCAGTGCCAATGACGTAGAGGACCAGCACCAGGAATGAGTCGATCCCCATGCCCAGTACTCTGCTTTTCGGCCGGAAGATCAGCCCGTAGATATAAACACAGGTCAGCAGTATGCCCAGGCTTGCCAAGTAAAGATCCGTGCTTTGCAACAGTGGCAACGTCGAGCGACCGGAAATCAACGTTGCCATTAGGAATAGGACCGGGAGAAAGGCATTGCCGCCAAAAATGTCGCTGATCGCAAGTTTATGGTCGCCTAACTTGACCGCTGCGAGACCAGTCGAAAGCTCCGGTAAGGCCGTTGCGGCAGCCAAGACCGTGGCGCCGAATAAAACGCCCGTCATCCCAATCTGACTGGCGATAGCACTTTCGCTGGCCTCCAGGACGATGCCACAGACCAGGGTTATTACCGCTGCCAGCATGAATACAGTGGCCGCATGGGCGGTGCTGACTTTAGTGGTGCCAACCCCTTCAGCCTTTTGCTTTTGGCTATGCCCCTTGGGCGCCTGCTGCGCGCCCGGTGCGTTCCCGTCCTCATGCCATGGCAGACCTTTGCCCGCGCGGCCAATAAGCCACAGCCCGCCCATCCAAAGAAATGCGATTAGCACGTCGCCCGGTGCAAGGCGACCAACAATCAGCGTGGCCGGAAGACGGCTCGCCATGATCGCCACGACCAAGATGGCAACCACCAGCACACCTTCGAGCACCAGGACTAGGCTGGCGGCCTGAAAGCTAAGAGGCTCACGGTCCTTCACACCGAAGGCATCTAGAAAAACAAGTACGACCGTCTGTATTCCAATGCCACCCAGGATATTTCCGATCGCCACGCCCAAGTCCCCGCGCCAAGCCGCCGACGCGATAATGGCGATTTCCGGCAGATTGGTGGCTATGGCCAGCAGGATCATGCCGCTGATTGCGTGCCCCAAGCCAAAGCGATGCGCCAGAACGTCCGTTGCGTTGGTCAATTTAATGCCGGCCCACCACACGAATGCCGCCGCGACGCCAAAAGTCGCAACCAATGGAAATAGGGACAGCTGGACGAACATGCGATGTGCTCCTGAACGGGACGTTTGATAGCGGCGATGGCGGCAAGTCCGAAATCGTCCCCGCATGGCCGCTTACTGATGGTAGTGAACCAATAGCCGATGGTCCGGTTTCGGCCATTCCCGACCGCAATGCTCATGCCCGCTAGCGCAATTTTCTGGTCCGAGCCGTCCACAAGCCTGCGAGCCCAACGGCGAGCACACCGCCAGCAAGCCATGGCAGCAGGTCAGGCGGTGGCGGTGGCAGGCTGCGAATCCCTGTCTCGTCCGTTACGGCGGGCGCATGGGCGTAGCGGCCGCGCTCCGGTGTCGGGAAATGGCCGGAGAACAATTGGAGCCGATCCGCCACGTCGTGCATCGGCCTGCCATGGCCCGCAGCGATCAGCCGCGGCCGAAGTAACGCCAGATGCGCGACGGATTGAGCGGCTTGGCCCCAGTCGGTGGTGGCCGGCGTTGGCGGGCGGCTCAGCTGCTGCCGCTTCGTGATCAGCGCCGGCAGGCTGTCCAGGTTCACCGTCGCAAGGCTGTCGCCCGCCAACAGCACGCCGTCACTTTCCCGAAAGAACGAGACGTGGCCGGCGCAGTGGCCAGGGGTGTGCAAGCAGGTCCAGTCGCCGAACCCCAGGCTGTCCAGGGCGCCCTCGATCTCTCTTAAGCGCCCGTCGAGACGCACCGTGCTGGAACGTGGAAACGATCGGCTCAGCAGCGAGAAGAACCCCGGTGCGGTGACGTCGTAGGGCGGGTATTTCGACCGGCCGGTCAGAAATGGCCATTCCAGACGATGGGCGTAAACCGGAACATTCCAGAAATCGGCGAGTACCTGCGCATTCCCGGCATGGTCGAAATGCCCGTGCGTGAGCAGGATCGCGCGGGGATGGGTACCGCGACCGAATCGTGCCTCCGCTGCGCGCCTGATCCGGCGTGCGAAGCCGGGCAGGCCCGTGTCCACGAGAACCCAATTGCCGGCTCTCCCGAGAAGATAGGCGTTGACCACCGCCGTCTCCACGATAGCGAGTTCCGGTGCGATCTCCTCGGGAGGGCGCTGCACGACTGTCTCCGGACGATGTGAACAAAGACCATACTGGAGCGTACTGTGCCGGCCAAGTGCGCGGCGTAACTTCGGCCAGGTTGTCGCCACCGCCTCGCAGCAGGGTAAGCTGGCGTCGTCGGCAGCTCTCAGTCTGGTCTCATTTCAGCCGGAGCCGGCGTCGTACCGCAAGTTGAAGGGCCGGTCGGGATCACCTGAGGGGAGAGCTTGGCAGTGCTGGGTGACCGCCAGGTCTCGTAGTAGGTCCAGAAGTCCGGTACGGATGTCCGGTTTTCGCGCTCTGCGCCTGAAAGCTGCCGGTCTGTAATCGGCCAGTTTGGTCAGCGGCGCAACGTCTGCTCTCGCCATGACCACGCCGGAAGCAGACTGACGGCTTTCCACCACAAGCAGACATTCAAACTGAGACACTGCCGCTTCGCGGCCCGGGATGGACTGACGGGATGCGATGCGGCCGGATCCTAGATGTCGTCGCATGGGGCCAGGCTCCGCACCTCGTCCGGCGTGTCGGCCGCCTCTTGAAGCATGGCCAGTCGTGTCGTGAACTCCGTCACGGACCGGGTCAGGAGGCCCTCGACGAAGCTTCGCAGCTGGTCGTTCCCTGTCTCAGGCAGAGGCGGCCGGGTGCGGACATAGCGGTCGATCTCTGGCCCGAGCGTCGCCGGCAATTCACGGAACGTGTCAACGACTTTGATACAGGCGGGTTTGGAATTTAGGCTTGGATAGTCGGGTCGGTTGTGCGGCATTGAGCCGAGGGAGGCGGCCGGCTCTGTGGTGTGATCCTGGCGAGTAAGGA
>JAABUM010001782.1_pt1 | contig 30848 bp, 24 predicted proteins | sample 5559161 | NCBI WGS metagenome assembly JAABUM01 (sample SAMN10711868, study PRJNA513369) | rock metagenome | isolation source: Antarctica rocks | place: Antarctica: Victoria Land, Siegfried Peak nord
GGCCGGAGGGATCAGCGATGCGATGCGCGTCCACTGCGCCTCGCTCAAGTCGGACGGGTATGCTTGTCTGTTCATACCTCCTAGTCTACAGCCTCTCAAACTACTTTACACACAGGCTCTAAGGGGCGGGAGGTGTGCGGTGGGGGCAGGGACGCTGCGGCTGGGGCTTGACGCCCTCGGCGGGGTCCCCTGCTGCACCTGCGGCGCCGAGGGGGCGCGGGGTGGCCGTCCGCTCCCTCGGCGCCGCAGGTGCAGCAGGGGACCCCGCCGAGGGCGTCAAGCCGCGGTGCCTCCGCTTGTGGGGGGTAGGCCTGCGGGGGCTACGCGCCCCCACACCCCGCGTCCTCGGGAGCGTAGGCGGGGCAGGCACGAGGGGACGCCCGGCGCGCGCGGCGCGGCGACGGGTGGGAACGACCCTGGGACGGTGGGGCGTGCGCGCCCTACGCGGCGCGGGGCGCGTGGGCCTGCTGGGCCGCGTGGAAGATCGCCGGGTCGTAGGTCTCATGCTTGCTCCACAGGGCGTAGATGAGACGGACCCACTGGTTGGCCAGGGCACGCACGGCCATGGAGTGGCTCTTCCCGTCGCGCCGCTTGCGCTGGTAGTAGGCCAAGGCCCACGCCTCTTTCTGGGTGCTCTGCCAGGCGAACTGCTGCAAGGCGTTGCGCAAAGGCTTGTTACAGGCGTAACGCCGATGCGCTTTCGCAAAATTGCCGCTCTGGAAGGGCACCGGCGAGGTACCAGCGAGGGCCTGCACGCTCGCCGCGTCGGTGTAGCGCCCCCGGTCATCGCCCCATTCCGCCAACAGTCGCGGCGCCAATCGCGTCCCGGCCCGCGGGAGGCTCGCGAAGGCCCTGCTGTCGGAATGCAGCCTAAAAAGGCGCGTGATCTCGTCATCATAGGCGGCGACCTCAGGGAGGAGTACGCGCAACTGACCCACCAGCGTCAGCATCAGGCGCGTTTTGGTGCGCGTTACGATTGGATCGGCCGCCAACTGCGGCTGGCGCAGGCGTGCGTGGATCTGCCGCGCTTTGACCTCCGCCGTGGGATGCCCGGCCCCCTTGAGCACCAGGGTGATCTGCTCCACCGTCGCCGCCCGCGCCTGTTCCAGAGTCGGGAAGGCCTGCAGGAAGGCCAGCGTCGTCGGCTGCTGCAGTTTGCCGAAGAGGTCCACGGCCACCGGATAGTACGCCTTGAGGCAGGCCGTGAGCTGGTTGACCAGCCGCGTTTGGCTCTGGATCAAGGTGTCTTGGTCACGGGTGAGCGCCTTGAGTTCAGCGATCAGGGGGCTATCCGGGGTCAGGCGGCGCAGGTCGGCCAGGTCGCTGCGCCCCGTGCGCGCCAACAAGTAGGCGTCGATAGCGTCGGTCTTGGCCCCGGCGGGCTTGCGGTGCCGATCAACGGTCTTGGGATTGACCGGATAGACGGGCAGGCCCGCGTCGAGCAGGGCAGTGATGAGCAAACCCCGGTTCGTTTCGACGATGCAGGCCAGGTGGTCGGGGTGGTCGGCGACATCCCCCAGCCCTTTAAGGAACGTCACCAGCGTGTCCAGCCCCTCGGCGCTGTGGGCCACATGGGTCGTTCCGACGCGCTTACCCACCTCGTCGATCACCACGGCGTCATGGTGCTGATCGGCCCAATCAATACCGGCATACCATATAGTCATCGTCCACGGTCGCTTTCGTAGGAATAGGAATTGGAATTGGCGAGAGATCCTGGGAAGTCGTGCCCTTATACACGGCGCTCGAAGCGCATCCTTCTATGGTCGATTAGCCCCAGGAGTGACGAGGAGGAAGGTCGATCTTTCATAAACGGTCGAGCCGCTAGGAGAAGGTATCCTTTCCTCCCTCGCCCGCAGTCCGGCGGCTGTACGGTCCACCGGGTCCCTCCGTTGAGGGGGGACGATCTCAGTTTAATGTATAAGGTGAGGGGGTGAGGGGGTGAGGGGGACGCGTCCGTGCCAAAAATACGCGATGTCATTAAACTGTTAGAAGACGATAAGAGGTCATTGATATATGCTGAAAATCGGAACGGTCGTGCTGGGTGTCGCCGACGTGCGGCGCGCCGCGGACTTCTGGATGCAGGCCCTGCATTATGTCCCGCGCGAGGGCACGGTTGAGGACGACCCGACCTGGACGGTGCTCGTGCCCGCCGACGGCCCTGGCGCCCCGCTGGCGCTCGGCCTCAGCGAGACGCCCGTCCAAGAGCATCCGCGTGTCCACCTCGACCTGTACGCCGGCGACGCCGCCGATCAAGCCGCCGAGGTCAACCGGCTCGTGTCACTCGGCGCCAAGCGCGTGGACTGGGACCTCTACCCCGACGACCCCGACTTTGTGGTCCTCGCTGATCCCGAGGGAAACCGCTTCTGCGTCATCGACACCGGCCACTGAATACGTCAGGCCGTAGGCTCCGCGCGCGCCTCGTATAATGCCGGCCGTTCGCGTATGTCCCGATGCAGCGCGTCAAGGTAGACCGCGATCGCCTCGCGGATTTGCTGGCCGCACGCCTCGCGCGTGTCCGCGACAGTAAAACACACGGGTAAATCCTCGACGTACGCGCCCCAGTTCTTGCCATCGTCGTGGTCATAGACGATGGTATGCCCATCGTAGCGCTCAACCTCGTGCTTCATCGCTCACCCCTCTTTAGCTTGCCTTTGTCTATGCCGGCCTGACGGCAGACGCTCGTTAGCGTCCCCTCCGGCATGTCCGCGCCCAACTTGCCCGGTATGACCACGATACCGGCCAACTCCTCACGCTTGTAGACGCGATGATCGCCCGTCGTGTGATCGTAGAGCCAACCGGCCAACTCTACGGCCTCAATCACGTCGCGCACCTTGACCATGGATACCTCTCTTGCCTGTAGTATCAAGCTTACCAGAGGCGCCATCAATGAACATCGCACCGTTCGCGCAGCGCGCTGTCGCGCAGTTCGACCACGCGGGTGGCTAGCCGCGCGATGGAGTAGCGGTCGTGCAGCACGGCCAGCACTGTACCGTCGAAGTGGACGAGCGCCGCCTCGAAGCGCTCGCGCGAGGGGATGTCGAGGTGATTGGTCGGCTCGTCGAGCAACAGGAGATTGGCCCCTGAGAGCGTCAGGCGCGCCAGCGCCAGCCGCGCTCGCTCGCCGTAGCTGAGTCTCTCTACCGGCGTGAATACGTCGTCTCGGGTGAAGAGGTAGGCGTGCAGCAGCGCGCGCGCCTCCGTCTCGGTCATCGGCGCGGCGGCGCGGACGATCTCCAGCGGCGTGCGGCGCGGGTCAAGCTCGGCCTGCTCCTGGCCGTAGTAGCCAACGGTGACGCCCGCGCCCAGGCGCACGGTCCCCGCGTCGGGTTCGATCTCTCCCGACACAATCTTGAGCAGCGTGCTCTTGCCGCCGCCGTTGGGGCCGGTCAAGACCACGCGCTCGCCGTGACGCAGCGCGAGGTCGACCCCGGCGAGGACGCGCCGCTCGCCAAAACTTTTATATAGCCCCTCCACGCGCAGCACGTCACGCGCGCCGCCCGCGACCGGCGTGAAGTCGAGCTTGAGGGTCCAGCCAGCGGGGGGCTTCTCGACGGTGTGCTCTTCCAGGCCGCGCATGAGCTTGCGTTCGCGCACGATCGCCGTGCGCATCACCTTGTTGGACAGGCGCCGCGCCGAAGAGTCCTTTGTCGCCCGTTCGGTGTGCATGGCGTGCTCACGCGTAGCGCTGATATCGGCCTCGACGCGGGCGCGCTCACGCTCCTGCCGCCGGTAGGCGTCCCACCGCGCCGCGAGCCTGGCCTCTTTGGTTGCCACGTAGTCGCTGTAGCCGCCGGGAAACTCCTCCAGCGTGTGCGTCGCGTCATCGATCTCCAGGATGGTCCCAACCGTCGCATCGAGGAAGGCGCGGTCGTGCGAGACGACGAGCGCGGCGCCGGGGAAGCCGGCCACGAACCCTTCAAGCCAGCGCAGCGCGTCGACGTCGAGGTGGTTGGTCGGCTCGTCGAGCAGCAACAAGTCCGGCGCGCCGAGCAGCAGCGCGGCCAGGGCCAACCGCGTCTTTTGTCCACCGCTGAGCGTGCCTAGCGGGCTCGTGGGGTCGAGCCCCGCGAGGTCGAGCCCGCGCAGCACGTCCTCGACCGCAGCCAGGCGCGCATAGCCTCCCGCCTCCTCGAACACGGTAGCCGCCGCCTCGTAGCGCGCGAGACTATCAGCCGCGTTCGGGCGCGCCGCCAGATCGTCCGTGGCCCCTTCGAGCGATTGATAGGCCGGCCAGACCGCGCCGTCTCGCTCCAAGACAGACATAACGGGCGCGGCCTCATCGCCCAGGAAGCCCTGCCGCAGATAACCCAACCGCGCGCCAGGGGCCAGGGTGACCGAACCCACGTCGGGACGCTCCAGCCCGACGATGACGCGCATCAAGGTACTCTTGCCGCTGTCGTTCGGCCCCACGACACCTGCTTTTTTGCCGTGTCCCAGGGTGAACGACACGCCGCGCAAGACCGGCGTGTCGCCGTAGTATTTATCGATGTTATTGACCTGCAGCATAGCGCTACGACCTCCTTTTCCATCGCACACTCTTGTCCCGCCACGCAACAGGACCACGAGCTTGTCGCGCTCGTGGTCCTTGGTGTGGGTAGAGTATGGCGAAGGTGTAGCGGGATTGGGGTGTCGTGCGATAGAGGATAACACGCCAGGGGATGACGACTGACGCGCCGCGCGGCACTGCTGTGCCCCGGCGCTCACGCCGCTTACTCTACCCTGTTTAGCGCGTCACCCGTCATTCTCCTACTATCGCCAACACCGATAGTATAGAAATATCCTACCCATGTGCAAAGGGTAGCGACGGCGCCACGGACGCCGCGGCTTGTGATGGCGCTTTGCACTGCGCTTGCGTGGGGATGGCAGCGGGACTGCCCTCTTTGATGTGCGACCAGTCCATCACGATGCGCCAGCCCCCGTTCGACCCGATCGTGTTGCGCGCCATGTACCAGCCCCCAAAGCGCGTGACCGCACCGTCCGTCTGATGGGCGGTGAGGGCGAACCCAACACAAGTGGCGGCGGCGCCGTTCACCGTGTTTTGATAGCCTGCAGGGTACAGGCTCACTGTGTCCTCCACGGTGTAGTCGTACCCCGCCTTAAAGCGGTCAAAGTCGGGCTTGTCGTCGGGCAGGACGGCGAGGTAGCCGAAGGCGCGCTGGTACTCGTGGCGGTTGATGGCGTTGTAGAAGCTGTGCAGCACATCGACGGGCGTGTCCGTGTTGTCTATCAGGGGCTGCATCGTCGGTGTACGCGTTGGGATCGCGATAGGCGCGCTCGTGGGCGTAGTCACTGGCGCGCCTACCGCGGCCCCAGGTGTGACGGTAGCGGTCGCGGTGGTAGTGGCGGGAACAGCGGCCGGCGCGTGCGCCCAGGCGATTGACCCGATGAACGTGTCCTGGAAAGCCGGCCAGGTGTAGCCGGGCGCGTCGATATCGCCCAGCCGGACGACGCTCGTAGCGGCCGTGCGCAGCACGTAGGCGAAGTAGCGGCCGTTTGGCGCCCACACGAAATTGTCGAGGGCGGGCTGATCGATGCTGTCGAGCGCGACGACTCGTTTGGCGCTGTCGTCGCGCGCCGACCACACGTACAGGCCGGCCGGCTTATCGCTCTTGTAGAGCAGCTTCGTGCCGTCGGGTGACCACACGGGGTGACCGCCCAGTCCGACCGTCACGGTGGTCGGCGCCGTACCCATGGTCGACACCTTGAGGATACCGATATCGGATGACGGATTCGTCCGCTCCGTCCACGCGATGGCGCGGCGGTCCGGCGCCACGACGTAGTCGTACCATAAGCCCCACTCACCGCCGTGCAAGGGCGTCGTCGCCACATCGGTCAGCGCCAGGCTCTGCGACTGTGTGACATTGATCGTGACGGTATCGGTGGGGCTACTCTGATTGACGACGGTGATGAGTAAAGGGCCGCTCGCCGTCGCGTATACCTGCTTCACGAAAAGATGTCCATCGGACGCGTTAGGCGCGGCGATATCGGGCAACGGGACTAGCAGCGAACTCCGCGACGTGCGCGGGTCGATCGCGAAGACGCCGCCGAGATTGCCCTGCCCCTTCGCGGAGTAGGCGATGTCGCGCCCATCATCGGCCGTGGTCAGACCGGTAAAGAGTTGGTAGTCGTTGCCGGCGACCGGAGTCGCCAGGATAACGGGAGGCGCCGTAGCGGCGAAGGCGTGAAAAGCGACATCGGCGCGCGAGTCGTCAGTACCTAGCAGCGCCTTGGCGTTGTCCAGGCGCAGGTAGGCGAGCCCTTCGTCCGGCGCGATAGGGGGGGCCGGGGCCGTGCTCGTGATGTCCATGCGGCTGACGACGGGCGTGTAGTTAGAGAGCGCGACGACCGCGCGTCCCCGCACGAAGGCGTGTGGCGCGCCCGATGGCGCCTGTTGTATCCCTTGCACAGGGACAACTACTTTGTCGCTGCCAAGCGATGTCCCTGTGCCAACGTGGAGGGCCACGAAGTCGAAGCGGCTAAGCGCGTCGCGGCTGTGCGCCACGGCGGTACCCATCTCGACCGGCAGGCTCTGCGCCTGGCCGCCATCTACGACGTTACCCATGGCGGCTACCTGCGTTTCCGCGGCGGCGATGCCCTGGGCGGATACCAGTGGCGACGCGGGGCCCGGCGTGCCAGCGACGTGTACCGACGCGAACACGAGCCCACCGAGCACGGCCAGCAACGCCGCCGTGCCGCCCGCCGCGCGCAGCACACCCCACATAGTAGGGCCAAAAGGGACCAGGACGCGCCCCCGTCCATGCTCTAGCTGGGCGATGCTGCCGTAGACATCGCGGCGCAATCCCGCCGGGATCGGCGCCGGAGCGCCCCGGATGCTGGCGTAGAGATGGTCGTACCTTTCCAGCACGGCGCGACAGGAGGCGCATGCGACGACGTGCTCACGCACCCGTCCGCGTTGCGCCGGGGATAGGGCGTCGTCGTGGTAGTCCGAGAGCAGGGGACGGATGCGGTCGCAGGTCATGGGATCACTAACTCTTCTCATCATCAGCGCGGGTGTAGACAGCGCGGAAGCGTTCCTTGGCGCGATACAGGGTTATTTTGACGTTACCTTTCGACATGCTCATGGCATGGGCGATTTCGTCGATAGAGAGGCCGTCACGCGCCCGCAGCAGCAGGCAGGCGCGCTGCGGCGGAGTCAGTTTGGCGAGGGCGTAGCGCACGGCCTCGTTTTCGGCCACCTGGGTGGGCAGGTCGAGGTCGGGCGCCGGGATGCGCTCGTCGTCGCCGGGCGCGAAGGGCAGCCAGAGCAGGCGGCGGCGATGGCGCAGCGCGTCGAGCGCGGTGTTGGTGGCGATACGGTACAACCAGGCGGGGAGCACGAGGTCGCGCGTCGTGGGCAGCGCCTTGTACGCTTTGACAAAGGTGTCCTGCGTGAGGTCCTGCGCCTGCTCGGGATTTCCAACCATGCCAAGGATGTAGCCATAGATGGGGCCCTGGTAGCGCGCGAACATCTCGTCAAAGAGCGCGTCAGCCGCCAACTGACCGGTCCGCGCGCCAGTCGTCGCCGGCGCCGTCGCGGCCCCTGCCGCCGGTTGGGCTTGTAATGGTCCCGACGCGGACCCCGGTAGCCTCTTCAGCATCGGGCCTCCGAAGACCTGGTCGCTCCTCAGCGCACTTTCCACACTCATATCCTCCATCAGTATAACGAGTGAGGACGCGAAAGGACTACAGAGATCTTTATAAGATATAATTGACGCGACGGATCAGAGAAGGGAAGGAACATGGCCGAAGGACCGGCGGGAGCTCCACCAGTGTGGGCCGTACGCGATCTGGGGGCGCGGATCGCGGCCAACGTCGGCCACGCCATCGTGGGCAAAGGTGACGCCGTGCGCCTCGTGCTGGCGACCGTGTTCGCGGGTGGCCATGTGCTCATCGAGGACGTGCCCGGCGTGGGCAAGACGGTCCTGGCCAAGGCGCTGGCGCGCTCGATCGACGCCTCATTCAAGCGCATCCAGTTCACGCCCGATCTGCTGCCCGGCGATGTCACCGGCCTGGAGATCTACAACCAGAACGCGGCCGCCTTCGAGTACCGCCCTGGCCCTATCATGGCCCAACTCGTGCTCGCCGACGAGGTCAACCGCGCCACACCCAAGACGCAATCGGCGTTGCTCGAGGCCATGGAGGAAGAACAGGTCACCGTCGGCGGCGTCAGTCACCCTATCCCACGGCCTTTCATGGTGCTGGCGACACAGAATCCCATCGAGTACGAAGGCACGTTCCCGCTCCCCGAGGCGCAGCTCGACCGCTTTATGATTCGGCTGAGCTTGGGCTACCCGGCGCCACAGGATGAGATGGACGTGCTGGCGGGGCGCGGCGCCGTCGCGCCGGTCGACCTTTTGGAGCCAGTCTGCCACGCCGCCGACGTGCTGGCGGCGCGGATCGCGGTGCGGGCGGTGCGCGTCGACGCGCTGGTGCGCCACTATATCGTCGCGCTGGTCGGCGAAACGCGCCAGCACCCCGACATCTACCTCGGCGCCAGCCCGCGTGGCTCACTCGCCATCTATGCCCTGGCGCAGGCGCACGCCGCCTTGCAGGGACGCGACTACGTCCTGCCCGACGACGTCAAAACCGTCGCGCCGTCCGCGCTCGCGCACCGGCTCATTCTGCGGCGCGGTACCGGCGGCGGACGCGTCCCCGCCGAGGAACTGCTGCGGACGATCCTGGCAACCGTCCCCGTTCCCGGCGCCCTCGCCGTCGAAGACGATCAGGGCGCCGCGGCGCGCCGTGGCCGGTAGCTGACCCTATGGTAACTAAAAGAGGCGCGTGGCCGTCCGTCCTGGCGCTGGCGCTCGTGGCGCTCGTCGCGGGCGCGGTGGCGAACTTTCCTGTGCTGATACATGTGGCCTATCTGTTGATTCTGCTGTTGCTGCTCTGCGCCGTGTATACAACGCTCTCGCTGCGACTGACGCGCCTGGAACATCGCGCAGGGGCGACGCGCCTCTACGTCGGTGAGCGCCTGCTCGAGGTGTACCGCCTATCCACGCGGGCGCCGTGGCCGGTTTTGGGCTTGCACCTTGTCGGCCGCGCCGGGGTGGCCCCGCAAGGGCCGTACTGGATCGTGGGGCTGGGTCCGCGCGGCCATGAGGAACTGACGGCGCTGGCGACGACGACAACGCGTGGCCGCTATCGGGTCGGCGCGGCCGTCCTCGCCGTCGCCGACCCTTTCGGTATTGTTGTCAGGCGGCGACGCTGCCGGGTCGCGGGCGAGGTCATTGTGTGGCCGCAGCCGCGCATCGTGCCCGACTTCGCGCGCGCGGCCGCCCGCGCTGGCGATCTGCTGCCGTCGCGGCGTTCCTGGGCCAACATGCCCGTAGCAGGCGCGGTGCGCCCCTTCGCGCCAGGCGACCCGTCGACGCGTATCCACTGGCTTTCCAGCGTGCGCCACGGCTTCCTGATGGTCAAGGATAGCGATCGATCGGCCGGGCAGCGCCTATGGGTCGCGCTCGATCTGGTCAGTTCCGCGCACGCGGGTCTTGGTGAAGAGAGTACGGTTGAATATGGAGTCGAGGCGGCCGCCTACGCCGTCGAGTTGTCGTACAAGGAGGGACTCGATGTCGGGCTGGTCGTGGCCGGGGTCGAAACGCTCGTAGCCGAGCCGCGGCGGGGACAGGTCCAGCGCGAGTACGTGCGCGATATGTTGGCCGTGGCGCGCGCCGGCGTGGGACCCGCGCTGGTGATGGCGCTCGACGAGCAGCGCATCGTGCGCCCATCCGACGCGGTCGTGATCGTGACGCCCGACCCCGCGCCGGAGCTGCAAGAATACGCGGCGCGGCTACGACGCCTGGGCTGCGGCGTCATTGTCGTGCTCCTCGACCCCGTCGCTTTCGGCGGTTCCCCCGTCGACGACGCGGATGTGGCGCGCCTTGAGGATGAACGCGTCATCATCTGCCCTCTTACGCGGGGAGGCGGCTGATGTTGACGCCTCACTCTTCGACACCCGCTCCCTCAAAGGGCGTCCCCCAGTCTCTCTCCTACAAACAGGGGGAGGAATGGGGCGCGCGCATCCTCCCTATTCTGGCCGCGCTGCTGACGTGGCTGGCGGTGCTGTGCGCGATCCTCATCGTGGTGTGGCCGCACTGGACGCTTTCGGGCAGCCAACTCGACGCGCGCACATTCGCGTTGGTGGCCGTGGTCGCGGTCGCGCTCACACTTGGATTGTCGACACCCCGTTTGCCCGCCTTCATGGGCTATGTGGCCGCGCACCTGGCCGGCGCCATTCTGGTGCTCGGTATCTTGCAGGGACTTGGCCTCATCGCGGTCACGTTTCCGCACGCCACGTTCCCCTGGGGCCTGCCGCGCATCGGTCTGGCCCCAGGCGCCGCGCCTTTCTCGGCTCGCCAGGGCGCGGTGACGTCGACGACCCAGACTGTGCTCTCACTGGGGGTGACCTGGGAACTCTCTTATGCCGCGACATGGCTGGTCGTGCGCGAACGCCGGTCCTGGCTGGCGCTCACGCTGCTCGTCGCCACGCCGCTGCTAACGGCCCATCCGCGGGGCCGCGAACCCCTCTTCTTCGCGCTTTGCCTGGTCGGCCTGTGCATCGTCGCCGTCACGGCGGCGCGCGAACGGCGGCGGCCGGCGCTTTTCCAGCAGGGCTGGAGGGCGCGTCCGGTCTCGCTCACGCCCCGACTGGTCCGGCTGAACGTTCCGCTCCGCGTCGCCCTGGCTCTACTCGCGCCGCTCTGCGCCGCCCTGATCGCGGCGGCGTGGGCCATCCCGATCCCCGACACAACGGCGCGCTTGCTACGGTCCGCGCACGCGCCATCGCTCGCCTCGTTGAGTGAGTTGGCGCGCGGCGTCGTAGCACGCATTGGGAGCGGCGGCCACGCGGGGGATTCGGCTGGCCTCACCGTCTTTGGCGGCGACCTAGCGGTCGGGGGGTCTTTTCATCCGGACGGCACGCCGGTGTTGCTGGCCCGCGTCGCCGATCCCTCGCGCTCACCCTACTGGCGCGGCGCGGTCTACGATCGCTACACACAGGGCGCATGGCGCGCCGACCCCGTGCGGCATGTCCGTATCGCCGCCAACGCGCCGCTGGGCGTCCCCGCGGGTGTCGCCGCCGGGACGCCGATCACGCAGGACATCGTGCTGCTGCGCCCCTCGGATGTCCTCTTCACGGCCGGGCCGCCGCTGCGCGTCGGCGTGACGACGACGGTGAGCCTGGCCGGCGCGGGCCGGACTGACATTCTGTCTATTGGTCCGGCGGAAACGGCCACGACGGAATCCTACACGGCCGTCTCCGCGGCGGCGCCGTCAACGCCGGTCTCACCCTCACCGGTGTTGCCCCCGGCGCTGCGCGCCCGCGACCTGGCGCTGGCGCCGTTGCCCGCGCGCGTCGCGGCCCTGGCGCGCCAGCTCATATCGTATAGCGCCGACCCATACACGCGGGCCTGGGATATCCAGTTCTATCTGCACAACAAGTACACCTACGATACGTCGCCCCCGGCGACGCCCGTCGGGCGGGACCCCGTCGACTACTTCCTGTTTACCTCGCGGCGCGGGTTCTGCACGCACTTCGCCACCGCCATGGTCGTGCTGGCGCGAGAGGCCGGTATCCCGGCGCGGTTGGTGACGGGCTACGCGGCGGGACGGCTCGACGGCGGACGCTTCGTGGTGACGACATCCGACGCCCACGCCTGGCCGGAATTGTGGATTGGGGGGCGTGGCTGGCTCACCTTCGAGCCGACACCCGCCTTCCCGACCCCATTCCAGACCGGCCCGGCGCCCGCGGCTCCGTCGCCTGTCTTTACCCCTATTCCACCGACGCTGACGACGGCGCCGCGCACGGCCACCGCGCTCCCCTCGCCGGTGCGGTCCAGCACTGGAGCTACCGCCTCCGTGACGCCCGTGCGGACATCAACGCCAACACTGGCAGCTACCGGCGCCGGTCATGGTGGAGCGCATGGCGGCGGGGGTAGCGGCGGCACGGGTACGGGTCCGCCGCGCCTCGCGTGGCCGCGCCAAATTCCTCCGGCCGCGCCCCTGGCCGCGCTCACCCTCGCACTGGTGGGCTGTGCGCTCGCTCTGCTGCGGCGACGGCCGCCCGACGCGGCGGCCCTGTACGCGGGGATGTGCCGCATGGCCGGCCGCCTTGGCGCGGCGCCAGTGGGGGGGCAGACGCCGTTGGAGTGGGCCGCCGGGTTAGCCCGGCGCTCGCCATCGGATGGCGCGACCGTGCTGGCCGTCGCCGACCTCTACGCGCGCCAGCGCTACGGCGGTGTGATCCCGCCGCCTGAGGACCTGATGGTGGCGGGCGCCAGGTGGCGCGCCCTGCGTCGCCGTTGGCGCTGGCGCTGGCTGACGGGACGCAAGCTGGCGTAGCCGCGGAAACCGCACGAACCCTTAACCATCGTGGCGCCCTTATCCACCGCCCTTTTGGCTGTGGCGTACGCTTGACTACCGTGGTCTAAGTGGGAACGTACGGCCCGTAGTTCAGTGCATCGTGCAAATCGCGCGCCAACTCATCGAACGTATAGCAGAGGATGATCTGAGAATAGACACGGATATGCCGTCGCCGCCACTCCCACCGGAGTCGGTCTGCCACGGTGATGCCGCTGTCGCGTCCAAGGACGATTATGGCCGACGCCTCGATTGACCGCGCTCCGAACATCCGCTCGAACATATCACTGCCTTCATTCGTCGCCAGTAGCCAAGTCCAATCCACGATCTGGCTGAACGCGGCTTCAAACCGGTCGGACCATCGGGTCGTCCGACGTGACGTGGGCTTGAAGATGCTATCGGGCTTCGCATCCTCGAACTCGACGAAGCAGTATTTTTTGCGCGTCCAGTCGCCCACGACAAGGTCGGCGCTGAAATGGCCGAACAGGTCCATCTCATAAGACATGGTTCACGCGACGCTCGATCAAGCTTGACAGTTTAAGCCTCCAGCGGGCGCAACACTGTCAAGTCCGTTTGAACCATGTCTAAGCGAGAATGTCGGGCGTGGTAATGCCTAGATTGTATTGGCCCAAGAACAACGACAAGTGTGGATGGGCCTTGAAAAAAGGAAGGATATGCGCCCGCTCATCCAAAGTGGGGGCCGTCAACAATGTGTTCAGATCAACAAGATCGCGCTGGCATTGCTGCGCGTTGAACGTCAGATGGCGGAAATCGGATGGCCTGCTGCCTGCGTCATGACGCATGGAAGAAGCCACGCAATGTCTCGGCGCGGAATACGCTCAGCACGACGATAGAGCCATCGGCGTCCTCGCGTACGATAAGGCGGAGATCCGACGGCGTGTGCAAACGAATGGCGTAGGCGCCAATCGGTTCGCTTAGACGTTCCACGGAGAGCCCGGATTCTTTGTGCAGCCCATGGCTCTTGAGGGTCTGTATGGCCTTAAGAGTCGTATCTCTTTCCGTGGGATCAAGTTGGCTTAACGCTGCGATAGTGCGGTCGGTCAGGATAAAACCGGCATGGTCCTCGGCTGCCTCCGGCAAGTCTCCTATAGTCTTCATTTTCCGTTCCCCCTCCTCATTACCACAAGGATACTCGCTTGTGGTAAACGTTGTCGAGCGGCATCGCACGGCTGGAGCGGAGGACCTATAAGGGGCGCGGGCTATCGATGCAGCCGCACGAGCGCGATACCGGGCCCGAGCAGCGCGAGATCGCGGTCGGGCGTGGCGTTACGCACCTGGTAGACAAAGGTGTCATCGAGGGCGCTACGCGCAGGTATCACACCACCCACCAGCCCCTGGTGATACAGTTCGCCCACCGAGGCGCTCAAGTTGCCCATGAACTGGTAGCGCAGCCCAGCGGCGTCGGTCAGGTCGAACCATTCCGGACGGTCGTGCTGCGGCCGGCTCAACATATTGTAGATGCGCAGCCGCACCACCACATAGTGGTGGACCGCGTCGACGGGCAGCGTGATTCCACCGGGTAAAGCCGGCGCGCTCGTGACGCTCAGGACACGGTAGGCCCAGTCGCCGTCGCGCACGGTCGTGTCCATCGCCACCTTACGCACGAGCGGCGGCGGCGTGCGCGGCGCGCGTAAGGCGGCCACGTCCGCGATACCTCCGTAGACAAGCGCCGCGGCCAGCGCCGCGAGGCCCACCGGCAGCAGCCCCGAAACAGCCGGTAAGGATCGAGCGCGCGGCAACGAAGCCACACGCGCCGCCGGCCGCGGCGCCACGGCAAGCGGTTCCATCTCTCCCCTGCCTCTCCCTTGATCGATCGTAGGTTCTGTTAGAGGGACAGGGATAGCTATCGCGCCCGTAACGCGCAACTCGGCAAGGCCCGAGGCGGGCGTGATCGCGTGACCGTTGCCATTGCTATGTGGGCCTGGGTCGGCAAGGCCGTCGCTCGCCATCGGCGGGCCACGCAGGGTACGGTCCGCGCGGCTCACGATAACCAGCAAGAGGACGCCGGCGACAAGGAAGATGGCGAGGAGGGCCAGGGCCAGTCGCACGACCGTGGGTAGGTTCCACCAGGGGTAGACGTGCGTCCACCACAGTGTGAAGGTGTTCCAGTTCGCCTCGTCGTGTAGGCTGTCCAGGTCGGTTAGGGAGATCGCGGCTTGTCCGTAGACCTGGTAGACGCTCGACTCGCGCGGGTCGGAGAGCCGTTGGCTGGCGGTATGCTCCAACAGTGGGGCGTGGTCGACGTATTTTTGTGTGATATCGGCGATGCCCTGTAGCGATATCAGGATGGGCGACTGTTCGGGTTTCCACCAATAATGCAGGTTCGAGCCCCACCCGTGGTCCTCCACCTGGTCGTAGTGGTAGCCGTAGATGTAGTGCCATTGCCGCCAATAGCTGACCGTCACGGCCGAGAATTGTATCAGGAACGAGAGGGCCAGCACGCCGACCAGTACGCCTCGCACTGGAAGAAGGTAGCCGCGCCAGCGTGCGAATACCTCGCCCAGCGGCAGCAGCAGGTACGGTAGGATCGCGTAAAGGTAGCGCGGTCCCCACGCCGGATCGCCATGCCAGTAGTTCACGTTGGCGTAGAAAAACAGATAGACGCCACAGATGAGAGCAAACAGGATGGACGGCCGCGGAAAGCGACGCCAGAACGGACGCGCGGCCAGGACCAGCAGCAGCACGGCGGGCGTGTACCACAGCAGCCCCTTACCCGGACTCACGAGCAGGTCGGGCAGCCCAATCCAGGGCGGAAAGCCGAGCGTGTGGTCGGGTTTGGGCCCGGTTTGCAGCGGCCGTCCCCAGCGGACTACATCGTAGACAATGTTGATGAGCACGGAGGGCAGGACACCCACGCCGTAGAGGACCAGGTCCCGCCGCAATAGTCGGAAGTCGGAAGTCGGAAGTCGGAAGTTGGCTCGTAAGACATGCGCACGCCTATGCGATAACGCCTCACTTTCGACCGCCGTGTCGTCCACTGCCGACTTCCGACTTCCGACTTCCGACTTTCGACTTCCGACTCTCCAGTGGAGCGTCACGAGGTAGAAGGCGAAGATAGGTATGGCGATCAGGCCCCCGACGCGCGTGACAAAGACGAACCCGGCGGCCAGCCCCATCACTACCAACCACAGCCGTCCCGTATCTACTTTCGACTTCCGACTGCCGACTTTCGACGCGAACGTGTAGCGCAGCGCGGCGTAGGCCGCCGCCAGCAGGAACAGACTCTCCATGGTGTGCTCCTCGCTGGAGAGCACGTCGGGCCACAGCGAACTGCCGAAGGCAAATAGGAGGGTCAGCGCCAGCGCGGCGCGGCGCGCGTAGCGCAGCAGCCGCGCGGTCGCGTAGAACAGCACGGCTAAGAGCGCGCCCACGATCAGGTCAAGCGACTTACAGGTCAAGAAGACGATCGTATTAGCAGTGCGTTGGTCGCAGTTGGTGTGCGCGACCCCTGCTAGCGCGCGCCCGAGCAGGTAGAGCGGGATCATCGCCGTGGTCTGCCCCAACGTGTACTGCGCGTACACGTGGCCGCCGACGCCAGGGCCAGAGCGCTCACTAGTGTCGTAGGGGTTGATGAAGAAGGCGTTGCGCTCCACGATCGAGCACGTCACCTGGTAGCGGATGTACCAGTCGGCGTTGTGGGTTGGCTTATCGACATTGAACGAGAGCAGGTAGCCCGCGAGGACGGTGAGGAAGATCAGGGTCCCGACGACCGCGGGATGCGTCACGCGCGCGATGGCGCCCTGCGGCGCGCGCTCTGCCCCTGGCGCTTCCCCCATGCGCTCCCCTCCTCTCATCCTGTCTATACTCACTCTACGGATAAGCGTAGCATGCTTGTACAATCAGTCGATAGTCGGAAGTCGGGAGTTGCAATCGACTTCCGACTATCGACTCAAGACTTCCGACTTCCGACTTCCGACCGGCCGTGTTTTAGCCCCTGCGGTACACTAGCCCTTGTGAGACAACGGCGTGACGAGCCTGACCAGGGGGTGTTTTTGAATCGTGAAGTCCCGACAGGGCTACGGCAGGGGCGCCATAGCTCGTTTTTGGAGCGGCTCGTGCCCCTCCACGAGGAGGCGGCGCTGCGCCTGGCCTGCTATCTGGCCGGCGCGGCCCTCTTTAGCGTCATCACTATTCTGCATTATCTGAACATCGCGCTCACCGGCCGCGCGTACTGGGCGACAATAGTCGTGTTGCTCTGCTGCTCGCTGGCGCTGCTGTTCTTGGCCTGCCGATCAACCGTTCCGCGACGGTTGCGCGTCTTATTGCCCTACAGCCGCGCTCTGGCGGCCGTGGGACTAATTGGCGCCGCGGGCGCGTCGTGCTACAGTGTTGTCAATATCGCTGGATATCCTACCATATTGGCGCACACCGAGCACTACTGGAACGACGCTATCGCTATGACCGATTGCTCCACGGACCTGTTCGTACACGGCCATAACCCTTACGTCGATTTCTCGCTGGGCGACTGCTTCGCGCGCCTGCACATGGATGGGCGCTTCACCACGCCGCTGCAGGCGGGCCAGTTCGCCAACTACTACCCCCCGCACGGCATCGAGCGGCGGCTCTTCGCTCAGCAGCAGCAGAGCCATGTGCAACACCCGGCGGAGTTCGAGAGCTACGTCAGCTACCCGGCGGGCTCTTTTCTCCTGCCGGCAATCTTCTATGCGTTGGGCTGGCGTGAGATGAGCACATTCTACATCGCCTGGCTCGTCGCGGCGTACGCCCTACTGTCCTGGCGGGCGCCGCCGCGCTTACGCCTCTGGCTGGTCCCCATCGCCCTCGCCAACGTCGTGGTGTGGGATTACGCGATCCGCGGCTACTCCGAGGGACTGGTTATCTTCCTGACCCTGGCCGCGTGGGCCACGCGGCGGCGCCCCTGGCTATCGGCTGTACTGATGGGTCTGGCCGCGACCACGCGCGAGGACTCCTGGTTCTTCGCACTATTCTACCTGGTTCTGGTCCTACGGACAGGCGGGTGGCGCGACGCGGCGCGGCGCCTCGGCGTCATAACGACCATAGTCGTCGCGACGAACGCGCCCTTCTTCGTACAATCGCCGTCCAACTGGCTCAAGGGCTTATTGGGACCCGTGCGCGATCCCATGTACCACGGCGGTCAGGGTTTGATCGCACTCGTGCAGGGCGGCTGGCTGCCCTTGTGGCCGCGCGACGTCTACACCGCGCTGGAACTCATTGCGCTGGTCGTCTGCCTCGCCGTCTACGTACGCATCTGCCGCCAGCATCCGGGCACGGGGTTGGCGCTAGCGCTCGTGCCGCTCGTGTTCGCCTGGCGCAGCCTGTTCGTCTACTTCTACCTGCCGCTTCCCATCCTGTGCCTGTGGCCGCTCCTCGACGACCTGAAAGCGCACGCCGCGCGCTATCTCATGCCGGCTAAGGAGGGGTATGCGCGCGATACCGCTGAGGCGGCGGCCGGAGGCTATACCCCAAGAGAAGCGACCGGCGCCAGACTAGCGGCGCGAGGCGGCGGCAATTGAGCGGCTCCATGACGCCTACGTCTCATCTCGGCGCGGACACCAAGGAGCCTTCCGCGCGCCATGAAATATCGGGGGGGAGCGCGCTATCGGCGCGCTGGGCCTATGCCGCCGCGCTAGCCGGTTGCGTCGCACTGGCGATCGTGTGCCGCTTGCCGTTCCTCGCCGTGCCCCTGACCAACGACGAGGGCGGGTACGCCTACGTCGCGCGGCAGTGGGCGGCGGGGGCACGGCTCTACAGCGACGCCTGGGTCGACCGCCCGCAAGGGCTGGTCCTCCTATTCCGACTGTTCATCGCCATCGCGCCCAGCACGGTCGGCTTGCGCCTGTGCGCCGCCATATACGTGGGACTCAGCATGCTGCTGCTGGCCTATGTGGGAACGCGCCTATACGGCCGAGTGGCGGGGCTATGCGCCGCCGCGCTCTACGCGGTCGTGTCGTCCGGCCCGCAAATCGAGGGCTTCATCGTCAACGGTGAGCTTTTGGCGACGCTGCCGGCGGTCGCGGCGGTCGCTCTCCTCCTGCGCTCCCGCGGCGCCGCGCGGCCAGCCGTCCCGCTCTTCCTGGCCGGTGTCGCCGCGGGTGGCGCCCTACTGGTCAAGCAGTCGGCCATCGATGGCCCCATCGTCGTCCTATTGTTCGCCCCCATCGGCGCGGGATTGAGCGCCCGCGCGCGCCTGCGACGTGTCGCGCTGGCGCTGGCGGGTCTAGCTGTCGCGCCGGCCCTCTCGGCGGCGTATGGCGCCGCGACCGGCTGGTCCGCGTACATCAACGCCGTCGTGCTCGACAACCTGCGCTACCGCTCGTTCGACGCCTCGGCCAACACCCTCAACGCCGCCACCACTGGGTTCGGATGGTTCTGGAGCGAGGACGCCGTGCTGATCATCCTGGCGCTCGTCGCGGTCGCGCTGCTCCTTCGAGTCGGAAGTCGGAAGTCGGAAGTCGGAAGTAGTGACGATGGGTCAACGCAATGGGTACACGCAAACAAAATCCAGTCGGCAAGACCGACTGATCGCCTCTCGCGCTCGACTTCCGACTTCCGACTTCCGACTTCCGACTTCCGACTCTGGCCCTGGCTGCCGCTGCCGTGGCTCGCCGCCGCCACGGTCGCCGTAACCCTCGGCGGTCTCTACAGCCGCCACTACTTCGTGCAGCTGTTGCCTCCGCTGTGTCTGCTGGCCGCGGCGGGACTCGTAAGGGGCGCGCGCGCGGTACGCCGCTGGCCCTGGACGGCGTTGCTGGCCGTCGCCCCACTGGCCGCGTTGGCGCTGACAGCGCGGACCGACGCCCTGTACTACATTGGCAGTTCGCCGGTCGCCATCTCACAGCGGCTGTACGGCTGGCCGGTCTACACGTATCAGGCCGCGCTGGTAGACTTCCTACGCTGGCGCGTGCCGGAGGGACAGCCATTTTTCGTCGCGTACGCGGCGGCGCCGCTGCATTACCTGACCGGCCGCCCCAGCGTCACGCGCTACCTGTGGCGCCGTCCGCTCGGCACGATACCCGGCGCCTACGCGGCGGCGCTGCGGGCGGTAGAGCGAGGTGAGCCCGTTTGCGTCATTCCGGTCCAACCCGTCACGCAGCCGCCCGGCGACGTCCGCATGAGGGCCACGTTGTCGCGCCGCTACGCCGTGGCCTGGCGTCGCCCCGGCATCACCGTACTATGCCGCAAACCATAGAGGCGCTAGGCTACTGTCAAGGGCGTCTCCATGTCTCAGCGGCTTTTTTGTGGGGGGGTGCTCTCGGGGCAACGGCGAAGGGGAGAGTATGACGCATCTTGACGGACACTACGAACGTGTCGGCCGCGAGTACGACGCGCTTGACTATGAGAACGTGCGCCTGGACACGGGTTCGGCCATCGAGTATGCGATCACGGCGCGTTACCTGCAACGCTACGTGCCGGATGGGGCCACCGTCGCCGACATCGGCGTCGGAGTCGGCCACTACAGCGAGTTGCTCGCGCGGCGCGCCTGCCGCGTCCATTTGGCGGATGTCTCGCAGCGCCTCCTCGACGCCGCAGGCTCCAGGCTTGCCGGCGCGGGCCGCGGCGACCACATCCTGAGCGTCCAGCGCGCCTCAGCGACCGATCTGTCGCATCTGCCCGACGCCTGCTGCGACGCCGTGCTATTGCTCGGCCCGCTCTACCACCTGCTGACGGTCGGTGAGCGGCGGTCCGCTGTCGCCGAGGCGGCGCGCCTGCTCCGGCCCGGCGGCCTCGTCTTCGCCGCAGGCATCAATACGCTGACCTACCTGCGCGACGTCCTCCGTGGCGACCCCGATGATTTCGGCAGGCGACGCGCCTACTTCCTCGATCGCCTGCCACACGACGGCAATCTCGAGGCGCCCGATGGGCAGCCCGCGACGATGCACACTACAACGGTCGCCGCGTTCCGGGACGAGATCAGCCCGCCTTTCACGGAGCTTGTGCTAGCAGGGGTCGAGTCGTTTGCCAGCAAGCACGAACCAGAATACCACCGCGCTTCGCCCGCGGCCAAAGAGGTCTTGCTCGACCTCATCGAGCGTACAGGGACGACGCCGGAGGGTCTCGGCGCCACGAGCCACTACCTGTTCATCGGGCGGCGCATGGAGGAGGAGAGATGAACGCGCCGCTGCAGATCAGGCGCTACCGGGAGTCGATGACGCCCGTGCGTTCACGCCCGATACCGAACGACCGTCGGAGACGGGGCCATCATGCGATTGCCCGGTACGTGCGCCGGAACGATCAACCGGCGACGGCTGCCGCCTCGGGTTTTCGTTCCAGGCGCAACGTCAGCGTTTCGCCCAAAGTGTCCAGGATGCGCTGCGCACGCTCAACCGTGATGCCATAGTACTCATTACGCTCGTCGCGCGACACCTGCGCCTCGCTCACACCCAGTCGCTCGGCCAACTCGCGCTGGCTCAAGCTGTTGGCGATGCGCGCGGCGATGAGCAACTGACCGACTCCCGTGAGTCCCTGAATGGCGTCGAAGTCATGCCGGCATACGCGATCGTACCAGGCGATCTCCTCTTCGAGTTGCGCACGGAACGCCTTTATTGGCGCCAGGCCGCGCTCTATCTCCTCGGGGCTCAACCCGGTCGATTGGAGAGCGCTCTGTTGCGCGGCCAGCACGCGCTCCACGTCGTCAATACGCTGTCGGGTAATCCCGTATTCTTTGTCATTTCTGATCATAGTTTTCTGGTCCTATCGCACCAACCGAATGATGCCCTTCTCTTGATTGGCGTAGCGACTTTGCCGAAACAGGGATGGGAAGAGCAATTGGCGTCCGTGTTGGTCAAACCACTGTCAGCGCGTAATCGCCGGGAGGTAGCAGGCCATTTGGGGTAAAAGGTGGTAGTAGTGATCGCATAATCCTTCTTCAGTCTGCTTATTGTACATGTTACACTAAACAAACTCGTTAACACATGGATAGCGTTGAGGCGGTACACTTGGAGGTATGCTGACAACCGAATCGGCTGCTGAACTCCACGACGCGCCCGCAACGCCGCGCCCACGACGCGGTTTTAGCGTCGGGACACTGATCGACATGGAGGCCGCCCGCGCCGCTCTGTGGCCGTTTCTGGCGACGCGCCTCGTGTTTTTCCTGATCGGCGTGGCGGCCCCGCTGCTCTACGTCGCGCACGCCACGCGCCAGCAGCCGGCGCACAGCGGCTGGGTGCAGTGGGACGCGCAGTGGTTCATCGCCACGGCCGAGCATGGCTACCCCTATAAACTCTTTTCCGACCGGGCTTACTCAACCACCGCTTTCTTCCCACTCTACCCTTTGCTGATTCGCTTGGTGAACCTGACCGGGCTCTCCATAGACGCCGCCGCCCAGCTCATCCCCAATGTGGCCTTCCTGGGCGCGCTCTACTACCTCTACCGGCTGGTGCGGCTCGACTACCCGGCGGCCGCGGCCACGCGCGCCTTGTGGCTGCTGGCCCTGTTTCCAACCGCGATCGTTTTCTTTATCCCCTACACGGAGTCGCTCTACGTGCTGCTCGCCGTGCTTACGTTGTGGCATCTGCGCCGCCGGCAGTGGCTCGCCGCGGGTATAGCCGGCGCGCTCGGCGCGCTGACCCGCCAGTCGGGCATCGTGCTGGCGCTGCCGTATCTGGTGGAGTGGTACGCCTACCGAGTCGGGAGTCGGACGTCGGAAGTCGGAAGTGGTTTGTCGGTCGATGGCAGGCCGCTGCCACGCGGGCGCACGCTCCGCGCCTTCTTCCGACGTCCGACTTCCGACTTCCGACTTCTCCTCCCGGTCGCCCTGATGCCTCTGGCCGTCGCCGCGCACCTCGCGTTGTTGTGGCGCTTGACGGGCAGCCCGACGGCCTTCCTGGCTGTGCAAGGGGCGTGGCATCGCCATCTCGATTGGCCCTGGGCCGGTATTATCGCCACCGTACAGCGCTGGAACCTGCCCGACAACACGGGACACCAGGTACACATCGTGGTGGAACTTGCCACGCTGGCGCTCTTCCTGCCGCTTCTCGTGGTGGGATTGCGGCGTGCGCCGATCCGTCATTCCTACACGGTCTACGCCGCCGCTGTGTGGCTGGCCGCGCTGATCAGCCCGGCCATCGCCGACAACTATTGGCTGCCCATCATGTCCTCGTCGCGCTTCGCCCTGAGCGTCTTCCCCAGCTTCATCGTGCTAGCGCTACTGCTGCGCCGGCCCTCGGCCTACCAGGCGTGGCTCACCGTCTCGGCCATGGCCCTGAGCTTCTGGGCCGCCTACTACGTGCTGGGGGGGTGGGTCGCCTGACGGAGTCGATGGGCGATGGGCGATGGGCGATGGGCGATGGGCGATGGGCGATGGTAAAGCGTGGCGCCTCGCATCGGCGCGTCAAGCGTTTGCCCCGCCGATGCGGCAGTCGGATGGCTCGTCCCACCATCGACCATCGACTATCGACTCGGCAGTGGCCCCGCGCCCTCGAACACGTTGGGCGTACCCCAATCCCAGTGGTTATAGAAGAGGCTAGAATCACCCCAGCGCCAGCGCCGATAGGCGATGTGATCGCGCCGCAGCCGCGCGACAAAGGCGCCCGCGTAGCGATCAGGTAGGATGTAGGCCCAGCGCCGCGCGTGGGCCGCTCGCGCCAGGTAGGGCGCGTAGCGAGCGCCGCGCGGGTTGTGGTCGACCGTTAGGCCAAGCGTTACCACCGGGATGAGGCGCTCACCGCTCTCGAAGGCCAGCCGCCAGACGACCCAGTAGTCGCCGTAGACGGCCTCATCGCCGTGCGCCACCAGCGTCCGCGCCAGCGGCGTCACGTTCACGAACGTGCTGCTGGGTAACTCGTCGTAATGCGCCGCGCCGTAGATGTTGATGGCTAGAGCGACGGCCAAAACAGTCGATAGTCGATAGTCGATAGTCGATAGTCGATGGTTGAAGAAACGTGCAAGTGGGAAGCGCTTCCCGTGCACGCGCCACCGTCCTACTATCGACCATCGACCATCGACTATCGACTTTGGCATGGCGCACGCGATCACGAATGGGACACAGGTGTAAAGGGGCAGCAGGTAGCGCGGGTCGCGCGTGGTCCAGGAGAGCGTTTTGTAGCGGCTGCCCAGGTAGAGCGCGAAGACAGTCACCAGGAGCACGGCCAGCGAGGCGTCGGGGAACGGGCACCCGCATACCCACGCGCGCGCCTGCGCGACAAGGCCGCGCCGAGAGAGGATCGTGACCACTACCAAATACGCGATCGCGCACAGGGACAGGGCGTAGGGCACGGGGTGGGCGCCGATGTAGCGCGCGAACTGACCGGCCGGACCGGAGAGGTGCGCGCCGCCGACCAGTACCGGCAACGCCTGCGTGACCAGGCGCCACAACACGTCGGGGAGCGCGTAGGGGCCGGGGCGACCGGCGAGTACGGCGAGACCGGAGGTACGATGTTGCAGCGTGTAGACCAGCCACGGCGCCGCGCCCAGCGCGAAGCCGGCCGCGACAGGCCACACATGCCAGGGTAGGGCATGGATGAACCGGGCGCGCCGCCGCCAGGCCAGCGGGAGGACGGCCACGGCCAACGCCAGCAGGTAGTAGGCGATCATGGGATGCGCCCACACGCCCAGGCCAGCCAGCAACCCAAGCGCCGGCAGATCGTACGCCCTCGGCTGCTCCAGCCACCAACGCCGAATGGCGATCAGGAAGATGCCCGTCCCCCAGACGGCCGCCTCGATGTAGCTGGCCCCCGCCGCCGTACCCCACCACACCAGCATCGGCGCGGGCACGGCCAGCCACAGCCCCGTGGCCAGGGCCACCCACGGGGTATAGAGGCGGCGCGCCAGGCCATAGAGCTGCGCGACGAGTACGACGGAAAATAGCGTGTGTACGAGCCGCAGCGTCAGGTCGTCCGGCCCCAGCAGACGGAAAACGACAGCGGTGAGGTACGCCTCCAGCGCGCCGTTGTAGGACTGCCCATAGAAAAATATTGGGCGCTCGCCGCGCAGGATATGACGCGCCATGATCCCTGCCACGGCCTGATCGCTGTCCACGGTGGCCATGGCCGTGCGCAATAGGATCAGGCGATAGGCCAGAGCCAGCAGGACAATGATCGGAAGTCGATAGTCGATAGTCGATGGTCGATGGTCGATGGTCGATGGTCGATAGAAGGACCGTTTAGCGCGCATGCGATCAAGCAACACGTATCTCACGTCCGACTATCGACTTCCGACTTCCGACTTCCGACTTCCGACTATCGACCATCGACTTCCGACTTCCGACTCGCCTGGGCGACGAACGCCACGCAGGAGACGGCCACGGCGACGTTGAGCGGCCACCACGGCGTCGGCGCCAGGTGATAGTGTAGATAGACGTGAGGTTCCCAGGTGTATTCGTTCTCCAACATCCCCGCGACCGTCAGCAGGACGGCCAGCCACAGGGCGAGGCGGTCGCGCTCGTGCAGGCCCACCACGATGAGGAACGGCAGCGGCCACAGCAGGTACTGCTCGTACACAACCTGGTTGAAGATGAGGTAGAGAACGAAGCATCCCGCCGCTTTGACATAGAGCGAGCCGCGCAAGAGCAGGAGCAGCGAGACAGGGTAGAGCCACATGAGCGTGCGCGCCAACTGGAAGACGTGCGCCTCGGAGAGGAGATGCGTCTCCAACAGGAAGTAGTACCAGGAGAGACGGCCGAAGTTGGGCCGTACATAGTCGAAGATAGCGAGCAGGCCGCGCGGGTCGGTGACGATCTCGGGCAGCGCCAGCAGCGGCACGAGGACGCAAGCCAGGATGAGGCGGCGCGGACGTTGACGATCGCGCCCCAACGCCAGGAGCGGCAGCAGAAAGAGCGGGAAGGTCTTGGCCGCGATCGCCAGAGCGTAGGCCAACGCGAACAGCCGCGTGCGATAGCTCTCCAGGGCCAGCATCAGGAAGGCCAGCGCGATGGCGTCGAAGCGCCCGTAGAAAGCGCCGTTGTAGAGCACGAACGGATTGTAGAGGTAGAGGGCCATGCCGCACAGGGCGACGCCCTCTCCGCGCCCGCGCCGTCGTAGCGCTGTGTATATGAGCAGGCCAACAGCGAGGTCGGCGGCCACGATGGGCAGCTTGCCGACAACGCGGAACGGCCAGCCCGTATGCATCGCGACCCATTGCAGCGCCGCGAACATGTGCAACAGCAGCGGGAAGTACGTCCAGGGCAACGTGCCCAACCGATGGGTCATGCGCAAGGCGTAGACGTCGTGGCCGTGCAGGGACAGCGCGGCCAGGATGTCGAAGGCGCGGAAGTCGTTGCCCGCGGTCAGCGGGAGCAGCGCCACGCGAATGATGAGGGCGCCCAGGAGCAACATCGCCACAAAGATAGGGGCCGCTTGACGCCGACGCATGGGGGCGGACTCAACGGCAGGGTCGGTGATATAGCTATCCCTCGCGCCCGCTTTGTCGCGCATGCCGACTATCCTAGCCGGGCCATCTGTAGTCAACACGGGAGCGGGTGAACGCCGTAAATGGACGGCGCGCCTCCTTAACATACGATTAACCTTTTCTTTACACGCTCTTAACTTTACACTGGTGGGAGGCTAACGTCCCACATCACGCCGCGCACTCACCGGACCACGGTGTTTCGAGCGCGCCGCCGAGAACTTACAGGAGTACCTATGATCGACAAGCGCGACCGCGTTGGGTTCCCCATATCGTCGAAGCGACTGTTGCTTGTGCTCCTCTATTTTCTGGTCGTGTCGGCCGTGTTGATGTATCTGCACGTCGGCCTTGTCCCCGATGTCCTCGTCCCGGTGCTGCTGGGGGCGGCTTTTGTCGTCGGCCAGCCCTGGCTATTCGTGCGTGACTGGGGCGTTTTCCTGCTCGTCATCATTTTATGGCAGCAGACGGGTCCTGTCGCGAAGTGGGCCGGCTTTCCCCTACACATGACCGACTTGATCAACGCCGATAAGTTTCTCACCTGGCCCGTGCTGCATGGGACATTGCCGCAGGTATGGCTTCAGCAGCACCTGTACCATCCGGGCTTCAGTGTGCGCACTCATTGGCATGGAGCCTACTGGGTCGGCCATGTATACCATCGGGCAGGGTGGACGCATGTGTACCACCCGCCCCAATTGCAATGGTACGATATGGTGTCCAGCGTTATCTACGGCCTACACTTCCCTGAGCCGCTCGTGGTCGGCTTCGTGATCTGGCTGCGTGATCGCAGCCTATTCCGTCATTTCGCCGCGGCCTTCTTGACGCTCGCGGGGCTCGCCTTCATCATCTACATTGTCTACCCGGCCGTTCCCCCCTGGATGGCGTCCAAGCAGTATCATGCGATCCCGCCCATCAGCAAAATATTTGATGATTTCAACTACGCCGTGCAACAGAAACTGTTCGGGCACAAATACTTCTCGATACTCGAGGTGCCGTACGACAAAGTGGCGGCGATGCCCTCGCTACACGCGGCGTTCCCTGTGCTCAGCGCGCTCTACCTGTACCGGGCGTTTGGCCGGTGGGGTTTGCTGATGTTGATATACGCGGCGGCCATGTGGCTCGCTGTCGTCTACATGGGTGAGCATTGGGTCATCGATGTGCTCGTCGGCCTGGTGTGCGCCATTATCTCCTTCATCGCCGTGGAAGGCATATCCAGATGGTGGAGCGTACGGACGGAAGCGCGCGTCGCCATCCCCGTGATGGGAACGCCGGTGATACCGCTCGATGGAGCCGCACGCGTGGCCCAAGGCCAACGGGCCTCCGAGCGGAGCCGCGCACGCTAAAAACAGGAACCTGGCCTTAAAAGACCATGGCAGGGATCGGACCCTGAAGGGTCAGCTTGGCCGCTACCCCCACGGCGCTGGGGCTACCGCGTCGCGCCGATGGGTCCGAAATAAGCTATAACGGTTGCTCCTACACACCTTTTAAGGTCCGGTCCCTGCCATGGTCTTTTAAGGCCAGGTCCGTGATCGCCGCCGGCCCGATGAGTGTGTCGACGATTTTCGCGCTGGAGAGCACGCCCGGCAACCCCGCGCCGGGGTGCGTGCCCGCGCCGACGAAGTACAGGTTGGGGACGTCCTCGCTGCGGTTGTGCGGGCGGAAGTAGGCCGACTGCGTCAGGATCGGCTCGACCGAGAAGGCGCTGCCGCGATAGCTGTTGAGCGTATCGCGGAAGTGGCGCGGGTCGATCATGCGCTCGGTGACGATGTGCCGCGAGAGGTCGGGCAGGAAGCGCCTTTCGAGCGCGCCCATGATGGCGTCGCGGTACGGCTTCGCCCGCTCCGCCCAATTCGTCGCGCCGCCCAGGTGCGGCACGGGCGAGAGCACGTAGAAGCTATCGCAGCCGGGCGGCGCCAGGGCGGGGTCGGTGATCGTGGGCATGTGCAGGTAGAGCGAGAAGTCGTCGGCGAGCGTCTTGCGCGTGAAGATATCGTGCAGCAACTCGCCGTAGCGCGGGCCCAGGATGATGTTGTGGTGGGAGAGAATACCTTCGTCGCGGTATTGCCGGTCGGTCCCGAAGTAGATCACCACGAGCGACATGCTGTAGCGCATGCGGCGCAGCTTGCTATCCGTATACTTGTGGCGCGCCGCGGCGGGCAGCAACTGGTGGTAGGTGTGGGCCACGTCGCCGTTGCTCACCACCGCGTCGGCGGGGAGCTCCGTGCCGTCGCGCAGGCGTACGCCGGTCGCGCGCCCGCGCTCCAGCGTGATCGCGCCCACCTCGGCGGATAGGCGTATGGTCCCGCCCAATTCCTCGAAGAGAAGCGTGAGGGCGTCGACGATCGCGCCGGTCCCGCCCTGTGCGAACCACACGCCCCACTGGCGTTCCAGGTAGTGGATCAGCGTGTAGATGCTGGTCGTCTGGAACGGGTTGCCGCCCACGAGCAGCGGGTGGAAGGAGAGCACCTGGCGCAGCTTGGGGTCGCGCACCAGGGAGGAAACGAAGCCATAGACGCTGCGGTACGACTGTAGGCGCGCCATGTCGGGCACGATCTTGATCATATCCCAGGGCGTCAGGAAGGGCTTGTCGGCGAGCTCGGTGAAGCCCTTGGCGAAGATGCGTTCGGAGCGGCGCACGAATTCGAGGTAGCCATCGACGTCGTCGGGGCGCAGCGCGCGGATCTGCGCGACCATACGCTCTGTATCGCCGGAGTAGTCGAACGATGTCTCGTCGTCGAAGAAGATGCGATAGAACGGATCGACCGGGACGAGGCGCACGTAGTCGTCGGGATCGCGCCCGGCCAACTCAAAGAGATCGCGGATCATCCAGGGGGCGGTGATGACGGTAGGGCCGCCGTCGAACGTGAAGCCATCCTGTTTGTAGACGTAGGCGCGGCCACCCGGCTTATCGCGCTTGTCCACGAGTGTGACGCTGTGTCCCCGTGCCTGTAGGCGAACGGCGGCGGCCAGCCCCCCGAATCCGCTCCCGATGACAATGATCCGCATACTGTTGTCGCTCTCTGCTATTGATGTCTGGCCGCCGGAGATCGGCCACCGGGCGTATAGCGATACGCCCCTACAGTTGGCATGGACGTGTATAGGGTAATCGGACAGGGTTGTGTAGCGACACCCCTACAACCCCTTATCCGCATGATGCTATCGTAAACGGACAGGGCGGTATCGCGATACGTTCCCACGCCAGTATGCCTGAAAAAGGCGAACTATCCGAATGCCAGGACCCGAGTGGCTCGAGTAGGGCGCGCCCCACGATGGTGAGACGCGGCCATCCGTGCGCCCGTGGCGATAGACGCGCGCCGCACGGGCGCCCGCACGGGCCACGCGCCCGTGCACAACGCTCAGCCCCCCGACCACTTCTCGTGCAACGCCGTGCATCCGCGCCGCGCCCCCCGGCGCCCCCCCTGCGGAGGACGAGGAGGATGCGCGTCCTCCTCCCAGGACCATTGTCGCATGGATGGTGGGGGTGTCAAGGAACACGCCGCGCCAGGGCCATTTAGTTTTCGGCAGCGACGGCGCGGCCCTCACCCCCGACCCCTCTCCCTGACGCGGGAGAGGGGAGCCGCCTGTCGTGGCGCGTGGTGCTCCCCTCGCCCCTTGAGGGAGAGGGGGCGGGGGTGAGGGGGAAAACTAAATGGCCCTGCCGGCGCCGCCCCCCCCCGCGCGCCCTCGTCCACAGCGGCGACGCGGCGACACGGACAGGACCTTGGGGCGGCGCGACGCCGGGGCAGGCCAGCGGCCGCGCCTGGCCCCCGCACAATCGTGGGGCGCGCCCAGGCTATCGGGTGCGCCACCTTGACAAAAAAACTGTTTAGGACTAAACTGTAACTATGAAACTCAACACAGAATCGTTTACAGGCCGGCGCTTACGGGCGCCATCCGTCGCGGCGTGGCTCCGTTTGGCGCGCGTCTTCCAGAAGGTCGACCGCGCCTCCGTCGCGCACCTGCGGGGATGGGGCTTGAGCGTGGCGCAGTTCGACGTGCTGGCGCAGGTCGGGGCCGCGGAGGGCATGACCCAACAGGAACTGGCCCAGTCTCTACTTGTCACCAAGGGCAACGTGACCCAGCTAGTCGACCGCATGGAGGCGTCTGGCTGGATCAGACGCTGCCAGGAGGGCCGCTGCAACCGCCTCGCCCTGACCGACGAAGGACGCCGGCTCTATGCTGGCGTCGTGCCGGCGCAGGAAGATCTCATCACGCGCCTGTTCGCGACCCTCTCGACTGAGGAGCGCGCCGCGCTGCTCGGTACGCTGCGCCGCCTCGACCATGCTCTGCCCTGACCCCTTTTTGTCGTTTAAGTTTAGCCCTAAACAGGAGAAAACTCGATGACCATGACCATCACACATGACACAGCTACCCGCGATAGCAGCCAGACCGTGCGCGCGCTGCACGAGTTGCTGCTGCGCCGGCGCAGCCCCCGCGCCTACGACACACGCCCCATTGAGCCCGCCGCGTTGCGCTCGCTGTTTGACGCGGCCCGCTGGGCCGCGTCGTCGAACAACGGGCAGCCCTGGCGCTTCATCGTCGGGGAGCAGGGCGCGGACGACGCGACCTTCGACCAACTACTCGGCACACTCGGTGAGAAGAACGCGCACTGGGCGCAGCATGTGCCCGTGCTGATACTCGCCGTGGCCAAGCTGCACACGTACGCCGGCCGCGAACAGCACGCGCTCTACGACCTCGGCCTCGCCGTCGGCAACATGAGCACCCAGGCGACAGCGCTCGGCCTGGCCCTGCATCAGATGGGCGGCTTTGATCTCGCCCGCGCCCGCGAGGAGTTCGGTATCCCCGCAGGCTACGAGCCCGTCGCCATGATCGCCGTGGGCTATCCGGGCGACGCCGCGCTGCTGCCCGACGATCTGCGTGAGCGCGAGTTGGCGCCGCGCACCCGCGCCAACCTGGACACGTTCGTCTACGGCTCGCGCTGGGCCGAGACATCGCCGCTGGTGAAATAGTCGGAAGTCGGTAGTCGGTAGTCGGAAGTTGTCAAATGGTAAGCGCTATCATCATTTGGGTGTGTTTCATTCGAGTTGAAAGGAGGGGTAGCGGACACGGTCTAAACACGGCAAGATGAGAGTACTAACCAACCCATCGAGCTGGAGGAAACCAATGATGCCTGCCACCCCTACCCCGAGTGT